>Ga0187784_10004907_pt1 | contig 10838 bp, 8 predicted proteins | sample 1015_SJ02_MP15_2_FD_132964 | JGI IMG/M metagenome (GOLD analysis project Ga0187784, IMG submission 132964) | Tropical peat soil microbial communities from peatlands in Department of Meta, Colombia - 1015_SJ02_MP15_20_MG | ecosystem: Environmental > Terrestrial > Soil > Wetlands > Peat | place... | reverse complement strand
TGGTAAGCATGGCGCGATCCGGCGGCCGGCGGGCAGAGCGGGAAAATCCAAAATGGACTCGCGTAGCCCGCGGGCGGCGATGCAAGAATCTAGCTCGCGGGCTGGGAACCCGCGGCCAGAATCTCCAGTACCGTCCGATTCGCCTCGGGAAATTCGAGCGACTTTAACGACTCTGCCGGCACCCAGCGAAAGCCGCCCCCAGCACGGTCCGGGTTTTCGTCCTGTGCGGGTCGACAGAGCCAGAACTCGAGTTCCAGCGTTCCGTGGGCGTACGCGTGGCGGCACTCGCATAGTTTCCGGACGACGTTGACCCCCAGCCCGGTCTCTTCGCGGCACTCGCGGACAGCACAGGCCGCTCCTTCTTCACCAGGCAAACGGCGTCCGCCGGGGAACTCGGCGAGCCCGGCAAGCGGTTGGTTGGCCCGACGCGCGCCCACGAGGTAGCGTCCCTGATGTTCGACGACGGCAATTGACACGCGCTCGAGCGGGTCGTCTTGGGAACTCACAGCTTGCCATGCAGCTCGGCCGGTGGGGCACCCATGATGTGGTAGCCGGCATCGACGTGCAGCGTCTCGCCGGTGATCCCGCCCGCCAGATGGCTGAGCAGATACATGCCCGCGTTGGCCACTTCCTCGGGCGTGATGTTTCGCCGCAAGGGCGAGAACGACGTGTAGAGCTTGAGCATCTGATCAAACTCGCCGACCGCCGACGAGCTGAGCGTCTTGAGCGGACCGGCGGAAAGGGCGTTGACGCGAATGCCGCTCTGCCCCATTTCGTTGGCGAGGTAACCGACCGAGCGTTCCAGCGCCGCCTTGCAAATCCCCATCACGTTGTAGCCGGGAATCACCGTCTCACCCCCCAAATAGGTCAACGTGAGCAGGCTCCCCCCGGGCTTAAGCGCCTCGCGGGCGCGGCGGGCGACGGTGAGCAGGCTGTAGACGCTGATTTCCATCGCCAGCTTGAACCCGTCGCGGCTGACGTTGTACGTCGGCCCCTGCAGGTCTTCGATCGGCGCGTAGGCGATTGAGTGGAGCACAAAATCGATCGGGCCGAATTGCTCCTTGGCCGCCGCGAAGATCCGGTCGAGGTCTTCGTCCTTGGTCACGTCGCAGGGGAGGATCAGCTTGGCCCCCAAGGGCTCGACCAGTTTGCGGACGCGCCGCTCCATCCGTGGACGCTCGGGGTCCTTGTCGGGCAGATGCGTGAAGCCCATCTCGGCCCCTTCGGCATGCAGCTTCTCCGTGATGGCCCAGGCGATCGAGTGATCGTTGGCGATCCCGAAGATCAGCCCCTTTTTTCCCTCAAATAGACCCATCGGAGGCTCCTGCAAGAAGCGCTGAAGAGCGCGGCCAGGTCGATCGACTCGAGACGCTTCGACCGCCGATACTCTAGCAGCCCGCGAAAAACGCGGACAGGCAAACGCTCGCGGCCGCACAAGCGATCTCAGCCGCGAGGCTTGCTCGCAGCGGCGGCCACGCGGGTCGGGGCGTTGAGCGCCTTGAGGTCGGCTGCGCGACGCAGTGCCTCGGCTGCCTCTTGATTCCGGCCCGCGTCCTTAAGCGATTCGGCGTAGAGCGTCCAGGTGTCGGCGACGTCCTGATCGATGCGCTGGGCGTGGTCGTAATCGGCGGTCGCCAGGTCGTATTGCTTCAGTTTGCGATAGGCGTCGCCCCGCACGCTGAAGGTCTCCTCGCGCCGCTCGATCTCGAGCGCGGCCGTCGCGTCGGCGATCGCCTTTTTTGCGTCGCCTTGCCGCAGCCAGACGCGGGCCCGCTGCGTCAGGGCATCGGAGCTTCTGGGATTCAGCTCCAGGGCCCGATTGAAATTGGCGAGCGCGTTGTCGAGCTGATTCTCCCGCACGAAGTATTTGCCGCGGGCGATGTACGGCTGCGGCGAGCTGCGGTCCCGGAAAACGGCCTGGTTGAGCGACGACAGTTGCATCAGGTGCTCGATTTTGATCGAGTCGGCTTGCGCCTCGTCGTATCGCTTGAGTTGCGTCAGAGCGACCCGACGATGAACGAAGTAGTTGGGATTGGTGGCATCGATCTCGATCGCCCGGGTGAAGTCGGCGACCGCCTTTTCGTACTCCTGGGCGTCGAGTCGCAAGGCCCCGCGGGCGTCGTACGCGCCGACGGCCTTTGGATCGAGCTCGATCGCTTTGTCCAGGTCGGCCAGCGCGTCCTTCCGCCGGTCGAGTTTCGAATAGGCGAAGCTGCGGTTGACGTAGGCCGCCAAGAAGCTCGGGTCGAGGTTGAGGCAGACGTTGAAATCCTCGATTGCCTGTTTGATGTCTCCGCAGGCCAGGCGAGCCATGCCCCGGTTGTTGTGCGCGCGGGCGTTGGTCGCATCGAGCTTGATTGCCTGGTTGAAATCGGACATCGCGTCCACGGTGTTGCCCCGCGACAGGCGGAAAAACCCGCGTGCCGAAAGGCGTTCGGCATTTTCCGGCTCGAGCTCGACGGCCGTACTGAAGTCGGCCGCCGCGTCGGCATCATTGTGCCGCAGAACATTCGCCTCGCCCCGCAGAACGAAAGCCAGCGAGTTCTTGGGATTGCGTGAGATCATGTTGCTCAGCGTTTGAGCGGCCTGGCCGAGCTCGCCGTCGCGAATCTGCTGTTCGGCCCGCTGGAGTTCGGCCTTGTCGATGTCCGACAGAAGCGCGTAGGACGCATCTCGCGGCACGAGATACGACGAGCCGCTCGGTGCGGCGTTGGAGGATTTCTTGCCCGGCTCGGCCCGAGTCACGTCGCTGGTCGGCATCTGGTCGGTCGCCAGATCTCCCGAGGGCTGTCCCCCGCCGCGCGAGCCACATCCACAAAGTCCCAGCAAGACGGCAAGAAGCGCGAGTCGGCGCATGGCGTGTCCTTGATCGAGCCGTGTCGATTTCAAACCGTGTCGCGTTCGACAGGATTGGATTGACTGGAATGGAGAGTGATGTGACCGAGGGCCGCGCGAGAGGACTGACAGAGGTGAGAGGCCCGTGAATGTCCCGTCCCGGGCGAATCGAGCAGAAGCTCTCGTGACGCGCCGAGGCCGAACACTCAGAAAAAGCGGAAGACTTTTACTTGGCATGACTTAGTGTGTCAATGTCGGATGGCGTGCCCGCCCGCAGCCAATCCGAACGGCCCGTGGCAAACTGTGCGGGAGCTGACGGATTCCGAGTCGCAGCCGGGAAATCGGTCGGGAACGGCGGCCTTCGGACGCGAAAGAATTGGCGGTCCGCGGGTGGGGGCCTACAATCAAGTGCCCCCGCCAATTTGGGCTGTTTGGTCGATTTAGCCGGCCGGAGCTCCGAGCGATGTCTATCGAGGTGAAGCGCAATCCGACGCGGGCCGTCCGCATCGGCACGATTGAAATCGGCGCCGGCCGACCGATCGCCGTGCAGAGCATGACGGCGACCAAAACCACCGACGTCGAAGCGACCGTTCGGCAGATCAACGCGCTCACCGACTCGGGGGCCGACGTCGTGCGCGTAGCCGTCGACAGCAAGAAAGAGGCCGAGGCGCTGGTCCAGATCAACGACCGGACCAACGCCAACCTGGCCGTCGACTTGCAGGAGAATTATCGCCTGGCCGAGCAAGTCGCCCCGTTCGTCGCCAAGCTCCGTTACAACCCCGGCCACCTGTACCACCACGAGCGGCAGAAGCCCTGGCAGGAGAAGGTCCGCTATATCGCCGGCATCGCCGCCGAGAACGATTGCGCGATCCGCGTGGGCGTCAACTGCGGCTCGGTCGATCCCGACAAGAAGGAGCAGTTCGACCCAGCCGACTCGATCGGGCCGATGCTGGCCAGCGCCCTCGACCACTGCGAGTTTCTCGATTCGATCGGCTTCACGCAGTATTGCGTCTCCCTCAAGGACTCCGACCCGGCGAAGGTCATCGAGGTGAACCGCCGCTTTGCCGAGGCCCGTCCCGACGTGCCGCTGCATTTGGGCGTGACCGAAGCGGGCATGCCGCCGGACGGGATCATCAAGACGCGGATCGCCTTCGAGCAGCTCATCAGTCGGGGCATCGGCGACACGATCCGGGTCTCGCTCACCGTCCCGAACGACCGCAAGCAGGAAGAGATCGCCGCCGGGCGCCAGATTCTGGCGGACATCGCGGAAGGCCGCGTGCGGAGCGTGGTCGATTTCGGGCTCAAATCGCTCAACATCATCAGCTGCCCGAGCTGCTCGCGGGTCGAGAACGAGGCCTTCGTCGACCTGGCCGCCCAGGTGAAGGAGCTGACGGCCTACGCCAAGGATTACGCCATCACGATCGCCGTGATGGGCTGCCGCGTGAACGGCCCCGGCGAGACCGACGACGCCGACCTGGGCCTGTGGTGTGCCCCCAACTTCGTGAACCTCAAGAAAGGGTCACGGGAGCTCGGCGCCTTCCGCTACGACGAGATCCTGCCTCGCCTCAAGGCGGAGCTCGACGCCTTGATCGCCGAGCGAGCCGAACCCGCGCGCACGTAGTCGATGTAGCACTCGTGGGGGAAAAGGGGAGATCTTTATTTGCTTTGGATCTGGGTTTTCTGCGGTATTAATTAAAAGTGAGTCCTTTTCTTCGAAGACAAAAAGACTCGCGTAACCAACGATTGGTGAAGGTACTGGGGGCGAACCGAAGACGGTTCGACCCCAGCCACCCTGGCGGTTTGGTGATTCGATCGTGCCCTGATCGGACCAAGTGCGAACCGCCGGGGCGAACGAGGCGACCGAATCGGGAAACAGCTTCACAGAGGGCACACAGATCGGTGCCCGACCAAGCGATCCCAACCAAAGGATCCGCACGGCGCGCGCGTCCGTGAGAACTCGCTTCCGTCGGCCGTCGTCCCGCCCGCCGCGAGGCGTGGCCCGGAAACTCCCTTGCTCAGAACGGACACGGCTTGCCGATGTTCTCCGCCCGGGCGCGGTGATAGACATGCACGGCGGCGGCCACGTCTTCGATTGCCAGGCCGACCGATTTGAAGAGTGTGATCTGCTCGGGATGGGCGCGGCCCGTTTGACGGTCGGCGACCACGTCGCCCAGGTCGTGCATCAGGGCCCAGTCGGTGACGCCCGCTTCGAGAGCCGCGACGAAGTCTCCCGCTTCGCGGCGGCAGGCTTCGATCGAGTCGCAGACGATGATGTCGGACCGGCGAATCGTGTCGACGTCGATCTCGGCCTTGTTGAGGTAATTCGAGCCGACGACGTTCAGATGCGTTCCCAAGTCGAGGTCGCGTCCCTCGAAGAGCGGCACTTCGCTCGTCGTGGCGCAAATCACGATGTCTTTTTCGCGGACCGCCTCCTGAGGCGAATGGACGGCGACGACGCGCGTGCCGCAGAATTCGCACATCTCGGCAGCGAATTTCTCGCGTCGCTCGGCGTTGCGGGAGTAGATCTCGGCCCGCTCGATCCGCCGCACGCTGCAGACGGCTTTGAGTTGGGTGCGAGCCTGCTTGCCCGTGCCGAACAGGCCAACGGTTCGGGCATCGGCCCGGGCCATGTATTCCGTGGCGACGCCGCTGGCTGATCCGGTCCGCACCTGCCCGAGATAGTCGGCTTCGATCAGGGCGACTAGTTCGCCCGAGGCAATTTCCGAGAGGCCGACGTGAAAACGCGCCGCGCGGCGGGTCGTGGTGTAGACCTTCCAGCCGACGTAGCCCAAATACTCCGCGGCCGCGCTCATGGCGTGCAGCGCGATGCCCTTGGCAAAGGCTCGGGCGCGGGGGACGTTGCTGGCTTTGCCTTCGGCCAGGCTGCGAAAGGCCGTCTCGACCAGCGGGATGGCCTGCGCCACATCGAGCAGCTCGCGAACGTCGTCTTCAGTGAGATAGATGGCGGGCATGGATGTTTTAGGTTTCTGAGCGGCCGGCGTGAGCCGGGCCGAGGAACGTCAGCAGAACTAAAAAATCTCCGGGGATTGATGTCTGGAAGAAAAATCTCCGGGGACTGACGTCCCCGGCTCGGTTTCGGGTGTTTGGCGCAAGATCAACTCGCGCCGGCTCGGGGTCACGTCGATTGCACGGGTTTCCCCAGCTCTTTGTTCAGCAGGTCGATCATCTGCCGCAGGCGGCCAAAGTTTCTGCGGTTGAAATGCAAAATCAGCCGCGGCAGTTGCCGGAGATGCTCGTCGTCGGTTTCGAGGCGATGCACGGTGGCCTTGTTGATCCGTCCCGACTCGAGGATATCGGCAAACTCGGCATTCAGGCGTTCGACCAGCGCGTCCGGCGGCTCCCGGTTGAGGCGGACGATCAACTGGTCGCGGACGTAGCGCATGCTGTTGTAGGCCGAATAGAAACCGATGATCTCGTCGACCGCGGTGCCGATATCGTCGGTGACCTTGTACAGCGACAAGTCCTCGTCCGAGATGAGTCCGCGGGCCAGCAGCTCATCTTTGACGAACCGGTCCCAGGCCTTCCAATAGGTGCCGCCGAGTTCGTCGATCAGCACGATGGGCATCGGGTCGCGTTTGCCGGTTTGCACGAGCGTCAGCGTTTCAAAGCCCTCGTCCTGCGTGCCGAAGCCGCCGGGGAAGAGGGCCACCGCGTGGACCTCCTTCACGAACAACAGCTTTCGGGTGAAGAAGTATTTCAGGTGGACGAGCTTTTGATCCTGCGAGATGACGGCGTTCGACTCCTGCTCGAAGGGGAGCATGATGTTGACGCCCATCGACATTTCTTTGCCCGCCCCGACGTGGGCTCCCTCCATGATGCCGGGGCCGGCCCCCGTGACGACCATCCAGTGCGCGGCGGCCATCCGACGTCCGAATTCGACCGATTGCTTGTAGGCCGCATGCTCGCGCGCGGTGCGGGCCGAGCCGAAGACCGTCACCTTGAACTGCCGCCGGTAGGGTGTGAAGACCTTGAACGCGTATCGCAGCTCGCGGAGGACGCGGGAGAGGATTTTCATGTCGCCGCGCGTGGCGCCGTCGGCGGCGAGCTTATCGGCCGTCGCCTTGATCTCGTCGACCAGGGTCGAGTGCGGCTCACGGACCGACGGTGTCCCCGGGACCGACGGGGGCGTGGCCGGACCTTCGCTCGGCGGAAGCGTGGGAAAAGAGGACGATTCGAGAGGCGATTTATCGATCATCGGATCCGAGGCGTCCCTTCCTCATTGCGGAAATGACTTTCGGAGCCGTGCTCCTGCGTCAGCGGAGGTCCCGGCACTAGGTGGCGACCGCGTCGAGAGCCTCCTCGCGCGTGTCGTAGATCGCCCACAGCGTGTCGAGCGACGTCACGCGCAATAGCTCCCGAGCCAATTCGCTGGCTCCGCACAACACCAGCTCGCCCCCGCGGCTCTTGACGAACTTGTGGCAGCGCAACAGCAGGGCCAAAAACACCGACCCGAAGTAGGCCACGTCGCTCAAGTCGAAAACGACCATCGGCACGTCCTGATTGCGCATCGGTGACATCACGATGTCGGCGGCCTGTTCGATCAGGTCCCAGCGCATCGATTCCACGTTGGCGGCCGGAGTGATCACGACCGCGTTGCCGTGCCATTCGAGCTTGAAATCGTCCTTGGCTTTGGACATGGAGCCCTTTCGGTTGACGACCGAATGCGAAGCGCCCCGGACCACGAAAGTCGCGACCACGACAGTAAACAGAGTCGATGCGGCCCGATCAGCCTTCATCCGGCCGGGAGACGACGGGTCCGCCCGGCGTCGGGCCTTTGGCGGGAGTGGAGCCAGTCGCACGACCGGGCGCAGACGCCGTCGTCGCCGCCGAGTCGCCACGTTGCTGGAGCCACTGAACCCAGCACTTCATCTTAGCATCCGGAGAGGGTGTCTCGCCAAGTGCCCGCGGGCGATTCTCCTCGGGAACGAGTCGATCGAGGCTTTCGAGAATGGTCAATCGGACGTGGTTGTTACGCTCCGTCCATCCCAGCGTGATCAGATGCGAGACGAACCGAGTCTGCCCGGAGAGGCCCATCTCCTTGACCGCCTGGGCTCGCGTGTCGGGGTTGGCGTGATAGCTGAGCCGCACCAGCTCTTGCATGCCCTCGGGCGCTCCCAAGCGGCAGAGGCTGACCGCGGCCGCAAACTGCACTCCTGCATCGGAGCTGGAGAGCAGCGAGCGGAGATTGGGCGCGGCATTGCGAGCCTGATCCGGCTTCAGGCCCCGCACGGCGACCGGGTTCCCGCAGTTGCCCAGCGCCCGGATGGCGGCCAGCTTCACGCTGCGATCGCGATCGTCCAACAAGTCGAGCAGCCAGACGGCGTGCGCCGGCTGCCCGTGGCGGGCCAGATACTCGCATCCCAACGTCCGCACCTCGGCCGACTGATGGTGCAGGGCGAGATTTGCGATCTCGGCACATTCGTCGGTCGAGTCGGAGCTGATCGCCAACAGGGCCCAACGCCAAACCAGCTCGTCCGTTTCGCGGTAAAGCCGCTCCTGCAGCCGCGCGAGCACGGGCCGACTGAGCGAGGCGGCCTGGCCGCGGTCGGCAAGCGTCCGGGCGCCGCGGCGGCGCACGGTGACGTCGGCGTTCTCCAATCCGAGGAGCGCCGCGTAGACCGGACTGATACGAGGAAGCACGTCGCGATAGACGGCTTCCGGCGACGCCTTGGTCGGCTCCTTGAGGAAGGCCTCGACCACCGGCAAGTCCTTTGGACCGATTCCCGCCAGCCACTCGCGTGCCGCCGACGCCGCGGCCGATTCGGACGGATTCTCGATCAGCGTCGCGAGGTGCTCGCGAATCTCGGCGGCGCGCAGTTTTTCGGCCTGACTGAGGGCGCGCGGCTGGCGGCGGAGCATTTGATCGAGATAACTGAGCGACGACCCGACTGCCGCCGCGACGGCGTTCACGGCGGCCTGCCGCTGGTCGGGCGGTCCGTCGAAGCGGTAATCGACGTCGACCTTTCGCCGCTGCGAAACCTGATTGAACGCCGCCAAGCGCGCCTTGGGCGAACTGTCGCGCATGGCATGCAAGAGCAGGGGGAACGCCATGTCGTCGGGCCACTTTTTGACGGCCTGCACGGCGGCCAGCTGCACGTCGACGTCGTTGTCGACGACGAGCGCCATCAGCAGCACCGCCGACTCGAGCTGGGGTTGACCGCCCAGCTCGTCGGCGACCGCGATCCGCACGACGCGCGAGCGGTCGTGCGTGTAATGGGCCACTTCCTCGATTCCCCAGCTGGCCAGCGCCCGGACGGCCGACGCACGCAGGGTGTCGCGCGTCTTCTCCGCCCGGGCTTTGATCTCGGCGTGGGCCGCGTCGGTGTGCAGCCGCCCAAGCGAGTCCAGGGCGGCCTGCCGGAGGCCGACCTCCGACGATCCGGCCTGCGTCTTGAGCATTTCAAACGCGCGTTCCGGACGGGCCCGGCCCAGCCACGCAATGAACGTCTTGCGGACTTGGAACTCCGGATCGATGCGACAATTCATGACCGTCGACGGGAACTCGGCATCACGCCGCTTGGAATCGAGAGGCGCTCGCGCAGCGTGGCCCGACAGCTCTTTCCGTTCGCGATTGATCGCGTAAATCAGGCAGGCCTCGACCGCGGCCTGCCGGATTTCTGTCGGGGCCCGCGACTTCTTGTCGCCTTGGCGTAGCGCGTTTTCGAGCCGCGGAATGTGAGCCGGCGGCACCCACGCCGCGACGCCTCGAAACAGCTCGCCGCGGACCGCGTTGGGCAGGTTCACGCGCTCGAGCGCTCGACCGGCCGGCGCGAGGCCGTCGACCGGATCTTCGGCGCTGGCGGCCAGCACCAGGCACCAGGCCTCGGCGGCGGCGGCTTGAGTGGCGGGCGAGAGCTTTCTCCGGGCGCGGGGCGGCTGAGGGAGCGGATTGTCGCCCGGCTTGTCTTTCGCATCGCCGGCCCTCGAGGAGGTCTTGCCCTTGGGCGACGCCGCGGTTGCCGACGCGTCGGGCTTATCCGAGTAGCGTTCGCCGTTGTCGACAAAATAAATCGGGGGATCGAGCGCCAGCTGGCCAAGCCTGTCGGCCATTTCGACCGCGGAAACCGGGTCGTGCTGCGCCAACAGAATGGCCGCGTTCCAACCCGTCAGGTTGTCGAGCCGCGCCAGTTTTTGCAGGCACCGCATGCCGCCGTCGACCGTCGCCGACGCCGTTTCGCTCGCGTGGCCGACATTTTGTTCGTTGCGACGGACGAGGTCCGAAACCGTCAGCGGCCAGAATCCGTCCCAGGCGACCGGACCTTCGTCGACGCCTTTGTTGGCGTCTTCGGCGGTCGGGTCGGTATTCGCGGTGGCCGCATCGCCCTTTGGATCGTTTTTGGACGGCAACTCTTTCTTCGGCCCGGTCGCGTTCTTGGAAGCCTTTTCCTTTCCTCGATCGGTTAGTTTTGAGCGCAGATCTTCGGGATTCGACTTTTCAGCGACGGCCTCCGGCGACTTGCCGAACGTCCAGCGGAGATCGCCCGGCGCGGGAAACCGGGCACCAGGGTGTTCCCACTCGGCTTCGGGCGACCAGCCGCGATTGAACCGCCATGTTTCGACCGACAGCGAGCAGCGAATCGCCTCCAGAAGCGCGGGATTCGGCAACGGCGCCTCCAGCAGTGCGATCGGATTCTCATGAAGCTTGAGCGCACTGCAACCGGCAACTGCGCAGGTCAAACCAGCGCAGGCAATCATCAGCCCGGCCGCGTGTCGGATTGGGCGCATGAAGACGTGCGTTTGGTGGGCGGTAAGACTTCGGCGAGATGTGCCAGCGGGCGGAGAAAATCGGCGGAAGAGGAGCGAATCCTAACAATCCGCGCGATTTGGGCAAAGAGCAATCCGAGAGCTTCGCAGGAAAGCCTCCGGCGTCGTCGCGAGGCTTTGGTCGCCTATTTGTGCCCGTTGGACTCGACCTTCGTGACCTGAGTCGTGGTCACGGGAGGCATGCCCGGGGCGATCCGGAAGTCGGTCGGCGTGTTGGT
>Ga0187784_10004906_pt1 | contig 10840 bp, 11 predicted proteins | sample 1015_SJ02_MP15_2_FD_132964 | JGI IMG/M metagenome (GOLD analysis project Ga0187784, IMG submission 132964) | Tropical peat soil microbial communities from peatlands in Department of Meta, Colombia - 1015_SJ02_MP15_20_MG | ecosystem: Environmental > Terrestrial > Soil > Wetlands > Peat | place... | reverse complement strand
GCCTGGGCGATTAGCTCAGTTGGATAGAGCGTTGGTCTCCGGAACCAAAGGCCGTGGGTTCAACTCCCGCATCGCCCGCCATTCTGATAGCCACGAAGGGTATATCGGTTATGAAAAAATGGATCGGTCCTTTCATATCCCTATTTCTGATTCTTATCTTAGGAATAGGTTTGGTTTACGATCTCTTTCCCGTTGTGAAAAAGACGTCACCCAAAGAAATAAGATTAGAAGCGTACCAGGTTGTCCCCATCCAGGATGAGGGGGAAAAGGGAGAAACAGATCCTCACATGATTCAGATTTTAAAAGCAGTACAAAAAAAGTTGGATGAATGGCTAAAATCCCTCAATGAGAGGATTGAAAGCGAGGATGTCAGCCGTTTTGAAGTTAGATTCTTAGAAATTCTAAGAAATATCTTGGAATGGGTAAAGGAAAAGGTGGATGCAAAGATTGAATCTTCTGAGAAGGAAAAACCAAAAAAGGAACCGAAAAGAGGGTTATTGAAAGAAACTTATCAGGAAAGTCTACCCTTCTCCAAAATGGGATGAAAGAAGAAAGAGTATTTATTCCGTCTGACGGGGTTCAACTGGAAGGCCTCTTGAGTATTCAAGAGGCTTCTTCTTTTAGAGGTGGAGTTATCCTTTGCCATCCTCATCCACAGTACGGTGGAGATATGGATCACCCTGTTATTGCGACATGTGCGGAGGTCGCCTTTCAAGAAGGGCTTTCCGCACTTCGCTTTAACTTTAGGGGAGTGGGTGAGAGTCAGGGATCTTACGGAGAGGGGATTGCAGAGAGGCAGGATGTGAAGGCGGCTGGCGACTACTTCTATTCAAGGCTGAAGGGCGATCATCTTCCGCTTATTTTGGTAGGATACTCTTTCGGAGTCTGGGCAGGCTTCCCTATTGCCATCGAGGATGAAAGATTTGAAGGGATGGTAGCCGTGGCTCCCCCTCTTGAGATCTATGATTTTAGTTTTCTGAAGGGCTGCAAAAAGAAAAAACTTTTTATTGCAGGAAACAAGGATCTTTTCTGTCCACTCGCTCTTTTGGAGAAATGGTATCAGGAACTCGATGAACCAAAATCTTTAGCCGTTATTCCCGGTTCAGATCACTTCTTCCTTTTCCACACCCAATTCCTTATCCAACCTCTGAGAGAATTTTTCAGAAAAATGAGTTTGGAGCGGTGAGTTCGGAGTCCGGCGTCAAAAAAGCCTAAATCCCAATCTCTAAACCTGATTTCTCCGAACTCCGAGCCCCGAACTTCCAACGATTTTTTCTATCGCCCAGCCGAATCGATAAAACAAAAACCGAAGCGGATAGGTTTGAAGCGCCTTCTCCATCACCTCCCTGATCTCTTTATCGTTTCCGGCGTAAGCCAAAAAGAAACGCCAGCCGTCCGTTCGAGTGATCGGTACCCCAAGGCGTCTCCACTTTTCCACGGAACGGTTGAGGCGAAGGAGATTCTTCATCCTTTCCTGGGTAGAAAGCCTTGGCTTCCGATAGGAGCGATCAAAATCGATAAGCAGAAGCTGGTCTCCTGCTACCAGAATGTTTTTAAGCTGAAGATCTCCATGGAACAATCCAGCCTGATGAAATTGCCGGATAAGAAGGCCGGCAGATCGAATCGTTTTTCTCTTCAAGCGAAGACCTTCGCGAGAAGGATGTGCTCCCATTTCCTTAAAACATTGAATCAGATCGATGGCGTGAGGAACTTCTAAAGAAAGAAAGTAGGCCTTATAGAAAAGGAAGAAAATGCAGTGGTGGATGGCGCCGACGGAGAGGATCGTAGGAATTCCGCAGGATCGGATTTCTTCTGTTAAGGCCAGTTCTCGGAAAGACCTTGCCCCGAAGAAGTAGAGATTTCCAGCGATGGCTCGTAGTAGTCCTCCGTGTGAATATTGGCGAAGAACCATTCTCTTCCCATCCTCAAGAGGAATGCAGGGATGGGGAGCTCGACCTTTGAGATAGTGGGAGACTTGGCTACTTTTCTTAAGAAAAGTTTTTAAATCATCAATTCCTTGTTTAAGAAGGGCCTCCTTGTACCCCCTCTCAAGGAGGATAAGGATCTTTCCTTTTTTGATGAAGGAGAAGGATGGCGGAATCTCGATATGTTTGAACATTTTGGATTAAGGTAATGGAATCGACCGGGTTTGTCAACCCCGAATCCGGCAGGATTCATGGCGAAACCACTCACCAAATGGTATATTTGACATGGTCCGGTCTTTATTATATTTAAATAGATATGACAAAACGCGGAGGGGAATCTTGTGGAATATGAACCTGTCATCGGCTTAGAAGTCCATGCACAGCTCCTGACCCGGTCGAAAATATTCTGTGGGTGTTCCACAACATTTGGGGAAGAACCGAATACACAGACCTGTCCTGTCTGTACCGGACAGCCCGGTTCTCTTCCAGTGATCAACCGGAAGGCGGTGGAGTTCGCGATCAAATTGGGTTTGGCTACTTCCTGCCGAATTGCTCCTTATAGCCTTTTTGCCAGAAAGAATTATTTTTATCCTGATCTCCCAAAGGGATATCAGATTTCCATGTATGAGTTTCCTTTGGCCTTGGATGGTTTTATTGATGTCTCAGTAGAAGGAAAAAAGAAACGCGTTCAGATCATCCGGATTCATATGGAAGAGGATGCCGGGAAGCTGAAGCATGGCGAGACACCCGAGACCGAAGCTTTCAGTTATGTCGATTTCAATCGGACAGGGGTTCCTTTGGTCGAGATTGTAAGCGGACCGGACATTCGATCTCCAGAGGAGGCGGGTGATTATTTAAGAAGACTTCGAGCGATCCTCCAATATCTGGGAATCTGTACAGGCGATATGGAGAAGGGGACCTTTAGATGTGACGCAAATGTTTCGGTCCGGCCAAGAGGCCGGAAAGAATTCGGGACGAGGACGGAATTGAAGAACATGAATTCGTTCCGCCATGTGGAAAAGGCATTAGAGTTTGAGATCAAACGGCAGATGGCGGTGTTGGAAGACGGAGAAGAAGTCGTTCAGGAGACACGACTCTGGGATGTCGATCAAGGGATCACGATTTCGATGAGGGGCAAAGAAGAGGCTCATGATTATCGCTATTTCCCCGATCCGGATCTTGTTCCGTTGCGGATCGATGAAAAATGGGTTGAGGAGATTCGTAAACGACTTCCTGAACTTCCCGATGAAAAGAAGAGAAGGTTTATTCGACAATATGAGCTTCCTGAATATGATGCCGAGATCCTCACCGCTACAAGAGCCATGGCCTACTATTTTGAGGAATGTGTCAGTTTCTTTCCGGAGGCCAAAAGCGTGAGCAATTGGATGATGGGAGATCTGCTCCGGGAGTTGAAGCGAGACGAAAAGGAGATCGATCATTGTCCCGTTACTCCCAAACACCTGGCGGAGATGCTTTCGATGATCAAAAAGGGAACGATTAGCGGCAAAATTGCCAAGGATGTCTTTGAAGAGATGTATCGGACCGGAACTTATCCGGAAGACATCGTGAAAGATAAAGGTTGGGTTCAAATCCTTGACGAAGGGGAGATTGAAAGAGCTATTCAAAGAACGATAGAAGCCAACCCAAAGCAGGTGGAGGATTATCGAAAAGGCAAGGAGAAACTCTTCGGCTTCTTCGTTGGAGAAGTGATGAAACAGACCCAAGGGAAGGCGAATCCCAAATTGGTCAATGAATTGCTGAAGCAGAAATTAAAATAGCTATTCCAACCGTCATTGCGAACCAAGTGAAGCAATCTCAGATTTTGGATGCTGGTTATGAAATTCAAGACCATAGAGTTGAAGGGTGACCGGGTGAGGATTCTCGACCAGAGAAAGCTTCCGCAGGAGGTCCGCTATCTGGATTGCAGGAGCGCCTCTTCTGTGGCAGAAGCGATTCGAACCATGGCCATCCGCGGGGCGCCTGCTATCGGAGTCGCGGCTGCTATAGGGATTGCCCTCGCAGCCAAGAAAACGCGGTCCAGTAGTCCACAGGTTTTTACCAAAACCGTTGAAAGGGTTTGCCAGGAAATGAGAGAGACCAGGCCTACGGCAGTGAATCTCTTTTGGGCCGTGGACCGTATGGAGAAGATATTGAAGCGCGTTGAAAACGATGGAGTCGAGGAGACCAAAAAAAATTTGGTGCGAGAGGCTCTTCAAATCCTTAAGACAGATATTGAGGTAAACCGAAAAATCGGGGAGTACGGGAAGAGACTTATCAAAAATGGAGACGGCGTGCTCACCCACTGCAATGCAGGAGCATTAGCCACGGGTGGATACGGGACGGCACTGGGAGTAATTTACGCGGCGCGTGACCAAGGAAAGAAATTTCAGGTCTTCGTGGATGAGACAAGGCCCATGCTCCAGGGATGCCGACTGACGGCCTGGGAGCTGGTTCAGGAAAAGATTCCGACGACGCTCATTACCGATAATATGGCAGGCGTTTTAATGAAGAAGGGCTTGGTTGATCTGGTCGTTGTGGGCGCGGACCGAATTGCCAGAAACGGAGATACAGCCAATAAAATTGGGACCTATGGACTTGCTGTTCTCTCAAAATCTCATGATATTCCTTTTTATGTGGCGGCCCCGACCTCTACACTTGACCTCTCTTTAGTTTCCGGCGAAGAGATACCGATCGAGGAAAGAAGCACGGCAGAAGTGACCCATTTTTGTGGGTATCCCATCGCTCCAAAAGGCGTAAAGGCCTTTAATCCCGCCTTTGACGTGACTCCCCATTCATTCATTAATGGCATCATTACGGAGAAAGGGATTATTTGGAAGCCTTTCAATAAAAATTTAAAAAAAATGTCTGCAACTCCGAACTTCAAACTCCGGACTCGAAACTCCAAAGACGCCTGATGAAGAAACCTGTTATTACTCTCCTCACCGACTTCGGCACCAGAGACCATTACGTGGCTTCGATGAAGGGCGCGATTTTGAATATCAACCCTCAGTGCCTCCTTATCGATATAACGCATCAAGTCAATCCACAGGATATAGAAGAAGCCGGCTTCATACTGGCCAACACCTATTCATATTTTCCAAAGGGAACGATTCATCTTTCGGTGGTGGACCCAGGGGTAGGAGGAATCAGGAAGCCCATTCTTGTCGTGACGCCACATTATTTTTTTGTGGGCCCTGACAATGGGCTCTTCACGCTCGTGGCACAGAGGGAGAAGATGAAACAGGTGGTGGTCCTCAATAAGAAGAAGTACTTTCTTTCGAAAATCAGCAGCACATTTCATGGAAGAGATATCTTTGCTCCGGTGGCTGCACATCTCTCTCTTGGTGTCAAACCAAATGCTTTCGGATACGAAATCAAATCCCTAAAAGAGCTTGGGTCTCGAAAACCCTTTGTCAAAGAAGGGAAATTGTTCGGAGAGATTCTCCATATCGATGCGTTCGGAAACGTGATCAGCAATATCGACGAAGAAAAACTTTTTCGGTTTATTCAAAGTAGGCCTTTTGCCATTCGGGTAGGAAGGAAAGTTATCTCGGGTTTGAAGAAAGGATACTCGGAGAGCAAGAAAGGCGAGCCGATCGCACTTTTGGGAAGTGGCGGTTTCGTTGAAATATCAGTGAGAGAAGGGAATGCCCGGGAGTTGCTGAAGCTGAAGAAGGGAGATCCGATTGCGATAAGCACCGAACCCTAAATAGCTGTAAATGTCAAATTTCAAAGTTCAAATGAAATCCAAAATCCAAATGGCCAAAAAGGTCATTTGGATTTCCGGGAGTCGATCATGGTATCGAATAAGGCTCAGGACATTCCTCCGTTCATTGTGATGGATGTTCTGGAAAAGGCTCAAGAGCTGGAGAGAAATGGGGAGCATATCATCCATCTGGAAGTGGGGGAGCCGGATTTCGACACTCCGGAATGTATCAATAAGGCCTGTTACCGTGCGATCCGTGAGGGAAAGACCCATTATACGCACAGCCTGGGATTAATCGAGCTACGGGAAGCCATTGCGGAAGATTACTGGAAAAAATATCGGGTTAAGGTTTCCCCCGAACAAATTCTTGTTGCCTCAGGGACTTCCCCGGCCATGCTCCTTCTCTTTGCTGCCCTGTTAGAACCCGGGGATGAAGTTATCCTATCGAACCCTTATTATCCTTGTTATCCCAATATTATCCGGTTTGTTGACGGATCTCCTGTATTCGTCAAGGTGCTGGAAGAGGAAGGGTTCCAGTATCTTCCCGAGATGATTGAGGAGAAATTGAGCCCAAGGGTAAAAGGGATCATGATCAATTCACCTTCTAATCCTACTGGAAATTTGATGGGCGCAGAGAGGATGAAAGAGATTGCTCGTTTCTCTCCTTTTATCATCTCGGACGAAATTTATCATGGGCTGGTCTATGAAGGGGATGTCCATACGATTCTTGAATTCACGGATCGTGCTTTTGTGATCAACGGGTTTTCAAAACTTTATGCGATGACCGGATGGAGACTGGGGTATCTCATCGCACCCAAAGAATTCGTACGACCCATGCAAAAAATCCAGCAAAATCTCTTCATCGCGGCAAGTTCCTTCGCCCAATGGGGTGCTTTAACGGGTTTGAAGGAGGCCGGAAGAGATATTCAAAAAATGAGAGAAACCTATGACCAGCGACGGCGGTTCTTGATTCCAAAACTCAGGGAACTGGGATTTGGAATTACGGTGGAGCCCACAGGAGCTTTTTATGTCCTGGCCAATGCAAAACGATTTTCTAACGATTCTTATCGATTCGCTTTCGATATTCTAAAAGAGGCAAAGGTCGGCGTGGCGCCCGGCATCGATTTCGGAACGAATGCAGAAGGATATATCCGATTTTCCTACGCCAATTCTCTGGAGAATATCAAAGAGGGGACGAACAGGCTAAAAAGATATTTGGAGCGTTATAAGTAATTAAAGGAAAATAATAGGCAAGTCGAACCTTGACCCTACGCTAGGAGCTATACAGCATACTTCGTGAGAGTTGGTGGGCACGGCGCAATGGTTCAGGGGTTCGATATCGTTTACAACTTTTGAGGATGAGCTGAATGCTCGTCTGTAGGTCGATGCGATGACCTGGAGAAACAAAAAGCGGTTTTACATTCTCTCTTGTTCTCAGAACCACACCCACTTTTTTCCCTTCCCAACGAATCCATTCAACACTTCCTTTTGAGGGACCTGGAGAGATAAATTCATCTAACAAGGGCGTCTTGGCGCACCCAATTGACGGAACGTCGAGCCATAAACCCATGTGTGAGGCAAGCCCCATTCCTCTCGGATGGGCAATGCCTTGACCATCGTAAATCATGACATCGGGTTTTAGCTTTAATCTTTGAAAGGTTTTGATCAGAATCGGGCCTTCCCGAAAACTCAGAAGGCCGGGGATATAGGGAAAAGGGATCTTTCCAACAGCCGCCGCCCTATCGAGGACTTCCATATCTGGAAATGAAAGGACGGCAATCGCACCAAAGCAGTACTTCCCATCTTTGGAATAGGCAACATCTCCCCCGCCAATGGTTTTCGCCTCGTTAGAAATGATACGCCGCTGCCCTTCGACATGCTCAGGGTCGCAACGACTGGAATTTCTAACGGGGTGAACTTTTGAAAATGTATTCTTCAGAATGATCCGCTTTCTAAGAACCTCCTGAATCTGAATGGCTTCGTCCATACTGACGTTCCAGGAATGGAAGGGGAGAGGAGGGTTACGGCCAAATCTGTCGGATTTCACCTTTGTCAACCTTCAGGATGCAAGGGGTTCGAATCGCCCTCCCGTCCTCTCCAAAACCCTTTAGACCAGAAACCCCCAGAAAATTCTTGACCTGCCGGAGCCCCTCTTGCACTTGCGAAGGAGAGGAGACCGATTTGGTTTGAAGAATCTGTTTTATGAATTTAGCTCCATCATAACTCAAGGCTTCGAGGGTCTCGGGGTCCCGCTGGAAGGTTTTTCGAAATTCTTCCACAAAGCGAGCGACCAAAGGGGAAGGGGACTTGTTAAAAAATGCATCGACGAAGACTGCCCCTTCGGATCCTTTCCCTCCGATTGAGATCAGGCCAGGACCATTCCATGAATTGGTCCCAAGAAAAGTTCCTTTGACATCATAATAAGCCATTTGGGAAAGGATCATGCCCACGCGATCGGAACTATCAGGAATAAAGACTCCATCTACAGAGAGAAGGGGCATAAATTCATCCTCTTTCTTCCCCCTCATGTCATTTTTTTGGACCGGTTTGATCCTAAAGAACCCTTTGATCTCCTGACTGAAATCTGTTTGACCTTCTTGATAGACAACGGATCCTAAAACCTTTCCGCCGTTTCGGGTGATCTCCTGACTGAAGAGGTTTTTGAAATAAAGTCCATACGGAGAGTTAGGATAAAAAACAGCGAAGGTGCCAAGTTTGAGTTCTTTCACGGCGAAGTTGGCAAGGGTCTGGATCTGCTCCGAAGGGCTGAGGGAATTTCGGAAGACGAAATCCTCATTATTAGATGCAGGCTCCTTTTGGGAAAAGGTGAGAAGAGGGACTTTTAATTGCTGAGCTTTTTTTGCTCCCCGGTCAACATCGACACTGAGAAGGGGCCCAATGATGGCGATCACTTTCTCTTTGTTCACTAGCTCTTCGACTGCCTTCTCCGCCTCGTCTGGACTCCCTTTAGAATCACGGATAGCCAGTGAGATTAAGGGGTAATCCGTTTCTTTTATGGCCGATTGGATTCCCTGCAGGACCCTTTCACCGAAGGGGCTATGGATCCCGCTTAAAGGGAGGATGACCCCTACGGTATATTTGGATTTAAGGGAAAGAGAGATTGTGTCCAGAACCTCTTTGGCTGCGGGCATATAGTCCATGCCTCGATATTCTTTTTCCAATTCCATTAAATACCTTCTTGCGACGAGATCGTTTCCTTGGCGCCTTGCCATCTGGGCCAGCTTCAATTTGGCATATCCTCCCGCATAAGCCCCGCGGTATAAAGATTCAATGGACTTCAGTTCCTCTTCAGTATTCGAGGCATCCATAATGGATTTCACCTTACTCCTGAGCTCTTCGTTGGGTTGACCGGGAATGAGAAGGCCCTTCCCGTACCAATAAAGAGCGTTTGGCCGATCTCTTAGCTCAACGTAGTTGTCTCCCAGCAGGCTGAAAACCTGTACCATTCTGGATGGAGAAAGAAAAGTAGTAAAGAGCTCGCTTAGAATACGAATCGCATCTCGAGGCCTTCCGAGCCGGGTATAACAGATCCCCATCCTGAATTTGGCCTCATTGAAGAGAGGGCTTTGCGGAAAATCGGTCACCACGCTCTTAAAACGCCACAGCGCTTTTTCCGTTTCCCCTTTGGAGAGAAAGATCTCTCCCTCCCTGAAGAGAGCCGAATCGTCAGGCTGGGGCTGGGCGATACCAGGACTTTGCAGGAAGAGGAAAAAAACGGGTAGGAGGATGAGCGTCCATCTTCCAAATCTACGGGTCATTGACGGTGGTAACATAATAAATTTCGGGTAAGTGGCGATAGTTCTCATTGAAATCAATCCCGTAACCTACGACGAAAACATCATCCACCTCGGTTCCAAGATAATCTGCCTCCGCTCCAACTTCTCGACGCCCCTTCTTGTCTAAAAGGGCACATATCTTGACAGAACGAGGGTTGGAGAGGATGAGCCGGTCTTTCAAAAACTCGAGGGTGTGACCGCTATCAATGATGTCTTCGATGATGAGGACATCCTTGCCTTCCACGGAGAGCTCAATATCTTTTGTGATCTCAATATTGCCGGAACTCTTCATCCCGGATCCATAACTGGCTAATCTTACGAAATCGATTTTCGCGGGAATCTTGAGGCGACGAACGAGGTCAGAGAGAAACATGAAGGCCCCTTTCAGGATACAGACCAACACCAATTCTTTCCCGCTATAATCTCTCGAGATGCGATCTGCCAAATTCTGAACGATGGAAGCGATCTGCTCCTGAGAGAGTAATGGATTGAGACCATATTTTTCCATACGCTTCACCCCTGTTGGAAAAACATCCCGATTATGGCGGGCTGAATATAAGTCCCTATCCTTATGTCGGGAAAGGGTAGGATTAAGAGGCCCACCTTTTCAAACGGGGTTCACAAGGCGTGATCTAAGATCACAATCTCCATCTGCTGGGGAAGGGTTGCTTTATCAAAACTTACTTCATCAGCCTTAGGCCGCTTTGCGTTCGTTTTCCCCTTTAGAAAATCTTCCACCGGTGCAATAGGAAATCCGCATTTCTCCGTCTTGAAGTGCATGGGGATGACGAGTTTAGGTTTTATTTGCTCGACGACACGTGTCGCTTCTTCTGGGTCGATCGTGAAAAACCCGCCTACGGGGATCAGTAGAACGTCCACCACTCCGATCTCAGCCAATTCCTTGTCGCTCAAAATGTGGCCCAGGTCTCCGAGGTGACAGGCCTGAATATTATCGACCTTGAAGGTGAAGATGATGTTGGGGCCTCGTTCACTGCCCTTGGAAGGGTCGTGATAGGTTGCGACGCCCTTAATCGAAATTCCTTTCACTGTTTTGGAACCGCTCCCTTTGAGGATCTGAGGAGCTCCGGGAAGATCTTTCGTATAATTGTGATCGGCATGATCGTGGGTGATCAGGACGAAATCTGCCTGGTCCTTAATTTTCCCGTATGAAAGTTGACCGCCGAAGGCCCCGGGTTCGTAAGGATCGATAATGAATTTTGTTCCCTTATCGGATGTGATTAAGAATGCTGCATGTCCATACCATTTGATCTTCATGTTAAACCTCCTGCGATATAAATGTATTTTCAGTATAATGGAAAGAATGAAGAAGTCAACCCTTCGACTCCCCGGCAATTCTCTGCTCCGAATTCATAACTCACAACTCACAAGTCACAACTCATAACTTTTAACTC
>Ga0187784_10004905_pt1 | contig 10840 bp, 10 predicted proteins | sample 1015_SJ02_MP15_2_FD_132964 | JGI IMG/M metagenome (GOLD analysis project Ga0187784, IMG submission 132964) | Tropical peat soil microbial communities from peatlands in Department of Meta, Colombia - 1015_SJ02_MP15_20_MG | ecosystem: Environmental > Terrestrial > Soil > Wetlands > Peat | place... | reverse complement strand
CGGAAGCTCGGCGCGGAGAGGATGGATGACGCGTTATGAAATCCTCCCAATCTGTCGCCGTGTTGGCTCGCTGCGCTCGCAGAAAGTCAGCAAGTTCAACGTCCGGAGCGGCGACAAACACCATCTGCACGCCAGCCTTGAATGGCGGGACGACTGCATCGCGAGGCGATGCGGAGACCGGCGTACCGTGAATCACGGCCGGATCCGCCGCCTCGGCGGGCGTGAATCCAACGTTGCGTTCGAATTTCAGATTGCTGGGGACAACACAAACGGACCTGCCATTTGCCGTCAGTGTCAGTACGCCGTTCGCGCCGCGCTGAAGCGAGCTAGCCCCGGCAAGGGACGTGCGTGGAAGCCCGTTATACGTATTCTTGTCGAGCTTCGAGATGCCCTCACAGCTGCGTACTTCGATCTTCCCATTCAGTGTTGCGTCCGTGATCTGCACATACGCCGCGCCTTGCGGGCCGTCGAACAAAACCACTGCGGTAAGCGCTGCCTCTTTTGCGTAGGTTGCGATCGCAGCTCCCATAACGAGAGCAACCGCCAGGCCGCAGCGCTCAAGACAGGAAATCTGGCTCCGCCGCTGTGAACGGAAACGGAAGGAAATAGGCTTCCACGACTTCATAAAGGTCCGGAAGCATACATTTTCTCGCGGGAAAGAACGGGTGGAACGAGATCAATTGCGCAATCAAAGACTAAAGTAACTGGGAAGCGAAACCTGCCGGCGCTAAGATGAAGATGCACCGCGCAGACTCGATAACTTGCGCGTTTGTGCGTATTTGCGCGGATAGTCCATTAGCGAGTTCTCATGGAATTCCAGAAACCATTCAACGGCCCGGTTGAGCACGGGGGGGGTGCCTCCTTGGGCCGCTACCAGATCCAGGAAGAACTCGGACGGGGCGCCATGGGAGCCGTCTACAAGGCGTTCGATCCCGTAATTTCGCGCACGGTCGCGCTCAAGACTATTTTGATCGACAGTAGCGCTCCCGATCGCGTGCAAATGATCGAAAGGCTCAAGCAAGAAGCCAAAGCGGCCGGTGGACTCGACCATCCCAACATCATCACCATTTATGACGTTGGCGAGGAAAACGGTGTTTTGTATCTCAGCATGCAGTTCGTCCAGGGAGCCACCCTAGCCAAGTTGTTGGCTGAGGTTGGTGTGCCGCCGCTGCCAACGCTCCTTGCCTGGGCTGACCAGATCTTAGGGGCGGTGGGTTTTGCCCACGCCCGCGGTGTGATTCACCGCGACCTGAAACCGGCCAACCTCATGGTGACGGATCAGGGCGCAATCAAGGTCCTCGACTTCGGGATTGCCAAAATCGAAAACACTTCGCTCACGCAGACGGGGCTGGTCGTCGGCACGCCTGGGTACATGGCTCCTGAACAGATCGCCGGCAAGAAAGTGGACCATCGCGCCGACATTTTTTCGCTGGGTGCTGTCTTCTACGAGTTGCTGACCCGCGAGAAGCCTTTTGCAGGCGATATCGCGACCATCCTGTACAAGATCGTGAATGAGGATCCGGTCGCGCCGTCGCTCGTCAACCCGGCTATTCCCGGACGTATCAATGCCGTTGTTCGCAAGGCCCTCGCCAAAGACCCCAACGATCGATTCCAGACTTGCGAGGAAATGCGGAGGGCTTTTCTGGAGCAATCGGTTCGCGCACCGCGCACTCCGCCTGCCACCATTTCACCAGAAAAAGTGGTCGCCAAGCGGCTGGCAGTCCCCACAGGCGCTCGGCGTCCGCCTCAGACCGGATCAACTGCAAGACGATTCGCGACGCGCCTGCTGTTCACCGCCGTCCTTCTTCTCACCGCAGCGGCGGCTTGGGCTTTCTACATTCGCTCGCGCACAAACGCATTTCCCCCGTTGGTTGTGAAAATAGAGGGGGCAGTCAGGCCAATTCTGACGTCAGCCGTTGCCAAGATCGCTGCTTATTCGACCGAGCTTCCTCGCCGCGCCGCTGCTCCGCACAGTGTCCCGCTCGCCCCGCCGCCAAATACGACGACGGCGGAAGCTCCGGCTATAGCGCCACCAACATCTGCAATTCCGGCGGGATCGAATCTTGCACCCGTAGCAGCCTTGCAACCGGTCGCGGCACAGACGTCAGGCGACCATCCGACAAGCAAAACCGCGATCGTATCTGGAGCATCGGCATCGTCTCCACCGGAGGAGGCTCCCGAGAAGCCTGTGGATCCATCCCAGACTGCTTCCATCCAGGCGGCTGAGTCGAGTGACAACGATCAACCGCCCGCCGCCAAAGCGGCCGCCGCCCAGGTTTCACTCAAGTCGCCCTTTGCTCCCCGCGAGGATGAAAAACAAAGTCTAGCGCCAGCCCTGAAGCCGGCCATCCGAAAGCGCGCTCTGGAACCGGCTTTGACGGTCGATGGTTTCAGCCGCCAGGATGTTCCGGATCTGCTGCGCCAGGCCGATTCTTCAACAGCGCGCGGCGATTATCGTTTGGCACGTTACGAATACGGACTGGTTCTAAAGCTCGATCGCAACAATGTTCAGGCGCGTGAAGGTCTACGCCGCCTGGCGGCCGCATCGCAGTCGCGCTGACTCTATTCAGTCCGAAGTGTTCATAAAGCTCCCGAGACACTGCAAAGATCGCACTTCCGAGTCGCTTAAGACACGCATGAACCTGCTGGTCTACACCTGCCAGGACGAACTGCGCCGGATCATGCAGGAGTTCATTGAGTACTACAACCATCGCCGCCATCACGACACTATCGGCAACGGCGCCCGCTGATGTGTACCGCGGCCGGCAAAGGACTGTTCCCGTCTGCCGCACATCAGCCTGTGATTGCTTTCACAGACACTGAGTGACGAGCATGCGAAGAATGAAACGCAGGCACAGCGTCTGATGCTCAGACAGCTTTTCCTCTCGATGAAAGCGGAAGTTGGTCGGGCGATAACTTTGGTTAGCAAATTTCACGCAACGGTGCGCTCCTAAAAAATAAATCGATTTACTGGGTGCGACTGTCGACGGAATCCCCATGGAATATTTGAATCGCGAGTATCTTCGGACCGTTTCTGAAAGAAGCTTTCAGCGGCAGCATCCCTATCCGTGGATTAACATGGAAGGCGCACTGACTCCAGTTGGCTTCGAACGTCTGCGCGAGAGCCTCCCGGGAGTTTCCCGTTTTGTGCGCCACGAGAATGAAAAACGCGCGTACGGCCAGGGCCCTCATAATCGATACATCTTGCACTACCTGCCGGGCACGGTGATAGACGAACCCTGGCGCGAGTTCATTGCCGAACTCCACGGCGACACTTACCAATCCTTTCTCCATCGCCTGCTGGGTACCAGCAAGCAGTTCATCCTGACGCTGGAGTGGTATTACGCATGGCGGGCGTGTTCCGTTTCGCCGCACTGCGATGCTGCCCGCAAGCTGGCCACACATATTTTCTATTTCAACACTGAGGACGATTGGAAACCGAATTGGGGAGGGGAGATTCTGATTCTCGATGACGGAAAGCGTTGGCGGACGCATTCGGCCCCAACTTTTGATCAACTCAGCGCGGCCGCTGCCTTGGATGCATGGGGAAACCGCAGTCTTCTGTTTCAACGGACCCCGCGCTCCTGGCACGGCGTGCGCCCTCTGAGTTGTCCGCCCGACTCTCTGCGGAAACTGTTTATCGTCACGGTTAACATACCGTCATTTCAGGTCTGGTGGCGGAAACTCCGGGGCAAGGATCCCGACGGCTACCGGCTTGCGGTGTGATTGGGGAGCTTCGCCCAGTGGCAAGTTTCTAGTGCATTGTAATCATGCTTCCTCAATGGAAGGCACAATTTGGTTGTTTCGATCTGGTTGTCAGAACGGACCGCCAGCCTCGCAGCATTGTGATGGTCCATGACATCGCAATTGGCGGCGACGACGTCATTGTTATGGCCGGACCCTGCGCGGTCGAATCGGAACGCCAATTGCTGGAGACCGCCGAAGCAGTGGCCGCGGCAGGAGCACGCATACTTCGCGGCGGCGCTTACAAACCCCGATCTTCTCCTTACGCGTTTCAGGGTTTAGGTGTTGCAGGCTTGAAACTGCTGCGGAAAGCGAGCCAGGCGACCGGGCTTCGAATCGTCACCGAAGTTTTGAGCGAGGCGGAGGTTGACCTGGTCGCCGAGTACGCCGACCTCATTCAAGTCGGCGCCCGCAGCATGGAGAACTACACCTTGCTGGAATCTCTCGGAAAGTGCAGGCGCCCAATTCTACTGAAGCGCGGGATGGTGGCCACTCTTGAAGAATTTCTTCGTTCTGCGCAAGTCATCGCGCGAGCGGGCAATCCGCACGTGATTCTGTGCGAACGCGGCATCCGCACCTTTGAAACCGCTACCCGCAATACGCTCGACATCTCGGCGGTAGCCGTATTGAAATTGGTATCACACCTGCCAGTCATCGTGGACCCTAGTCACGCGGCGGGCATTCCCTGCCTGATTACGCCGTTGGCACGCGCCGCGGTCGCAGCGGGAGCGGACGGATTACTCGTCGAAGTGCATCCTGCCCCTGAACAGGCGCTGAGCGATGGAGACCAGGCGCTCGCAATTCCGGAATTCCGCAGCATGATGGATGACCTCCAGCCTTACCTGGAGATTCAGCGGGTCCGGCGGCGCGGGCCACAACTCCTCGCCTTGGGAGCAGACTGATGGCGGCACATAAGGACCATAGCGCCATGCTTTCACTGATTACGATTTCCTTACCTCCTAATAAGGAGCACGTATGAATGTTACTGACTTACTTGCTGATGTGATCCGGGGACCTGTCCACAAGCGCGCTATCAGCAATCCAGCCGTTCTCAACGAAGCCTACAGTTATGGCAGCGCCTTTTCCCGCGGTGTTCGAATTGACCTCAACGGAGTTGCCGTCCTGTTGATCTCGGGCACAGCGAGCATTGACGAGCACGGCAACACCGTGCACGTCGGAGATCTGCGCGCTCAGGTCCGGCGTACATTCGACAACATCGCAGGGCTGCTCGCGTCCGAAGGTGCGACTTGGCACGACGTCGTTCGCACCACGTGCTACCTGCGCGATATCGAGCGCGACTACGAGGCTTTTAATGAGGAGCGCGCCGCCTTCTACCAAGAACAGGCGCTTGATCCGTTGCCGGCTTCCACTGGCATCCAGGCCATTCTATGCCGTCCAGATTTGCTGGTGGAGATCGAAGCCATTGCCATATTGCACTGTGAGCGGCAGAAGTTGCCCGCCGCATAAACGCCCTACAACCGCGAATGCACCGGATTGAGTGCGATGGGCACAGACCTGCGGTTGAGGTCGTTCGGCAGAGTTACCTGAGATGGCAGGTTATAGCGGAACTCCTGGAATCGAGCACCTGCAGACGTGGCTGCTGATTCTACTTTGATTAAGATCCCGCGTGGGCCGCAAACGCGGACTTGCGCCCTCATTCCGACGCACAAGGCGCGAAACCAGGGGTGTAAAATTAACGTCGCAGTCCTGCTGGCCCCGGTCGCGGAAAGGAAATCCCTCATGGCAACCATGGAAGCACCCCCTCGCATTCAGTCCCGTCTTCATGAGAATCCGTTCAAGAACGAACCATTCGTCGATTTCAAGAAAGAAGAAAACGTGCGGAAAATGCGCACCGCGCTGGATCGAGTGCGCGGCCAGCTGGGCCGCGAATACGATCTGATTATTGGCGGAAAAAGACTCAAAACAATCGACAAGATCCGGTCCATCAATCCCGCCAAGCCTTCCGAGGTGGTCGGGATCCATCAGAAAGCCGGCAGAGAACAAGTCGAACCAGCCGTGGAGGCAGCGCTCAAGGCTTTTGCCGGCTGGCGCCGCACTGCGGCCGAGGAGCGCGCGGCGCTGCTATTTCGGGTGGCCGACACGCTGCGCGAGCGAAAGCTCGAATACATGGCCTGGCTGGTGTTTGAAGTTTCCAAGAACTGGCTCGAGGCGGATGCCGACATTTCCGAGACCATCGATTTCTGCGAGTTTTATGCCCGGGAAGCTTTGCGGCTTGCGAAAGCGGAACCGCCCATTCAGTTGCCGGGCGAGCGCGATTCTCTGATGTACATTCCGCTAGGCGTGGGTGCGGTCATTCCACCATGGAACTTCGCGAGCGCCATCATGGCGGGCATGACCGTCGCATCCATTGTCTGCGGGAATACGGTCATTCTGAAGCCGTCGAGCGACTCGCCCACAATTGCAGCCAAGTTTGTGGAACTGCTTGAGGAATGCGGAATGCCGGAGGGAGTGGTGAACTTCTGTCCCGGCGGGGGTGCCAGTTTTGGCGATGCCTTAGTCGCCCATCCGAAGGTTCGCTACATCGCTTTTACCGGATCACGAGAAGTGGGGCTGCACATCAATCAGTCTGCGGCAAAACAGCAACCCGGGCAGGTTTGGATTAAGCGCACGATTCTCGAAATGGGCGGCAAAGACGCGATCATCGTCGATGCCGATGCCGACATCGATTCCGCCGTGGAAGGCGTCGCACAGTCGGCGTTTGGATTCCAGGGTCAGAAGTGCTCGGCTTGTTCGCGGGCCATCGTTGACGAGCGCATTTATGACAAGTTTTTGGAAAAGCTGAAAGCACGTGCAGAGCGAATTACGGTCGGTGATCCGGTTGCGAATCCGGGTATGGCAGCCGTAATCAATGAAGGCTCGATGAAGGACATTTTGCGCTACATCGAGATTGGCAAGAAAGAAGGGAGACTCATCACCGGCGGCGTGCGCGATGCCAATGCCGGCGACGGATATTTCATTCAGCCGACGGTGATCGCAGACATTAAGCCGAAATCGACTTTGGAGCAGGAAGAAATTTTCGGGCCGGTGCTGGCGGTGATCAAGTCGCGCAACTTCGATCACGCTCTCGAGATCGCCAACGACACGGAATTCGGCTTGACCGGCGCTATCTACTCTTCCGCACGCGAGAAGCTGGATCGCGCGGTGCAAGAGTTCCACGTGGGCAACCTTTACCTGAACCGCAAATGCACCGGCGCCATGGTGGGCGCACATCCATTTGGCGGCTTCAACATGTCGGGCACGGATTCCAAGGCAGGAGGGCCAGACTATCTTTATCTTTTCACTCAGGGGAAGAGCGTAGGCGAAAAGATTATATAGAGATTGTGCTCCTAGCAAAAGGGCCGCCCTTCGGCGGCCTTTTTGTTCAGAGGACGAAGGCTTAGTTGGTAATTCCTGCTCCTGCTCCCTGCGGCACGGCCGGGGCTGCGGCTGCAGCGGTTGCGGCGGCGGCTTCGTTCAGGATGCGATGGTGAATGGTAAAGAGCGCCAATTCCAGCCGGTCGGAGACGCCGATCTTGTCATACACGTTGCGCAGGTAATTCTTGATGACCTGCTCGGTGGTGCCAAGTTGGGTAGCGATCTCCTTGTTCTTATATCCCTGGACAATGAGCGCGACGATGCGCAGTTCTTTCGCGGTCAGGCGATCGCGCACGCGCAACCCCACCATATCGTTTTCGGTCAATTCGCTGGGCACGGCCATATCCTGCACCCAGGTTTCGCCGCGCGCCACTTTGCGGACGCAATCGACCAGGGCGGGACTGGTGACGTTGCGGTAGACGACGCCATGGGACCCGTTGGCCATGTAGCGCTGAGCGCTCTCGCCCGTATCGGCGAGAACGACGACGCGCGTTTTGTTACGGTTGGCTGCATTGAGGACAGCATTGAAGTCGGAGTGGAAGCCTCCGGCGATGACGAGCACGGCAGCGCGAAATTTGTCGAGCGCCATGAACATCTGCTCGGCGGTCTGCGCCTGGGCAACAATGCGCATCTCGTCTTCCACGGCAAGAACTTTAGCGATGCCCGCACGAAAGATCGCTTGATTATCGGCGAGTATGAGTTTCAACATGGATGTCGCTCCCCCTTACGAGTTGCGCACGAATTCGTAAGAATCGATCACGCAGGCCACGCCCCGGTTTTCCCCGGAAGAAGCGCCTGCGTTTGGTTCATCGGTCCGCACCACGCGGCCGCGGCATTGGATGACTACACCCTGCTTGCCCCCGGTTACCTCGGGCGGCAGGGTAATTTCAAACTCGACCGGCGAGCCCACCGCGAGCGCGGCATCGGCCCGAATGTAGACGCCGGCAGCGCTCAGATCGCCGGTAATGCCGGTGGCGGCGGAGTCTTCACTATGAATCTTGATCGGCAGATGCAGCGGAAATCTTGTCCCGGTACGTGCTTCAGCCACGATGCCTCCTCTGCTCTTTGAGCTCAACTATCGGGGGAGGAAGACTGCGAAATTCCCGACCCAGAGCCTTAAAGAGCAGCTATCGGCGTTTATATCACGGCGAACAGCCGGAAAAGAAGGCTTTGTTACCTCCGTAATGAGGTAGCAGTTGGATACCCCCTGAGGACCGCGGCTGGCCGAAGGGCGATTCCGCCGTCCTGGTGCATACCGCGGCATGGAGTACCCAACGCTCCTTCCCGGTGAACCCCGCACCAAACCAGAGCAAAACCCTCAGTGCTTAAACGAGAAGTTCAGACCGGATGAAAGCTGCAGGTCGTTCCTCTCGATCCGGGGCGCAGGCGGAGCCACGTATGGCGGGTTGCTGACAAACACATCGGCCAAGGAGTTCTGCCAGGCCAGCCACTTGTTGATCTTGGTGACCGTTCCGAAATTGAACGTAAAGCGATACTGCGAAGTATCGCTGAGGTCCGGATAGAACAGGAAGCTCTGGGTGATGTTGGTGCTTTTCCCCAGCTTGTACGTAAGGGCGTCGCCGACCGTGATGGCTGCGAGGTTTTGGGTCGTCGCGGTGGCGGGCGGCGGATTGATGGGAATGGAATAACTTTCGTGCGTGTAGTTGACGCCGGCAAGAAGATCCAGGGTGGTCTTCGCGTTCTTGATGGCGTGAGCGCCAATGCCGCCTCCGAGAATGGAGCGCAGATTCAGGTCCTGCAGCGCATTGGCGAAGAAATCCGCGCTGCCGAAACCGAACACTCGGGGAGCAAAATCGCGCTCGTAGCGGGCCCCGCCGCCGTTGGAGTTGGCAGTGGTCTCCGCCGGAGGCTTGTCGTTCACGGCGTAAATGGTATTGGCGTAAAGGGTGAGCTTGTCGTGGAATCCTTTGCGCTCGGCGTTGAAGGCGATGTTCAGGTTCTTGGTCTCGCTGTTGCCAGCCGTGAGGGCCAGTCCAAGATTCAGCCCGCCGGCCCAGCCTTCCAACAGGCCGGGGTGAAGGCTCTTTTCGTAAGCGGCCTGTTCGGCGGGGCTGCGTAGCATCGTAACCGAAGATAGGGGCGCTTCCACCGGGCCACCGGTTTTGGCTGCCACGACGATGTTCGTCTCCGTGGTCGTGACGGGGCCGACGGCGGTCTTGGCGCCGGCGGTTACGTTCAGGTCGCCGGTTGACGTCAGCGACTGGATGGCATCGAACTTGATGGTCAGATCACCAGCATAGTCAGTCTTGAGCACGAGCGTTTTGCCATCGGATTTCGTGATCGAACCGGTCAGCTTGTCGCCGTTCTTCAACAGGACCTGGTCGGCGAGCGCCGGAATTGCCAACAAGAAAACTAAAGCTACTGCGAATTTGTTGCGCACAGAACTCCTCCTGACCTTGGAAAGTGTGATTGCTTGCGGACCTCAGCAGTTTGGGATCAATCGAGAATTGCGGAACCCTTTAGTTTCTGCGGATCGTTAGACGCAGAAAAGACTTCAGCGGTCAGATGCAGATTTTCCCTGCTATTGGATGTGGAAGATTATAGCGGTCTGAAGGTTGATTTGTCATACCACGGCGGGAACAACGAAGCAGGCTTAAGCTTTGTTCTCGGTCTTATTCTCGCTCTTGTCTTCCGTCTTTGCATCGGTCTTGGGCTCGTCCCCTTTCATCCCCGCCTTGAGCGCGCGGATGCCATCGCCGATCCCCTTGCCGATCTCGGGCAGTCTTCGCGGCCCGAACAACAACAGTGCGATGATCAGAATGAGCAGCAGGTGCCACGGCTGAAATAGACCTTCACCCATAAAGCCTCCCACGCCGGTGGCATGGCGCACACGCGGCAGCTTCCACTCGTAAGTGTAGCGCAACCCGATAGCGGCGTCTTGCGCCTGCAATGCGCGCATGACGCCGCGGACCCGGCACACCTTTCCCCGCCCATTGGGGCATGACTCGCTTACTACTTCGGTGACCTATCGAGCCTGCCGCAGCCCGACTATTTTGGCCAAAAGGGCGAATCGTCGCTCAAAAATTTGTCGCGCCCGACCGGAGTTCCTGTGAAACGCCGCTGCCCGATCGTCATATCGCTCTTACTCGCGGCCATTTCGTTGCATGCCGAGCGGGCGCAAAACACGCTTCTGGACGACGTCTTCCTGTGGTTTGCCGGTGGCCTTCCGTCAGCGCGCATTCAGCGACTCGTAAGCAGCGATGCCCGCGCTCTTACATGCCATATCCCGCCGCCCTGCCTTCGCGCCCTGGAGAAAGCAGGAGCCGACCGGAAGTTACTTGTGACTCTCGCCACCCACGATGCGAATGTCCCCGGTGTGACGACTGCGAGAATACAACTACCGAAGTCCAATCAGGACTGCACGCGCGCAAGCGTTACCGACCTCGCCATCCTGACTCACAGCGAGAACTGGAAGGCCGCCGAGGAGAAGGTAAACATGCTCCTGCGCGACGATCCGGAAAATGCTTCCTTGCTCTTTGTCCGGGGCGTAGTTTTGCGACACGAAGAACGCCTCAACGAGGCGCTCGATGTGCTTACAGAGTCCGTGCGCCTGCGGCCCGGCTTCGCCGAAGCTCACAGTCAGCTTTCTTATCTTTTCTATCGCACGGACGACGCCGATGACGCTTTGGACGAAGCTCGCACCGCCCTCAGTTTGGATCCGGGCAACGCCGACGGCTACCGTTCTCTGGGCCTTGCGCAT
>Ga0187784_10004902_pt1 | contig 10846 bp, 9 predicted proteins | sample 1015_SJ02_MP15_2_FD_132964 | JGI IMG/M metagenome (GOLD analysis project Ga0187784, IMG submission 132964) | Tropical peat soil microbial communities from peatlands in Department of Meta, Colombia - 1015_SJ02_MP15_20_MG | ecosystem: Environmental > Terrestrial > Soil > Wetlands > Peat | place... | reverse complement strand
TGAGATTGATCCTGCTCGGCCCGCCGGGGGCCGGCAAGGGTACGCAGGCTCTGCGTCTGGTCGCCAATTACGGCATCGTCCAGCTTTCCACCGGAGATATGCTGCGCGCCGCGGTGAAGGCCGGCAGCCCGCTGGGCCGCCAGGTTGAAGCCATCATGGCCCGCGGCGACCTGGTGCCCGACGACCTGGTGGTCGATATCGTCGCCCAGCGCATCGAACAGCCAGACGCGAGCAAAGGCTTCATCCTCGACGGCTTCCCCCGCACCGTGCCGCAGGCTGAGGCGCTCGACCGCCTGCTAGGCTCTCGCGGCCTTGCGCTCGACGTGGTGATCGAATTGCGCGTCGATGAGGACGCGCTCATCCGGCGCATCGAAAGCCGCATTGCCGAGATGAAGGCGCGCGGCGAGCCGATCCGCGACGACGACCGTCCCGAAGTGCTACGCCAGCGGCTGGCCGCCTATCGGCGTCAGACCGCCCCCTTGATCGATTATTACCGCCGCCGCAGCGTGCTGCGGTCGGTTAACGGCATGGCAGCCATTCCGGAAGTCGGCGCGGCGATCGACCAAGCGCTAACGCTGCCGGCGGCGGTGCCGCAGGCTCGGGTCAAGAAGCCGGCCGCTCCACGCAAGTCATTGAAAAAACAACGTAATAAACAGAAGCGTAGTAGGCCCTTAGGAAAACTATCCAAGAGCCGGCGTGCCGCAACCCGGCGCAAACAGGTAGCGAAGGCCAAAACGGCGCGGCGCCCGCGCCGCGCCAGGCGAGCCGGCCGCCGCTGAGCAAAGTTTGTGCAGGAAATCGCCCACCGAGGTTGACGAAAGCGCGGAGAATCCCTTAATAAGCCTCGAATATCCAGTCGGAGATTTAGCAGCGATGCCAGGCCGCAGCGGCAGGCAGGCGCTGGCTTTTTACGTTTGTGGCTTTCTCAGGTGACATTGCAACCGGTGCACAGCGGCCGGGCGCTACGGGTGGTCCGTGGCGGCGCCGCCGCAGGGAGTAACTGACGTGGCTCGTATCGCTGGCGTCAACCTACCGACCAACAAGCGCATCGTGATCGCGCTGCAATATATCTATGGGATCGGCTCGGCTAAGGCCCACGAAATCCTCGGCAAAGTGTCGATTCCGGAATCGCGCCGGGTGGCGCAGCTGACCGACCAGGAAGTGCTCCAGCTGCGCGAAGTCATCGACCGCGACTATATAGTGGAAGGCGACTTGCGGCGCGAAGTCGCCATGAACATCAAACGGCTGATGGACCTGGGCTGCTACCGCGGCCTGCGTCACCGCCGCAGCCTGCCGGTGCGCGGCCAGCGCACGCATACCAATGCCCGGACCCGCAAGGGCCCGGCCAAGCCCATTGCCGGCAAGAAGAAATAGGGCGTGGACAAACACTATGTGACGGCGGAGCTGCCGGGTTCGCTCCGCGAAAGGGTTCAGAATGGGTAAGGAAGCCACGCGCGTCCGCCGACGCGAACGCAAGAACATCGCCTCCGGCGTCGCGCATGTGAGTGCGACGTTCAACAACACCATGATCACGATTACCGACGTCCAGGGCAACACCATTGCCTGGTCGTCGGCGGGCACGATGGGATTCAAGGGCTCGCGCAAGTCGACGCCATACGCGGCGCAGGTCGCCGCCGAGGATGCCGCCAAGAAGGCGCAGGAGCACGGCATGCGCACGCTCGAGGTCGAGGTCGCCGGCCCCGGTTCGGGGCGCGAGTCGGCACTGCGCTCGTTGCAGGCCGCCGGCTTCACCATCACGTCGATCCGCGACGTGACGCCGATCCCGCACAATGGCTGCCGGCCGCGCAAGCGGCGGCGGGTATAGGACATCCGGCCGATGGAACAAGTGGAGCATCTGCCGCCGCTCGAACATGGCCCCGATTTTGGCCCCACGGAGCGGAGTGGGGCGCGCGAGACGATCGCGCCGCGCAACGCGATGGGTGATAACGTGACGATTCAAAAGAATTGGCAAGAACTGATCAGGCCAAACAAGTTGCAGGTCAGCGCCGGCGCCGATGCGCGGCGTGCGGCCACGGTGATCGCCGAGCCGCTCGAACGCGGCTTCGGCGTCACGCTCGGCAATGCGCTGCGGCGCATTTTGCTGTCGTCGCTGCAAGGCGCCGCCGTCCAGTCGGTGCATATCGACGGCGTGCTGCACGAATTTTCCTCGATCGCCGGCGTCCGCGAGGACGTGACCGACATTGTGCTCAATATCAAGGACATCGCCATCAAGATGCAGGGCGAGGGTCCCAAGCGCATGGTGGTCAAAAAGCAGGGTCCGGGAACGGTCACTGCCGCCGACATTCAGACGGTCGGTGACATCGTCGTGCTCAATCCCGAGCTCGTTCTGTGTACGCTCGACGAGGGTGCCGAGATCCGCATGGAATTCACGGTCAATACCGGCAAGGGTTACGTGCCGGCGGAGCGCAATCGGCCCGAGGACGCGCCGATCGGGCTCATTCCGGTCGACAGCCTGTATTCGCCGGTGCGCAAGGTGTCCTACAAGGTCGAGAACACCCGCGAGGGCCAAATCCTCGACTACGACAAACTGACGCTGTCGATCGAAACCAACGGCGCGGTGAGCCCGGAGGACGCGCTCGCCTATGCGGCGCGCATCCTGCAGGACCAGCTCAACGTGTTCGTCAATTTCGAGGAGCCCAAGCGCGAAACCGCCCACGAGGCGATCCCCGATCTCGCCTTCAACCCGGCCTTCCTCAAGAAGGTCGACGAGCTCGAGCTTTCGGTGCGTTCGGCCAATTGCCTGAAGAACGACAACATCGTCTATATCGGCGATCTCGTTCAGAAGACCGAGGCCGAGATGCTGCGCACGCCGAATTTCGGCCGCAAGTCGCTCAACGAAATCAAGGAAGTGCTGGTGCAGATGGGACTGCATCTGGGCATGGAAGTGCCGGGCTGGCCGCCGGAGAACATCGAGGAATTGGCCAAGCGGTTCGAGGATCATTACTGAGCGGAGGACGGCTGTCAGATGTCAGAGGTCAGATGACGTCCCGATCCGTCATCCGACATCCGTCATCCGACATCCGACATAGTCCATGCGTCACGCCAAAACTCATCGCAAATTCAACCGGCGCTCGGACCACCGGCGCGCCATGCTGGCGAATCTCGCCGCCGCGCTGATCAAGCACGAGCAGATCGTCACCACCTTGCCGAAGGCCAAGGATTTGCGCCCGGTCGTGGAGAAGCTGGTGACGCTCGGCAAACGCGGCGGCCTGCACGCCCGCCGCCAGGCGATCGCCCAGATGCGCGACCTCGCCATGGTCAAGAAGCTGTTCGACGTGATCGGGCCGCGCTACAAAACCCGCAACGGCGGCTATACCCGCGTGCTCAAGGCCGGTTACCGGTACGGCGATTCTGCGCCCGTTGCGGTGATCGAATTCGTCGACCGCGACACAGCCGCCAGGGGCAAGGATTCCGGCCCGGTCCGGGAGCGTGCTGCCGAGGCGGAGGCGCCCGCTCCGGCGTAATGCGGCCGCGGCGGACCGGCGCTGGCGCGCTGCGGCGGTACTCTTCTAAAGCCCTGGTCGGGCTCCTATATCTGGCATCGCCGGATCCGGGGTTCTGACATGATGCTGCGCACCGCGACAATTTTGCTTGCTCTGACGGCGCTGCTTGCGGCGCCGCCGCGCTCGGCCGTTGCGCAACAAGAGCAAATCCAGCGCCAAGTGCCGGGCTCGCCGGCGCAGCTCGAGCTGTCTTTTGCCCCGATTGTCAAGCGCGTGGCGCCGGCGGTGGTCAACGTCTACGCCCAGCATGTCGTCGAGACCAACAATCCGTTCTTGGCCGATCCGTTCTTTCGCCAGTTCTTCGGCATGGTGCCGCGCGAGCAAGTCGAGCGCTCGCTTGGTTCCGGCGTGATCGTCGACCCGGCGGGCTTGGTCGTCACCAATTATCACGTGATCGAGGGCGCCAGCGAAGTAAAGGTCGCGCTCGCCGACAAGCGCGAGTTTGGCGCCGACATCGTGCTCAAGGATCAGCGCAGCGATCTTGCGGTGCTGCGCATCAGGGGGGCCAAGGAGCGCTTCCCGACGCTGCCGTTCGCCAATTCCGACGATCTGCAAACCGGCGACGTGGTCTTGGCGATCGGCAATCCGTTCGGCGTCGGGCAGACGGTGACGCACGGTATCGTCTCGGCGGTGGCGCGCACCGACGTCGGCATTTCCGATTATCAGTTCTTCATCCAGACCGACGCGGCGATCAATCCGGGCAATTCCGGCGGCCCGCTGGTCGACATGCAGGGGCGCATGGTCGGCATCAATTCGGCGATTTATTCGCGCTCCGGCGGTTCGCAGGGCATCGGCTTTGCCATTCCGGCGAACATGGTGCGCGTGGTGGTCGCCTCGGCCGAGGGCGGCAGCGGGCTGGTGAAGCGGCCGTGGCTCGGCGCCAAGCTCCAGGAAATCACCCCCGACATCGCCGACAGCCTCGGGCTGTCCCGCCCAAGCGGCGCGCTGGTCGCAAGCGTCGTCGCCGACAGCCCCGCGGCGCGCGCCGGGATCAAGACCGGCGACGTGATTATTAGCGTCGACGGCGCCGCGGTCGATGATCCCACCGTGTTCAATTACCGCTTCGCCACCAAGGCGCTGGGCGGGACGGCGCAGATCGGATTACTGCGCCAGGGGCATGAAATGGTGGTGCCGGTCGCGCTACAGAGCCTGCCCGAGAGCCCGCGCGAGGAAGTCGAAATCCGCGGCCGTTCGCCGTTCCTTGGCGCCACGGTGGCAAATTTGTCGCCGGCCTTGGCCGACGAGCTGCGCCTCGACCCCCAGGCCGAGGGCGTCGTCATCGTCGCCGTCGCCGCGGGTTCGGAGGCGCAGTCGATCGGTTTCCAGAAGGGCGACGTCATCGTTTCCGTCAATAACCAGAAAATCAGCCACCCAGCCGATCTGCAGCGCATTGCCGGCGCCGGCGGCCGGCAATGGCGGATTACGCTGCTGCGCGGCGGCCAGCAGATCTCGGTGATGTTCTCCGGATGAGCTCGCGCCCGAAACCGCAAGGTCCGAGCCTGTTTGCGGCCGGCGGCCTCGATCGCGATGCGCCGCGGCCGTTGGCCGACAAGCTGCGGCCGAACCGGCTTGCCGACGTGGTCGGCCAGGATCATTTGCTCGGCCCCGACGGCGCGCTCACGCGCATGCTGCAGACGCGCTCGCTCGGCTCGCTGATCTTCTGGGGCCCGCCCGGCACCGGCAAGACCACGGTGGCGCGGTTGCTGGCGCACGCCACCGAACTTTATTTCGAGCAGATTTCGGCGATTTTCTCCGGCGTCGCCGATCTCAAGAAGGTGTTCGATGCCGCGCGGCTGCGCCGCGAAACCGGGCAGGGCACGCTGTTGTTCGTCGACGAGATTCACCGCTTCAACCGCGCGCAGCAGGATTCCTTCCTGCCGGTGATGGAGGACGGTACCATCGTGCTCGTCGGCGCCACCACCGAAAACCCGTCGTTCGAATTGATCGCGCCGCTTTTGTCCCGCGCCCGCGTGCTGGTGTTCAAGCCGCTCGATGCCGCGGCGATCGAAAAACTTCTGGCGCGCGCCGAAACCATTGAGGGCAAGGCATTGCCGCTCGACGCCGAGGCGCGCGCCTCGCTCATTCGCATGTCCGACGGCGACGGCCGTGCCGCGCTTACGCTGGCCGAAGAAGTCTGGCGCGCCGCGCGCAAGGGCGAGCGCTTCGATGCCGCGGGCCTGCAGGACGTGGTGCAGCGCCGCGCGCCGATTTACGACAAGGCGCAGGACGGCCATTACAACCTGATCAGCGCGCTGCATAAATCGGTGCGCGGCTCCGACGTCGACGCCGCGCTCTATTATCTCGCCCGCATGCTCGATGCCGGCGAGGACCCGCTGTATCTGGCGCGTCGCGTCGTGCGCATGGCGGTCGAGGACATCGGGCTCGCCGATCCGCAGGCGCTGGTCGTCGCCAATGCCGCCAAGGACGCCTATGATTTTCTTGGGTCCCCCGAGGGCGAACTCGCCCTCGCCGAGGCCGTGATCTATGTTGCCACCGCGCCGAAATCGAACGCGGCTTATACCGCCTTCGGCGCCGCCATGCGCACCGCCAAGCAAGCCGGCTCGTTGCTGCCGCCCAAGCACATCCTCAATGCGCCGACGAAGCTGATGCAGAGTGAAGGCTACGGCGCCGGCTACCAGTACGATCACGATATCGAAGAGGCGTTTTCCGGCCAGGATTATTTCCCCGAACAGCTCGGTCGGCAAAAATTCTACGATCCGCCGGAGCGCGGCTTTGAGCGTGAAATCCGCAAGCGACTGGAATACTGGGCCAAGCTGCGCAAAGAGCGGAGCGGCAGTTGAGGGGCAGTCGCGGACCGCGCCAGCCGGGCGGCGGCCGACAGATCGCCGGGCCGCGGCAACATTATCGTTCATTCCGTCACCCCGAGGTGGCCGCGCAGCGGCCCTCGAAGGGCGACGGTCGAGGCGCTCGGGCCGCATCCTTCGAGGGCCGGCTTCGCCGGCCGCCTCAGGATGACGGGAAGCAACGAGCCGCGGCTTCGTCAATGCCGACAGGCGTTCAGAATGTTGCGGTGACCTCAGACGAATCCGGTATGCGGCTCGATCGCTTTCTCGCCGCGCGGCTGCCGGGGCTCCCCTTCACCCGCATCCAGCGCATCATCCGCAAGGGCGAAGTGCGCGTCGGCGGCAAGCGCGCGCAGCCGAGTGAGCGGCTCGAAGCCGGACAGACCGTGCGCATTCCGCCGGTGCGGTTCGAACAGCCGCGCACGGCAGGGGGCGACGCCGATACCCGCGCTTTCCTCAAATCCATTACGCTTTACGAGGACGCCGACGTTCTGGTGCTCGACAAGCCGATGGGGCTTGCCGTGCAGGGCGGCTCCGGCACCACGCGCCATATCGACGGCATGCTGGAGGCTTATCGCGACGCGCACGGCCAGCGGCCCCGCCTGGTGCACCGGCTCGACAAGGATACCGCCGGCTGTCTTCTGGTCGCCAAGACGCGCTTTGCCGCGGCGGCGCTCGCCAAGACCTTCCGCTCGCGCGCGGCGCGCAAAATCTACTGGGCGCTGGTCGCCGGCGTTCCCAAGCCGCAGCAAGGCCGTATCTCGACTTTTCTCGCCAAGGACGAGCGCGAGGACGAATCCATCATGCGCATCGCGCGGCACGGCGAGGAGGGCGCCAGCCATGCCGTCACCTATTACGCGGTGGTGGAGACCGCCGGCCCGACGCTCGCCTGGGTGTCGCTCAAGCCGGTGACCGGCCGCACCCATCAATTACGGGCGCATATGGCCCATATCGGCCATCCGATCGTCGGCGATCCCAAATATTTCGCGCGCGACGACTGGCAGCTGCCCGGCGGCATGCAGAACCGGCTGCATCTCCTCGCCCGTCGCATCGCGGTGCCGCATCCGCGCGGCGGGGTGATCGACGTCACCGCGCCGCTGCCGCCGCACATGCAGCAGTCGTGGAATTTGCTCGGGCTGGACGCCAAGCGCTACGATCCGATCGAGGAGGCGCCGGAGAGGTAGCCGAGCGCAACTTTACTTTCACCTCTCCCCGGTGGGCAGCGGTGAGCGGCGAACGGCACAATCAGCGCAGGCTGGCGTTGATTTTTTCCAGCGCCGCCGAACCCGGGCACAGGTCTTTCTCGCCGAGCGTATTGAGCGGCGCAGCCACCGTGTCGAGGTGGTTGTGCAGATCCTCGGCTTCCGCCTCGACGTAGAGCAACCCGGTGACGATCTGGCCCCTGGCGGCGTGGTGCTGGATGAAATTCATCGCGGCCAGCCGGTCGTGCACGTCGTATTCGGCGTTCAGCTTGCGCAAGGCGAGCGTCGTGCCGTCGTGCTGCTGGACGTATTCGACGGTGCCGGGCGCGTAGTCGACGTGAATAGGCGGCCGGCCGGTGATGACGTCGAGGAAATTGACCGCTTCGTTGTGCTCGCGCACGTAATCGAAGCTCTTGGTCGAGCCGGGATGGTTGTTGAACGCGACGCACGGCGAAATGACGTCGACAAACGCGGCGCCCTGATGCTCGATCGCCGCCTTGATGACGGGAACCAGCTGTTTCTTGTCGCCGGAGAACGAGCGCGCGACGAAGCTCGCGCCGAGCTGCAGCGCAAGCCCGACCATGTCGATGGCGCTGTCGTTGTTGGTAATGCCGCGCTTGGATTTCGAGCCGCGGTCGGCGGTGGCCGAGAACTGGCCCTTGGTCAGTCCGTAGACGCCGTTGTTCTCGACGATATAGGTCATGTTGACGCCGCGGCGCATGCAGTGGGCGAACTGGCCGAGCCCGATCGAAGCGGAGTCGCCGTCGCCGGAGACGCCGAGATAGATCAGGTCGCGGTTGGCGAGGTTGGCGCCGGTGAGCACCGACGGCATGCGGCCGTGCACCGAATTGAAGCCGTGCGAGTTGCCGAGGAAATAATCGGGGGTCTTCGACGAGCAGCCGATGCCGGAGATTTTCGCCACCCGGTGCGGCTCGATCGACAGTTCGAAACAAGCCTCGATGATCGCCGCCGTGATCGAATCGTGGCCGCAGCCGGCGCACAGCGTCGAAATCTTGCCTTCGTAATCGCGGTGCGTATAGCCGAGGCGGTTCTTCGGCAGCTCGGGATGATGGAATAGCGGCTTGATGACGTAAGTCATGGGCGGGTTCTTTCACCCTCCAGGGGAGGTGAAGCAAGGATGTCAGCTACAAAAAGCATCACGATACCACCTTTCGTAGCGGCGTGATCTTCAGAGCGTCGAGGTGCTCGCCGATGGCGCGGGCGATGAAGCGCGCCGTGATCGGCGTGCCGTCATAATGCAGGACCGGCACGAGCCGCACCGGATCGACGCCGCATTCGTTGACGATCAGCGAGCGCAATTGGGCGTCGCGGTTCTGTTCGACCACGAACACGAAATCGTGCTCGGCGATAAAGCTCGTCACGCTGGAATGGAACGGGAAGGCGCGCACGCGCAGCCGGTCGAGGTGCTGTCCGTGCGCCTCCAGCATGCTGATGGCCTCGTCCATCGCCGGCGAGGTCGAGCCGAAATAGATCACGCCGTATTTGGTCGCCTTTTCGGCGTTGGCCTGTAGCGGCCGCGGCACCAAATCCTTCGCGGTTTCGAATTTGCGTAACAGCCGCTGCATGTTGTCGGCATAGGCCGGCCCCTCCTCGGTATAGCGCGCATAGCGGTCGCGCGAGGTGCCGCGGGTGAAGAACGAACCCTTGGTCGGATGGGTGCCGGGATAGGTGCGGTAGGGAATGCCGTCGCCGTCGACGTCGAGATAGCGGCCGAAATCGGCGCCGGATTCGAGCGCGGCCGCCGTCATCACCTTGCCGCGGTCATATTTGCGCGCGTCGTCCCAGGCGAGCGGGCGGCTCAAGCGGTGGTTCATGCCGATGTCGAGGTCGATCATGACGAAGACCGGGGTCTGCAGGCGGTCGGCGAGGTCGAATGCCGCTGCCCCGAATTCGAAGGTCTCGGCGGCATCCTCCGGAAACAGCAGCACGTGCTTGGTGTCGCCGTGCGAGGCGTAGGCGCAGGAGATGATGTCGGTCTGCTGGGTGCGGGTCGGCATGCCGGTCGACGGCCCGGCCCGCTGCACGTCGAAGACGACGGCGGGGATTTCGGCGAAATAAGCGAGCCCGAGAAATTCCTGCATCAGCGAAATTCCCGGCCCCGAGGTGGCGGTGAAGGCGCGCGCGCCGTTCCAGGCGGCGCCGATCACGATGCCGATCGAAGCAAGCTCGTCCTCGGCCTGGACGATCGCGTATTTATGCTTCTTGGTATCGGCGTCGACGCGAAGACGGCCGCAGTGGCGGGCGAACGCCTCGGCCAGCGACGACGACGGCGTGATCGGGTACCAGGCGCAGACCGTGGCGCCGCCGTAGACGGCGCCGAGCGCTGCGGCCGAATTGCCCTCGATGAAGATGCGGTCGCCGACGGCGTTGGCGCGCTTAAGCTGCAAGCCGATCGGATGGTCGAGGTTCATGGTCACCCAGTCGCGGCCAAGATGCAGCGCGTGCCTGTTGGCGTCGAACAGCTTTTCCTTGCCCTTATACTGCTCGGCGATGAGTTTTTCGATTTCGCCGACGTCCATGTCGAGCAACGCCGACAGCGCCCCCACATAGATGATGTTCTTGAACAGCTGGCGCTGGCGCGGCTCGGTGTATTCGCGATTGCAGATCGCGGTGAGCGGCACGCCGATGGTGACGATGTCGTCGCGAAATTTCGATTTCGGCAGCGGCTTGGTGCAATCGTAGAGCAAGTAGCCGCTGGGTTCGATGCCGGCAACGTCCTTGTCCCAGGTCTGCGGGTTCATCGCCACCAGCAAATCGGTGCCGCCGCGCGCGCCGAGATGGCCGGCTTCCGAGATGCGCACTTCATACCAGGTCGGCAGCCCCTGGATGTTCGAGGGGAAAATGTTGCGCGGCGCGACCGGGATGCCCATCCGCAAGACGGCGCGCGCGAACAGCTCATTGGCGCTCGCCGAACCGGAGCCGTTGACGTTGGCAAACCGGACCACGAAGTCGTTTACGCTTTGAAGTGGCATGCTTGTTCCGCGTGAGTCATGTCGATCAGATATTTCTGCATGTCCCAGGCGCCGGTAGGACAGCGCTCGGCACACAAGCCGCAATGCAGGCAGACATCCTCGTCCTTCACCATGACGCGGCCGGTCTTGAGGTCGTTGGCGACGTAGAGATCCTGGGTCAGATTCTTTGCCGGCGCCTGCAAGTGCTGCCGCAGCTCGGCTTCGTCGCCGTTTTGCGTAAACGTGATGCAATCCATCGGGCAGATGTCGACGCAGGCGTCGCATTCGATGCAGAGCTGGCCGGTGAACACGGTCTGCACGTCGCAATTGAGGCAGCGCTCGGC
>Ga0187784_10004901_pt1 | contig 10849 bp, 9 predicted proteins | sample 1015_SJ02_MP15_2_FD_132964 | JGI IMG/M metagenome (GOLD analysis project Ga0187784, IMG submission 132964) | Tropical peat soil microbial communities from peatlands in Department of Meta, Colombia - 1015_SJ02_MP15_20_MG | ecosystem: Environmental > Terrestrial > Soil > Wetlands > Peat | place... | reverse complement strand
TCCCTGATCACATCCGCCCGTGGATCGTATCCAGGCTGGCCGGCCACTGGTCCCAGGGCGGCTTTGACGGGACGCTTCGGGTCCGCGGCTTTGAGCGATTGATACTTGCTGATAATGGCAGAGGGAAGAATGCAATCGCCGTAAGCCCGGCTGGGGAGCGACTGCGCATTGTCCGGCTGGTCCACTTGTACCCAACCGTCTATGATCGGGTCGATCAGGTGCCGTGCACCGTCCGCTCTGAAACCATGGTCTATTGTTAGGCGTCTATCATGGCAAGAGAGCGAGAAGCCGGTTGGAGGTGGCACCGATGAGACGACTCGCATTGGCACTCTTGCTCACCGCTTTGACGGCCGCTGCGCAAACCATCCCTGATGTGCAAAGCCAGGCGCAAGCGACAAGCCCAAAACCCAAGATCGTAATCCCGGCGGGCACCACGGTCCCCCTGGCCTTGACCGAACCCATCCTGGCCAAGTCAGCGAAGGCTGGAGACGGCGTCTACGGGGAGACGGTTTTTCCCGTCGTGCTGAACAACCAAATGGCTATTCCACCCGGCACCTATGTGCAGGGCCAGATCGATACCCTGACGCGACCCGGGTGGCTTTCGCCTCATGCCCAATTCCAAATCCACTTTACGAAGCTCATCTTTGCCACGGGTTACACGGTTCAGCTTACGGATGATGACGAAGCGCCGAGCCCTTCGCCGACGTCCACTGTAACCGCAACAGCATCCTCTCCCGAAGGGGATGTCATCGCCGCAGTGGCCACGCCTTATGTTGTGGTCAGCTCTGCGAGCGACGTCCTGCTCGACAACGGAACTCAGGTTGAGATGCTTCTACAAGTTCCTCTGCGCTTGAATGCCGCCAGGGTCGCGGCGGCAGTGCCTCAATCCAACCTGAAGCCGCTGGCTCAGTTCAAATCTGCGACCCGCTGCCGCCCAATTCCCGCCACGCCCGGGACGCCTGACACGGTCATTCCCGGCACACCCGGCACGCCCCCGACCGTCATCCCGGGAGGTCCGGGAATGCCGGACACGGTCATCCCGGGTACGCCGGGCACGCCCCCCACAGTCATCCGCGGTACTCCTGGTACGCCGGAAGTGCCCTGTCCTGGGCCTCCGGTCGTGGCCTCCAACCCCAAGCTTCAGAGTTACAGAAAAACGTTCCAGATCGCCTCACCGGTTCGGGTTTCCGGAACCCTTCTGGCTGCGGGCCGCTATCAAGTCACCTGGAATGGATCGGTTCCCTTCACTCAGGTAGAGATTCTTGAAAACGGCAAGGCCGTGGCTCGCGTGCCGGCGCGCGCCGTCCTCCTGAGGGGGGAATCGCCTGCGGACGCGCCCGGCACGCGCGCCAATGCTGATGGATCGCTATCTTTGGAATCGCTCCGGTTTGCCGGAGAGAAGCTGGCTTTATATTTCGATCAAAGCGCCGAATGAGAGAAGCGCCTTGGAGTGCGGCAGCGACGCTGCCGCCGTGGAATCCCGGCAGAATGGCGGTAGCTGGTGCTACCGCACTCCACGGCGCAGCTCAAGCAAGCACAGGCAAGACTCCGTGTGCTACAGAATGGCGGATCAGACCTATTGCCGATGAGCAAAGGGGAGGTTTTTATGCGAATGCTCGCTCCGGTTGTACTTCTGGCGATCTCGACGCTCACTGCACAAGAACCAGCTTCGCCCCCAGAGGCGCCTCCTCCTTTAGTCCACGCCGCTGTCCCCAGCGCTCCTCAGATAGAGACAATCACCATTCCTGCAGGAACTCGAATCCAACTTGCGCTGGCCAGCCCCATTAGCTCCAAATCCCGTCCCGGAGATCCCGTCCGTGCGGTGACCGGATTCCCCGTGACCGTGGGTAAGCGGTTGGCAATCCCGGTCGGCACTTACGTCGAGGGCGTGCTGGACAAGGTGACGAAGGGAGGCCGTTCGGGTCCCAGCCTGAAGATGCACTTCACCCGTCTCGACTATATCAACGGTTACAGTGTGGATGTGGAGGGCGCAAGCGTGCAAGCCAACGCCCACGGCCCCAGGCAAGGTTCCACCCAGGCCGCCAAGTTAGCAGGCCCGAGCAGCTCCTACAATTCGTTCCAGGCACAGACGTTGCCGCAATCACCCACGCTTCAACCCCCAGCCTCACATATTGGAGTGGCCATAGGCATTGGAATCGCCGCCACTGCGGTCGGCATCGCAGTCCCCTTGATACTCATTCACCATGCCGGTGGGAGTGGAGGAGTGCTTTTCGATGCTGGATGGCAGTTCGAGATGGTGCTGGAAAGCCCTGTCTCAGTGGACGCTGCGAGTGTTGCCACGGCTGCCTCCCGCGCACCGTAGTGACGCATCTATAGTGTATACTTCAACGAGACGAATCAGGACAGGCGTGTGACGCGGGGAGGGGATGGGTGCGCAAAATCTGGCTGATTGTTAAACGCGAGTACATCACTCGCATCAAGACCAAGGGTTTTGTTGTTGGCACGATCGCGGTGCCCCTCTTCAGCATCGGTCTTATCCTCTTTTCGATTTTCCTCGCTATGCAACTGACTGACCGAACCGTAAGGCTCGCCATTATCGACAACGTGGGCGGCCTATCGTCCCCCGTGGCAGCGGGCCTGAACGCCAAGCTGCCCAACGGCAAACCGGAATTCGAAGTTGTGAAAACCGCGGTGCAGCCTCAAAACGAAGAGTTGGTGCGAAAGGAATTGCGCGCCTCGATCCGGCGCGACCTCCTGGACGCTTATCTGGTGATCAACGCTGGCGGCAAAGCGGAGTTCCACACCAAGAACCCAAGTGACTATACGCTTGTGCAACCCATCACTCGCGCCGTCCACGAGGCTGTCCTTGCTTCCCGCCTCGGGACGCGGGGGGTCCGCGCCGAAGAAATCCGTGATGTGGCGCGCAACATGGACGTCAAGATCATCAAGATCACCAAGTACGGTGAGGCGGAGGAGTTCGGACAGACAATCCTTACCGCTGTCTGTCTGGCGATGCTTCTCTACAGCGCGCTTTTGATGTACGGCATCATCACCATGCGCTCCGTGCTCGAGGAAAAGACCACGCGCATTGTCGAAATTCTGATCTCCGCCGTCCGGCCCTTTCAACTCTTAGCGGGCAAGATCCTGGGAGTTGCGGGCGTCGCGTTTACACAATATCTAATCTGGATTGCCTCGGCGGCCCTGCTCGGGACTTATGGGGCTGTGGTGGTGAACTCCCTGCGACCCACGGCGGACTTTCCCCATATCCACCTGTCGGCAGGTCTGCTGATCTATCCGGCCATCTATTTTGTGCTCGGATATCTCTTGTATGCGACATTGTTCGCGGCCGTCGGCGCCGCCGTCTCGAGCGAGCAGGACGCCCAGCAACTCCAGTGGCCAATTATGTTGCCGTTGATCTTCAGCATCGTTATGATTAACATGGTGCTGCGCGATCCGAACTCCCGCACTGTCGTCTTGCTCTCGGAAATTCCTTTCTTCAGTCCCATCATTATGGTGCTGCGCATTGCCGCCGAGACTCCTCCCTGGTGGCAGATCGTCCTCTCCATAGTCCTGCTGGCTGCGACTGCGGCCGCGGTGGCCTACCTCTCGGCGCGTATCTATCGAGTGGGTATTCTGATGTATGGCAAGCGGCCTTCGGCGGTGGAACTTATAAAGTGGCTAAAGTACACCTAGCACTTGCTGACGAAAGCCCGCATCATTTTGCGGAGTGCCGGGCAGGGCGGGGCTTTAGAGTCTGTCTGAGAACTCATGTCGGCTACGAGAAATCAAGGAGTTACAAGGACAGCCTGGTCCGTAAGTCCTTGATTCTTCGTTCAAGCTCCGAGTTCTCACACAGACTCTGGAGCCCCGCCCTTCCAAAGCGCCGAGTTATGACGGGGACTTCCGTCACTGAGTACTCCTGAGTAGCTCTTCTGATAATCACACCCCCGTTGGCCGCTGTAGGGGCACGGCATGGCGTGCCCCTACGTAAGCATGGCGAGGGGATTTTCATGCGCTCGGGTGGGCCAAAGGCCTGTGAAAACTCCTGGGAACGAGAAGCCAGGAGCGTCTTTCCGCAGCCTCTTTAGCCCCGCTACTGCGGAAATCCCGGCTACCCGGTTCAGCGGCTGGCGTTGGTTTGCGGAGGGAGTGCTAATCTTCCCACCACGGCTTCCTTGGCATTGCGGGACATCATCGGTGGGAGCGCGATTTCGCCGCTCGGCTCACAGAATTGGATGGCCTCGTGGAGCGCCCGGTCCTTCAATTCGGTCCATTTATCTCGGTAGAACAGCCGCATTGAGTACTGTGAGTTCTTGACGTCAGTACTCTCAAGCAGCAGCTTCACCGGCCCCACCTGCTCTTGTGCGCTTTAATGACGCTGCCACGACACTTCGACATGATTCGGATAACGGGACGCCAAAGTTAGGAGGACTTCCCGTGTCTCTTTAGGAAGCAGATCAACCTGCTTTTGGCTTGACTCCCTTTGGGTGATTAGCATCTCGATTTTGTAAATACCGGGAGCCAAAATGAGCGACAGAGGAGTCTTGCCGACTCCCTTGCCGTTAATCAAAACCCAGGCGCCATCGGGTTGCGAGCGCAGCATCAGTTTTGCCGCATCTTTCCCGGCCTTTGCCTCCAGCGCCCGGCGGGTTCCCCCCACCACGTCTTCCGCCACTCGCAGCGGCAGGTGCGCAGACGGCGTTTGTTCCGCCCGGGTGTCTGTTTCACTGAGGCTGGAAGTCAGCGAACTGATCGGCAGGCGGGCCGGCGACAGCTTCTCCAGACTGGCTGCGCCTCCGCCCACGGCAGCGACCGCTCCCCCGTATCCGGCTAAGGCTTGCGCTGAAGCATAGCAGGCGCCAAGGCATACCACTGCGGCGAGCTGGATTAAGGCACGCCCCCACCTCGACGTCGCAATGTCATGGATGATTAGTAACGAGACCATAGTGGACCTCCCAAACAGGCCATCGCAACGTTGCGTAGTCACTGCCTTGGTTTCGGAATTCTCCGCCTCCTGAGCAGGCCGCTCGAAGCCGATGACATTCCTCCCTTCAGATGTTTAGTTTTCCCCGGGGATCTATACTACTACCCCCTTCGAGGTTAAGCTCTCCCAGGATCGTTGTCAAAGCAAAAAAGCAAGAAAGCGACTCAGATTCAATGGCTGCAATGCGTCTGGCTCGTACTGGGTTTCCGCCTGGGCCATGTAGTACTATAGTGCTCTTGTGGGCAGGGCTCATTTAGGATAAAAACTCTGCCGATAGTGCTGAGGGTGGTCCGGCAGAGGAATGAGCAACTGATTCCTCAGGGCCGGCATGCACGACCGTCCGGAGTGGCGGAAAGGGGTAATGGCGCGCTCAAATCCGAACCGAGTCCTAGGAGTTGGCAAATGGGACCGGGCAAGTGGGCCAATATGTCTTGCTGAGTTACTAACTAATTTATGGATTGACGGACGATCTCGACTGATGTAGAGTCTGTTCACGTGCAACTGGTCCGTCGTCGTTAGATTTGCCGCAAGCTTAATAGAGCAACGGGGATCCGGGGGGGCGAGCCTTGCTGCCAGCGCCGAAATTGGTAGAGGATCCCGTGGCGGCGATTGCGTCTTTGAACTAGGGTTCGGGTCCGTGAAGGGGAGAAACCGCAGCTATGGACGAGGAAGCCGTACGCGTCTGGTTCTGTACGCCTGACATTCCCTTCGTTCAGCTCATGGCTCGCACCTTGGGTGCGGAGTTTGAGGTACAGACCATCGAGACCTTCCATTTGAACGGCGCCCGCCGAAGGATGGAGTGGCCGGATGTCGTGCTGCTCGACCTGCGGGCCGAGGGAGACTCTTCCGGTCGTGGAGACTCGGCGTTTCAGCTCATGCAGGAGATCCAACAGTTTGATTCACCGCCTCCTATGATTGCCATCCTGGGCGAACAGAATCGCGCTATGGTCCGACGCGCCCTGGAGAACGGCGCCTACGATACGCTCGCCAGTCCTCCCGATATGGTCGAACTGCGACTGGTGCTGCGGCGGGCGAAGCGCTTCCGCCAGGTAGAAAAAGAACTGTTGCGATTGCGCTCGCAACAGGCAACGACAAGTCCGTTCGGAGAATTCGTGATTTCCACCGAGCCGATGCAGAGGGTGTTCGCACTGGCCCAGAAGGTTGCGCCTTGCGACGTGAGTGTGTTGATCACAGGGGAAACCGGGACCGGCAAAGATATGCTCGCTCGGTCCATCCATCAGCTGAGCCTGCGGGCGGCAGGACCCTTCGTGGCTTTCTCTTGCGCCAATTTACCCGAGACGTTGATTGAAGATGAACTTTTTGGCCACGAAAAAGGCGCTTTCACCGGTGCCATGGGCGCCCGCCGCGGCCGGTTCGAGGCAGCGCACCAGGGTACGTTGTTCCTGGATGAGATCGGCGACCTGGCTTTGGGTTTGCAAGCCAAGTTGTTGCGCGTACTCCAGCAGCGATCCTTTGAGCGACTGGGCAGCAATACCCCCGTCAATGTCAATATTCGCCTGCTTTGCGCTACCCACCGCAATCTGGCAGAAATGGCAGAGCAAGGGCAATTTCGCAGTGACCTGTTTTACCGCCTCAATGTAGTGGAGATTCACATCCCGCCTTTGCGCGAACGGCGCGACGAAATTGCTGCCTTGGGACATCATTTCCTGATGCGCTTCGCGAAACAATTCGGCAAGACCGTGCGGAGATTTTCACCGGTCGCCTTGAGGGCCCTCGAGGAATACGGTTGGCCAGGCAACGTGCGCGAACTGGAAAACGTTGTCCAGCGCGCCGTAGTGATGGCGGATGGCCCCGCGGTGGAGCTCTGGCATCTGCCCAAAGCGTTCTGCAATGGCTTGGAACAGCAGCAGGAAGAGTGTTCCTACGACATGGAACTGCGAGAGTTCAAGCGGCGGCTCATCCTGCGCGTTTTGCGCGACTGCGACGGAAGCAAGTCGGAGGCAGCGCGCCGGCTGGGCATTGCGCGCGGCTACCTGCATCGGCTGATTAATCAGTTACACATTGAGGATATCCCCGAGGAGAGTTCCGCTGAATCGCCGGAGCTTAACATGCCGGTGATGTAAGGCAAATCAGAAACTGGAAATTAGGAAGCACAAAATCAAGCGCTCGGAAGTTGACACTAGCAACTCGAAAATCGGCCGCCTCAGGGGCAGTTTCGGATTTGTAGTTTCGAATTTCAAATCTCAAGTTCCAGATCTCCGACTTCTGAACTTTGCTTCACTCCATGCCTGAAGGGTCCCCCGAAAACACAACAGGTGACACACCATTGCTCGAGAGGGTCTACTTGCCGTTTCTGCTCGAGGCTCGTAACCCGGACGGCGGATGGGGGTACCGGCGGGGCAGCCAGAGCGCCGTAGAGCCAACCGCTTGGGTGCTTTTGGCTCTACATTCTTGCGCGGTTTGTGACTCGGTTCCCGACGCTTGCCGGGCGGGAATATATTGGCTGACAGAGTCCCAGTTGCCGGACGGATCGTGGCCGTCCTTTGCGGGCCAGCCGCGCGGGTGCTGGGTGACCGCGGTGGCTAGCCTGGCGTTGTACACGCATCGGCACTCGCCGGATCGCGTGGCCCGCGGACTCCAATGGCTCGCGAAAACCTGGCCGGTGGAGGGCCGCCTTTGGCGGCGAATTCGCCTCAAGCTGCTGCGGCAAGACCGGGTGGTTCGTCAGAACCTTTCATTGCGCGGATGGAGTTGGACACCCGGCACGGCAAGCTGGGTCGAGCCGACCGCCTACGCCTTGATTGCTTTTCGCCATATTCCCAAAGAGCTGCATCCCCGTGATGCGGAGCGACGCCAGCGGCTGGCGCAACGCATGCTTTACGACCGGATGTGCCCGGAGGGCGGCTGGAACAGCGGCAACCCCCTCGTCTACGGGGCCGCAGGCATCCCTCGCATTGGTCCCACAGTCTGGGCGCTGCTGGCCCTTCGGGATTACACGGACCGCCAGGAAACTCGCCGCAGCCTCGATTGGCTGGAACAAGCCTATTCTCAAATCCAAGGGCCCGGCTCGCTCGCACTCGCCCACCTCTGCTTGCAGTGCTACGAGCGTCGAGCGCCAGCCCTGGAGTCCTCTCTTGCTGCCCTGAATTCAAACAACCAGTTTCTTGGGGATACACTAGCGGCGGCCTGGGCGGCGATCGCCTTGAGCGGCCGGCCGCGCTGGCTGACGTGATCCGCAGATTACGCAGATTATACAGATTGAGTGCAGGCTGATAAGAGGGTCTTCCCAAGACCACCACTTGGTGATACCTCGAGTGCGTCAGCGGCCCGGCATGACTTGAGAAGGGGACAAATCGGTTCGTCGTTTATAGCAATTGGTGTAATCTGTGCAATCTGCGGAATCTGCGGACGATGAGTGCGAACAACAACTCGCTGCTGCCGGCGTTCAAGCGGCCACCTTCCCGCCTAGCGATACGCAAAGCCCGGAATTACCAGGTTGATCTGACGGCATTGCTGGATGAAACCTTGCGCGAGTTCAGTTTGAAGGTGCAGGGGAGCAGGGTGCTGCTGAAGCCGAATTTCGTCGAGCCGGACCCTCAGGGCGTGATCAATACTCACCCGGCCGTAGTGGCCGCGGCGCGTGAATGCTTCCTGCGCCTGGGCGCTCGGAGTGTTATTGTGGCTGAAGGAGCGGGCCACGAACGGGATACGGAAGGCATCCTGGAGACTAACCGCCTGCGCCACTACCTGGGGCCTCTGGCGGGAAAGTTCGTTGACCTTAACCTCGACGACGTTCGCTTGGTGCCGACGCGCACCCGCGCCTCCCGAGCGAAAGAGCTCTATTTACCGCGCACCGTGCTCGAGGCTGACTTCGTAGTCTCGATGCCCAAGCTGAAGACTCACCATTGGGCGGGAGTCACGCTCTCGCTCAAGAACATGTTCGGCATCGTGCCCGGCAACTGCTACGGCTGGCCCAAGAATGTGCTGCATTGGGCGGGCCTCACCAACTCCATCCTCGACATCAACAGCACCGTGCGGCCCGATTTTGCCATTGTGGACGGCATTGTTGGCATGGAGGGCAACGGACCGGTCCAGGGTGACGCCAAGCCCTGCGGCGTTTTGGTGGCCGGAGATGATCCGGTGGCGGTCGATGCCACTTGCGCCCGCATCATGGGACTGCTGCCGGAGCGGATTAACTACCTCGCCCAAGCCGGTTTGCTGCTGGGCCACCTGAAGAGTGAGAACATCCGGCAGCTCGGTGAATCCCCGGAGAGCGTGCGGACTTGCTTCGCGGTCCTCGACGCGTTCAAGCGTCTGAGAGGCGAACATGCCCACCCTTAAGAGCCTGCAGAACCCGGTCGCGGCAGCGGACAGGCGCTCCCTCAGGTTTCTACGCAAGCTTTTTTCTTTCCCCTCCTTGCTGGGCGTGATCCTGGTGGGCGCTTCTTTCGTTCTGCTGGTCAATTTCTTCCGCGTGGACGGCGATACTTGGTGGCATTTGTTGGTTGGCGAACGCATCCTTCGCACCCATTCCTGGCCCACTTCGGATATTTACTCTTTTACCGCGCCGGGCGCTGACTGGATCGCGTACGAGTGGCTCAGCGATGTCATGTTGGCGTGGGCGGCACAGGCTGGCCTCCGAGGTTGGATGGGGCTGCTTTTTGCCCTCTCTTGCGCTTCGGTGCTGATGGTCTATTACTACGCCTGGCTGCGTTGCCGGAACTCGAAGGCGGCCTTCGCGGCATCATGTATAGTTTTGCCCTTGGCGAGCGTATGGTTCGCGGTTCACCCCTATCTTTTCGGTTACATCTGCCTTCTCGCGGTGCTGATTACCCTGGAGCATTTCCGGCAGGGCAATCACCGGCCCCTCTGGTTGCTGCCGCTCATTTTCTGGCTCTGGGTCAACTCGCACGGAAGCTTCATGCTGGGCGCCGTCGTGTTCGGAATCTACTGGTTGAGCGGCCTGGTGGAGTTCCGCGCTGGAAGCCTCGAAGCCCGGCGCTGGACGAGGCCTGAACGCCGGCAATTCGCCGCCGTTGCCTTGCTCTCCCTGCTGGCGGCCTGCATCACACCCTACGGCGCGCGCCTTGCTGCGTATCCCTTGCAGATGATGTTCTTCCAGCAGGGGATCACCAATAACATGACAAGCTGGGCCCCCATCCCGCTCAACGAGTGGCACGGGGAGTACTTCTTGGTCCTTGTGCTGCTCTTCTTCACCGCGCTGGCGGCCGGACGCATCACGATCCGTCTGGAGGAGTTGGGGGTGTTCCTCTTCGCCGTCTACATGACCGCAGAGCACGCCCGCGCGCTGTCGCTCTTCGCTTTTGTTTTCGCGCCGCTAATGGCCACCCTGTTGGAGCGTTGGGTTCCCGCCTATCAGCCCGATCAGGACAAATACATAGTCAACGCCGTCCTGATCGCCTTGGCGCTCGTGGCGTTCGTTCGCTACTTCCCGTCCCAGCAGGATTTGGAAAAGCCTCTCTCTCGTGCCTTTCCGCGCGGCGCCGTCGAGTACTTGAGGCAGCAGCCCGCCCCCGGCCCAATGTTCAACATGCTTCAGTGGGGAGGCTATCTTGCCTATATACTCGGCCCGCAGCAGCGCGTTTTCATTGATGGCCGGCTTGATTTCTATCAGTATCACGGGGTGTTTCCTGATTATCTTCACATCACGCGGCTGGAGCGCGACGCTCCACGCTTGCTTCAGAAGTACAACATTCAAGCCTGCCTCACTACCCGCGACATCCCGCTGGTCACCTTCTTGCAAGCATCGCCGGAATGGGGGAAGGTGTTTGAGGACGATGTGAGCGTACTTTTTGTCCGCAGACGGAAGGCAGAGTAGTTACTTTGACCATATTCCTTGCTTACACAGTTGCCGGAGTGATTGTCATTCTGGCTTTTGCCCGGCGCAACAAATGGCAGGATCCGGCCGTGGCGTTTGGGTTG
>Ga0187784_10004899_pt1 | contig 10850 bp, 12 predicted proteins | sample 1015_SJ02_MP15_2_FD_132964 | JGI IMG/M metagenome (GOLD analysis project Ga0187784, IMG submission 132964) | Tropical peat soil microbial communities from peatlands in Department of Meta, Colombia - 1015_SJ02_MP15_20_MG | ecosystem: Environmental > Terrestrial > Soil > Wetlands > Peat | place... | reverse complement strand
ATCATGCCTGAACCGCAAAATGACCAAGAACGCCCCTGCCTTCATTGCATGATGGTAGAGCTGATCGACGATTTCTTCGCTGAGTATCCAACTGCGCCAGGCGGGTCAGACAAAGTGGACACCGACGAAGCGGATGAAGTGATTGACGCCACCGCAAAGATCGTCGCGGAACTAACTTGCCGTCAAGACGGCACGATCCGCCAGCAAATGATCGAACAGCTGATGCGCGAAATCGTGAAGTATGATGGCGAGTTTCGTAAGGAAGACGCCACGGGTGGCATACTCTCTCACGCGCGGCATTAGACTGCGTAGCCCCCTTCGAAGCGACTTTTTATCCGTGCGACAAAACCTCGAACGCCGCGCAGAGGGTCGGCAGTATCTTGGGCAATTCCGCGCCTACGCAGCCCTGCTTGCTCGCAACGCAGCAATCACTTCTCTTTTAATCACGGGGTCCAGGGTTCAAATCCCTGCGGGCTCGCCAGCGAAATCAAGGGATTAGCGCAATGTCGAGGCTCCCGGAAAAGCAATCAGGTACGCCATAGGTACGGCAGATCAAATCCTCACATCCGTTGATGCTTCCGCCCCATCGTCGCAAACCCTACACGATCCGCTCATCATCGCGTCATCAAGCAGAACTGTGATGGTCGATGCCTGTTGGGGCTGTGTAACGAATACCCCGCAAGGCTGGCCCCGGTAGCGGAAGCCGGGGCTTCTTTTTTCAGCCGGCGGTCTCGCTCTGCGTCCTAACCGCGGCGAGCCGTCTAGATCACGACCCAAGCGCGCCCATCCGCTGCCGCTTTTCGAGCAAAGACTTTCGGGGTCGGGGGACGGGGAAGTTCGTCACATTGTTGAGTTGGACAGCTGCGCTTTGACGCGCAGCTGTCCGCCCGTTGTGGTTGGGGTCGGCCTGAGTCCGTCCCAAACTGTACAAAGGCGCTCCGACCACGGGCCTCGGCGGTAAGTTGTGTATTGCGTATCTCCGCCGAGGTCGCCACCCTTGTGCAGTCTTCGCCGGTAGATCGCTGTGACGACGATCACGAAATCACGTTGGCAGCGCCAAGCCGCCCAAGCCGCTTTAGTTCGATGGTGACTTCGGCCACCATCGAACGAACATAAACTGACTAGGAATATACACGCCAGCAAGTCTGTACCGGTTCATGTACTGATCCTTTTCCTTCCCCTGACCCTCCGTTCCGAAATCAACGTCGAAATCAAAATCGTTTGGAATTATTACGTTAATCTCCGGATTAACGGCGGGATACAAAAACGTCTCGAACATTAAGTCTATGCACCGCCTATATTGAACTGCTTTACCATGCAGCGTAACTTGCTTACCTGCAGGTACCATTATGTCTTCTTTGATTTTCCTTTCTATAGAGTGAGGAGTGCCTTGTTCCGCTTTTTCGGCATCTATTGTGCGTCCATCCTCCGTTATGGCGCGAAATTCCACAATTTCAGATTTGCCTTGTTTGAATTCAAAATCAAAAGTCTGATACAATAGCCGAAGAGGTCGCTTACCTGAAGTTACATTCTTCAGTCTTCGCTCGATGCTTGTGATAACACGTACAACATCCTCATCACATTTTTCTATCTCAACCGTCCAATTATGCTTCTCGGCAACAAACTCAAATTTCATTAGCTTAGGAATTTCGGCTTTGAGCTCGACAGGAAGTGCGTATTGATACGCAGCCGAGAAAGCGTCCCGCACTAACTCGATTTTCAAAAACCTATCCACAGAGAGCGCCAGAAAAGCAGCAATTAGTAGGGCTGTCGACAATGCTTCCGTGAGGCGCTGGGTCCAACTCCACGGCCACGCATTGGCAAAAATAAGCCCGATAACTCCAACAATAACGAACACCCCGATTACAACCCACAAAATTAGTCGGGCTTTGAAAGCCACGGGATCGATCATCGCGACAACTCCCCGCTGATGCTCAGAGGATGCGTCCACTTCTGGGACAAAACAACAAAATACTGGAAGGATTTCCTCACAAAATTTGCGCAGGCCCATTCCCGCAGGCAAGCGAATATTTTTGCACAAAATTTGCGAGGCAGGATTGCACCGCGCCAGCCGAGCGATTTTTTCCCCCCGGGGGGCCGGAGTTGGCCCTCCCAAAACAAATCGCTCCGAGCTCGGCGAGCAAACAAACAACGTCGCGGGCATCAAACAAACAACGTCGCGTCAGCCGATTTAACTTCAGCCTCGCGAGGCGATCTGATAAACCAGTCGCGCTGAAAGTCGCGAGCCGGCGAGCGTCGTGTATCCTCGCCGGCTCTAACCTCAATCCACCGATTTGCGGAGCTCAAGATGGACGAGGCTACCCAAATTCTACCGCTGCAGCCCGACGCTGTCACCCGAGCATCGCCAGGATATGCACAAGAGACGACATCAGAACCTAAGGCAGCGTCGCCATTCGCTGAGGGATGGATCGCCTACAGCGAGGGCAAGGGCGAACGCGCCAATCCTTATCCCTCCTTCGATCCGGCGATCCGCCCAACCCTCAATTGGCTGGCATGGCGAGCTGGATGGTGGACACATAGCGGGGTCAAGAGCGGCCTCGCCGAGGGCACCCTCGAAGAGCACGAACAACAATGGAGGTCAGAGCCATGGAACCGCCCCTCCCGCTTCGCCAAGACCTGAGTGGACCGAAAGATAAAGACGAGCCCAGCATGGCCACGCCCAAACTCGATTGGCGCGGATGGCGCGCGGTCAAGGTGCTCGCGATGCGAGCCGCCATCATCGCCGTGAAAGCTCGATTGCGAGAGCAAGGCCGCAAACCGCAGTGGTATTCCCACAAGGAGGTCGTCGTTATGGCTGAAGACTACATCCGGGAGCATCGAGCGGAGTTAGTCCCACGCGCAATCGTCATCGCCCAGGAGTTCGAAGCCGAGGAAGAGCGGCGACGGGAGTGGCAACGCCAGCGTCGGCGTGAACGAAACTCGAAAGATTTGCGCAGCGCGCGAAGGTCTGAGCCGCAAGGGCTTTCGTTGTGCAAATCTCACGCTCAAAATGGAGATGCGAAATGATCGTCGGCTATGCGCGCGTATCGACGCTGGCAGACCGGGTAGGTTCAATCCCTACAGCGCCCACCACTTTGACAACATATTGGTTTTTCAGGCTTTTTATTTTTCAATCCGACGCGATGGTACAGCATGATGGTACACAGCAGCGCGCCATTAACGCCGTTGTTTGAGCGGTGCCGTTGCAGGCACGTCCGCGGCTCGAGCGCCTCAAAAACCGTTGCGTCAAACCGCGACAGCCGCCGCCATCGCGTCGCGGCGAACCACCGCACAGCCGCCGCCCGCGACATCAGCGCGCCAGCACCGACCGCGGTCGCCTTCCAGGCGGCGGCAGCAGGTCGCACACCGCGCAGGCGCGGCCTCACGCCAATCGCTCGCCGCGGCCGCGCCGCCAGCAGCGCGAGCCGCACCATCGCCGCCGACCGATGGTCGCCCGTTGGCAACTCAACGGAACACCAAAGCTGCCCACAAATGGAGTGATGCGCCGGGGCTCGGCATGGCCCCCTCCGCCGAGGCTCTCTCCTTTTCACCTCCCGGTGAGAACCCCCTTGAATGGGGGACCTGTCGTTCCGATGTCCCGGATGTCGGTGGCGTAAAGTTCTTCGCCATCGTCGACGGCCCCCAGGGGCGCGATGTCGAGCAGACGAATAAGCGGATAGGAGCCCCGCAGTCCATTGCGCAGCACGCTTCCGATTTTGCCAGCCGCGCCGGTGATCAGAATGCGTTTCATCGCGGCGGGCCTCGAGAAAAATCTCCAGTGTATCGCCGCCGCACCGCGCCGTTTTTTCAATGGGCGAGCGGGTCGGGACGCATCTGGAAATGCACAGCCATCGGCGTCATGCCTTTGCCGCCTTCCTGATGCCACGGCGCTCGGTCGCCGCTCGACGTCCACAATCCGCGGCCTTTCCATCCGGCATCCGAATCGTCGATCCGGCCATCGACGCCCTTGGCGTAGAAGCCAGTCGGGTACGGCACTTTCATGGTGATCATTTTGCCGTCAACGAATGCAATCAAGCCGTCGTTGAGATTGCCCGTCGAAATCGGAACGTCATTGCCGAGCCCGAGCGTATTGTGTTGGTCGACCCAAGTGTAATAGCTCGACTCGACGCTGTTGTCGCCGATACCCTCAAAGCCCGGGCCGGGATATTTGTAGAACGCCCAGCCCTCTGGGCAATGATTGCCGGTCGCTTTGGGCCCATTCAGCGGACCTTTGCATTTGCTTCGGTCGAAGCTGCCAAGATGACCACTAGCCAGTGACACCCAGACCACCCCCCTCGAGTCGATGTCGCCGCCGCGGGGGCCGAAGCCGGGCGGCGGAACATTATAGATCTCCGCCAGCGCGGTGTCCGGTGGGTTCGAGCCAGGATTAAGCCGCACGACCGAACCGGGATTTCCGCGCAGGGTTCCCCAAACCGTGCCACCAACCGGACTCGGCATCACCGCATAGAACACCTGACCGATCCGCATGTCCTTGTTTGGGTCAAGGGGCTCGCCGGGTTCGGTGTATTCGTCACGTTTGCCATTTCCATTGGTGTCGACGACGAGCGCTGTCCAACCTTGCGACTTGGCGGCATCGCCCGTCTCCAGGAACGCTTTGGTGTTGAGCCAGCCGACTACGCCTCCGCCCCCGCCGCTCGACGTCCACAGTGTGTTGTTGGCGTCGAAGCCGAATTGCAGGTGATGGGTAGTGAAGCAGGTATCGACGAACGTGTACTTCATCGTTTTCGGGTCGAGCATCGCAAGCTGGCGCGTGCTCTGCTCAAGTGGAAACAATTTCGCCGACGGCAGGTCCGAGCTTTTCCCGCAAAATTCCGGGTCTCTGACGCCGCGCACCGCAGCCGCCAGCCACACGCGACCCTTTTCGTCCATCATGGAATTATGGTTGTTGACGCGGCTATCCCAGATTTGCTCATCACCCCAGTACGGCGAAGCCGCCAATGGTTTGAGCGCTGCGGCGTGGCCCGGACCGAGCGATGCAGGCATATCGGCGTCGCGCACCGGCGCCTGGAATTTTGTGACGCTGTTTTCCAGCGGATCAAGGATCGGAATCACGTCGGTCGAGTATTCCGGCGATCCGAATAACGGGCCGTTGCTGTTTACCGTCGGATTGCGCTTGTCGGTGGAAATCTCGTCGTGGAGATAATGCTTCTCGTCCGCCCAATCCCATGTCGTAATCACGAGATTGCGCTCGATGCCCTGCGGGCGCGGTGGCTTGGCGTGAGGTAGCTCGCCTTCGGCGATACGGTCGGTCCAATCAGCAAAATACCTGATCGGCGTGGAATTCAATTCGCCCGCAAGGACATTCACCATTAGCTGACCCGCCTGTCCGGACTGCACCCTGCGCGCCCAAGCCTGTTCGGATGATTTAAATTCGCCCAAACTTCTTGGCAGCGTTCGGGTTGCAAGATTACCGAGTTGATGACAACCGATGCAGCCGTTGCTCTTCATCAGGTTTAGCCAAGTGCTCTGCGTGATCTTCTTAGGGATATCGCTGTTGCCGCCGAACTGATCGGTGTCCGGAATCTTAAGCATCGAGTACCAGTAGATCGCCGGATAATATTCCGCGGCCGCCGCGTCGTTCCTAGCCGGCACCGCTTTGAGATCGAGTTGTTTGCCCGGCTCCGCCTCAACTTTCGGTGAATCGACAAGCCCGTAGCCGCGCACCCAGACTGAATACTTGGCGGCGGGCAGACCGGGTAACAGGTAGCGGCCTTGATCGTCGGTGACGACCATCTTTGCATAGCGGGTGGGAAGCTCGCGTGTCTCCGCGATTACCCAAACGCCGGCTTCCGTCCCGCTCGGTCCGCTCACCACTCCGCCGATGTCGTTATTATTAAGAGGCACAAAGGCCTGCGCCAACACCGGAGACCAACTAATACATCCTGCTATGCCGATAGCCGCACCACTCACATATAAGCTGCGCCGTATTGTCATGATCGGCTTCCTTTGTCCTCCAAACCTGCAAGAAATGCCTCGCAGCATGACCCCACCCAGATTCGCTGATGAACAGCGAACTTGCTTGAATATTCGCGCGTTCTCGGGCATTCCTGCAAGACAGACGCAGTAGCTTTGCAAACCCTAGCAAGCGGGCTGGGTCGAAAGTAATCCCACGCCGCGGTTGCGGCATAGCGGTTGCCTAGGGTCAACGAGCTTCGCAGGGAATCAAGCGTCTACGCGCTGGTGCTGGCGAGCACACGATCGACCATGGCCTCCGAAAGGCCGAGATAGTTCGTAGCGTCAGTCAGCCGACGGACCTCCGCCTCGGAGAATTCGGCTATGACGTCGTCGTGCCTAAGCAGCATGTCGGCCAAGCTTTTATCGCCCATCGCGGGATCGTGGATGATCGCGTAGAGCACGTCATGCGCCTTGTCGCGGCCCATCTTGGGCGCCAGCGCCATCATCACTGCTTCCGAGACGATAAGTCCGCGCGTTGTCTCAAGGTTGGCCCGCATTCGCCCGGCGTGTACTTCCAGCCCTTCCAAGACGAAGCAGGCCTGCGCCAGTGCGCCACCAGCGAGTGTGAAGATCTCGGGCAAGGCGATCCACTCGATCTCCCACGGTCCCGTGGCGCGCTCATGGTCCTGCACCATCGCGTCGAGGAGCGCCGCCACCCCCTGCCGCACCGATGCGGCGCAGGCGTGAATGTAGCAGCAGGAGATCGGGTTGCGCTTCTGCGGCATGGTCGAGGAAGAGCCGCGGTTCGCGACGTAAGGCTCGCTCGCCTCACTGACCTCCGTCTGCATCATCAGTTTCAGGTCAGTGGCAAACTTAGCAAGCGTGCCGGTGAGCAGCCCCAGGAAGCAACCCGCCTCCGCTATGCGGTCGCGCTCAGTGTGCCATGCGATCTCGGGCTGAGCGAGACCGAGTTCGCGCGCCAGAGCCTCCTGCACTGCAAGCCCGTTTTCGCCAAGAGTCGCGAGCGTGCCCGCGGCACCCCCGAACTCGAGCACTTCAATGCGGGGGCGGATCTCGCCGAGCCGGGTGCGGTGGCGCTTCAAGGTGGCGAGAAGGCGCGCCATCTTGAAGCCAAAGGTGATCGGAACCGCCTGTTGCAGATTGGAGCGAGCGGGCATCGGCGTCGAACGATGGTCCCGGGAGAGTTGTTCCGTGGCCGCAATGGCGCGGTTGAGGTCCTTGGCGATCAGGTCGAAGGACGACTTGATCTGCAGGATGGTCGTGGAGTCGGTGACGTCCTGCGTTGTGGCCCCCCAATGGCAGTACTTGCCGGCGTCGCGCTGGCACAGATGCGCAATCTGATGGACAAGGCCGAGCACCGGGTAGCCGATGGTCAGCGTCTCCCTCGAGTAGGTCTCAAAATCAATGTTCTCGAGCTTGCATACCCGGGAGATTTCATCGGCTGCTTCCTGCGGGATGAGCCCGACCTTGGCCTGGGCGCGGGCGAGTGCCGCCTCGCAATCGAGATACTTCTGGGTGCGGAACGCGTCCGACCAGATCTCGCGCATGGCCGTCGAGCCGAACATGTCGCGGAAGATCAGGCTGTCGATGGCACTGGTGGGCATAGGAGTCCTTTCGCGTTTGCTGGAGAGCGATTGATCCTTCGGGAAATCCTGCCGAAAACCGAGAGAGTAACCCTCATCCTCGAGGACAATCAGCGACAGTAAGATCCGTTGTAGCGCAACCGTTTGGGAGGCCGCGAGAGTGATCCACACGGATCAAGTGCCCGACGGCTTTTCAACCGATGAAGAGCATCGAGCTGCCAATTGGGGTGGAAATGTTAGATTTTCGCACCCACGTGGCGGTACCAAATTTAAACATTGTGTTGCTGTCGAGGCTCGAGCTCGGCATCATTGCTCACATGGGTCCTCGATCATCCACACCCGATCTATTTTCGTCTGCAAATCCGACTTCGTTGCCGCCTGCGAGGACAACCTCGCCACGGCACGTCCTACCCGCCGATCTACCCAACGCAATAAAGCAGCTTGAGAATCAAGAACTCGACCAACTGCTATCAGCGGTGCTTGCCGAACAGAGGCGGCGCGGTAGGAAGGTCTCCGCGTCGGACCGGTATCGACGCGAGCGCGAGGTCCGACCAGCGCCATCGGCGCTAACGCGCGGTCAGATCAATGCCGTGCGCGCTGCCTTTAAAGCAGGCGTAACGCTTTCGCGGATTGCGCGACAGTTCGGTTTATCGCAGTCGGATGTGAGGAAGGCGTTGGCATCTGATGATCTGAAGCGGTGATGTTGGGCTTACGCGCGGCGGAAACCGGCCCTTCTAAGCGGCTGCAATCTCTCTACGGACGCTGATATCGACCGAAAGACGCCTGCCCGCTATATGCGGATTAGCTCGCTTTCCATCGCAACGCGCTCGTAAGGGCTTGACCGCCGATCAAAAGGTGAAGGCCAAAGCAACCAGGCGGTCGCTCTTTCCAAGCTCGGATATTCCACAACCACGGTGCGTTCCTTCAGACCGTGTTCAAGGGCAACTGCCGCGTTGCTGCGAGCCAGAATACGAACGCCAAAGGGAGTGACCGCAGGGACCGCGAGCTTGGCATAAGCGGCGAGCTTTTGCGGGTCCGACACTGAACGATAGGTGACCACCGGGTAGGCTTTCGGCATGGAAAAACTCCGCGACAGGGAAACGAGTTTCGGGCGGAATTATCACCCCGCGTCATAATCTGCAAAGCTTCTTCGCGTTACGACGCACAACGACAGTCAGCCGCGCCCTCTCCCTGCGCGCCGAAAAGGGGAGTCTCATCAACGATGCGTCTTGCGATGTCGATCGCGCGGCGCAGCAGCGTCATAGAGGCTTCTTGCGTACGAAATCCAGCATGGGCCGTGATCGTCACGTTGTCCATGAGGGCAAGCGGATGATCGGGCCGTAGGGGCTCGGCGTGGAACACGTCGAGGCCGGCGTGGCGGATGTGGCCGCCCCCGGAGGGCCTCGATGAGCGCGGTCTCAGCGACTAATGCGCCACGTGCGGTATTTATAAAAACTACGCCCGGTTTCATGCGCGCCACCTGCGCCGGGCCAAAAAAAATCCGCGGGTATCCTCGTTGAGCGCGAGGTGCAGCGAAATCACGTCGGAACTCATAAGCAGCTCGTCTAGCGCCACAAGCGAGTCGCTGGGCTGCGGCGTGCGATTCCACGAAATCACCTGCATACCGAGCCCGCGACCGATGCGACGTACCTCGCGGCCAATGCCGCCCAATCCAATGATGCCGAGGGTCTTGCCAAAGACCTGCAAGCCTTCGCGCGTCGACCATGTGCCTGAACGGACCTCGCGATCCATCCGCGCTATGTTGCGGCAACATGCGAGCATTAAGGCGATCGTATGCTCGGCAACCGCTGTGTCGCCGTAGCCTCCGATCGTGTGCACACGAATGCCGCGCTGCGCCAGCTCTCCGACATTCATGTAGCTCGCAGCGCCGGTGCCGAGAAAAACGATGTGCTTGAGCCTCGCGCATCGTTCGATCAGGTCTGTCGGCAAGTACGAGTGGTCGTCGATGCAAATTTCGTAACCGGCTAACATCTGCGGCAAGTCTGCCGGCGCGAACGTCTCTCGATAAATATCGATTTGCGGATCGCCAGCGCGGATAACCCGCTGCCACACCGCAAACGGCCAACAGGCCGCCTTTTGAAATCGACCGAACAGATCGTCGCAGGCGCCTCATCACATCCTAGTATAGCACGGATCCGACCCTCCGGACGGTGGACCCGGCCGAGAATACGTCAACCGCCATTGTCGCGCGGTCGGTCAGCAGTCGTGGCCAGATTACAAACTGCTTTAGGCGTCTTTCCAATGCCACTCCTCGACCGCTATCGCGCGCTCGTGGTGGGGCACCACTAACGCTGTGAAGCGGCCGTTGTATTGAACTCACAAGGAGCATGGATAAATTAGGTGTCAGCTTGCCAACCCGTCGCGGAAAGAATTCATGAGGCCCGTCTTTGCACTTCTGGTTGCGGGAGCGACGCTGGTGTCACTGACGGCGAATGCTCAAGATCAGTCCAAACCGGTCGGGCAGGCGGCGGCGCAGGAACCCAACGAACCCTATCAGCCAGGGCTCGGCGAGATGATGGCGCTGCAGCAAATGCGGCAAATCAAGCTCTGGTTTGCTGGTCGCGCCGGCAACTGGCCGCTTGCCGACTATGAGATCGGTGAGTTGAACGAAGGTTTCGAAGATGTGAATAAGCTTCTTGGCGGCGACACCGTGGAAAAGGCCGTCGGCGGTCCGATTGCTGCGTTACAGAAGGCGATTGAAGCCAAGAATCGCGCCGCTTTCACAATTGCCTTCGATAAACTCACGGCGGGCTGCAACAGCTGCCATCACACACTCGATCACGGCTTCATTGTCATCCAGCGTCCGACGACGTTACCCTACAGCGACCAGTCCTTTGCGCCGCCGAAATGAAGCGCTTCAGGCGCCCAAGCGGCTTTAGACGGTCCGAGCGGGCACCACCTTTTGAGCCAGTCCTCTCCTTACCATTCTTCGGCGTGACGTTCTCAGCCCACCCTCGGTCTAAAACTGCGTGTGGAACCGCCCCGCAAACACGTTCACCGGCCCGCGGTCGGTGTTGTAAGCCGGGTTGGCGATGAACTGATAGTCGAGGCTGACTCTCGTCGAGGGCGAAAGAGCGTAGCTGTAATAGGTCTCGATGATCTGCTCCAGCCCGGGATGTGGTAGCTGGCCGTCGCCGATAACAATCCCCGTGCCTCCGGCGTTGAAATAGGCGGCGTGGGCGCTGGAAATGCCGTTGACGACGCCGGCGATGCCAATCGTGTCGTCCGGCCGGTTCCACGGCTTGCCGTTTAGCGAGGTCCCTACCTCGATCGTGCGATCGATATCGGTGTTATCCCACGGCTCAACGT
>Ga0187784_10004897_pt1 | contig 10861 bp, 9 predicted proteins | sample 1015_SJ02_MP15_2_FD_132964 | JGI IMG/M metagenome (GOLD analysis project Ga0187784, IMG submission 132964) | Tropical peat soil microbial communities from peatlands in Department of Meta, Colombia - 1015_SJ02_MP15_20_MG | ecosystem: Environmental > Terrestrial > Soil > Wetlands > Peat | place... | reverse complement strand
CTTCGCAACCATCGGCATTCTGTCCGCACTCCGGCACCGAGATCGGACGGGTTTGGGTCAACACGTTGAAGTCAACCTGCTCGCCTGCCTGACCTCACTTGTCGCTGAGGAACATTTCGATCTGTTCCATGCGAACGGATTCCCGCAACGCAGCGGCAACTACCACGACCGATTGACACCTTTCGGTGTCTATGCCGCTAAGGACGGCCACGTCGCGGTCGCGGCGCCGACCGACGTCTGGACCCGGGCGATCTTTGATGCGATGGGTCGACCAGAGCTCATTCAAGATGAGCGATTCCGATCGCGAGGATTGCGAACTCGCAACGCCACTGCGCTCAACGCCCTGATTGAGAGCTGGACCGAGCATCTCTCCGCCGAGACGGTAGTCGAGGAGCTTTATGGCAAGCGGAAGGTCCCAGCAGTGCGGGTCCGCACGCCGCGCGAAGCGATCACCGATCAACTGCTTCGCGGTCGCGGTGGAGTTTCCCGACTGCATCATCAGTGGCTTGATGGCACCACGGCAGCGGGTGCTGGGCTGCCAATTTCGTTTTCCGCGTGCCGCGCGGATTATGATCGGGCGGTCGCCGAGCTCGGGGCTGATAATCGAGAGGTCTATAACGACCTCCTGAATCTCGATCAGCAGACAGTCGTTGAGTTAAAAGGACGGCGCGTCATCTGACTTAGAAAGGCACCGCGATGAGCTCACATGAGTACGAGGATATTCTGTACGAAGTTCGTGAGGGCGCTGCGCACATCACTATCAATCGGCCGAAGGTCCTTAACGCTTTTCGCGCGCAGACTGTCGAAGATCTGATCAGCGCCTTCACCAGCGCGGGATCGGACATGACGATCGGTGCCATCGTGCTGAGTGGCGCAGGCGGCAAGGCGTTCTGCACCGGCGGCGACCAGAGCGGACATGACGGCAGCTACGGCGGACGCGGGGCGATTGGAGTACCGATCGACGAGTTGCAGTCGCTCATTCGCGACGTGCCGCAGCCGGTCATTGCCAAGGTTCGCGGATACGCAATCGGCGGTGGTAACGTGCTGGCGACCATCTGCGATCTCACCATCGCTTCGGACAACGCTATCTTTGGACAGGTCGGCCCGAAAGTTGGCTCCGTCGATCCCGGATTCGGCACAGCCTATCTGGCGCGGATCGTCGGTGAGAAGAGGGCTCGTGAGATATGGTATCTGTGCCGTCGCTATACCGCGGAGCAAGCACTCGCAATGGGCCTCGTCAATCTCGTCGTGCCCGACGACAAGCTCGACGAGGAGGTCGCGCAATGGTGCCGCGAGTTGATGGAACGCAGCCCGACCGCCCTCACGATCGCGAAGCGGTCGTTCAATGCTGACAGCGAAAACATTCGTGGTATCGGCTCGCTGGGGCTCCAAGCGCTTCGTCTCTATTACGAGACGGAGGAATCGAAGGAAGGCTCACGCGCCTTCCGGGAGAAGCGCAAACCCAACTTCCGCAAACGCTAACCGAGAACGGCGAAAGAGCATGGGCGTTCTCGACGGAGTGCGGGTTCTTGATTTCGGCCGATACATTGCTGGTCCATTCTGCGCAGCACTACTCGGCGATCTCGGCGCTGAAGTGGTTCGCATCGACAATATCGAGGGTGGCGGCGACCGGAATCTAATGCCGGCGACCGAACATGGCACAGGAGCGCTCTTCCTGCAGGTCAACCGGAACAAAGAGTCGATTACACTCGACATGTCCAGCGACCGTGGTCGTGCTGTCGCGCGCCGTCTCATCGTGCAAAGTGATATTATTGTAGCGAACTTCCCGCCCTCCGTCTTGCGACGGCTCGGCCTCGACTATCCCTCACTGAAGGCCGTGAAAGACGACATCATCCTGACAACGGCGACGGCATTCGGGACCGACGGCCCGCTCGCAGACGGCATCGGGTTCGACGGAATCGGTCAGGCAATCAGCGGCGCCATTCACCTCACCGGCGAGCCCGGTAAGCCCTACCGCGCGGCAGTCTCTTATGTGGACTACGCGACTGCAATCGCTTGCGCCTTTGGGACACTCGCCGCCGTCATCGCGCGAATGCAAACGGGGAAAGGCGGTCACGTCGATGGCGCGCTAGTCGGAACGGCGATGACGATGATGAATCCAATGCTCATCGAGGAAGCGACCGGCGCGCGCTCGCGCGTTCCGACCGCGAATCGAAGCCCGATCGCCGGCCCGTCAGACATCTTTCGGACGTCCGATGGCTGGATCATCATGCAGGTGATCGGACAGGATATGTTTGCGCGTTGGACCAAGCTGGTCGGTGAAGAGCAACTGTTGGGTGACCCCCGGTTTACCGATGACATGAAGCGCGGTGACAATGGCGCGCCACTCAGCGCCATCATGGCACGCTGGTGTGCTGACCGGACAAGCGAGGAATGTCTCGCGTTGCTGCGGCAGTCGCGGATCGTGGCGAGCCCGGTGCTGTCGCCTCGGCAGGTTCTCGAGAAGGAACGCCTGCTAGCAGACTGCTTTTTTGATTGGATCGATCTGCCGGGGGAAGATCGTCGTATTCCGATCGCTAAGCCGATGGCTCGTCTGGCTACGATCAATCCCCCGGAGCGCATACCCGCTCCTGAATTAGGCGAAGATACCGACGCAGTATTCACTCGCTTTGGCTTCAGCACCGCCGAGATTGCAGCGTTACGCGCGGACGGTGTCGTTTGACGAGTTGACACAATGGGACCGCTCCATGGCTTGAAGGTCCTCGAAATGGCAGGGCTCGGCCCGACACCGTTCTGTGGGATGCTTCTGGGGGACATGGGAGCCGATGTCGTTCGGGTCGACCGCACTGAGCCCGCCGACCTCGGCATCGACTTTCCGTCTACGTTCGACTTACGCAATCGCAACAAGCGCTCCATCGCGATTGATCTCAAGAAGCCGGAAGGCGTCGCGCTGCTGATGCGCCTTGTCGCTCAAGCCGACGTGTTCACGGAAGGATTCCGGCCGGGAACAGCCGAGCGCCTCGGCATCGGGCCGGATGTCTGTCTTCGGTGCAATCCGAAGCTTGTCTATGGCCGCGCCACCGGGTGGGGACAGGACGGCCCCCTCGCCAAGACCGCTGGGCACGACATCAACTATATCGCGCTGACGGGTGCGCTCAATTCCATCGGCCCAGCCGGCGGCCAACCAACACCGCCGTTGAATCTGCTCGGCGACTACGGTGGGGGCGCGCTTTATATGGCTTTCGGGATCTTGTGCGCAGTACTCGAGGCCCGAAGCTCCGGACGCGGTCAGATCGTCGATGCCGCTATGGTCGACGGCGTGACGAGCCTGATGACGGTGTGTCATGCGCTGCGACAGACTGGACGCCTGCTGCTCGAGCGCGGTTCGAACGATCTCGATGGTGGCGCTCCATACTATTCGACTTACGAAACGAAAGACGGCCGCTATGTTGCGGTAGGTGCGATCGAGGCCCGATTTTATGCTGAACTGCTGCGTGGCTTGGCGATTGATCCCCGCACCATGCCGCCGCAACATGACCGCTCACGCTGGTCGGAGGCGAAAGCGCGGCTCGCCAACGTCTTCCGGACGCGCAGCCGCGATGAGTGGATCGCGCATTTTCGCGAGGTAGACGCGTGCGTGTCGCCGGTGCTCGATCTGGACGAGGCCGCGCATCACCCGCACACCGAAGCGCGGCAGAGCCTGGTCGTTCGTGACGGCGTGCTCCAGCCGCGGCCTGTACCGAGACTTTCGCGGACACCAGGCGAATTGGCGCGCCGGGCGCCCCGGCGCGGCGAGCACACGGCGGAAGTGCTTGAGGCGTTGGGGCTTTCCAAAGATGAGATCAGGGAGGGAATCCAGACGGCAGTCTTGATGGCTGCCGAATAGATTTCGCTGTGCGATATTTATTTTTGCTTGACGGATGTTGCTTTCGCATCTAAGGGGGGTAGCTTCTTTCGAATATCCAAGCGTTGCGTGCAAGAACAACGCACTTAGCGGGAGATGAGATGCTCAGGCTGATAGCAGCTCTTGCGGCCATCACCGCGTCCGCCCTCGGCATGGCATCACACGCTGGGGCGCAAACCACCCTGAAGTTCGCGCATATCTTTCCGGCGTCGCACTATCTCTGGGAACAGGCCGGCAAGGTCTTCACGGAGGCGGTGACCGCGCGCACTAACGGCAGGGTGAAGTTCGAAGTGTACCCGGCTGGACAGCTCGGCAAGGATTACCTTGCGCTCCTGAAGTCAGGCATCGCTGACATCGCGATCATCGTCCCCTCCTACGCGGCGGACAAGTTTCCACTCACGTCAGTGGCGGAGCTTCCAGGCCTCTATGGCTCGTCTTGCGAAGGAACCAGCAAATTCTGGAACGTTGTCAAAGACGGGGCGCAGCTAAACGACGCCGAATACAAGAACCAGGGACTGCACGTCTTGTTCGCAAGCGTTCTGCCACCGTACCAGGTCATGACCTCATCCAAGAGAGTGGAGCGGCTTGAGGACCTGAGTGGCCTGAAGCTGCGGGCAAACGGCGTCGCGATGGACAAGACGATTCGCGCCCTCGGAAGTGTTTCGGTGCGTATTCCGGCTCCGGAGTTCTTTGAAGCGCTGTCACGCGGAACAGTGGACGGCGGCTTCTATCCATATTCGGGCCTCGCGTCATATCGATTGGAAAAAGTGCTGCGCAATTCGGTAACAGGCGTCCAGCTTGGCGCAGGCAGCGTGGTGTTCGCGATGAGCGATCGCGTCTGGACGACCCTTCCCGCTGACATCAAGAATGCAATGAACGGGGCTGCGACGTCGACGCAAGCAAATCTGTGCAAATGGCAGGATGACGAGGAGAAGGAAGTTCAGGCCAAGCTCTCGGCCGAAGGCGGTCATCAGGTCGTGGTGTTAGGCCCCCAGGAAGCCGCACGGTGGCAGGACCGCGTAAACACCGTCACCACGGACTGGGGCAAGGAAATGGACGGGGTCGGCAAGAACGGCACTGCGCTGCTCAAGTCCTTCCGTGACGCGCGCGGAGACGGATCATGACGACGATGCGTCGGATCCACTCGATTCGGGGTATCTCAAAACACCGCGCAAAAATGCTGCACGCGTGAATCCAGCCTGCCAACTTGCACGAGCTAAGGCATGGAAGCCGCGATTCGCAGACTAGAGCAGATTGGAGCGGCTGTTAGCGGCTGCTGCGTGGTAACGATCATGCTTGTCGTGAGTGCCGATGCGCTGATGCGCTATCTGCTGCACGCACCGTTGCCATGGGCCTTCGACCTTGTCGGCTCGTATCTGATGGTCGCCGCGGCATATCTCGCGATTTCCGAGACCTTTCGCACAGGTGACCACATCAGCATTACACTCATTCACTCGCTCCTGCCGCGCCGGGTGCGGGCGATCGTGGATGCAATCATATCGCTCTTGGCACTCGCGGTATACGCCGTCATCGCGATCGGAAGCTGGAACAACGTTGTCGAAGCCCTCCACAATCACGAGTACTTGCCCGGCTATATCGCATGGCCGGTCTGGATCTCACACGCGCCAATCGCGGTTGGCTCAGCGATCTTGGTGCTACGTCTTCTGCATCACGTATTCGTGCTGATTTATCAAGGTGCGGATCCCCTCGTTCACAGCGAGGCGGCGCACGTCGAATGATCGCCCTTGTCATCGTGTTGCTGCTTTTCGCCTTGCTGGCCGGAGGAGCTCCAATAGGCTTCGCTACGGCGATCGCCGGGTCTGTGGGCCTTCTCTGGGTCGGAGGGCCGAATGCTGTCCTCGGCATCCTGTCCTCCATGCCGCACGCGTCGGCGACGGCGTTCGAATTCGTCACGATCCCGATGTTTCTTTTGATGGCAGAGTTCGTGCTGCGCTCGGGCGTTGCGGATGACCTGTTCCGAGCAGCGGCAGCATGGTGTGGTCGCGTTCCAGGCGGTCTCGGAATGGCGACGGCCCTGGCGGGAGCAGGATTCGGCGCGATCTGCGGCTCTTCGACGGCGTCCGCTGCCACATTGTCGTCGACGTCGCTCCCCGCGATGCTCAAGCACGGTTATGAACCACGCATGGCAGCAGGCGTCGTGGCCATTTCGGGAACGCTCGCGATGATGATCCCGCCAAGCATCGCGATGGTCGTGTACGGGCTGATCGCCGACGTCAGTATCGGACGCCTGCTGATCGGCGGCCTCGTGCCCGGGGCAATCGTGACCTTCACGATCATGGCGACCACTTTCTTTCTCGCCAAACAGGATCCGCGCCGTGCGCCGCTAACGCCGGCTGTTTCATTTGGCGAGAAGATTCTGCTGCTGCGGCTTGTCGCCCCCATGCTGGGGTTGGTGCTGACTGTGGTCGGTGTAATCTATAGTGGGATCGCTACCCCCTCGGAGGCATCCGCGCTTGGCGCGCTCGGTGCCGCAATCCTCTATTTCCTGCGTGCGCGGCGGCGATGGTCCGACGTCGTTGCGCTGGTCGGACGCGCGACACGCACCTCCTGCATGGTTGCCGTTATCCTGCTCGGCGCGCATCTATTCTCAACATTCTTCGCGCTGACTCAGACCACGCAGAGTCTGATCGCGTGGGTTGGAGCGCTCTCGGTATCGCCGTGGGTGATCATCGTCGCTCTGGTTCTGATGTATCTCCTGCTTGGCTGCTTCATGGATCAGATGGCGATCCTCGTCCTGACGGTTCCTGTCGTTGCGCCGCTGGTGAGCTCGCTCGGCTTCGATCTGGTTTGGTTCGGAGTCATCAAGATTGTCGTCGCCGAGCTGGGCATGGTCACGCCGCCGCTCGGGCTGAATGCTTTCGTGGTCGCCAAGTACTCCAAGACGCCCGTTTCGGAAGTCTTCATTGGCACGGCACCACATGTGATCACGCACATGATCGCAATCGGCGTCCTGCTCGCGTTTCCCGGTCTCACGCTATGGCTGCCGGGCAAGATGGGTTGAGATTCAACAATGCGAACCCCTCACCACAGGTCGCGTCGCTAATGGGTCGGGAAGGAGCATGGCATGAGAGAGGCGTACATTTGCGAACCGGTGCGCACACCCGTGGGTCGCTTTGGCGGCTCATTCCGGGAGTTGATCCCGGCCCATCTCGGCGCAACCGTGGTTCGAGGTTTGCTTGAACGCACCAGTATCCCGCCCGATGCCGTCGACGACGTGCTGTTCGCACAATGCTATCCATCCATGGATGCCCCGGCACTCGGGCGCGTTGTCGCGCTCGATGCCGGTCTACCGATCGAGGTTGGTGGCCTTCAGATCGACCGTCGCTGCGGTTCCGGGCTGCAAGCCATCATCTACGCGCTGATGCAGGTCGAGTCCGGCGCCTCGGATGAAGCCGACCTCAAGCCCGATTACGACGCTTCTATCGAGTCACTCGCCTGTTCAGCTTTCTCTCGTTCGCAGCGCAGCATCGGAGTTCAGCAACTGCCGCAGCCACTTCCATGCGGCTGCGATAGGTGGGACCTTTGGCGACCAAAGGCCATCTGGGTTGCCGGTTGCGGAGCGAAGCAGGCGGGAGCAAGAGCAGGTGAAGGTCATGTCACGTCGTGGTCTGGGAGGACGACTATGAAGGATGCCTGGAAGCGGTTTCGCTCCATTGCCCTTTCAGTTGCTGTCTCGCTGGCAACCGCTCTCACGCCAAGCCCCTCGGCTGCCCAATCTTGCGAGGTGAAAATCGGAGCCGTCGGCCCTCTGTCGGGAGGCGCTTCGGGATTAGGCTTGTCGGCCGCCGAAGGCACCAAGTTCGCGGCCGCGGTCGTCAACGCAGAGGGCGGCCTCCCGATCGGTGGCAAAAGGTGTCTGGTTAGAGTGGTCGATTTCGATGCCAAATATACCCCCGCCGGCGGCGCGGCCGCAGCGAACTACCTGGCGAGCGAAAACGTCCGCATCACCATGGGCCCGGTCGGCTCGCCGGAAACGACAGGCTTCCGTCCGGCCGCCAAGCGCATCGGGATCGTCAACTTCAGCTCATCCTATATGCGCGACGTGATCACACCCGAATTCCCGCTCACGTTCCATGCCCTTCAAGCTCCTGTCACATGGGCACCATTACTGACGAAGGCAGCCAGGGATCAATTCAAGTTCGATACGGTCTTGATTGTGGCGCCGAATGATCAGGGCGGCACCGACGCCGGAAAGCAATTTGTCCAAGTGTATGCCGCCGCAGGCGTGAAGCCCCTTGAAGAATACTATCAGCGCGGGACAACAAACTTCGCGCCACTCGCTGCGCGGATCATGAATATAAACCCCCAGGCGATCGAAATCTCTACTGTGCCGCCGGGCGATGGAGTGATCTTAGTCAAACAACTCATGGAAGCCGGCTACACGGGCGTAATCGGTGCCCTTGGAGGTGTTGGTCTCAAGTCGATCGTAGAGGGTGCCGGCGGCGTAGAAAATCTTAAGAACGTGTACTGGCTGGAGGTCAGTCCGGTCGATCATCCAGGCATCGTGAAGCTGAGAGCGGACTACAAAGCGATAATGGGCAAGGACGCCCCGGACAATCCTCTCTTCGCGGTCTTCGCTCTTGCGACCGAGGTTGCATTGAAAGCCGTTGCAAATGCCGGAACGGACGCAGACGCCGAAAAGATCGCTGATGCGCTGCGGAGCTTGACACCGGAGTCACGCTATATGGGCAAAGCCGGTTGGCGGGGAAAGTCTCTTTACGGCATCAATCAAGAACTGACGTTCCCGCCCGGGATCGGAATGATCGTCAATGGCGAGCGCAAGACTGTAAAGACCGTCGAGATCCCTACAGAGTGAGCTCGGATCAAACAGAGATCTTCTTACTCTTGCGGCGCGGTGAACGGGAACATCACGATGGAAAGCGCCATCTCAACCGGACTGATCGGCCTGAGTCTTGGCTCACAATACGCCATGATCGCGATCGGCTTTACTCTGATATTCGGGATCATGGGCGTTATTAACTTCATGCATGGCGGCGGATACGTCATCGGCGGATACCTTGCCTTTGCTGTTAGTAGCGGAATGGGGTTGCCTTTTCCGATCGCTGTGATTGGAGCCGCAATTGGCACCGCGCTTATCGGCTATTTGATAGAGACATTCTTCGTCGACAAATATGTCGACGATCACAACGCGACGATGCTCATAACCTTGGGTATTTATCTGGTCGTGACGACCGTCATAATCATCATCTTCGGACCGGAACCTGTGTCAGGATTTAGTTTTCCGATCAGCGGCGTGCTGCGCTGGGGTGGTCTGTATTTTTCATATTCTAACATTGTGGTGCTCGTCATCTGCACCACGACGATCGTGGCAGTGTACTCGTTAATATATCGCACCCGATACGGCATCGCCCTTCGGGCCATGGCCGACAACCGCGCCATTGCGACAGCCCAAGGTATCCGACCTGGTCGAATGTTCCCGGTGGCCTTTTCACTGGCTATGGCACTTGCGGGTCTGACCGGAGCGCTTGTGACTCCGATCCTCGTGCTCGAGCCTCACTTGGGCGAAGGCCAGTTGCTGAAGGCATTCATCATGGTCATCCTCGGCGGCTTAGGCAGCGTCGCCGGTGCGACGATCGCAGCCTTCGCCGTCGGAGCGGTTGAGGCGTATTCCAGCGTCTATCTCGGTGGATCCAAGGGCGCACTGGTCCTTTTCATCATCGTTCTGGTGATTCTTCTTGTGCGTCCAAGCGGCCTGCTAGGTCGCGAGGCGCGGAAGGCGTGATCTCATGAGACCCAGGCGCTACCGCGACCTCATTGTCGATATCTGGGGCATCCTGGTGATCGGTCCCTTCTTGATTGTTCCGCTCGCTGACTGGGGCCCGCTCTGGCGATCTCTGACCCATCAAATCCTGATTGGCATGACGGCTTCATTCGGCGTCTACATCATGATGCGGATGCGCTTGCTTTCGTTCACAGTGCCGGCGTTCATGGCGCTCGGCGGCTATAGCGCGGCAATCCTTGCAAAGGCAGGCTTCACGAACTTGCTCGTGTTGATGGCCGTCAGCTTCGTGGTCCCAACGTTGGCGGCAGTACCGTTGGGCTTTCTCGTGCTACGATTGAAAGGCGTCTATTTCATCTTCTTCACATTCATTCTGAACGAGGTATTCCAGGTGGCGCTTTTCGAAATTCCTGGGCCCACCGGCGGCTCGGACGGCATTGCAGGGGTTCCCCCAGCGACTCTTTTTAACGCGGACCTCGGATCTCCGCGGATGCTTGTGCTCGTTACAATTCTCACTGCCCTGGTTGCGGCCGGCATCACCTTCGCCACGACGCATCGATATCGAGCAGAATTCTCCTCCATTGACGAAAACGAACCACTTGCCGAAAGTCTAGGTGTTGCCGTCTGGTGGTACCGCACGATCGGCTTTCTGACCTCAGCGGGAGTGTCAGGGCTTGCTGGCTTTGCGCTTGTACATCAGCTTACCGCGGCCCATCCAAGCTCCTTCGCGTCCTTCTCTGCAATAGACTATGTCGCCTATACCATTGTCGGCGGCGCCGGAACACTTCTTGGGCCAGTCGTCGGTGCGATACTGCTCGTGACGATGTCCAATCTATTCAGCGGCCAAGGTCTCTATGCGGCAGCACTGTTCGGCATTCTGTTGACCGGCGCGGTCATGGTCGCGCCACGCGGAGTCATCGGCGAGCTCCGCTATCTCGTTGAGCGAATGCAGGCAAGACCGCGCGGTGAGGAGGCGACGCGCGCGACACAGCGCGAGGCAGGCCATGAGTCAGCTTGACCGCGGCGCGTTAGCTGGCGGAACAGACGGCGCGAGCGGCCTGCGGGTGGATAACCTTTGCAAGCACTTCGGTGGCCTTCACGTATTTGACAACATCGGCTTTGAGCTTGAGCCGGGCGCAGTGCTCGGCGTGATCGGCCCTAACGGTGCAGGCAAGACGACTCTCATAAATGTCATTTGTGGAATGCTCCTGCCGTCTAGTGGCCAGATCCTCGTG
>Ga0187784_10004896_pt1 | contig 10862 bp, 5 predicted proteins | sample 1015_SJ02_MP15_2_FD_132964 | JGI IMG/M metagenome (GOLD analysis project Ga0187784, IMG submission 132964) | Tropical peat soil microbial communities from peatlands in Department of Meta, Colombia - 1015_SJ02_MP15_20_MG | ecosystem: Environmental > Terrestrial > Soil > Wetlands > Peat | place... | reverse complement strand
TGGTGATGCCGCGCTCCTGCTCCTGCTCCATCCAGTCCATGGTCGCGGCGCCCTCGTGCACCTCGCCCATCTTGTGGCTCTTGCCGGTGTAATAGAGGATGCGCTCGGTCGTGGTGGTCTTGCCGGCATCGATGTGCGCCATGATGCCGAAGTTGCGGTATTCCTCGATCGGGTGAGTGCGGGGCATGGGGAAAATCCTCAGCTGTCGCCGGCTTCACCAGCGATAGTGCGAGAAGGCGCGGTTGGCTTCCGCCATCCGGTGAGTGTCCTCGCGTTTCTTTACGGCGTTCCCCCTGTTATTCGACGCATCGAGCAGCTCCGCGGACAGCCGCTCGGTCATCGTTTTCTCGTTGCGCTCGCGGGCGGCGGAGATGATCCAGCGGATGCCGAGCGCCTGCCGCCGCGGCGTCCGGACCTCGACCGGCACCTGATAAGTGGCCCCGCCGACGCGGCGCGAGCGTACCTCGATCGACGGCATGACGTTGTCGAGCGCCTGCTCGAACACCGTGATCGGGTTCTGCCGCGTCTTTCCCTCGATCATGTCCAGAGCGCCATAGACGATGCTCTCCGCCACCGACTTCTTGCCGGCGTGCATCACCGAGTTCATGAATTTCGTCACCACGACGTTGCCGAACTTCGGGTCCGGCAGGATTTCGCGGATGTCTGCTCTATGGCGGCGGGACATCTGGTTTTCTCTCTATTCTTTCCTTCTTATGGCCGGGCTCGACCCGGCCATCCACGCCTTTCCTCTTCATTCCCGGCTCACGCCGGCCCTCACATTCGCCTTTTCGGTTCCCCGGGTCTCGCGACCCTCGCCAGGGGACTTACGCAAAACGACCCGTTACTTGGGTCGTTTCGCTCCGTACTTCGATCGCCTCTGCTTGCGGTTTTTCACGCCCTGGGTGTCGAGCACGCCGCGCAGGATGTGATAGCGCACGCCGGGCAAATCCTTGACGCGCCCGCCGCGGATCATCACCACCGAGTGCTCCTGAAGATTGTGGCCCTCGCCGGGGATGTAGCCGATCACCTCGAAGCCATTGGTCAGACGGACCTTGGCGACCTTGCGCAGCGCCGAATTCGGCTTCTTCGGCGTCGTCGTATAGACGCGCGTGCAGACACCGCGCTTCTGCGGGCTCTGCTGCAAAGCCGGCACCTTCTTCTTCGCGTGCTGGGTCACTCGCGGCTTGCGAATGAGCTGATTGATCGTCGGCATCGCGCGTCCGAACTCTTTCCTTGGGCTAGTGCCCGGTTGCCTTTCGGGCTTGCGCCCATGTCCGTTCGGGGTTTGCGCCCCGCGCTTTGCGCGAAAACTACTCGCGCAAAACAAATCGCGCCTTCCGCTCTCCGGCGCGGAAGGGCGCTTGAAACTTCGCAGAGGACCGCGACGCAATCACCGCGGTCGTACGCTTTCGTCGATCTGACTTTGCGAAGTCAGAGGCAGCGTTTGAGCTCGCTTAGGTCGAGGCGTCGCGCCGCATCCCGTTTAGCCCCGGACAGGGCAGCCAAGAAAGCGCTGACTTTCAATAGCTTACAGGGACCCGGACAGGCCGTTCCGACGGGCGAAGCTCACCGCCTGCCGAAAAGTGCGCGGTATGTATCGGCGGCACCGTGCGAAGTCAAGCGGATATGGGCACAAAAGCACGATGGCGCAAGCACATCCGTCCGATTGCCGGCTTTACGCCGCGGAAGCCGACGCGTGGCCGATAATTGTTTGCAGTGCGGCAAGACCGTCGGTGAGCGCCGCCGGTCCCGGCTGCAGGATCAAGGGCGACTTGATCTCGTAAACGGCACCGTGCCGAACCGCCGCCGTCCGGTTGAAACCCGGCCGGCTGGTGACCTTCTCGGGCCGAAACTTCTTGCCGCACCAGGAGCCGATGATGATCTCCGGATCGCGGCGGATGACCTCTTGCGCGGTCACGATGCGTTCCTTGGCCGACGTGCATGACGCGCGCTCGGCAAAGATATCGCTGCCGCCGGCGGCCTCGACGAGTTCCGAAACCCAGCCGATCCCCGAGATCGGTGGATCATCCCATTCCTCGAAATAGACCCTGGGGCGGCGCGGCAGCCGGGCGGCCTGCTCGCGAGCACTGACAACCCCTTGGGCGAGCTCATCCGCCAGCCGATCGGCGCGAACGGCGGCCCCGACCAGGGCTCCGAGCGTACGGATCATGTCGAGAATTTGCCCGACCGTGCGTTGATTGAAGGCATGCACATCGACGCCGTGGCGGATGAGCGTTGCCGCGATGTCGGCCTGCAAGTCGGAAAAGGTCAGCACGAGGTCCGGCTTCAGATCGAGGATTTTCGGAATATCGGCGGAGATGAACGCGGAGACCCGAGGTTTCTCGCGCCGCGCCCGCGGCGGGCGCACGACGTAGCCGGAGATGCCGACAATGCGCCGCTCCTCGCCGAGCAGATAAAGCGTCTCGACGGTCTCCTCCGTCAAACAAACGATCCGCTCCGGCGGGAACATGCAGCTCGCTCTTCACCGAAACCATCCGACCAAGTCGAATGGGATCATGGTTGGGATTCTTCGTTGCAGCATGACCTTTTCGGAAGATCGGCAACCACCTCTCCGAATCATGCTTTAGGCGGCCTGTTTCGCGCTGTCCTTCAAAAGGCCGAGCCGCACCAGGCTTTCGGCCGCAGCCACAATGGATTCTTCGTTCGACCGTGGTGCCCAGCCGAGCACGCGTTTGGCTTTATCGTTGGTGGCATTCTTCGCTTTGCCGAGCTCGGGCAAAATCTGCTTGACGGCCGGATCAAGAAGCGCCGCGATTCGCACGAGCCAGTTGGGGAGTTCCCGGGTCGGAACTCTCCTGGCGGCCGCTCCCATGCGGGCTTTGAGCACCCTGGCGATCTCCTGTATCGACATGAAATCGCCGGCAACGGCGAGGAAACGCTCGCCCCTGGCGGCGGAGTGAGTCATGGCGCGGACGTGTAGGTCGGCCACGTCGCGCACATCGACCACGCCGAACGCAAGGCGCGGACAGCCGGGCATGGCGCCGTCCATCAGGCGTTGCAGTAGCAGGATCGAGGTGGAATAGTCCGGCCCCAACACCGGGCCGAACACCGCCACCGGATTGACCACCGAAAGCTCGAGACTACCGCCTTCCTTGGCCATGAAATCCCAAGCTGCGCGCTCGGCCAACGTCTTCGACTTTACGTAGGGAGCCACATCGTCGCCGCCAGGATTCGTCCAGCTGGTCTCGTCGAACGGCTTCACCTGGGGCTTGTGGCCGTAACCGATCGCCGCAAAAGAAGAAGTCAGCACCACGCGCTTGACGCCGGTATCGCGCGCGGCACGCAGCACGCGCAGCGCACCTTCGCGCGCCGGCACGATCAACTCATTCTCGTCCTCCGGAACGGTCGCGGGAAAGGGCGATGCGACGTGCAACACATACTCGCAGCCGGCGACGGCTTGCGGCCAGCCGGCATCGCTTTCGAGATCGGCGGCGACGAAGGACAGGCGATTGTCGGGTGTGGCGCCGCCTTGTTTCAGCATGGCGCGCACGTCGTCCTCGCGCCGGAGGTTACGCACTGTGGTGCGCACTTGGTGGCCCGCATCAAGAAGCTGGAGAATGCAGTGGCTGCCAATGAAGCCCGATCCACCGGTGACCAAAACCATGCTCATCACGCTCTCCTATTGCCACGGGCCGACAGCCGCAGCGTAGCGGCAAAGCGGTGCGCTCGCATTGCCGATCGACAAAAGGGCCGCCAGATGGCGGCCCTTTCAACCTCCGGCGCTATTCGGCTGCCGGCAACGCCGCCGGTTCGGCGGCCGCCTGTGCCCGCACCGCCGCCTCCTTCTCGCGCTCGGCGAGGATGAGCTGGTCGCGCTTGAGGGCAATCTCGCGCAGCCGGTTCATCATGGCGCCGGTCCCTGCCGGGATCAGGCGACCCACGATGACGTTCTCCTTCAGCCCGTCGAGCGTATCGGCCTTGCCGTTGACCGCGGCTTCGGTGAGCACGCGGGTGGTTTCCTGGAACGACGCCGCAGAAATGAACGGGCGTGTCTGCAGCGAGGCCTTGGTGATGCCGAGAAGCACCGGATGCGCGGTTGCCGGCTTCTTGGCTTCCGCAACCGCCTGGGCGTTGACCTCGTCGAACTCGATCTTGTCGATCTGCTCGCCCTGGATGAGGTCGGTCTCGCCCGACTCGTCGATCTCCACCTTCTGCAGCATCTGCCGCACGATCACTTCGATGTGCTTGTCGTTGATGGAGACGCCCTGCAGCCGGTAGACTTCCTGGATCTCGTTGACCAGGTAGCCCGCCAATTCCTCGACGCCCTTGATCGCCAGGATGTCGTGCGGCGCCGGATTTCCTTCCACCAAAAAGTCGCCCTTCTCGATGAGGTCGCCGTCCTGCAGATGGATATGCTTGCCTTTGGGAATGAGATATTCCTTCGGCTCCTGGTCCTTCTCGCTCGGCTCGATCGTGATCCGCCGCTTGTTCTTGTAGTCGCGTCCGAAGCGGACGGTGCCGGAAATTTCGGCAATGACTGCGGACTCCTTCGGCCGCCGCGCTTCGAACAGTTCGGCCACGCGTGGCAGACCGCCGGTGATATCACGCGTCTTGGCGCTTTCCGTGGGGATGCGGGCGATGACGTCGCCGGCCTTGACCTTCGCGCCGGGATCGACCGAGATGATGGCGTCGACTGCCAGCGTGTAGCGAGCGTCGCCACCGCGGGCGAGCTTCAGAATTTTTCCGTCCTTGCCCTTGATCACCAAGGCCGGGCGCAGATCCTGCTGGCCGCGGCCGGAGCCGGTCCGCCAATCGATGACCACGCGCTTGGCAATGCCGGTCGATTCATCGAGTGTCTCGGTCATCGACTGGCCCTCGACCAAGTCCTCGAAGCCGACCACCCCCTCGACCTCGGTGACGATCGGGCGCGTATACGGATCCCACTCCGCGATCCGCTGGCCGCGCTTGATGTGCTCGCCGTCGTCGACCTTGAGCCGCGCCCCGTACGGAATGCGATGCGCGGCCCGCTCGGTGCCGTCCGGATCGAGCACGGCGACGATGAGGTTGCGGCTCATCGCGATCAGATCGCCGTCGGAATTACGCACGACGTTGCGGTTCTTGATCTTGATCGCGCCCTCGAAGTTCGACTCGACGAAGGACTGCTCGGAAATCTGCGCCGCGCCACCGATGTGGAACGTGCGCATGGTGAGCTGCGTGCCCGGCTCGCCGATCGACTGCGCCGCGATGACGCCCACCGCCTCGCCCATATTGACGGGCGTGCCGCGCGCCAGGTCGCGTCCGTAGCACTTGCCGCAGACGCCGGTCGTCGTCTCGCAAGTCAACACCGAGCGAATCTTCACTTCCTGCACGCCGGCGGTCACGAGGCGATCGACGTGCTGCTCCTCGAGCAGTGTGCCGTTGGCAACCAGCACCTCGTTGCTCGTCGGGTCGCGCACATCCTCGGCCGTGGTCCGACCGAGGATACGGCTCGCCAGCGACGCCACGATCTGGCCGGCGTCGATGATGGCGCGGACCTTGATGCCGCGCGAGGTGCCGCAATCTTCGTCGGTGACGATGCAGTCCTGCGCCACGTCGACGAGGCGGCGGGTCAGATAGCCGGAGTTCGCCGTCTTCAACGCGGTGTCGGCGAGACCTTTGCGCGCGCCGTGCGTCGAGTTGAAGTATTCCAGCACCGAAAGCCCCTCTTTGAAGTTGGAGATGATCGGGCTCTCGATGATCTCGCCGGACGGCTTGGCCATCAGGCCGCGCATACCAGCGAGCTGACGCATCTGCGCCGGCGACCCGCGGGCTCCGGAATGCGCCATCATATAGATCGAGTTGACCTGCGCTTCGGCGCCCTTTTCGGTTGCTGGCCGCGCCGCCGAGATTTCCCTCATCATCGCCTCGGCGACCTGTTCGCTGCATTTCGACCAGGCGTCGACGACCTTATTGTATTTCTCGCCCTGGGTGATCAGGCCGTCATTGTATTGTTGCTCGAACTCTTTGACGGACTCGCGGGTTTTCTCGACGATCGAGCGCTTGGAATGCGGTACCACCATATCGTCCTTGCCGAAAGAGATGCCGGCCTTGAATGCATGGTGGAAGCCGAGCGCCATGACGCGGTCGCAGAAGATGACGGTCTCCTTCTGTCCGCAGTGGCGATACACGGTATCGATCATGCTGGAGATTTCGCGCTTCGTCATCAGTTTGTTGACGAGATCGAACGGCACCCTCGCGTGCTTGGGCAGGACCTCGCCGAGGATGACGCGGCCGGGCGTGGTGTCGTATTCTTTTCCTTCCCAGCGGTACTTGATCTTCGCGTGCAACGTCACGGCCTTCTCGTGCAGCGCATGTTCGAGAGCCGAGAAGCTCTTGAAGAATCCCTGCTTGGGGATCTTGGCGTCCTTGTACTTTGACGCTTCCGCCCCGTAGATTTTCTTCAGCTCTTCCTCGGTGAAATACTTGAACTCGCCCGCTTGTCCGTCCGCCACGAGCGACAGGTAGTAGAGGCCGAGCACGATATCCTGCGACGGCACGATGATCGGCGCACCGTTCGCCGGATGCAGGATGTTGTTGGTCGACATCATCAGCACGCGCGCTTCGAGCTGCGCCTCGAGCGACAGCGGCACGTGTACCGCCATCTGGTCGCCGTCGAAGTCGGCGTTGAACGCTGCGCACACCAGGGGGTGCAGCTGGATCGCCTTGCCTTCGATCAGCACCGGCTCGAATGCCTGAATGCCGAGACGATGCAGCGTCGGCGCGCGGTTGAGCAGCACCGGGTGTTCACGGATGACCTCGTCGAGAATGTCCCAGACTTCGGGTTTCTCCTTCTCGACGAGCTTCTTCGCCTGCTTGACCGTCGTCGACAGACCCTTGGCGTCGAGCCGCGAATAGATGAACGGCTTGAACAATTCGAGCGCCATCTTCTTCGGCAATCCGCACTGATGCAGCTTCAGCTCGGGCCCGACCACGATCACCGAGCGGCCCGAGTAATCGACGCGCTTGCCGAGCAGGTTCTGCCGAAAGCGCCCCTGCTTGCCCTTGAGCATGTCGGCGAGCGACTTCAGCGGCCGCTTGTTGGCGCCGGTGATGACGCGGCCGCGGCGGCCGTTGTCGAACAGGGCGTCGACCGCTTCCTGCAGCATCCGTTTTTCGTTGCGGATGATGATGTCGGGAGCACGCAGCTCGATGAGCCGCTTCAGGCGGTTGTTGCGGTTGATGACGCGGCGATAGAGGTCGTTGAGATCGGACGTGGCGAAGCGGCCACCGTCGAGCGGTACCAACGGACGCAGGTCCGGCGGGATGACCGGCACGTGCGTCAGGATCATCCATTCCGGCTTGTTGCCGGACTGCACGAACGCCTCGATCAGCTTCAGCCGCTTGGCGATCTTCTTCGGCTTGAGCTCGGACGTGGATTCCACCATCTCCTTGCGAAGATCGACGGCCATCTGATTGAGATCGAGTGCCTTCAGCATCTCGCGGATCGCCTCGGCCCCGATCATGGCGGTGAAGCTGTCGGCGCCGTATTGGTCCTGCGCCTTGACATACTCGTCCTCGGAGAGGAGCTGGCGGTCCTTAAGCGGCGTCAAGCCCGGCTCGAGCACGACGTAGTATTCGAAATAGAGGATGCGCTCGAGGTCCTTGAGCGTCATGTCGAGCAGCAGCCCGATCCGCGAGGGCAGCGATTTTAAGAACCAGATGTGCGCGACCGGCGCGGCCAGCTCGATGTGGCCCATGCGCTCGCGGCGCACGCGCGACAAGGTTACTTCTACCGAGCACTTCTCGCAGATGATACCCTTGTACTTCATGCGCTTGTACTTGCCGCACAGGCACTCGTAGTCCTTGATCGGTCCGAAGATGCGCGCGCAGAACAGGCCGTCGCGCTCGGGCTTGAACGTACGGTAGTTGATGGTCTCCGGCTTTTTGATCTCGCCGTACGACCAGGACAGAATCTTGTCGGGGCTCGCAATCGAAATCCGGATCTGGTCGAACACCTGAGCCGGCGCCTGCGGGCTGAAAAGATTCATGATCTCTTGGTTCATCGTCTGCTCCTCGACGCCTTTGGAGCTCTCGCCTGCTCCGCGGGTCGGTTGAAACCTTCACTCTCACTTTCGTCATGCCCGGGCCTGGCCCGGGCATCCGCGTCTTTGCCCGCCGTAGGCACCCGGATGGCCGGAACAAGGCCGGCCATGACGCCGCTCTTTTGTCTTACTCGGCCGCCTCGGCGACGCCGTCGCCACCGCGCTGCTGTTTGGAGTTGTGCAGATCGACGTTGAGCCCGAGCGAGCGCATCTCCTTGACCAGCACGTTGAACGATTCCGGGATGCCGGCCTCGAAGGTGTCGTCGCCGCGCACGATCGCCTCATAGACCTTGGTACGACCGGCGACGTCGTCCGATTTCACCGTCAACATCTCCTGCAACGTGTAGGCGGCGCCATAGGCCTCCAGCGCCCAGACCTCCATCTCGCCGAAGCGCTGGCCGCCGAACTGCGCCTTGCCGCCCAGCGGCTGCTGGGTGACGAGGCTATACGGACCGATCGAGCGGGCGTGGATCTTGTCGTCCACCAGGTGATGCAGCTTCAGCATGTAGATGTGGCCGACAGTCACTTTGCGGTCGAACGCATCGCCGGTGCGCCCATCGTAGAGCGTCACCTGCCCGGAATGATCAAGCCCGGCCAGATCGAGCATGTGCTCGATGTCGGCTTCCTTCGCCCCATCGAAGACCGGAGTCGCGATCGGCACGCCGTGCCGCAGGTTACTGCCGAGCTCGATGAGCCCCTTTTCGTCGAGCGATTTGATCGTCTCCTCGTCGCCATAGACCTTCCGCAGCAACTCCTTGAGCGGCTTCAGGTCGCGCTTGCTGTGATAGAGATCGACAGTGTGGCCGATCTTCAGGCCCAGGCCGGCGCAAGCCCAGCCGAGATGAGTTTCGAGAATCTGCCCGACATTCATTCGGCTCGGCACGCCCAGCGGATTGAGCACGATGTCAACCGGCGTGCCGTCGGCGAGGAACGGCATGTCCTCGAGCGGCACGATCTTCGACACCACGCCCTTGTTACCGTGCCGGCCGGCCATCTTGTCGCCAGGCTGGATCTTGCGCTTTACGGCGACGAAGACCTTCACCATCTTCATGACGCCGGGCGGCAATTCGTCGCCGCGCTGCAATTTCTCGACCTTGTCGAGAAAGCGTTGCTCGAGCCGCTTTTTCGATTCGTCGTACTGCTTACGGATCGCTTCGATTTCCGCCATCACCTTGTCGTTGGGCGAGGCGAACAGCCACCATTGCGCGCGCGGGTGCTCGTCGAGCACCGCGCGGGTGATCTTGGTGTCCTTCTTGAAGCCCTTGGGGCCGGCAATGCCTTGACGGCCTTCGAGCAACTCGGCGAGCCGGCCATAGACGTTGCGGTCGAGGATCGCCTGCTCGTCGTCGCGGTCCTTGGCGAGCCGCTCGATCTCTTCACGCTCGATGGCGAGCGCGCGCTCGTCCTTCTCGACGCCATGGCGGTTGAATACCCGAACCTCGACGACCGTGCCCTGCACGCCCGGCGGCACCCGCAGCGAGGTGTCGCGCACATCGGAGGCCTTCTCGCCGAAGATGGCGCGCAAGAGCTTCTCCTCGGGAGTCATCGGGCTCTCGCCCTTCGGCGTGATCTTTCCCACCAGGATGTCGCCGGCACGCACTTCGGCGCCGATATAGACGATGCCGGCTTCGTCGAGATTCTTCAGCGTCTCTTCGGAGACGTTCGGAATATCGCGAGTGATTTCTTCCGGCCCGAGCTTGGTATCGCGCGCCATCACCTCGAACTCCTCGATGTGGATCGAGGTGAAGACGTCGTCCTTGACGATGCGCTCGGAGAGCAGGATCGAATCCTCGAAGTTGTAGCCGTTCCACGGCATGAAGGCGACGAGCACGTTGCGCCCCAGTGCCAGTTCGCCGAGATCGGTCGACGGCCCGTCGGCGATGATGTCGCCTTTCTTGACCTGATCGCCGATCTTCACCAGCGGGCGCTGATTGATGCAGGTGTTCTGATTCGAACGTTGGAACTTCTGCAGGCGATAGATGTCCACCCCGGGTTTCGTCGGGTCGGGCTCATCGGTGGCGCGGATGACGATGCGGGTGGCATCGACCTGGTCGACCACGCCGGTGCGGCGTGCGGCTATCGCTGCGCCCGAGTCGCGGGCGACGACGCCTTCCATGCCGGTACCGACGAACGGCGCTTCGGCGTGCACGAGCGGCACCGCCTGGCGCTGCATGTTGGAACCCATGAGCGCGCGGTTGGCGTCGTCGTTCTCCAGGAACGGAATGAGCGCCGCCGCCACCGAAACAAGCTGCTTCGGCGACACGTCCATGAAGTCCACCTTGTCCGGCGGAATGAGCTGCACGTCGCCGGCGTGGCGCACGACGACGAGATCGTCGGTGAAGCGACCGCGTGAATCGATCGCCGAATTGGCTTGCGCGACGGTGTAACGCCCCTCCTCCATGGCCGAGAGATAGATCACCTCGTCGGTGACGCGACCGTCCTTCACCTTGCGGTAGGGCGTCTCGACAAAGCCGTATTTGTTCACCCGGGCGTAAGTCGCCAGCGAATTGATGAGCCCGATATTCGGCCCCTCCGGCGTCTCGATCGGGCAGATGCGGCCGTAATGGGTCGGGTGCACGTCGCGCACTTCGAAGCCGGCGCGCTCGCGCGTCAGACCGCCCGGTCCGAGTGCCGAGAGCCGCCGCTTGTGCGTGATCTCCGACAGCGGATTGGTCTGATCCATGAACTGCGAGAGCTGCGACGAACCGAAGAATTCGCGCACCGCCGCGGCCGCCGGCTTGGCGTTGATCAGATCCTGCGGCATCACGGTGTCGATATCGACCGACGACATGCGCTCCTTGATGGCGCGCTCCATGCGCA
>Ga0187784_10004894_pt1 | contig 10863 bp, 14 predicted proteins | sample 1015_SJ02_MP15_2_FD_132964 | JGI IMG/M metagenome (GOLD analysis project Ga0187784, IMG submission 132964) | Tropical peat soil microbial communities from peatlands in Department of Meta, Colombia - 1015_SJ02_MP15_20_MG | ecosystem: Environmental > Terrestrial > Soil > Wetlands > Peat | place... | reverse complement strand
GCACGCTGGTGCTGGCGGCAGCTACAGGCTTCGGTGCGGGCGGGATGCTGCCAGGCCGCAGCAGCCACACTGCCACCGCAGCCACGACCAGGCACCCGGCTGCCGCCCATGCGATGATTGCCGCCCTGCTCATTGCGCGCTCAGCGCCCAGATGCCGCCGCTGTTAGCGGTGTAGACCTGGAGCTGGCCGGCGAACGAAGCAACCACCGTGGTGAAGTAGCCGTCTTCGGGTTGTGACAGCACCAGGCGCTCGGGCACCTGAGTGTCCACACCTTCGGCACAGTTCGGCTTGCAGCTCTCGAGTGTCCGCGTGCCGTTGCCTATCGCCTCATGCTGGTTCCACACCGACCAGGTGAGCTGGCCGACGATGTTGCCCCCGTCGGCGCTGAATGCGATCAGCGACGGGCGGATAACCGGGCTGCCCATGTCTGGCTTCAGCTGCGGCAAGGCCGCTGGGCTGCTGGCAGCAGCGGCGGGCAGCGCGGGAAGCGGAGCCGGTCTTAACGCGATCACGGCTACGGCCGCCAGACCAATCAGGGCGGCCGCGCCCAAGACTGCCAGGACGATGCGGTTCACAGTCAGCCCTGGGCCGGCACAACTGACACGAAAGTCTCGCCAGACGGGCACTGGTACACGCCGCCCGACACCACGGGCGATGACAGCTGGATGGACTGGATGTCAAACGTCGTGTTGTCCTGGGTGCTGGACCAGCACACGCCAAGCCGAGCCCCGCTGGCCTGTTGTGCGGTCCTGGCCGCTTGCTGCTGCTCAAGCTCCACCTGCTGAAGCTGCCGCACAACCGACTGCTCCTGGCTGCGGTACTGAAGCGTCAGCACGATGCAGACCACGACAACCGCTGCTCCGACGGCCGCCCCGATAATGGCTAACGTCGTGCCGGTGCTGCTGCCCTTGGGCTGCGTAACTGGCGGGTCATGCTGCTCGGTTGTCATAACTCCCCGCTCCCCTGGGCAGTTACGTCGTCATACGACGCGAATAGTACGGCTGCAACGGCTCAGCCGTATAGCGAGCAGGCCTACGTCACGCCGTAGGCAGGGATTAGCTGAGCAGGGCCAGGAGCCCAAGGGCGAGCCCCTGTCACCGCCGCAGGTGACAGGGGCTCCTCCTGGCGACTAGTTCGCCAGATGCTCGGTCAGTCCCACTTAGCCTGCGCGGCTTGGATCGCTTGCAGCCACGTCTCATCGACCTCGACCACAGGAATGACCGTGCTTTCGTGCCAGAACGGCGCATACGTGGCCGACGCGACCATGTCGGGCGCATCAGTCTCAACGATGTTGATGAATGTCTTACCGTCCACGGCGGCATAGGTCGCCTGTGTCCCTTCCGGCAGGCCCGCTTTCAGAAACACCGCGAGGGCCGTGCGCGCATTCTCCACCCCAGGAGCCAGCCGACTGATCACCACGTATTTCACTGCCTGCTCTCCTCTCGGATAGGGCGGCCGCATTCCCGGCGGGTCCGCCTGCTTCTGGAGTATGGCGCTCGGCGGCTACGGCGCACCATGGAATGTCCGTGGTATTTGACCGCACGGCGCCAGCGCATCCACGTGGCCGACCGCATCAGATGGAGCCAGGTCGTCCGCCTCGACACCATCCCAGATCGTCACCACGCGCCCGGCACGCTGGGGGTTCCCGTTACCGGCGGATTGCCTAGGCGTTGCCGCCTGGTCTCCCGCCCAGGCTGAGTAGTGCCCGGTGCACGGTTGCCTCGACCGCGTACACCATGTGTGACCGGAACTGCCGGGTCAGCTCTCGCGTGAGATCCTCATGCTCGGCGGCACTCGACCCCAGCGCCACCAAGACAGCGTCGGCGACCCGGACCGGCAGGCCAGCCACTGACTCGTCTGTGGTCTCAATCGCCTGCCACACGCGCTGTGCGATCTCACCCCGGCCCGGCACACCGACTCCCCTTCCGGTCCGCTGCCCATAGATCAGCCAGAGGTCACGCGGCGTTACTGCGTACGCTGTCAGTGACCGTCGCAGTTGCCTAGCTACGAGCTTCAGAGAGGCATGAGAGTCACCACCCGTCCCACCGCCGAGGCGACCCCCTGTGGCACCCGTCCTGTTCCTGGTCGTCGCTATCGCCCTGGCCGCCAGCGTGCTCGCCCTGTTCCATCAGGTGTATGTCGGCCTAACTGTCGTCACCGCCCTGATCCTGGCCACGGGATGGCTCGTGGTGCTGTGGCGCCGCCTCCACCAGCACGAGTCGACGAACAGCACGAGCACGTGCCAGCGGTTACCAGGCCGAGGTCACCGCCACCGCCGAGGCGGTCGTTCTGGCGCAGCGGGTCAGCCAGCTTGAACGCCAGGCCGACGTCCGCGACGAGGTTTACCGGCAGCTCGCCGCACAGCCACGGCAGCCATCGAGGCACCGGCCCAGCACTTGCACGTTCACGGCCTCACCCTGGCCGACGTGACCGCCGCCCGTGAGCGTGACGAGCAGGCGATCAGGGCCGGGCAGGACCGGCCCGCGCTTGAGGCAGGCCCGCCGTGGTGAGGCGCCTGTTCCGGTGGGCGCTGATCGGGTTCGCTGTGTACTGGCTGCTGACCAGCCCGGCGGGCGCTGCCGGGCTGGTCAGCCACGTTGCGACCGGTGTCGGTTCGGCTGCCCGGTCGCTCGCGTCGTTCCTTAACAAGCTCTAGGAGGGTTCCTCGTGGTAACTGTCATAGTCGTCGCCGTGATCGGCCATGCCGCGTGCTACCTCGGCGCAGGGCACACCCGCCACCGCTGCGCCAGGGCGCACGGCCTGCGGCCCAGCCTGTACTGGTCGCTCGGCCGCGGCCTGTGGGCCAGCGTGCGGCTGCCCGGCGGGTTCCGGGTCGGCCACCGGGTATGACGGAGGACCTGACTAGAGCGGACGACTGCCCAGGTGCCCGGCCGGTGGCGGGGTGACCCGGCCGGGCACCTGGGGCAAGGCAGCGGCCCTACGTGCTCACAATGGTCACGGTCAGGCTGCCCTGCCAAATGCTTAGGCCGTTGCCGCTGACCGTCGCGCCGAGGGAGGTGCCTATGTCAAAACCCCACGCGTACACGGCGATGGTGGCCTGTTCGCCAGCCTCAACCGGCTGCGGGATCATGCCATCGAAGTCCCAGTTCTGAAACGCGTATTCGAGCCCTTCGGGGTTGAACGGGAGAACTGCTTGTTCCAGGCCGCCGTACTGCGCATAGTAACTGCTGCCGTTGACGAGGATCGCGATCCCTATCTCTGAGTAGCCGTTATCAGATTCTGAGTTCGTGCCGACTCCACCGTGCGTGCTGACGAGGAGGTAGCTGTTAGCCGGCACGGTGATGGTGTCGCTAAGCCCCGGTATCTCCGTGTACGCCTGGCCGGGGGTGACCGTCAGGGCGTCGGTGCCGACGACCGTTGTCGTTGCCTGGCTGGCGGTGCCTGCCGGCCCGGCCGGTCCCTGAGGTCCCGCGATGCTGTTGCCCGAGTCCGTCCACCCTGACGAGCCGCAGGTGAAGACCTCGCCGTTGGGGACGCCCGTGGTGGCGCTGGGCCCGACGACGATGTCGGTGTCACCGGTCGTGCAGGTCCCGGTTGGCACGGCCGAAACGGTCGTGACGCTGGTGCCGTTGGTTCCGTTCGCGCCCGCCGGCCCGGCCGGCCCCGCGATGCTGGAGCCGGTGTCGTTCCACTGCACGGTGCCCGTCGAGTTGCTGCAGGTGTAGACCTCGCCGTTGGCCAGGTCGATGTCGGTGTCACCGAGAGTACACGAGCCACTGACCGTGCCTGTGCTGGTCACGACGCTGGCACCGGCCGGTCCCTGCGCACCGGTGGCGCCGGTCAGCCCGGTCATCCCGGTCGGGCCTGTCGGTCCCTCGATACTGGAGAAGGTGTCGTTCCACTGCACCGTGCCCATCAAGGTGCTGCAGCTGTAGACCTCGCCGTTGGCCAGGTCGATGTCGGTGTCACCGAGAGTGCACGAGCCACTGACCGTGCCTGCGCTGGTTACGACGCTGGCACCGGCCGGTCCCTGCGCACCGGTGGCACCAGTCGGCCCCGCCGGCCCGGTCGGGCCTGTCAGTCCGGTCGCACCGGCCGGTCCCTGCGGTCCGGTGCTACCGGTCGGTCCCTGCGGTCCGGTGCTGCCGGCCGGTCCCTGCGGCCCGGTGCTACCAGTCGGTCCCCGGATGCTGTTGCCGGAGTCGGCCCACGCCGACGCGGTGCAGTCGTAGACCTCGCCGTTGTTGGCCGCGGTGTTGTTGATGAGGATGTCGGTGGTCCCGGTCGTGCAGCTGCCGGTCGGCGCGCTGGTACTGGTCACGATGCTCGTGCCCGCCGGTCCCTGCTCGTTCCAGGAGATGGCCGACGTGCCCGACGGGCAGGACGTGCCCGCGTTCTGCAGCACCAGCGCGTGCGACCCGTTGACCGCGGCGGTGGTGTAGCAGCCGGTGATCACACCGGTGCCGCTGACCGGCCCGGCGGTAGCGGCCAGCGCGGTGCCGCCGCCCACTACCAGGGCGACGGCTAACCCTGCTGTCAGTAATCCCATCCGTCTGTTCACTGCCTGACTCCTCTCCGGCGCGGCCCGCCGGCCGAGAGGAGGTAGCCGGCGGGTCCGCTTCTGCGAATAGCGTGCTCCGGGCCCGTTCCGGAATCGTTCCGGAATCGTTACGGCAACCACAAAGGCACTTGCGGGCCGGGTCCGCGCACACAGCCGCAGAATGCGCCTTTGCGGCAGCTGTTAGCGCCGGGAAAGTCCCCTAGATTTAACGGCCCCCGTCAGCTTCCGGGTCGGGCACGGGCTCTGGTCCGGCCGTCCTCGTGTCCTGCTCGCCGCTGGCCGGCTCGGCACGCCCAAGCGGACAGCACCACACAACGGCCCGTCGCACAACAGCCCATCGGCCACGGCAACCTACGCGCTCGCGGCCGGTGTCGACGTCAAGCTCGTGCAGGAACGCCAACGAGCACGCTCACCCGCGACACCTACACATCAGTGTTGCCGGAAGTGGCCCGTGCCGCGGCAGAGGCAGCCGCAGCCATGATCCCGCGGGCCGTCGCCGGAACTGGCGGACTCCCAACGGACTCCACAGCGCCCGTCGCTGACGCTGAACCGTCCCGGAGTTTCCGGAGGCACATCAAGCGCCAAAACCCACTACTGGGGCCTGTACTGGGCTGACCGCAACGGCCGGTGGCACCGTTACGAGGATCTCGACCCTGGTCCTGTTGACAGTGCATTGAACGAGATCGAAGCTGACCCGACCTGCACCTTCTGGGGCTAGGGGCTTCCGATTTTCAGGAGGCTTTGCTCATCCACCTGGGTCCAAGCCTGTCCGCTGAAACCTCAGGTCTGCGCTGAACAGAGCTGCATTTTAGCGAACATCCGTATATATTACTGAACATGGATGTTCAGGTTCGGGTACGGCGGTCGCTGCTCGATGCGGTGGCCGAGGTGCTCGTCGCTGATCCCGGTGCGTCGCTGGCAGAGGTCGCCGAGGCAGTCGGGATCAGCCGCACCACCCTGCACAACCACTACGCCACTAGAGTCGATCTGCTGCGCGCCGTCGGGAATCGCGTGATCGACCTGTGGGAGCAGGCGATCGACAAGGTCGAGGATGGCCCCGACGGCGGCCTGCGCGCGATCACCGAACTGCTGCTTCCGCTCTGCCCGCAGCTTGCGTTCCTGTGGCGCAACCCGAGCTTCGACAAGCTGCCCGACATGGCCGAACGCTGGGTTGTGGCCGAGGAACGTGGCCTCGACGTATTGAAGCGGGCTCAGAAACACGGCGTCTTTGTCGCCGGTGTGCCGGAGTGGTGGCTGCTCGGGACGTTCTACTCGGTGCTGTATGTCGCCGCAGAGATGGTGACCAGCGGTCGGCTCGCGCCCCGAGACGCCCCCGACCTGGTCCTCAGCACCTATCTGAACGGCATCGGCGCTGACCCGCAGCCGGGAGGAACCCATCATGAGTGAGCTCGGCGAGGCAGCTAAGTTCGCTATCCGCCTTTACCGGCAACGCGCGGACACGGCGCTAGCCGCATACGTGCGCCGGGACAAGGTGGCCAGGCTGCAGCTGCGACCAGGACGAGTCAACCCCTACTCCATATACGCACAGATCCGGGCGGAGGGCTCACTCCTGCCCACCCGCAATGGCGGCCTTGTCACCCCCAGCCACGGCCTCTGCAACGCGGTCCTGCGAGACCGGCGGTTCGGAACCATGCCCCCGGAGGGCTTCAGGCGCAGCGAGCAGGACAACTTCGAAGCATCCTTCCTGACGCAGAACCCGCCCGACCACACCCGGCTGCGCAAGCTCGCCCTGCCCTCATTCAGCCCGAAGGCCGTCGCGACCTACGATCAGCAGATCAGGCAGACAGTAGGCAGCTTGCTTGACAGCGCGCGTAGCGCCGGCAGCTTCGACCTCGTCTCTTCGTTCGCTGCCACACTGCCGATCGTGGTGATCACCGATCTGCTAGGCATCCCAGATGCCAGCGCCGAGGAGTTCGCCCGGCACGGCGCGCTTGTGGGCGGAGCGATCGACGGAATCAGCTCATTGCGGCAGGCCGCTGCGCTCATCGCAGGGGAGGCCAAGATCCGCGCGTTGTTCGACCGGCTCGTGGAGCTGCGCCGACGCCAGCCCGGTGAGGACATCGTCAGCCGCCTGCTCGCCGCCGAAGGTGACCAGATCCAGACAGCTGAACTCTGGCCGCTGTTCATGCTGCTGCTCATCGCCGGCTTCGAGACGACGGTCAATCTGATCGGAAACGGCGTGCTCGCTCTTCTGGACCACCCGGAGCAGTGGCACGACCTGTGCGCCGACCCGGCAAGACTGGCACCGAAGGCTGTGGAGGAGACGCTGCGCTTCGACCCGCCCGTACAGCGCACTGGCCGTTACGCGCTGGAGGACCTCGAGCTGCACGGAACGGCCGTGCGCAAGGGACAGGAAGTGACGACTCTGCTGGGTGCCGCGAACCGGGACCCGGAGGCATACGATCAGCCAGACGTCTTCAACATCCACCGTGAGATGACGACCGACCACCTGGCGTTCTCCAGCGGCATCCACTACTGCGTCGGCGCTCCGCTAGCACGCCTGGAGGCGACCATCGCCTTCCAGCTGCTGGCCGAACGAATGCCAGGCCTGCACCGGACCGGGCCGGTGCGCCGCCGCAACGGCACCGGAATCCGCGGGCCATTGCACATCCCGGTCACCGCCGGACCGGAACCGGTCCGACCAGCATCCGCCACGCCCGCCGGACGCGTCTGATAGCGGGTTAGCCCGGCTGGATGTTCGGCCGGCACGGACCACCGCTAGTAAAGGCACCCCCTGAGCTGCGAATGGCGAAACCGTTTCTGGGCTCGGCTAAGTACCGCAAGGACATTGCGCGAGCCCTGACCGCCGCCGCGCCAGCGCTGGTGGCCGCGGGACGCGGGCGGCCCGACGACCGGGCCATCCGCCGGGCCTGGGCCAGAGCTTTCGTAAAGTGGGGCGGGTGGGGCTCGAACCCACGACCGGCGGATTATGAGTCCAGACCGCAAGCAGCGGCGTCAGGCCAGTTGACCTGCGCAAACAGCCAGAGGCTTCTTAATACGCGGGTCGATTGGGCACGTATTAGGCATGATCAAGCATGTCCCCGCTGCCAACGGTTGATCGCCTCGGCCATCTTCGGAACGTCCACCCGCAAGGTGACCCAGACCTCTGAGTAGTCGATGCGATGGTAGGCGTGCGCGGCGATGATCCTCATGCCCTTGACTTCCCGCCACCGAATCTCAGGAGTTGCCTTGATCACCTCATCAGGCAACTTGGTGGCGATATCGCCCAGGCGACCGACGATGGCCTCGCCGGCGAGGCGCAACAGGCGATCGGAGTCCCACCGCTCCTTCCCGAGGTTGACGAGCTCGGCTGCCGACTCGATCGCCTCGGCCAGATCTGCCAGAAGGTCGTCGACTCCCCTGGTCACAGCTCTACGGCCTCGGCGCGGATGTGCTCGTCCCGAGGCTTGAGAGCGCTCCGTGCGACGACGTCCACCCCGACACCCAGGAGTTCTTCGAGGTCCTGGAACAAGCCGACATGATCAAGAAGAGACGTTCCCGGCTCGAAGTCCACGAGCAGATCCAGGTCGCTGTCCGGCCGGGCCTCTCCCCTCGCGACGGAGCCGAACACGGCGATCCGATGTGCCTTCCGCCTGCGCGCGACACGGAGGATCTCACCGCGGCGGCGGCGGAGATCTTCCATGGTCAGCGGTTCGTCGATCACTGCTCAAGAGTAGCGCCGCATGGGAGGCAATGCCCGCAGCCCATGTCCGGTGCAAGCGCAGTCGGCAAGCACTTGCCGCATGTCACACCAGCCGGCCGGTGCGGTCGCCGAAACTTGACTACTCAACAGAGGAGCGCGGGGCAGGTACGTCGGCAACTGGCCCGAGCCCAACCTGCAACTGGGCCATAACCTCCTTAGCGTGGCCAGTCAGACGTCGCCGAAACGCCGCTGCGTGTTCTGCGATGATCCCGGCAAGATCACGCCCGAGCACACGATCCCGTCGTGGATGGTGTCCGGTGAGAAGTCATCGGGCCACGTGTACGTACGTGAATCTGGCGGGCCGAACTACCAACGCCGGCAGCATGCCCGCGAGGGTCCCGAACGCCATCTCGCCGCTAAGGGGCCGTGCGTTCAGTGCAACTCCGGCTGGATGAACGACATGGATCACGGTGTCCTCGATGTCCTCGGCCCCCAGCTGATGAGAGGCAAGCTCGTCAAGCTGACCAAGGCGAAGAAGGCGGCGCTAGCGGCATGGGCGGTCAAGTACGTCCTGATGAATCAGTTGACGCACGACCGCGAGCGTCGCTTCGCGATCCCGGAACCCGAGTATGCGCGCTTCTACGCTGAACGGTCACCCGGCAGCGCGATGCGGTTGTGGGCAGGCCATATGGAACCGCCGGGGAAACACGGCGGCCTGGTGCTGGGGTTTGCGGACTTCTCGTTGAACGAGACCTACCATGATCCGTCGATGCTCGCGCTCGCCGGGCTGAGTGCCGATCTGGTGTCTAAGGAATTCAGCGCTGTGTTCCGCTTCGGTCATTGCGTCATCAGCCTCTACCGGGCGAACGACATGATCCTCGAAGCAATCAGGCTGATCCGCCCTCGCGCCTGGGTGCACATCTGGCCGGCGATCGGGACGTCGCGGTGGCCGCCGATCGAACCGCTACTTCCACTACCGACCGGCAGGCTTGACCCGTTGTTCGCGGGTCTGCCGGTTCGCAGTCCGATCACATGACCTCCTCGATGCGAACTCTCAGCGGCCAGGTCGGTGGCGGTCGTTCCGGCTGGCTAAACCTAGGGTGGCGGTCTGTCGGAGGCGTTCGTGGTCTGGAGCGTTGCTCTACTTGTCTGCTGTACGAAGCTCGTTTTTGATCGTTGCGACTCGGGATCAGTTACTGGTGACGTGGCCGATACCGAAGGCGCCATACAGGAAGAGGATCACTCCGGCCACCGCGAATGCTGCACCTGCTATCCGTGTCACCCATGTTTGGAGCCTGACTCGTTCCTCCAAGGGTTGCTGTGAGAGGGTCTTCCACGGCTGAATGCGGCGAAGAACACTCCCGGACATCGACTCGATTGACCGTTTCGCGTTCTCGGCACTGAAGCCGCGGAAGTTGATCGCTAGAGCCGTGCCACCCAAGATCAGCGCAATGCCTAGGAGAGCGGTTGGGAGCCTGGATGCAGGGTGCATGCGTCAGCCCTTTCGCGCAGTGATGGCATAAAGCGACCTCAGTTATCCGAGGCGCCGTAGCGCTGTCTCGATAGCGACCTCGACCCGGGAAGTCATGCCGGGCACATCGACGGGGCGGCGCCCAGCGACCTGACCACGGATCCACTTCGGCTGGCTGTCGTCATGGTGCAGCAGGGCATACAGGTCCCACCACGGATCGAGAGTCACTCCGGCGATTGACTCATAGAGCGACCGAAGGTGCTCCGACCACTCGGGCGAGTAGAGCGCCGCCAAGTACCGCCGACAGTGCCCGACGTCAATCGCGCGCGCCCCCCGATGGATGCCGTTCCAGTCGGTCAGGCCAGTGATCCTCCCCCGCGACCACAGCATGTTGACGGGCAGGAGGTCGCCGTGCAGGAAGACGGCTGTGTCCTTTGGCGGCGGCGCCGCCATGACATCAAACGCCGCCTTCCACACAGCCGGCTTCTGTGCGCCGGCCGGCACCTGAAACCCGTCTAGGGGAGCGATCCAAGAATCCGTCCAAGGCCTGAACGTCTTCGCGCGGAGATCGAGGGAATGCAGCAATACAGCAAGCTCCGCGATCCTCGTCATCCACGACCGAGGTTCCGCCGGATTGAGCTGAACATGCCCCGGCAACCGTGTCATCAGCAGCGATGGCGCGCCCCCCGTCGAAGCACCAGCAACGTCAGCGGCCAGGATGCCCGGAACCGGGAGCCCGCTTCCCGCCACCACGCCAAGGTTGGCGATCTCCTTCTCCAAGGTCCCCTGCAGGCCAAGCCCGCCCGGGTACTGCCGCAGCACGACGAACGTTCGCATTCCACGTCGCTCGACGGTCAGCCGGTTCACGGCGGAGCAGACGCCACCGGTCAACCGGCGATAGCCAGCGATGCGACTGCCCGGGCCCATCGACGCCGCAACCCAGGCGAGAGTCTCCGCGGAGGGCCGACGCTGCCTGAACCCGCCATCCCTCCAGTCGCCCTCGGTCATGAGCGCGAGCCTATTCGTCAGGGGCCTGCGCCGCCGACCCGAGCATAAGTACGACCCCGAGATCCATGACCCAGAATGTAGTGCCCTGACCGGCCCCGCTCGCAGGTACCAGAAGCAGCGTGCTGCCAAGGGTCGGCGGCACATGTGGCCTACTCGGCACTGTGGCGGCGCTGGTACCGCTGCCGCGCGGCCTGCCT
>Ga0187784_10004893_pt1 | contig 10863 bp, 10 predicted proteins | sample 1015_SJ02_MP15_2_FD_132964 | JGI IMG/M metagenome (GOLD analysis project Ga0187784, IMG submission 132964) | Tropical peat soil microbial communities from peatlands in Department of Meta, Colombia - 1015_SJ02_MP15_20_MG | ecosystem: Environmental > Terrestrial > Soil > Wetlands > Peat | place... | reverse complement strand
CCGGATTTCCGCTATCAGGCGATGCGCGCACACATCGACCGCCTCGATGCCGTCCTCTACACCCACGGGCACGCCGATCACATCCTGGGGCTCGACGACATCCGCCCTTATAACATCAGGCAAAAGTCCGCCGTGCCGCTCTACGCGTCGAGAGACACACTCGATATTCTAAGGCGTCAGTTCTCGTACATCTTCGAAGAGGGACAACCGGGCGCCACGCTGCCTCTCGTAGATCTGCGCGAGATCAACGGGCCGTTCGAATTGTTCGGCATGAATATCATTCCGATTCCAGCGCTTCATGGAGCCCAGCCCGTGCTCGGCTTCCGCGTGGGCAACTTCGCATATCTCACGGACTTCAGCGCCGTGCCGGAAACCTCGAAGGCTCTCCTGCGCGGCCTTGACGATTTCATACTCGATGCGCTCCGCTATGTCCCCCACCCGACGCACTCCAGCGTCGCACAATCGCTCGCCCTTATCGAAGAACTGAGACCAAAACGCGCCTGGTTCACCCACGTTTGTCACGATCTCGGCCACGCGCAAACGAACGCACAACTGCCGGCGAATGTGCGCCTGTCCTACGACGGTCTGCAATTCGAGGTCGCTCTCTGATGTCCATCGCGATTTTGCATTCAACAGAGGAGTGGGCGCAGCGCTTCGGCGACCGAGGAAAAGGAACGGCCGCCACGATTGGAAACTTCGACGGCGTGCACCTCGGCCACCAGAAGATTCTCCGCAACCTGCTGGATCGTGCGCGTTCAGCGGACCTAACCAGCGCTGTACTCACGTTTCATCCTCACCCTGCACGCGTCCTGCGGCCAGCCGTCGCACCCGCCCTGCTCGAAACGCTCGACCAAAGACTCGCTGCCATCGGGGCACTCGGCATTGAGGCAGCTCTCGTGGCCCGTTTCGATATGGAACTCGCCAAACTCGGTCCGGAAGATTTTGTGCGCCAGTTTCTGGTCGATACAATGCGCGCACAAGCGGTGCTGATCGGTGGCAACTTCCGTTTCGGTCACAAGCAAGCGGGTGACGCAAAAATGCTGGCAGAACTGGGACAACGCTGGGGATTCGAGGTGGAAATCGTGGCGCCCGTGACCGCGAACGGCGTCGTCGTGTCCAGTTCAGCAATTCGCAATGCGCTCCGCGAGGGCAAAGTGGACGAGGCCCGGCGGATGCTGGGCCGTCCGTTCGCGCTCGCAGGAAAAATTCAAGTGGGCAGTGGCCAGGGCCGCAAGCTTGTCGTGCCGACTCTCAATCTCGCCACCGAGCAAGAGCTACTGCCTAAGAGCGGAGTCTACGCGACCGAAGCGGTTCTCGAAGGCAAAACGTACTACGCAGCCACAAACGTCGGCGTGCGGCCCACCTTTGATGGCTCGCGCATGACGATTGAATCGCATCTCTTCGATTTCTACGAAACTCTGACGGACGGCAACCTCGAAATCCGCTTCTGGCATCGGCTTCGCGACGAGCGAAAATTTGCGAGTCCTGCCGAACTCCGCGAGCAAGTCCTGCGCGATCTTGAACAGGCCAAGGAGTATTTCGGCGCGTCAGCGCGCGAAGCTAGAAACTAAGAGAGAATCGGCAGGAGTTTGTGAGAGGAAAACGACCGATGGAACCTCCGCACAGATCACCGCTCACGCTTTGGCGCGGCATTCTTCACAAAGCCCGCCGATTTCCGTGCGGGCAACGGTGATCTCGATTCCGCAGTCGCGCGAAATCTGCTGCTTGAGTTCTTCGTAAAGCGGGCTCTCGACTTCGCGGACCTTCCCACACTTCACGCAGGCCACGTGTATGTGGTCACGCGGACCGTGGCTCTCGTAGTAGTGGCGATGCCCGCGTAAATGAAGCAGGTCGAGCTCGTCGATCAGGTTGTAGCGCTTGAGGAGATCGAGCGTGCGATAGACCGTGACGCGTGTGATTCCGGGATCAATCTGCTGCGCCACCTCGAGGATTTCGTTCGCGTCCATGTGGCGCGCGGCCGATTCCATCACCTGCACCACCACTCGGCGCTGGCGGGTCAGGCGAATCCGGCGCGCTCGCAGCTCCCGCTGAAGATGTCCGGACTCCTGCTCGACGTTGATGCGCTCGCCCGTGGAAACGCGATGTGCGGGTGTAGCAGACATACGCAACCTATTATATCAGAAGGTTGGTGCCCGCCCGGTGAAGGCTCAGTGGTGTGCTTGGATGGCGCGTAGGATGTCGCTATACATCACGAGGGCAAACAGGCCGAGCAGGAAGACCAGCCCCACCTGCACGAACCGCTCCTTGAACGCTACGCTCAAGTCGCGCCGCAGTACGCCCTCGATCGCCAGCATGAGCACGTGGCCCCCGTCCAGGATGGGAATCGGCAGGAGGTTCAGCAATCCCAGGTTCAGGCTGATGATGGCCGTAAGCTCGATCAGCCGCAGGGGTCCGCGCTTGGCCGCTCTCCCCGATTCGCGCGCAATCCCAACCACGCCCTGCAAATCGCGTACCGAGACCTTGCCGCTGAAGAGTCCGCCGAGGACCTGCCCAATCTGTCGAACGCCCAAAAGCGTCGCAGAACCGGCGTCCTGCAACGATTGAACGAGATCCTGCCGTTCGTACACTACCTGGCTCTTTTCGGTAATACCGACCTGCCAGGCCAGTTCGCCGCTGGCATCGATCGTATGGACGGGTGAAATGTCCATGGGAATTTCGGTTCCGCCCCGGCGGATAACGAAATGAATCGGGTGGCCGTTTGAATTGCGCACCTGATCAAGCAGTTGCATCCAGCTCGCGACCGGCTGGCCGTTGATCTGGACGATCATGTCGTCCGGCTTCATTCCGGCCCTCTCCGCCGGAGTGCCGATTGCGACCTCGTCAACGACCGCCGGTGAAAACGGATAGCCCACGACCGAATCGGTGACCGTGGGATTCTCTGGCATTTTCGCCGTGAGCGTCTGCTGAGCGCCGTCGCGCAGCACCTCGATCGTCACCGCGTCACCCGGCTTGGCCTTATCGGTTTCGGAAAGCGCTCGCTCCCACGTCGGTGTACTGACACCGTTGATGGCGAGAATTCGGTCACCCGGCAGTACGTTGGACGGTGATGACGCCACGTTCTGTGGGGTGGCTGCGACATTGGCTGGCCGGCTCAGGTACGCATCGTTGGGCATGCCCACGAACCAATAGATTCCCCAAAAGATGGCAAACGTAAGGAGCACGTTCATCGCGGGCCCCGCCACCGCGATGATGCAGCGCTGCCAGCGCGGTCTCGAGAGGAATTCGTAGGGCGCTCCGGTGCGCTCTTCCACCGGATTATCCCCGGCCATTCGGACGTACCCGCCCAGCGGCAGTGCACTGACGCGATAGTCCGTGTCTCCGCGCTTCACTCCCCAGAGGCGTGGGCCGAATCCGATCGAGAAGACGTCCACGCGCACGCCGCACCATTTCGCCGCAAGAAAATGGCCCAATTCGTGGAGCAGAACCAGAATGCCGAGGACAACGCCACCGGAGAGAATCATTCGAAGGTTATCAGTCATGAGCTTTCATTTCATTATCGCAGAAAACTTCTGAATCGAAAAACTCCGGTTGTACCATGCGTCGCCGATCGCGAAACACCATTCGCCGCCGATAGGAGGCGTCGCAGCAGTGACGCTTGCCTTCAGCGGGACCGTGCGGACTTTCGTGAATTCCCTACTTCCGCTCGAGCCAGCCGCCGCGCCTCGGCATCGGCCGCGAGCACGTCGTCGATGCTGCGCAGCGCCGAACGCGGCATCATTTCGAGCACGCGCTCGATCACGGCCGGAATACCCAGGAAAGGCAGCCGCCTTTCCAGAAAGGCCGCCACAGCCACTTCATCTGCCGCGTTTAGCGCACAGGGCAACGGTCCCCCCTGGCGCAACGCCTCCTTGGCGAGCTCGAAACAGCGGAACTTCCGCGGCGGCACCTCTTCGAAATCCAGTCTGCACAGCGACGACCAATCCAGCGCACAGTGATTGGATGCAACTCGATCCGGATACGTTAGCGCGTATTGAATGGGCATGCGCATGTCCGTCGGTCCGAGTTGCGCCACAATCGAGCCGTCGACATATTCCACCATCGAGTGAATCGTCGACTGTGGGTGGATCACCACGTGAATCTTCTCGAGTCCCATGCCGAAAAGCCATCGGGCCTCAATGACTTCGAACCCCTTGTTCATCAGCGTGGCCGAATCGATCGTGATGCGCTGCCCCATCTTCCAGTTCGGGTGCGCCAGCGCCTGTTTGGGAGTGACCTTGGCCAGCTTCGAAACTGCTGTCTTCCGAAAAGGTCCGCCCGACGCGGTCAGCACGAGTCGCCTGACCTCACGAGGCACGCCCGCGCGCAAGCATTGGTGAATCGCGTTGTGCTCGCTATCGACCGGCAGGAGCGACACGCCCCGCCGCTCCACCGCCGTCATGACGACCTCACCTGCAGCGACCAACACCTCCTTGTTGGCCAGCGCGATATCTTTGCCTTGTTCGATCGCCTGGTAGGTTGCGCGCAAACCCACGACGCCGACCGCGGCCGAAAGCACCGTGTCAGCGTCAGGGTGCGTTGCGACACGCTCGATGCCTTCCGCGCCAAACAGAATTTCCGGCAACGGCTGACTAGCCCCGCCGCTGCGCCGCGCCTTCACGGCCTCGCACAGCTCGGATGCGGCTTTCTCCGTGGCAACGGACACGATCTTCGGCCGGTAGCGCGCGGCTTGCTCGGCCGCCAATTTTACGTTCGATCCCGCCGCCAGCGACACAACTTCGAAGCTGCCCGGCAGGGAGTCCACCACATTCAGACACTGTCGTCCGATCGAACCAGTCGAGCCAAGAATCGCGATTCGTTTCATGCGTTGCTCATCTTACAGGCTTTCCCCGAGTTTGCGAATGCAAGCAACGTCGGTGCCGTCCCGAGCCGGGCGACTCTCCGCAACTTCAGCTCGGATCGTTTGGCGCCGCGCTTCCTCCTTGCTCGCGCCGGAGCTTTCCTTACATGAGCCGCAGTGCTAAATTAGGCGCCGCTCGCGCCGCCGTCAGCTGGAATGAAAAGGAGCGACTCCTAGGATGAAATCCACGAATCGATTTCTCGTCGCTGCATCAGCCATAATTCTCGCGTTGGCATTCGCGGCCGCCGCAAAGCCTGCCCCCAGCAAGTACGGCTCCTACGACAGCGCGCTCGGCCAGTTGCGCACCGCCCGCGCCTATATCGAGCATCCCGATAGCGGCGAACTTCATGACCAAGAGAAGAGCGCGATGGTGGAAATGGATGCCGCCATCAATGAACTCGAATCCGTCGTGAATGATGGCAAGGGACCCGCCGATCATTCGCCGCTCGATTCACACAAGCGCTGGATCGCCCGCCTGAACGAAGCAGCCAAGCTGCTCGACAAGGCTCACGACAACGTTCAAAAGGAAAACGACAGTTCCGGCGCTCGCGAGCGTGCGATTCAGCACATCGGCCAGGCGTCCAAGTTCGTCCAACAGGCCATCGCTCTCGAGCAGTAACAACAAGAGAGCACGCCTTCCTTGAGGCGTTCTCGCCGCGTCCGGAGCATGGCAAAGCAATCGGTCATTGCAGGGCTGCGACGATCCTTCGATTCTGCCCTGTGATACGATACCTCGCGAAGTCCTAGGACAAGAGAACCACTTGAGTAACTCTTCGCTGTGGGCCATTCCGCTGGGCGGGCTGGGCGAGTTTGGCATGAACATGCTTGCCCTTCGTTGCGGCGACGACATGATCGTGATCGACGCCGGCCTGATGTTCCCCGAACAGGAACTTCTCGGCGTCGACATCGTCATCCCCGACATCACCTACCTGAAACAGAACAAGCACATTTTGCGCGCGATCGTGCTTACTCACGGCCACGAGGACCATATCGGTGCGATGCCGTACATCCTCGGCGATCTCTACGTCCCCGTGTACGGCACGCAGTTTACGCTCGCGCTAGTCCGCAAAAAGCTCGAGGAGCATGCTTTGCTCGACACCGCGCGCCTGCGTCAAGTCGCGCCCGGCGAGACGACGGAAATCGGCCCCTTCAAGATCGAATACCTGCACGTCACGCACAGCACGATCGATTGCGTGGCACTCGCCATCCGCACGCCGGTCGGCACGATCATCCATACCGGCGATTTCAAGATCGATCCGACACCCGTTGACGGCAAGCCGTTCGACCTCCATGCATTCGCGCGTTACGGACAGGAGGGTGTCCTCGCACTTTTCAGCGACAGCACCAACGTCGAACGCCCCGGCTTCACGCCGTCCGAGCGTGCCGTCGTGGTGCGTCTCGAAGAACTGTTCCGTGCCGCGCCCGGGAAGGTCGTCGTCGCCTGTTTCTCCAGTTCCGTTCACCGCATACAGCAGGTCATCGACATCGCGCGCTCTGTTGGCCGGAAAGTCGGCTTTGTGGGCCGCAGCATGGTGGACAACGTCGAAATCGCCCACGAACTTGGCAAACTCCGCATACCCGACGGCAGCGTCGTTCGGCCGCAGGATCTGCGGACGTTCGATCCGCGCAAGCTCGTCGTGCTCGCGAGCGGCACCCAGGCCGAAGCGATGTCCGCTCTCTCACGCATCGCCGTGGACAATCACCGTCTGATCAGCCTCGCTGAAAACGACACGGTCATTCTTTCCGCGCGCATTATTCCCGGCAACGAGAAGGCCATCTTCCGGATGATCGACCATCTCTTCCGCAAACGCGTCCTCGTCTATTACGAAAGCGGGCGCAACGCGCCGATCCATGTCTCGGGCCACGCGAGCCAGGAGGAAATGAAGATTCTTCTGCAACTCGTGCGCCCGAAGTATTTCATCCCGCTGCACGGAGAGTACCGCCAGCTATTCCAGCATGCGGCGTTGGCTGAGCAAGTCGGTGCTGTTTCCGGGCAGGTGATTCTTCTCGAAACGGGCCATCCCGTGGAATTCACGTCTGACGGCCGCGCGTATCAGCGCGAACCTGTTCCTGCCGGACGCGTGATGGTGGACTCCGGCTCGCTTGAGGAGATCGAAGAGGTCGTGGTCCGCGACCGCAAGCACCTCTCCGAAGATGGCGTCGTGGTTCCGATCATCGCTATCGACAAGCACACCGGCCGTATCGAAGTCTCGCCCGAGATCGTCACGCGCGGATTCCTTCCGAGCGAAGACGGCCAGGAAATCCTGACCAAAGCGCGTGAAGTCGTCCTGAAGACGGTCGAACAATCGAGCGACGAAGAAAAAATGGACTGGAGCGTCATCAAGGAAAAGATTCGCGTCGACTTGAAGCGTTTCTTGAACAAGCAGACCGCCAAGCGCCCCCTGATCCTCCCCGTCATTTTGGAAGTCTGACCGGTTAGTCCAGTCGCCTGGTATTCGCCTTTTGTTGACCTATAATCGCCTCGCATTTTTTGCCGACCGCGGAGGGAAACTAGTGGACCACAAGGAACTGTTCATCAGGTATTGGGAAAAAGAGGGGCCGGCCACACGAAAAGTCATCGACAGAATTCCAGAAGATCGCTCGGACTACCGCGCCGATCCGAAAGCACGAACTGCTAGCGAAATCGCATGGCTGATTACGCAAGAAGAAGCCGCGCTCGTGGATGGCCTTGAGAAAGGCGCGTTCACATGGGTCGAGACTCCATGCCCCGCCAAGGTCGCCGAGGTCATCGCGCAATACGACATGCAACACGACGCCCTGACCAAGCGCCTCCGTTCCATCCCCGCATCGCGCTGGGAAGAAAAACTCCCGTTCGTGGTGGACGGTAAGGAGGTCATGCGCGAAATCGGCTACGACTGGGCCTGGGGATTCTTGCACGACGAGATCCATCACCGCGGCCAGCTCTCTACGTATCTGCGGCCAATGGGCGCGAAGGTCCCTGCGATTTACGGTAATAGCGCCGACGAGAAAATGTAGCCTTGTAGCTTCACTTCCGTTTGCGAGGTCGGTCTGGTCAGCTCTCAAGTGTGGTCTAATTCACCGGCCATGTCCGGGAAGATCACCCTGCGCCCTTACGTCTCTGCGGCTTTCGAGACGCTGTACGAAATCGATCAGGCCTGCTACGAGCCCGCCATCGCGTATTCTCGACGAGAACTTCGCAACTACCTCCGCTTCCCCGGCGCGGATTGCGTTGTCGCCGAAGCGGACGGGAACATCGTCGGCTTCATCCTCACCGCGCACGGAAACTCGTGGGGCTACATCGTTACGATCGACGTCCTCGCGACCTACCGTCGCGGCGGCGCCGGTTCTCTCCTGCTCGCTGAAGCCGAACGCCGCCTTGCCGCCGATGGCGTGCGCGAGGTCGGCCTTGAAACCGCAACTGACAACGATGCCGCGATTGCCTTCTGGAAGAAGCACGGCTATCGTAAAACCGGAGTGAAAAAGGGCTATTATCCCGGCGGCCGCGACGCGTTTTCGATGACGAAGCTCCTCGCCTGATGCACCTGCTCGTACGAACGCGGTTTGCCCTCCACCGATTGCCAAAGCGCATGTCCACAAATCTGAACAGCTAGCCGAATCAGAAAGGCGGGATCCGATTGATGTCTCTTTTGCGCGTAATCATCGTCGCGATCGTCCAAGGCTTGGCGGAATTGCTTCCCGTGTCGAGCTCCGCGCACGTGATCGTGGCCGAAAAACTAATGGGCATGGACCCCGCGGCGCCCGAAACGACCCTGCTTCTGGTAATGCTTCACACGGGGACGATGCTCGCCGTGATCGTTTACTTCTGGCGCCGCTGGATTCGCGCATTCTTTCAGAGTTCGTCGCAGTTCAAGCAATTCGTCGTCGCCCTGATCCTTGCTACCGTTTTGACGGCCATCGTGGGCGGCGGACTGATCGAAGCGATTGAGAAGATTGCGCTTCGGGATCAGCCGCACGCGTGGGTCGAGCAGTTGTTTCAACGACTCGACCTGATCGCTGCTGCGCTCGCAGCTGCCGGCGTTCTCACCCTGGTCGCGGGCCTGTTCAAAAGGGGTTCGAGCGCTGAGGAGGTTGAAACATCTAAGATTACGGCCAGCCAGGCTTCGTGGATCGGCGCAATCCAGGGCCTCTGCCTGCCTTTTCGCGGATTCTCCCGGTCCGGGGCGACGATCTCGACCGGAATGCTTGCGGGCGTGCCCAGAGTCCGCGCCGAGGACTTCAGTTTTGCGTTGGCTGTTGTGTTGACGCCCGCCGCGGATGCGCGCGAGCTGTGGAGATTGATGAAGGCGCAGCACGGGCAACTCGGCTCGGTCGTACATTCTGCAATCGAGCCGAGCCTTCTCGGCGCCGTCTTTGCATTCCTAGCTGGCTTGCTCGCGCTAAAGTGGTTGAGCCGCTGGCTCGAGGCGGGGCGATGGCATTGGTTCGGCATCTATTGCCTCGCCGCCTCAGCCGTCGTCGCTTTGCTTCATTTCCACTTCGGCTACTGATCAGCGCGAAACATCCGTCTCAATCAGACGGCTCCAAAATCGCGTAGCCGGCAAGCATTTTGAAAGCCGCTCGCCTCTCGGGCGAATTGAATATCCCGCGAATCACGAACATCGCTCGCAGGATCCCCCGCACTTCAAGGGGCCGCTTGAGGCGCTCAGCTTCCTCCATCAAATAGCGAATCTCTTTTGAGCGCCAGCCATGCTCCCGAAAAAAGCCAAACCAATCCTTCGGTGCAAACTTGAAAGGCGCATTCCGCATTCGGCGTCGCATGGGCCCGCGGTTTCGGTATTTCAACATCTCCGGCGAGAAATATTCCACGATCCAGCGTCGAGCGTGCTCCAGGGCTGCCAGATCATTCGCCAACGAACCGACCTCCTCCTCGCTCAGATAGGGCACCACTCCTTCGGTCAGCACGACCAGTTTCTTCGCGCGCGCGTCCACGCTTGCCAGAAATCGCTTGCGCTCAACGGCATTGGACAGGTCCACCTTCGCCCGCTCCAACTGACAGCGGGGCTTCTCGCTCGCCAGCTTCTCTTCCTTAAACTCGATCATCTTCGGATAGTCGGCCTCGATCCAGACGAGCGACTCCGGCAATTCCATCCGGTAAGGTCGCGTGTCCAATCCCGCGCCAAGGTTCAGAATCGTGTCGGCGCCTTCCTCGATCGCCCGTCGAATGAAATCGTCGATGATGCATGTCCGAATCACGACCGACCACGCCGTCCAGAAACTCATCGGCATCGTCCGCGCGATCTTCTCGCCTCGCTCTCCCGCCAAGACGCCCGCCAGCGGGTCGCGAAAAAGCGCGTCCGTGCGCTTAGTCTCGACCGCCCGATAGTGCGCGATCCAGAACGCCGTATCCGACACGTTCCCGATTCGCGTGTCAGTCATGAACGCTTGTCACCTCGCGGAAGTGCCGAAGCGAAGTAGGTCTCGAAATTGTATACGGTCTGCCCGCATCGAATGTAACGTGGGGTCGAGAAGCCTGGGCTTTAGCACCTTGTGGCACCTATTGAGCGAAGAAACTGCCCAAACTTCGCTGTTTACAGCCCGGCCGCGTTTGCTATAGTCGGTGCGTTCCTCCCGAGGGCCTCCGCGCGTTAGCGCCCGCGCGACCCAACGCAGAAACGGGAGCCTTCCCTTGTTCACCCAGCGAACACCCGGTGGAGATGCGGTTCAGCCTCGGGTTAGACGGAGATTTCTGTGCGCGTCCTTACACCAACTGAAAACAAACGCCTCAACGAATTGATCGGCTTCGTGGGTCTCAGCCTTGCCATCCTGCTCGCGCTGAGCCTGCTCTCGTATTCTCCGCAGGATGCCTCGTTCAATGTCTCGGCCGCGGCCCCGGGCTCGGGGCCGGCGCGCAATTGGATCGGGCCGTTCGGCGCCTACCTCTCGGACGTTTGCTTCCAACTCGCGGGCTACGCGGCATTTCTTCTCCCGACGGGAATCTTCCTTGTGGCGATGCGCTGGTTCCGAAGCCAGCTCGTCGAGGCTCCAACGGCGAAGATCATCGG
>Ga0187784_10004892_pt1 | contig 10864 bp, 11 predicted proteins | sample 1015_SJ02_MP15_2_FD_132964 | JGI IMG/M metagenome (GOLD analysis project Ga0187784, IMG submission 132964) | Tropical peat soil microbial communities from peatlands in Department of Meta, Colombia - 1015_SJ02_MP15_20_MG | ecosystem: Environmental > Terrestrial > Soil > Wetlands > Peat | place... | reverse complement strand
GGTTGCCTGCCTGAAACATTGCTTGAATCTCCAATCGACTATGAGTCATTAACAAAAGTTGGAGCGATTATGGGTTCAGGCGGCATCGTAGTACTTGACGAAGAATCCTGCATGGTTGATACTGCAAGGTTCTTCACCGAATTCTGTGTAGACGAATCATGCGGCAAATGCACTCCCTGCAGGGCAGGCTTGGCCCGAGTAAAAGAAACATATGACAAAATTACGACAGGCGACGGAAAAATGGAAGATATTACTACTCTTGAAAAATCCGGCGTCTTCATTCGCGATGCAAGCCTTTGCGGTCTTGGACAAACAGCTCCGAACCCGGTTATAACTACTCTGCGATATTTCAAAGATGAATACGTTAAACACATAGTTGAAAAGAAGTGTGAAGCAGGCAAATGCTTCAAAAAAGTTACGGAGGAGGAAGAATAAACATGATGGTTTCAAACGTAAAACTCAAAATTGACGGCGTTGAAGTTTCAGTACCTGAAGGAACCAGTATACTGAAGGCTGCTACAGATAACGGCATACTAATTCCAACATTATGCAACATGGAAGGTTTAACTCCTTATGGCGGCTGTCGCATGTGCCTTGTTGAAATTAGCGGTTCACCAAAACTATTCCCCGCTTGCACAACACCAGTAGGACCAGAAATGCAAGTTACAACCGTTTCAGACAGACTTAAAGAACATCGCAAGATGGTTGTCCAAATGCTCCTTGCTGAGCGAACTCACATCTGCTCAGTCTGTGTAGCCAACGACCACTGTGAATTGCAAGCCATGGCAAACCGACTTGGCGTTGATCACGTTATGTTTGAGCGTAACTGGAGCAAGGAAGAGCTTGATTTAACTCATGACTTCTTAGTTATTGACCGTAACAGATGCATTTTGTGTACTCGATGCATACGTATCTGCGATCAAATTGAAGGCGTTCATACGCTTGACCTTAAGCTGCGGGGCAAAGACTCTCAGGTAATCATGGATCTTGATGACCACTGGGCTAATTCTTGCTCATGCACTTCATGCCGCAAATGCGCAAAAGCTTGCCCTGTAGGAGCAATCTACATCGAATCAGAACCTATAGAACACACCAAACGTAAAGATATTGCTGAATTTATCTTGGATAGGAGGAAACGCAAATGACCGGAAAAGTTAAAGTCGCTACCGTTTGGCTTAGCGGCTGCTCAGGATGCCACATGTCGTTCTTAGATCAAGATGAGCGACTTGTTGATTTAGCCCAGAAAATACAGTTAGTTTATAGCCCGATCGCTGACGTAAAGGATTTTCCAGAAAATGTCGATGTAACCCTCATCGAAGGCTCGATAGCAAACGAAGAGCAGCTGCACATGCTTAAGAAGGTAAGAACTCGAACAAAAGTTTTGATTTCACTTGGTGACTGCGCCGTAACGGGAAATGTTACCGCATTAAGAAATTCGTGGCGTCACAGTGACCAAGCAGTGCTGGAACGAGCATACAAAGAAAAGTCTGATTTGAACGCTGCGATCCCAACCGATGTGCCGAAACTTTTGATTAAGACTCATCCACTTCACGAAGCAGTCAAAGTTGATTTTTTCATTCCCGGGCGCCCGCCATCTGCAGACCTGATTAACTACGTGTTGACAGAGTTATTGGCTGGTCGAGCACCTAACATGGAGGGTAGATCAAAATATGGTTAAAAACGAATTAAACTGTAAAGAAATAGTAATCCGCCCCGTTACAAGAATAGAAGGGCACGCTCAAGTAAACATCTTCCTAAATCAGGACGATTCAGTAAAAGAAGCCAAATTCAAAGTAGTTGACTTCAGAGGCTTTGAAAAATTCACTGAAGGACGACCATTCTACGAGATGCCCAGCATAACGTCCAGATCCTGCGGAATCTGCCCAGTAAGCCACCTGCTAGCATCAGCTAAAGCATGCGACGCAATCGTCGGAGTCAGCCCCCCAGAAACCGCCGTAAAACTACGCCGTTTAATGCATATGGGCCAAATGATCCAGTCACATGCCTTAAACTTCTATTATCTCAGCGCTCCAGACTTACTCCTAGGAATGGATTCAGATCCTGCAACAAGAAACATTTTCGGTCTAATAGACAAACAGCCTAAACTCGCATTGCAAGGCGTTAAGCTTCGAAAATTCGGTCAAGAATTAATCGAAAAAATCGCCGGCAAAAGAATACACTCAAGCGAATGGATTGTTCCAGGAGGAGCTAAATGGCCATTAACCAAGGAAAGAGCAGATTACTTGATAGGCAACCTGCCTGAAACGTTGGACATTGCGCAAAAAACGTTAGCTTTGTATAAGAAATGGTTAGAAAACTTTAATGAGGAAGTAGAAAACTTCGGAAACTTCCCAAGCTACTACATGGGTTTGGTGACCCCAAGCGGCGGACTTGAACATTATGATGGCAAAATTAGAATAATGGACAAAAACGGCAAAGTAGTAGCGGAATGCGTTGACCCTGTGAAGTACAATGAATTCATCGCTGAGGCAGTTGAACCTTGGTCCTTCATGAAGTTCCCATATTTCAAATCAATCGGTTACCCAGAAGGCGCCTACCGAGTTGGACCATTAGCAAGACTTAACGTAGCTTCACACTGCGATACGCCGCTTGCAGATCAAGAACTGAAAGAATTCAAAAAGCTGGGTAAGAACGGAGTTGTTCAAAGCACATTCCACTATCACTATGCACGCTTGATAGAGCTGCTGTTCTGCGTTGAAACCGCCAAGAAACTGCTTGAAGACCCAGAAATCCTCTCCGAACACGTTACTTCCAAAGCAATGGTAAACAGGTATGAAGGAGTCGGCGTGGCAGAAGCGCCAAGAGGCACCCTGATTCACCATTACAAGGTTGACCATCAAGGATTAATCACATGGAACAACATGATCATCGCCACTGAACACAACAACCTCGCATACAACATGGCAATAACACAAGTCGCCAAAAAATACGTTAAAGCAAAACACCTCCAAGAAGGCATGCTCAACAGGGTTGAAGCCGTAATACGAGCGTTTGACCCATGCCTAAGCTGCGCAACCCACGCTGTCGGCAGCATGCCCTTAGACGTGAAGCTGATCGCTGCTGACGGAACATTAATCGACCGTAAAGTAAGATAAGCAGCTTATTTTTTGCTGTTTTTCATTTTTTTCTGTTTTGTTATTGTTACTCTCTTATTCTACGAAGAAATTTTTATTGAAAAACAGTGAAAAAGCATGTGGATTACGGGAGAATCTTATAAGCTTTGACTGAAGCTTTATTTATTTGACTTGGGAATTGTGAGTCAATAAGCAATATAGTGCTTTCGAAACCAGTCAAAGTGAAATTCAAATGACTGAGACAGCCCAAACATCGTCAGGTAAAGAGCCTGTAAGAGCTTGCGAGTTAGACCCGAAATTTAAGTATGAACTGCTTAAAATGCACGGAAGCGAAAAAATTCTCAAGTGTTTCCAATGTGGAACATGTACATCGGACTGTCCAGTTGCAAGATTCAGCGATAGTTACCGTCCGCGAACCCTAATCCATATGGCTCAACTTGGTCTTCGTGACCGAGTGCTTAAAAGCGACACATTATGGTTATGCGCAGCTTGTTTCACATGTACAGACCGCTGTCCACAAGACGTTGAAGTTGCAAGCGTAATCCGTGTATTTCGCAATTTAGCCGTGGAAAATGGCTGCATACCACAAGTTTTCAAAGAGCAAGCCGCCAGCCTCCTTGAATCAGGTTATGCTTACAAGATTCCTGAGTTAAGAATCAAAAAGCGTGAATCGCAATGTTTACCGCCACTACCGAAAGGTAATCCAGATAACGTGCGGAAAGCGCTTAAAGGCGTAAAATTCGTCGAAAACATCCAAAAACCGGCAGGAGAAAAACCGAATGGGCAATAAATACCTCATTTTTCTTGGATGCGCTATCCCGTACCGCGTTTCAGCTTACGAGATTTCCGCGCGCAAAGTGCTCGCTAAACTTGGCGTTGAACTGGTTGAAATGCCCGAGTTCAATTGTTGTGGTTTACCGTTAGATCCAGTAAGCCATGAAACGATGCTTATTTTAGCGGCGAAAAACTTGGCGTTGGCAGAACAGCAAGGATTGAATGTTCTCACCTTGTGCCCAGGTTGTGCTGGCACATTAAAGAAAGTTAACAAGATTCTCAAAGAAGACAAAGCACAAAGAGAGCAAATTAACGGTCACCTCAAAGAGATAGGATTAGAATTTAAAGGAACCATCGAGGCAAAACACCTTTTGCAACTCCTGAGGGAAGATGTTGGTGTAGAAAAGATAAAAGCCTCAGTTGTGAAACCGCTTACTACGCTCAAGGTTGCGGAGCACAATGGCTGTCACATTCTAAGACCCAAAGAATACATCGGCTTTGATGACCCGGAAGACCCGCAAACGCTAAAAATGCTTATTGAAGCCACAGGAGCCACCTGTCTAGACTACATTGATGAAACGGAGTGCTGTGGAGCGCCAAGCGTCGGGGTCAGCGACAAAATTGCGTTGCAGCTAGCCAGAGACAAGCTGAATCATGTGAAAATGGTTGATGCTCAGGCTTTAATCACGATTTGCCCGTTTTGCCACATAATGTATGATACAAACGAGTTGCGGATAGAGAAAATGTTTAATGAAGTCTACGGTATTCCAATTCTGCATTACCCACAATTACTCGGGTTAGCAATGGGCTTAACTCCGGAAGAATTAGCCTTCAATGAACTTCGTGTGAACGCGTCAAAAATACTGAAACAAGTAACTGAGGGAGCACTTTAAAATGAGTAAAAACAAGTTGAAAATAGCCTTTTACTGGGCTGCAAGTTGCGGCGGCTGCGAAATAGCTGTCTTGGACCTGAACGAGAAAATCCTTGATGTGGTGCAATTAGCTGACATAGTGTTTTGGCCAGTAGCTATCGACATCAAGTACAAAGATGTTGAAGCGATGCCTGACAAATTCGTTGACATAACATTCTTTAATGGTTCAATTCGCAACTCCGAACAAGAACACATGGCGAAGGTGCTGAGGCAAAAATCTAAGACTCTTGTTGCTTTCGGCTCATGTGCTCACCAAGGAAGCGTACCTGGGTTAGCAAACTTGAACGATAAGAACGAAATTTTTGATCAAGTTTACCTTAAAGACAGATCAAACATTAACCCTCAAGCAGTAACGCCTAAAGCTCAAACCCAAGTTAAAGAAGGCACGCTTAAAATCCCCGAGTTCTACGATACAGTAAAAACCTTAGCGCAGACAGTAGACGTAGACTATTACCTGCCAGGGTGCCCGCCGCCAGTAAAACTAATTGCTGGTGCAGTAGACGCGATAGCAAGCAACAAGCTACCGCCAAAAGGCTCAGTGCTTGCACCGCTCAAAGCAGTATGCGATGAATGCCCGAGAAAAAGGGAAAACAAAAAAATCGGCAAAATCTATCGAGTCTACGAGAAAGCTCCTGAACCAGAAAAGTGCCTCCTTGAACAGGGTATCCTTTGCATGGGACTCGCAACTAGAAGCGGCTGCGGTGCTCAATGCTTAAATGTAGACATGCCGTGTACAGGTTGCGGTGGCCCAGCTCCGAACGTGCCAGAGCAAGGTGCAGCAATGATATCGGCTTTAGCTTCAATACTTGGATATGATGGCGAAGCGGGCAAAACCAAGTACACAGAGAAAGAGGTAGAGACGTTGCTTAATCAAGTGAAAGATCCAGTTGGCACTTTCTACATGTATTCGCTTCCAGCTTCAATTTTAAAAAGAAAGGTGATTAAAAAATGAAAGAAATAGTAATAGACCCAATTACTCGTCTTGAAGGACATGGAAACGTATCCATATTCCTCAACGAGCAAGGCGAAGTAGAAAACGCATATCTTAAAATTCCAGAACTAAGAGGCTTCGAGAAATTCTGCATTGGTCGAAGAGCAGAACTGATGCCACAGCTTACAACAAGAATCTGCGGTGTATGCCCTGTCGCTCACCATTTTGCAGCAGTGAAAGCCTTAGACGCAGCATTCAACGTTGAACCTCCTCCGGCGGCTGAGAAACTACGTGCACTAATGTACAACGGCTACTATATCTACGACCACATACTCCACTTCTACTTCCTCGGCGGACCAGACTTCATAGTTGGACCAGATGCACCGCCAGAAAAACGCAACATACTTGGCGTCATCGAGAAAGCCGGATTGCCAGTTGCAAAAGAAGTCATAAAACACCGAGCATACGGACAAAAAATAACTGAAATAATCGGCGGAAAAGCAACTCATCCCGTTTGTGGATTACCTGGAGGAATTTCTAAGCCCCTAAGTGAAGAAAACAGGCAAGAAATCGAACAAATGGCTTCTTCATGCGTAAACTTTGCTCAGTTCACGCTTAAAATTTTCCATGACATCGTTTTAGGCAATACTCAATACGTTGACCTAATCAAAAGCCAAGCTTACACAATGCCAACCTACTACATGGGCACAGTTGACGAAAACAACAAAGTAAACTTTTACGACGGCAAAATCCGCGTGGTAGACCCAACCGGCAAAGAATTCCTCAAGTTCGAATCAAAAGACTATCTCAAGCACATCGGCGAACACGTCGAAGAATGGACGTACAGCAAGTTCCCATACCTCAAAGCAGTGGGCTGGAAGGGACAAGTTGCAGGCGCAGACAGCGGTGTTTACCGTGTCGGTCCCCTTGGACGATTAAATGCTTCTGACGGCATGGCAACACCCTTAGCGCAGGCGGAATACGAAGTAATGTACAAAACACTGGGCGGGAAACCCGTCCACAGCACATTGGCTTTCCATTGGGCACGCTTAATCGAGCTTCTCTACGCCACCGAAAGAACGGTAGAGCTAGCCAAAGATCCAGAAATCACCAGCACAAATCTCCGCAACACGCCAGGTGAACCAGGTGAAGGCATCGGCATAGTGGAGGCTGCAAGAGGCACTTTGATTCACCACTACACACTGGACAAAGATGCACTCATTAAAGACGTAAACCTTATCGTTGCAACCACAAACAATTACCCAGCAATATGCATGAGCATACGCGACGCAGCCAAAGGCTTAATCCACAACGGCAAAGTTGACCAAGGCATACTGAACATGGTTGAAATGGCTTTCCGAGCTTATGATCCATGCTTCGGATGCGCAACCCACTTTGCAGTTGGACAAATGCCGTTAACGGTTCAAGTTTTCAACGCTGAAAAACAGTTAATCAGCATGGTAAAGCGTTAAGTTATCCCATTTTTCTTAAGGGCAGCCTTTTTCTATTTATTGTTCACCGCTTTATTGTATTCAAGGCAAATCTTATAAGCGATTTTTTTCAATACCTCATGTTGGCTGGGAATAAAATTGAAGAGTCTTGTCGTTTACTATTCCCGAACCGGTAACGCACGCTTCGTTGCTGAGACCATAGCGGCAGAGATCGGGGCGGACATTGAAGAAGTTATCGACCTAAAAAAGCGAAGCGGCGCATTGGGGTTTCTTGGTGGCGGTTTTGCTGCCAGGTTTGGTAAAAGAACCAAGATAGCCCCATCTAAAAAGTCACCCGCCGGCTATGACCTAGTAATCGTTGGAACTCCCGTTTGGGCTGGACGACCAAGCCCCGCCATCACTACTTATCTAAGGAATAACGACCTTTCGGGCAAGAAGGTTGCTGTTTTCTTTTCGAGGGGAGGAAAAAGGCCTCAGGCTGTTGTGCAAACTAAAGCGTTAATGCCGAACTCCAACTGCATCGGAGAGTTCTCGATAGCTAACCCTTTAGCTGACAAAGAGGAATCTGAAAAACAGATCGCCACATGGTGTCAAACACTTATCCCCAGTTAGTTAGCTCATTCTTTTGTGATGTGTGCGGCAAAGTTTTTCTATCTTTGACGCTCATTCAACTGTATCGGTGCTTTCATGGCTTACAGAATTAAAAAAGAGCTCAATAACTGGTTCGCAGACGCAAAGAAAGTTGTTATTGCTGGAATTGGCAACCCAATACGCTCAGACGATTATGTAGGATTAACTATCGTTGAAAAATTGAAAGGTAAGTTGCCAGAAACCGTTTGCCTGCTCGAATGCGAAACGGTCCCAGAGAGCTACCTTTTAGACATAGAGGAGTTTAAACCGACGCATGTACTGTTAATTGACGCGGCCTTTTTAGGTTTAAATCCGGGGGAAGCCAGATTGGTTGATGCCGAAAAGATGGGTGATTTTTCGTCGATAACGACGCATCTGTTGCCCCTTCGGGTTTTCTGCGATTACGTTAAACAGGCAACTGGAGCAAAAATCGCTTTACTATTAATTGAACCGAAAAGCACAGAGTTTAATGAAGATTTAACCGCTGAAGTTCAAATGTCTGCGGAAGGGTTAACGAAGATTTTGCTCGGTTTGCTTGGTTAGGTTTCAAGGTAGTTAGATAGGTTAGTTAATTAGCCTGTTTTTAGTTAGATTTATTGGGAACGTCATGTCTGGAAAAGCATTAATTATTATGGGTTCAGATCGGGATTTGGATTTTTCTCGGGAGATTGCAAAGTACCTTAAGATTTTGGGAGTTAGCTATGAGTTTCGGGTCGCTTCAGCACATAAAACACCAGAAAAAGTCATTGAGATAATAAAGGAATTCGAAAACGAAAAGGTAGTTTACGTTACTGTAGCTGGACGTTCGAATGCCCTGAGCGCTTTCATAGATGGCAACACTTCTAAACCAGTCATCGCTTGCCCACCTTACGGCGAAAAATTCGGCGGAGCAGACATATTCTCCTCGCTCAGAGTTCCAAGCGGCATCGGCTCGGTAGTAACAATCGAGTCAGAAGGCGCAGCGATTGCAGTTGCGAAAATTTTTGCTTTAAGCGACAGCGAAATGGCAGAGCGCGTTAAAAATTATCAAGCAGCAAAAAAGAAAGAACTCGAAAAAGCCAACGAATCTGTAAAGAAACTGAAGTAACCTTACTCACCTTTTATTTTTAACTGATGTAAAATCCTTGTTTTGTGGATAACATAGCGAAAGCAAAGACTAAAGCGATATAAGCTAAAATAGAATATTCTGCTAGAACTAAGATTACCTAGGGATAACGGGAATGGGCAGCGTAAAAGACCTCGAAGTAATCAAGAAACCATCCAGGCAAGCCATGGGCATTGGCAGGTTCCGATTTTCAGATCGGTATAGCGTTTTTGACTGGGGAGAAATGCCAGATCACATTGACGGCAAAGGGGCTGCTCTGTGCCTTATGGGTGCCTACTGTTTTGAACAATTAGAGCATAAGGGAGTTAAGACTCACTATAGAGGTTTAGTTGACTCAGAGAGCAAAACCGTCAAATTCAGCGAGTTAAAGCAGCCGTCCAGCGTCATGGAGGTCAGTTTAGTTAACGTTTACAAGCCACAAACAAGCCTAGTTAATGGCAAAATCGTGCATGACTACAGCCTCTACACGCCTAAACTGAAAAATTGTCTAATCCCGCTTGAAATAATTTATCGAAACGGTTTGCCTGAAGGCTCATCAATCTTCAAACGGCTTGAACAAGCAAAAATCACTCTGAAAGATTTAGGCTTAGACCATTACCCCAAGCCAGGAGAACAATTAGCTGCGCCAATTTTTGACGTTAGCACCAAACTTGAAGAAACCGACCGGTACCTTACATGGCAGGAAGCACAGAAAATCGCCGGCTTAACAGACGGTGAATTAGCTGACGTGGAAACTGTTTTGCTTAAGACGGATGAAACCATAACTGAAGTTGCGTCTAAAGCTGGACTTAAGAATGAAGATGGAAAAATCGAGTTAGCCTTCGACGAAAAAAGAAAACTCTTGATCGTAGATGTGGTCGGAACACTTGACGAATGCCGGTTCACCTATGACGGCGTGCATGTAAGCAAAGAAGTTGCCAGGCAATTTTACAAGAAAACAAACTGGTATGCCGATGTGGAGCAAGCGAAAACAACCGCGGAGGCCAAAGGCATACAAGACTGGAAAGCACTCTGCAAATCGCAGCCTCCAAAACTGGACCCCCAGCTTAAATCAATCGTTAGCGAAATGTACATGGCAGCGGCAAACGAGATGACGAGCCGTAAACTGTTTGATGCTCCTAAGCTTTCAGAAGTAATATCAAAGTATAAACAGGACATGAGGGAGTAAGCATGTTAAACGATAAGATTAAGCAAGTAATAAAAAAATACAATCCCAAAGAGATTCGAATAGGCGTTTTAGGTTCCCACTCAGCGCTTGAGATAGCTTCAGGCGCAAAACAAGAAGGCTTAGAAACCGTAGTCGTATGCCAAACTGGTAGAGAAAAAACCTACACAAAATACTACAAAAACCTCTTCGACCACGTGATTATGCTGGATAAATTCTCTGAGATAACAAGCGAAGCGAACGTTAAAAAACTGGTTGATTTAAACACGGTTTTTGTTCCTAACCGCTCATTCTCAGTTTACGCGGGCTATGATGCAATAGAGAACCAGTTCGCAGTACCCTTGATGGGAAACCGAGCTATGCTGCGGACTGAAGAGCGCAACACGCTGAGAAACCAGCTGTACCTGCTTCAGAAGGCTGGAATCGCAACTCCGAAAACCTTTGAGTCACCTGAAGAAATTGACCGCTTGGTAATTGTGAAAGTTCCCGAAAAAAAACGGGCCATTGAGCGAGCCTTTTTCTTTGCTTCTTCTCCTGATGAGTACGCGAAAACATCGCGTAAACGCATAATGCAGGGCATTATAACGTGTGAAGGACTTGAAAAGGCGGTAATAGAAGAGTACGTTATCGGAGCAAAATTTAACGCTAACCTGTTTTGGTCACCGTTAACCGGCGAAATTGACCTCTTAGGCTTTGACAGGCGCATCCAAACAGACCTTGATGGAGTGCTGGATTTGCCCGCGATGGAGCAGTTAGAGCTAAACATTCCCACTCAAAACAT
>Ga0187784_10004890_pt1 | contig 10864 bp, 9 predicted proteins | sample 1015_SJ02_MP15_2_FD_132964 | JGI IMG/M metagenome (GOLD analysis project Ga0187784, IMG submission 132964) | Tropical peat soil microbial communities from peatlands in Department of Meta, Colombia - 1015_SJ02_MP15_20_MG | ecosystem: Environmental > Terrestrial > Soil > Wetlands > Peat | place... | reverse complement strand
TCCGGCATGTTCGGCATCGGCGGCGGCTTCCTGATGACGCCGCTGCTGATCTTCATCGGCATTTCGCCCGCCGTCGCGGTCGCGAGCGTCGCGAGCCACATCAGCGCGTCCTCCTTCTCCGGCGTCATCGCCTACTGGCGGCGCAGCGCGATCGACCTTGCGCTGGCGCTGATGCTCCTGTGCGGCGGCATCATCGGCACCGCCGCCGGGGTGTGGCTGTTTTCGTTCCTGCGCTCGATCGGCCAGCTCGACATCACCATCGGGCTTTCCTACGTCACCCTGCTCAGCATCGTCGGCGGCATGATGATCGCCGAAAGCCTGCGCGCGATCCTGCGCGCGCGGCATGGCAAGCCCGCCGAACTGCGCCGGGGCGGCAGCCATACCTGGATCCACGGGCTGCCGTTCAAGATCCGTTTCAAACAATCGAAAATCTACGTGTCCGCCATCCCAGTGTGCGTGATCGGATTCGTCATCGGCTTCATCGGCGCGGTGATGGGAATCGGCGGCGGCTTCCTGCTGGTGCCGGCGCTCATCTACGTCATGCGGGTACCGACCGGAGTGGTGGTGGGCACCTCGATGTTCCTCACCCTGGTGACGATGTCGGGGGCGACGATCATGCATGCCGCCACCAACCACCTGGTGGACGCGGTGCTGGCGCTCACGCTGATGGTCGGCGGCGTCATCGGCGCGCAGTTCGGCGCCCGCGCCGGGCAAAGAATCCGCGGCGAGCAGCTGCGGCTCCTGCTCGGCATCCTCGTGTTCCTGGTCGGCCTGCGCTTCGCCTACGACCTGATCCTCCAGCCGGACGAACTCTTCTCGGTTCGTCATCTCGAGAACGGGATGTGAGATGCGGCGGCTCGCCATCCCCGCAGCCGCGCTCCTGCTGCTCGCGCTCGGCCCATTCGGCGAAGCCCGCGCCGAACATCTCGTCGTCGACCTGTCGACCCATCAGGTGCAGATCAACTCGAGCTTCGTCGGAACCGACCTGGTGCTGTTCGGCGCGATCGAGCGCGACGAGAAGAGCGTGGCGCGCGCCGGCGGCTACGACATCGTCGTGCGGGTGACCGGGCCGCCGCAGCACGAGGTGACGTTCCGCAAAAGCCGGGTGCTGGGAATCTGGGTCAACACGGACTCGCGCGTGTTCCTCGACGCGCCGGGTTACCTCGCCATGCTGTCCAACCGGCCGCTCAACGAGATTGCCGGACCGGAAACGTTGCGGCGCTACCACCTCGGCCTCGAGAACGTGACGCTGCCGCAGCAGATCTCGGGCGACATCGGCGACGTGCCGCTCAACGATCCGTTCCGCATGGCCTTCCTGCGGCTCAACCGCGAGCAGCGGCTCTATCGCGAGGTTCCCAACGCGGTGACGTTCCGCACCGCGAACCTGTTCCGCGCCGCCATCCGCATCCCCGCCAACGTGCCGGTCGGCACCTATATCGTCGACGTGATCCTGTTCGCCGAAGGCGTGATGCTCGCGCCGAGCAACTCGGCGATCGAAATCCAGAAAGTCGGGTTCGAGCAGTTCGTCGCCAGCAGCGCGCGCGAGCACGGCGTGCTCTACGGCCTTGCCACCGCGGGCCTCGCCCTGCTCACAGGCTGGATCGCATCGGTGGTGTTCCGGCGCGATTGAGCAAAAAGCGAATAGCGAGTAGCGAATAGCGAATAGAAAGACGAAACTTCTATTCGCCATTCGCTATTCGCCCGGGGACCGATCACCATGCGCCCTAAACTCATGTCCTTCGACGTGTTCGGCACGCTCGTCAACACGCCCGAGGGCTCCTTTCACGCGTTCGCGAGCATCCTGCGCGAGGCCGGCGGCAACGGCGTCGACTTCAAGGCGTTCTGGGACCATTGGGAAGCGCGCAACATCGCTCATTATTGGGAATCCTACCGGCGCTATCGCGACATTTGCGAAATCTCGCTGGGCGAGACGTTCGCGCATTTCCGCCTGCACGGCGATGCGAAGCTGATCGCCCGATATTTCGACGCCTTCCCGCGCTTTACGCTTTATCCCGACGTAGCGCCCGCCTTCGACCGGCTGACGCGGATGTGCCGGTTGGCGCTGGTCTCCAACATCGACGACGATCTCCTGGCGGCAACGCCGCTCGGGCGCGCGTTCGACCTCGTATGCACGGCGGAGCGTGCGCGCGGCTACAAGCCCGACGGCACCCTGTTCCGTTATTTGCTGACACAGGCGCAGCGCCGCTTCGGCATCAACCGGGAGGAGATCCTCCATTCCGGTCAGTCGCAATTCACCGACATGGTCGGCGCCAAGCCGCTCGGGCTCGCCGTCGCCTGGATCAACCGGCGCAACCTCGCGCTCGATCCGAGCGTCCCGCGCCCGGACTACGTGTTCCCCGATCTCGCGTCGCTGCTGTCGCTCGTCGAAAATTTGTGAGAGCCGCCGGGTATTTGGGTGAGAGGTCGTGGCCGGCGATCACTAATAGCCCGGCAACCGCGATGTCGTTCTCAGTGCGTGTTGAGGCGTCATCGAACGTGAGCGGCACCAGGCCCGCTTGGGCGAGGGCCGCGCGCGCGTGGTCGGCGCCGTGGGCGTAGCGCAGCTTATCGCCCAGCACGACGCCGGTCCCCGGATGGGTCTCCACCGTGAAAGCAAACAGACCATCGGGGGCGAGCGCGCGGGCGACCGCGCGGCAAACGGGCGCGAGGTCGGCGACGTAGACGAGCGCGTCCCCGGCCGTGACGAGATCGCAGGAGGCTTGCGGCTGGGCGGCGATGAAATCGATCATGTCGGCGACCACGACGTCCGCATAGACGTTCTTGCGCCGTGCCGCCGCCGCCATCGCCGGCGAGAGGTCGACGCCGACGATTGCGCCGCAATGCGCGCACAAGGCTTCGGCCACTAGCCCGGTGCCGCAGCCGAGATCGAGCGCGCGCGCGAAGTGAAACGGAAGGCCGCGCGCGGCGGCCACGCCACGCAGCGCCTCGCGCAGCAGCACGGGCCCACGGTAGCCGAGCCCGGCGACCAGCGCGTGATCGAAATTCGGCGCGTATTGATCGAACAGGCTGCGCAGGTAACCGGGCGTCATGGCGGCGGCGGGATCGGCGGCGCCGAGGCGCGCGAGCTGCAGTGCGGCGCCGTGGCGGTCGCTCGGATCGGCGGCGCGGGCGGCGTCGAACGCCGCGATTGCTCCGGCGCGGTCGCCGCCCGCGGCGCGGATTTCGCCGAGCGCAAACCACGCCGACGCAAACCCCGGCGCGCGCTCGACCGCCTGCACCAGCAGATCCGCCGCGGCGGCGCGGTCGCCGTCGGCCGCGTAGGCCTGGGCGCGCTCGTAGCGCCGGTCGGCGAGGACGTCGCCGGAGGAGAGGAACAGCGCGGCCGGCTTCATCACTGCTGGCTTTGTCGTGTTGCTTTCATACATAAGCACGGCCATGGATGCGCAGGAGCTTCTCACATCCACGCCGGCCGGGTTGTACTGCGAAGCCGGCGGCTTTCATATCGACCCGCCGGCGCCGGTCGCGCGGGCACTGATCACGCACGCGCACGCCGACCACGCGCGCCCGGGCCATGGCGCGGTGCTGGCGACGGCGGAAACCCTCGACCTCATGCGCCTGCGCTACGGCGAGAGATTCGCACAGACCACGCAGATCGCGCGCTACGGCGAGACCATCCGTATCGACGGCCTCGCCGTGACGTTTCATCCCGCGGGTCATGTGCTGGGCTCGGCGCAAATCGCCATCGAAACACCGGGCCTGCGCGTCGTCGTATCCGGCGATTACAAGAACGTGCCCGACCCGACCTGCGCCCCGTTCACGCCGCTCGCCTGCGACGTGTTCGTCACCGAGGCGACCTTCGGCCTGCCGGTGTTCCGGCACGGCGATCCGATGGCGGAGATCGGCAAGCTTCTCGCGTCGGTCGCGCTGTTTCCCGAGCGCGCGCATATCGTCGGCGCCTATCCGTTGGGCAAAGGCCAGCGCGTGATCGCGCTGTTGCGCCAGGCGGGCTACGCGCGGCCGATCTACATCCACGGCGCGCTCGAGGCGATCACCCGCTACTACGCCGGCCGCGGCATCGCGCTCGGCGAGGTGCGTCTCGTGCGGGAAGCGACCAAGGCCGAGCTCGCCGGCGCAATCGCCCTCGCCCCGCCGCTTGCGCTCAAGGACGTGTGGACGCGGCGCTTTCCCGATCCGGTGACTGCCTTCGCGTCGGGCCGCATGCGCGTGCGCGCGCGTGCGCGCCAGCTCGGCATCGAGCTGCCTCTCGTCATCTCCGACCACGCGGACTGGGACGGTCTCACCGCGACGATTGCGGCAACCGGCGCGTCGGAAATCTGGGTCACCCACGGCGAGGCGGACGCGCTGGTGCATTGGTGCGACCGCACGGGCCGCAGTGCGCGGCCGCTGCACCTGATGTACGGCGAGGAAGACGACGCCGACGGAGCGGAGCCGGCCCAGGCATGAACCGCTTCGCCCAATTGCTCGACCGCCTCGCCTTCGAGCACGCGCGCAACGCCAAGCTTCGGCTGATGGCGGACTATTTCCGCACCGTCACCGATCCGGAGCGCGGCTGGGCGCTTGCCGCACTCACCGGCAGTCTTTCGTTCGCCCATGCCAAGCCGGGGCTCATCCGCGCGCTCGTCATCGAGCGGATCGATCCGGTGCTGTTCGGCTGGTCGTATGATTACGTCGGCGATCTCGCCGAGACCGTCGCGCTGCTGTGGCCGGAACCCGCGAGGCAGCAAAAGGAGGTGCGCGCGCCCTCGCTCACGGAAGTGGTGAGCGCGCTCGCGACCCTCGGCAAGTCGGAACTGCCCGGCCGGCTCGCCGGCTGGCTCGATGCGCTCGACGAGACCGGCCGCTGGGCGCTGCTCAAGCTCGTGACCAGCGGCCTGCGCATCGGCGTGTCGGCGCGGCTTGCAAAGACGGCGGTCGCGGGCCTCGGCGACAAGGCGCCCGACGAAATCGAATTGCTGTGGCCGGCGCTCGCGCCGCCCTACGTCGAACTGTTTGCCTGGGTGGAAGGCCGCGGCGAAAAGCCCGACAACGTCAATCCGCTCGCGTTCCGACCCGCCATGCTCGCCCACGCGATCGAGGAGACGGAGTTCGCCGCGCTCGATCCGGCCGATTATCTGGCGGAATGGAAGTGGGACGGCATCCGGGTGCAGGCGGTCGCCAACGGCAAGGCGCCGGCGCGGCTTTATTCCCGCACCGGCGAGGACATTTCGAAGAGCTTTCCCGATCTCACCGCGGCGTTGCGCTTCGACGGCTCGATCGACGGCGAATTGCTGGTGATGCGCGATCGCCGCGTGCAGCCGTTCAACAGTTTGCAGCAACGGCTCAACCGCAAGGCAGTCACGGACAAGCTGACGGCGGAGTTTCCCGCCCACCTGCGCGCCTACGATGTTTTAGTCGACGGCGCGGACGACCTGCGCGATCGGCCGTTCGTCGAACGCCGCGCGCGGCTCGAAGCGTTCGTCGCGCGCACCGCATCGCCGCGCCTCGACCTCTCGCCGCTCGTCGCGTTCTCGACCTGGGAGGAATTGGCGGCGGCGCGCGCCGATCCGGCGCGTCACGGCGCCGGCGCCGATGCCGACGCGGTCGAAGGCGTGATGCTCAAGCGGCGCGACGCGCCCTACGTGCCCGGCCGGCCCAAGGGACTGTGGTGGAAATGGAAGCGCGGACCGATCCTCGTCGACGCGGTCCTGATGTACGCCCAGCGCGGCTCCGGCAAGCGGTCCTCGTTCTATTCGGACTACACCTTCGGGGTCTGGCGACGCGGCGAGGACGGCGACGAACTCGTCCCCGTGGGCAAGGCCTATTTCGGCTTCACCGACGATGAGCTGCTCCAGATCGACCGTTTCGTGCGTCGGAACACCATCGACCGCTTCGGCCCGGTGCGCGAGGTGGTGCACGCGCCCGACAAGGGCTTGGTGATGGAAGTGGCGTTCGAGGGGCTGGCGCGCTCGAACCGCCACAAGTCCGGCATCGCCATGCGGTTTCCCCGCATCAACCGGCTGCGCTGGGACAAGCCGCCCGCCGAGGCCGACCGGCTGGAGACGCTGGAGCGGCTGCTCAAGCGCGAGGCGGTCGTCATTGCGAGCGAAGCGAAGCAATCCAGGTAACCCGTGCCGCGGCTGAGGTTGCTGGATTGCTTCGTCGCCCTTCGGGCTCCTCGCAATGACGATTGCGGGTTTCGTGATAGGGTGCGGCTGATCGGATTCGCGGAGAGCATCCATGAGCAACGACCTCGTCCAGCGTTTCTTCGGCGGGCCGCCGCTCTCGGTCATCATCCGCCTGGTGCTGCTGTCGATCCTCGTCGGCGTGGTGCTCGCAGCGATCGGATTCGATCCGTGGAACATCATCCACAGCATCCGTCGGCTGTTCGACACCATCTGGAACATGGGGTGGGACGCGATCAGCTGGCTGTGGCGCTATTTCCTGCTCGGCGCCGTGCTGGTGATCCCGATCTGGCTGATCGTGCGCCTCGCCAAGGTGCCGGGCGAGCGCGGCCGCGATCCGACCCGCACGCCGTAGCCCGATGTAGCCCGCGCATGCGGGCGGAAATCCGGGATACCGTCCCGCATTTCGCTTCCGCCTTCGCGCTCTGCGCTTCGGCGGACTCAAACCCCCGTAGCTCGCCCAGCGAGCGAAGGCGGGGCGCTCCATGCGGGCTACAGTCACGTCGGCCACGGCTCCGCCGTCACTGCCGCGGCGTCGCGGCCCACCGCCTCGGCGAGCCGATCGTGGCGCGCGAGCCGCATGAAATTGCCGAGGTCTGTTTTGATCGCGGCGACGAGATCGAGGCCGCGATAGACGAGCCCGGTGTAAACCTGCACCAGGCTGGCGCCGGCCTTGATCTTGGCAAAGGCCGCCGCGCCGGAATCGATGCCGCCGACGCCGATCAGCGGGAAGCGGCCTTCCGCGCGCACGAACGTCTCCGCCAGCATCCGGGTCGAGAGGCGGAACAGCGGCCGTCCCGAGAGGCCGCCCGCTTGCGCCGCGTCCTTGTCATGCAGGCCGGCCGGGCGCGAGATCGTGGTGTTGGAAACGATCATGCCGTCGACCGCGCGGGCGCGCGCGACCGCGACCACGTCGTCGAGGTCGGCGAGCGCGAGGTCGGGCGCGATCTTGAGCAGCACCGGCTTGCGTTCCGCCGCGGCGGCGGCGCGCTCGCGCGCTTCGATCGCCCGCGCCAAGAGATCGTCGAGCATGGCGCGCTGCTGCAAATCGCGCAGGCCGGGCGTGTTGGGTGAGGAAACATTGACGGCGAAGTAGCTCACGACCGGCGCCAGCGCGGCGATGAGCGCGACGTAATCGGCGCCGCGGTCGGGCGAATCCTTGTTGGCCCCGATGTTCACGCCGACGATGCCGCCGCGGCCGGCGCGCGCGGCAAGCCGTGCGCGCGCCGCGTCGAGCCCTTCGCTGTTGAAGCCGAGGCGGTTGATGATCGCCTGGTCGGCCTCGAGCCGGAACACGCGCGGGCGCGGATTTCCCGGCTGCGGTCGCGGCGTCACGGTGCCGACTTCGACAAAGCCGAAGCCGAGGCGCAGCAGCGCGTCGGGCACGAGCGCGTTCTTGTCGAGGCCCGGCGCGACCCCGATCGGATTGGGAAACGTCAGCCCAAAGGCCGCGACCGCAAGGCGCGCGTCGTCGGCTTGTGGCCGCGACAACGGCGCGAGCCGCAACGCCCGCAGCGCGAAGGCATGCGCATCCTCAGGGTCGACGCGGCGCAGCAACGGTCGAGCGAGGCGATCGAGGACACCGAGCACGGCGGACTTCCGAAGCTTGCGCTGCGCGGATCCGATGCGAGTCGAATCCATGACGCGCCCGTTATAGAAGTTCGCCGATCGAATGTCTCGGAAACGTCATCGTGCGCGAAGCATGTCCTCGCGCATGCGGGGACAAGTTTTGCGGGCATGACGAATTTGGGAAATCCGGCATAAAAAAAGGGTCCCAGCCGATCATGGCGGCGCGGCTGGGACCAATGAGGGGCTTGAACCAACTCGAACAGGCCGCATAACGGCCGGACCGTTACGGGACCGCGCTCCCATACCGCGCCACCGTTACAGCCTTATGACGGATTGTGGGTTGTAGGGCGAATTAGGCCGAAGGCCGTAATGCGCCAGCATCCAGGAAGTTCGTCAGAACTGCCGACGGCGCAATACGCGGCCTGCGGCCGCTATTGCGCCCTACAAAGACGCCGAGCGGGCGAGCGCGCCGTCGATCATCGCGATCGTGTTTTCGAGGCCGTAGACGGCCGCGAACGAGCCGAAGCGCGGGCCCTTCTCCTGGCCGAACAGCACCTGATAGAGCATGTTGAACCACTCGAGCGACACGCCCGGCTTGCCGTCCCTGGTCTTGGTCTTGCCGGTGCGGTCGAGGAACGGCTCGCGCCGGCCGACTTCGTAGACGACTTCCTGAATCTCCTCCGCGGGAGCATCCGCCGGCAATTGCGCGAGCCCGTCGCGCAGATCGAGTAGCGCCGCGCGCTCGACCTCGCTCGGCCGGCGGAACTTCTTTTCCGGCAGCACGAAGTCGTGGAAATACTGGATGGCGTAGCCGACGAGCGAGTCGAGCTTGGGATGCGTCTGCGGCGTGACGCCGGGGCGATAGCGGCCGATGAAGCCCCACAGCGTCTCGGCGTTCTCCGCGTTCGACGCGGACACCAACGTGAGCAGCATCGAGAACGGGATCGCGATCTCCGGCTTGGGCGGGTCGCCCGCGTGGATGTGCCAGACCGGATTCGCCAGTTGCTGCTTGAGGTCCTGCCGCTGATAGGCTTCGAGGAACTGCTGATAGTCGTCGACGTGGCGCGGGATCACGTCGAAATGCAGGCGCTTGGCCGCGCGCGGCTCGCGGTACATGAACAACGACAGGCTCTCCGGGCTCGCGTAGCGCAGCCACTCGTCGATGGTCAGGCCGTTGCCCTTGGACTTGGAAATCTTCTGGCCGTGCTCGTCGAGGAAAAGCTCGTAGTTGAAGCCTTCCGGCGGCTGCGCGCCGAGCGCGCGGCAGATCTGACCGGACAGCTTGACCGAGTCGATCAGGTCCTTGCCGGCCATCTCATAGTCGACGCCGAGCGCGACCCAGCGCAGCGCCCAATCGGCCTTCCACTGGCATTTGACGCGCCCGCCGGTGACCGGCGTCTCGACCCGCTCGCCGGTCTCGGGATCCTGATAGGTGACGGTGCCGCGGGCAACGTCGCGCGCGATCATCGGCACCTGCAGCACCCGGCCGGTGCGCGGGCTGATCGGCAGGAACGGCGAATAGGTCGCGCGCCGCTCCGGGCCGAGCGTGGGCAGAATGATCTGCATGACCCGATCGTAGGCGGCGAGCATCTTGAGCAAGGTCGCATCGAACCGGCCCGCCAGGTAATAGTCGGTCGAACTCGCGAACTCGTAATCGAAACCGAAGCGGTCGAGGAACCCGCGCAGCCGCGCGTTGTTGGCGGCGCCGAACGACGGGTATTCGTGGGAAAACGGATCGGGGACGCGGGTGAGCGGCTTGCCCAGGTGCGCCGCCAGCATCTCCTTGTTGGGGACGTTGTCCGGCACCTTGCGCAGCGCGTCCATGTCATCCGAGAAGGCGATCAGCCGCGTCTTGATCTTGTCGTCGGTGAGCACGCGGAAGGCATGGCGCACCATGGTGGTGCGCGCGACCTCACCGAAGGTGCCGATGTGCGGCAGGCCGGACGGCCCGTAACCGGTCGCGAAAATCACCTCGTCCTTCGGTGCCCGCTCGAGCCGCGCGACGAGCTTGCGCGCTTCCTCGAACGGCCAAGCGGCGGACTGCTCGGCGAGCGCCCGCAACGAGGTTTCGGCTTCGGCAACGGCGCCGTTCGGCATGGCCATCAATCGTAGCCCGGATGGACGCCCGCGAGAGCGGGCGGAAATCCGGGGCTGGATGAATCCCGCTACGGGCCTCTCATATCAGAACGGGCTGATGGGGAAATAGCGCAGCCACAGGTCCGTGAACCGACCCTTTTCCCAAATGCCGAACAGCGCCCAGTTGAGCGCCTGGCGCAGCGTGTCGTTGCCGCGCCGCACCGCGATGCCGACCCCTTCGCCGAAGTAGCGGCTCTCGGTGAACGGGCCGCCGCGGAACTCGCAGCAGTTTCCCGAATCCGTGCCGTTGAGCCAGAACGCGAGCTGGATGCCGTCACCGAACAGAAGGTCGACCTCGGCGCGGCGCAATGCCTCGCGGGCGGCGTCGGGGGTGGGATAGGATTTCGTCTCCGCCTCGGTGAAGAAGGTCTTCGCATAGGCCTCATGCGCGGTCCCCGCCACCACCGCGATCTTGCGGCCCTCGAGGCGCTCCGGCGCGATCTCGTCGATCTTGGAGTCGCGCAGCGCCACGAACCGTGCGGGCGAACGGTAATACGGGTCGCTGAAGTCGACGCGCTCGCGCAGCGCCGGGCTTGGCGACAGCGAGGCGATGACGGCGTCGCCGTGGTTGTCGCCGAGCGCCGCGATCAAGGTGTCGAACCGGCGCGCCTGGATGGTGCAAGTGACCTTCAGCTCCTCGCAGATCATGCGCGCGAGGTCGACGTTGAAGCCGGCCGGGTTACCGTCGGGTCCGGGAAAGTCGAACGGCGGATAGTCGTTATCGGTGAGGAAGCGGATCTGGCTGATGCGCGTGAGATCGGGCCGTTCCGGCCGCCGGCGCGGATCCCAGAAGCCCGGCACCGTGAGATCGGGGCCGGCCGCGGGCGCGGTCGATTTCGGCTGCGCGCGCGTCGGCGGCGCGGGGCTTAGCGCGACAACCGCGACGGCGGCGATGAACACGGCGCCTAGAGCGCGGGCCGAGCGAAGAAGCCCTTCGGTCATAGGCTCACAGATAGCGGCGCAGGTCGGCGGCGGCGTCTTCCGGGGAGCGCTTGAGATTGAACGGCGCGACGAAC
>Ga0187784_10004889_pt1 | contig 10865 bp, 10 predicted proteins | sample 1015_SJ02_MP15_2_FD_132964 | JGI IMG/M metagenome (GOLD analysis project Ga0187784, IMG submission 132964) | Tropical peat soil microbial communities from peatlands in Department of Meta, Colombia - 1015_SJ02_MP15_20_MG | ecosystem: Environmental > Terrestrial > Soil > Wetlands > Peat | place... | reverse complement strand
GAACGGCGATGCGCTGGAAGCGCAGGCCTTCGCCTATCTGGCGGTGCGCTCGCTGCGGGGCTTGCCTCTGAGCCTGCCCGCCACGACCGGGGTTCCCGCCCCGATGCCGGGCGGCGTGCTGTACCGCGCCCCTTAGGCGGCGGCGCCGGCTGCACGGCGCCGCGAACGCCGCGCCCGTCCCACCGGCTCCCCCCGGCCCCCGGAAGCACGGGAATTTGCCTTGGGTTAACCAACCGTTTCCGCTTTAGCCGTAGATTTGCCGGCCGTTGCAAGGGAGCCGGATAGTGGCTGACCAGCAGGCCGAGGCGGTGGCTGGCGGCAAGCCGCCGATACGCCTGGGCGAACGCTTCGAGATCTATCCCGACCGGCCGCTGGCGGAGCTGCGGTCGCCGAATGCGGCTGGCTTCGTCGCGATCGACCGCGACCGTCCGACGGCGAGCGTCTTCGGCCTGGTCTGCGACGCCGACCTGCCGCCGCGCCACGAGGTGATGCAGGCGCTGCACGGGATGCGCGCCGAGGCGCTGCTGACGCCTTATGAATGGGGCGTCATCGACTGGCCGGCGACCGCGCGGCGGCATTTTTCCATCATCTTCGAGCGGCCGACCGGGGGCCGTCTCGTCCAGTCGCTGACTCAGACGATCGCGCCCAAGCATGAAGACGAGCTCATCCATCACGTGCTGCCGCCGCTCGTCGCCTCGCTGCGCGATCTCTTCGCCGCCGGCTTGACCCATCGCGCAATCCGGCCGACCAATCTCTTCTGGCGCGACGCCGCGCATCGCACCCTTGCCTTCGGCGAATGCGTCAGCGCGCCGCCGGCGGCGCTTCAGCCGATCGCCTACGAGACCATCGAGAGCGGCATGGCGATGCCCGCCGGCCGCGGCAACGGCACCTCCTCGGAGGATCTCTACGCCCTCGGCGCCACCATCGTCTTCCTGCTGTTCGGGCGCAGCCCCACCGCCGCGGTCAGCGACGAGCAGCTTCTGGCCGAGAAGATCGGCCGCGGCTCCTATTACGCGCTGCTTGCCGGCCAGCGGCTCAACGGCGCCATCGTCGAGGCGCTGCGCGGCCTGCTTACCGACGATCCGCGCGAGCGCTGGAACGTGCAGGATCTCGAGATGTGGCTGGAAGGACGGCGGCTGTCGCCGAAGCAGCCGGCGCTGATCAAGCGCGCGCAGCGCCCCTTCGAATTCGCCGGTCACGCCTTCTACACCGCGCGCGGGGTCGGCTACGCCTTCTCGCGCGATCCCGCTTCGGCGGTGCGCACCCTCAAGGCGCAGGATTTCGAGATCTGGATGCAGCGCAGCCTGTGCGACGACGAGCGCTCCAAGACGCTGACCGCGGCGCTTGCCGAGGGCCATGACACCGGGCTCACCGGCCATGACGAGCGGATGGTGGCGCGGGTCTGCATCGCGCTCGATCCGGCGGCGCCGATCCGCTACAAGGGCTTTTCCGCCGCCATCGACGGCTTCGGCGCCGCGCTCGTCTGCGCCTTCCGCGGCCGCGGCTCGGTGCAGCAGATCGCCGAGGCGATGGGCGGCAGGCTGCCGCAATTCTGGTTCTCGGTGCAGGCCGGCCTCAAGCCCGAGCTCGTGCCCATCCTCAAGAGCTTCGAGCGGCTCAGGCTCCATCTCGAGGACCGGCGGCCGGGTTTCGGCATCGAACGCATCGTCTACGAGATGAATCCCAAGCAGCACTGCCTGTCGCCGGTGATCGAGGCGGATTACGTCATCGAGGCCGGGGACGTGCTGGCGGCGCTCGAGCGCGCTTCGGAGAAGCGCACCGGCGACGATTTCCAGATCGATCGGCATCTTGCGGCGTTCATCGCCGCGCGCTACCGCAACGCCGGCCAGGACTGGTACGACGCGCTCAACAGCGCCGATCCGGCTCATCGCGTGCTGGGTGCGCTCTATCTCCTGACGCGGCTGCAGGGCTTCAAGGGCCCGTCCTCCGTGCCGGCGCTGGCGCAGCGGCTGGGCCGCCAGCTACCGCTGGTCATCGACCGCTATCACAACCGCGAGCGCCGCGCGCGGCTCAAGGCCGAGCTGCCCAAGGTGGTGGCCAAGGGCAATCTGGGCGACCTGCTGTCCTTCGTCGACAACGCCGCCGAGCGGGTGCGCGATCTGCAAGGCTTTCACCAGGCGGTGCGCGATTACGCCATGATCGACCGCGAGCTCGAGCTGCTCCGCCGCGAGGTTCCGCGGCGCCCGGAACGGGCGGCCGAGCTCGGCCAGCGCTATGCCGCCACCACCGCGAGCTTTCTCGCCTGGCTGATCGCGCTTTCCGTCATCGTGCTGATGGGCTGAGCCATGGCGCGCACGACCTCCACCGCCAAAGCTCCAGGCAAGCCGCGGACCGCCGGCGCGCCGCCGGCCAGGCCCGGCGCGGCCAAGCCCGGCACGGCGAAGCCCGGCACGGCCAAGCCCGGGGCGGCCAAGCCGCGGCGCGGCAAGAACTCCGGCAGCGCCGTCATCACGCTGACGGTGATCGCGATCACCGTGCTGGCGCTGACCGCCTTGCCGCTTTGCATCCTGCTGGTGACGGGCCTGCTGCCGACCGGCGTCGCGGTGCTGGTCGACCGCCACCGCCGCCGCTATCTCGCGCGCACGGTGGGGGCGATGAATCTCGCCGGCGTCATCCCGGGCGCGCTGCGGATGTGGGAGGCCGGGATCACCTTCACGAGCTTGCAGCAGATCGTGGGCAGCCCCTATAGCTGGCTCATCATGTACGGCGCCGCCGGCATGGGCTGGGTGCTTTATTTCTGCGTCCCGCCGGTCGTCGCCATGGTGATCGAGGTCCGGGACGACGAGACCAAGCGCCGGCTCGAGAACCGCAGCAAGCTGCTGATCGAGGAATGGGGCGAAGAGGTGACCGGCAAGCCGCGCTAGCGCAACGCTTCGCGTTGCGCCTAATCCGCCGGCAGCCGCCGATCCATCGCCGCCGTCTTGATCGCCTTTTGCAGCTTCTCGAAAGCCCGCACTTCGATCTGGCGCACCCGCTCGCGCGAGATGCCGTATTTCTGTGACAGGTCCTCGAGCGTGGTCGGCGCCTCGCGCAGGCGCCGCTCGACCAGGATGTCGCGCTCGCGCGGCGTCAGATGCGACATGGCGCCGCGCAGGAGGTCGCGCCTGAGGCCCAGCTCCTGGCGCTCGCCGAGGCTTGCTTCCTGATCTTGAACCTCGTCGACCAGCCAATCCTGCCACTCGCCTTCGCTGTCGTTGCGCAGCGGCGCGTTGAGCGAATGATCGGGGGCGGCGAGCCGCCGGTTCATGCTGATGACGTCGGCCTCGGGCACGCCCAGCTCGCTGGCGATCTTCTTGACGTTCTCCGGCGAGAGGTCGCCCTCGTCGATCGCCTGGAGCTGGCCCTTGAGCTTGCGCAAATTGAAGAACAGCTTCTTCTGCGCGGCGGTGGTGCCCATCTTCACCAGCGACCAGGAGTGCAGGATGTATTCCTGGATCGAGGCGCGGATCCACCACATGGCATAGGTGGCGAGGCGGAAGCCGCGCTCGGGATCGAAGCGCTTCACCGCCTGCATCATGCCGACATTGCCTTCCGAGATCAGCTCGGAGAGCGGCAGGCCGTAGCCGCGATAGCCCATGGCGATCTTGGCGACGAGGCGAAGATGGCTGGTGACGAGGCGCTGGGCCGCGTCCGGATCGCCATGCTCGCGCCAGCGCTTGGCGAGCATGTATTCTTCTTCCGGCTGCAGCATCGGGAACTTGCGGATCTCTTGAAGATACCGCGCAAGATTTCCTTCCGACGAGATGCTGGGCAGGGCGTAGGTGGTGGACGCCATCCGCTTCCTTGACGCAGCGGTCCCTCGATGCGCGCCTCGCTCGGCGCACGCCGCAACGCAACATCATCCTAGCCGAGGGTCGCGGGCTTGTCCAATTTAGATGCGATCTAAGAAGCCTATCAAATCTGCAATATCCTTTGGCAAGGGGCTGATGAACTGGACGTATTCGCCGCTCGCGGGGTGGCGGAAGCCGATCAAAACCGCGTGTAGCGCCTGGCGCGGAAAGGCGGCGATGGCGCCGCGCAGCTCCGCCGGCAATCCGCGCAGCCGCCCCAGGCTGCGCGGATTGCCGTAGCTGCGATCGCCGATGAGCGGATGGCCGCGCTCGGTGAGATGGACGCGGATCTGATGGGTGCGGCCGGTGGCGAGGCGGCATTCCACCAGCGCCGCCACGTCCTTGAAGGCGCGCAGCACCTTGTAGCGCGTCACCGCCGGCTTGCCGCCGGTGCGCCGCACCGCCATCTTCTTGCGATTGGCGGGGCTGCGTCCGATCGGGCTCGATATCTCGCCTTCGCGCGGCCGCGGCACGCCCCAGGTCACGGCCTGATAGGCGCGGTTGATCCGCCGTGCGGCGAAATCGGCCGAGAGCCGCATCTGGGCGAGCTCGGTCTTGGCGACCACCATGAGGCCGCTGGTGTCCTTGTCGAGGCGATGGACGATCCCCGGCCGCTTCACTCCGCCGATGCCGGCGAGGCTTTCGCCGCAATGCGCCAAGAGCGCGTTGACCAGCGTGCGGTCGGGATTTCCCGGCGCGGGATGGACGACGAGGCCCGCCGGCTTGTCGATCACCAGCAGATGCTCGTCCTCGTGCACGATGGCGAGATCCATCGCTTGCGGCAGCGGTCGGTCGGCGGCCGGCGCCGGCAGCGCCAGCACGAAGGTCTGGCCGGGCTTGACCCTGAGGGAAGGGTCCCGGATCGTCGCGCCGCCCATGCTCACCTGGCCCGTCACGACGAGCTGCTTCAGGCGCGAGCGCGACAGCGCCGCAAGCCGCGTCGCCAGCAGCCGGTCGAGCCGCTCGCCGGCGTCGCCGGCCTCGGCCGTCACCTGCATCAGCGAAGCCTCGGCCTCGGGTCGCTCGCTCATCGTGCTAGACTGACGGGAAGCATGCGGGCGCTCAAGGTCCTGGTCGTCGTGATGGGGGTGCTGCTGGTGGGCGGCACGGCGGCGCTCATCCTCGCCATCATCGACCGCGCCGGCCATCGCGCCGGCCCGTCCTCGGCCGCGCCGCGCGGCTTCGACGGCAGCGTCGTCGATTTGCCGCCCGGCGGGCGCGTGATCGGCGTCGAGGCGGCGGGCGAGCGCCTGGTGGTGCGCGTAGAATTGCCCGAAGGCGGCGAGGCGCTGATCCTGATCGATCCGCGCACGGGCGCGCGGCTCGGCACCGTCGAGTTGCGGCCGGCGACGGCGGGCGCCGCGCGATGAATTTCCGCAGCGACAACGTCGCCGGCATCGCGCCCGAGATCCTGGCGGCCATCGCCGCCGCCAATCTCGGCACGGCGCCCTCTTACGGCGACGACGCCGTCACCCGCCGCCTTGCCGCCGCCGTCGCCGCGCTCTTCGAGCATGAGGTGGCGGTATTCCCGGTGGCGACCGGGACGGCGGCCAACGCGCTCGCGCTGGCGACGCTGACGCCGGTCTGGGGCGCGATCTATTGCCATGAGGCCTCGCACGTCCAGACCGACGAGTGCGGCGCGCCCGAATTCTTCGCCGGCGGCGCCAAGCTGCTGCCGCTCGCCGGCGCCGACGCCAAGCTGACGCCGGCGGCGGTCGAGGCGGCGCTCACCGAGCGCGGCGTCGTCCATCACGTCCAGCCCGCCGCCATCAGCATCAGCGAGGCGACCGAGGCCGGCACCCTTTATCGCCCGGCGGAGATCGCCGCGCTCGGCGCGCTGGCGCGCCGCCACGGCCTCGCGCTCCATATGGACGGCGCGCGTTTCGCCAACGCGGTGGCGGCGCTCGGCTGCAGCCCGGCCGAGCTGACCTGGCGCGCCGGCGTCGACGTGCTGTCGCTCGGCGCCACCAAGAACGGCGCGCTCGCCGCCGAGGCGGTGGTGTTCTTCGACCCTGCCAAGGCCGAGGGCTTCGCCTATCGGCGCAAGCGCGGCGGCCATCTCTTTTCCAAGATGCGCTTCCTCTCGGCGCAGCTCGAAGCCTATCTCGCCGACGGGCTGTGGCTGCGCCAGGCCGCCCACGCCAACCGCATGGCGGCGCTGCTTGCCGCGGGCCTCGCCGCGCTGGCGGGCGCGCGGCTCCGGCATCCGGTCGAAGCCAACGAGGTCTTCGTCGAGCTGCCGGAGCGGGCGATCGCCGCGCTCGGCGCCGCCGGCTTCGGCTTCTACCGCTGGGGCGGCGCGGGCTCGTCCTGCTTGCGTCTCGTCACCGCCTTCGACACGCGCCAGGCCGACGTCGAAGCCTTCATCGCCACCGCGCGCGACGCCTGACGCGCGGCCATAAAGAAATCATAAACCATGTGGCGCTCGCGCGGACTCGGACCGCGCTCGCGGCGCGTCTTTCGTTTCGCTGGCGCATCGATCGCGCCGGCGCGCATTCTTTCGCCGCGCCGATCGGCCGCGCGCGCGTCGGCGCGCGCCCGCTCCGGCCTCCGGCTGCGCTCTCGCTGCCACAAAAGCGCAAAAAAAATCGCCTCGGCGCGAATTTTCCCTTGCATCGCCGCGCAGTGAGCGTATGTATCGAAGTCACGACGCACTCGCACGTGCCTATGGCCCTTGTGGTTATGCAACGACGTAACGCGTCCTTTTTGGCAGAGCCGGTCACTGTGGGCCGGTCCCGAGAGGGAGGTCGATATGGTTGCAATCGCACTCAGGGCCGCAGCGCCCTGGCCTGACGAGACACCTCGCTTCATCAGGGCTGCGCGCGGCAGCGGCGGTCGGGGCGCCAACGAACCCAGTAGTCAGAGCTGAGCGGCTTCGTCCAGGACGCGGCGGATCGTCCCCGTGCTCGGACAATAGCTTCGCTCCACCGCCCTCCTGGCTTGGGGGGCAGCGGTAGAGCGCGCCGGCGAGGTGAGCCGTTGGCGCGCGCCCTGATGAGCAGGACACCCAGCAGAAATGAAGAAGAAAATCGACCGAAAAATCGAGCGTAACCGCAAGATCGAGAAGTTCCTCGCGGAGAAGCAGCCGGAGACGCCGTGTCTCGTCGTCGACCTCGAGGTGGTCGGCGAGGCTTATCAGCTCCTGCGCACCTACATGCCCATCGCCAGGGTCTACTACGCCGTCAAGGCCAATCCCGCTATTGAAGTCGTCGACCTCTTGCGCGGGCTGGGCTCGGCCTTCGACGTGGCCAGCCGGTGCGAAATCGATCTCTGCCTCGGGCTCGGCGTGACCGCCGACCGGCTCTCCTTCGGCAACACCATCAAGAAGGAGCGGGACATCGCCTACGCCTATGAGAAGGGCGTGCGGCTTTTCGCCTTCGACAGCGAGGCCGAGCTGGAGAAGCTCGCCCGCTCGGCGCCCTCGGCGCGGGTCTTCTGCCGCATCCTGGTCGACGGCGCCGGCGCCGAATGGCCGCTCTCGCGCAAGTTCGGCTGCGCGCCCGAGATGGCGGTGGAGCTGCTGCGCCGCGCCAAGGCGGCGGGGCTCGACCCCTACGGCGTCTCCTTCCATGTCGGCTCGCAGCAAACCAATCTCGAGCAGTGGGACAGCGCCGTCGGCCGCGCCGCGGCGATGTTCTCGCTGCTGGCCGAGACCGACATCAACCTGCGCATGGTCAATATCGGCGGCGGCTTCCCGGCGCACTACCGCGGCGAGGTGCTCGGCGTCGAGCGCTATGCCCAGGCGGTGATGGCGGCGATCACCCGGCATTTCGGCAACGACCTGCCGGAGATCGTCGTCGAGCCCGGCCGCTCGATCGTCGGCGATGCCGGCGTGATCCAGAGCGAAGTGGTGCTGATCTCGCAGAAGGCGGCCGGCGACCCCAAGCGCTGGGTCTATCTCGACGTCGGCAAGTTCAACGGGCTCGCCGAGACCATGGACGAGAGCATCAAATACCGCATCCGCACGCCGGTCGATGGCGGGCCGAGCGGGGTGGTGGTGCTCGCCGGCCCAACTTGCGACAGCGCCGACATCCTCTACGAGAAGACCGAGTACCGGCTGCCGATGGCGCTCAAGGTCGGCGACAAGGTGCAGATCCTGTCGACCGGCGCCTATACCGCGAGCTACGCCTCGGTCGGCTTCAACGGCTTCGCGCCGATCAAGACCTACTGCATCTGAGGCGTTGCGGGCAGGCGAGGGCGGCGCGGCGGATCGGCCGCGCCGCCAGCACTTCGTTCAGCAGCTTCTGCTGCATGGCGGCGACGAAGGAGGGGAAGTCCTCCACCTGCATCAGGAAGCCGCCCTCGCCGCCGACCACGTTCTGGTCGTAATAGCCGTCGAGCCAGGGCTCGTGCTTGAGGATGGCGAGCCCGTTGATGGTGATGCCTTGGGCCACCAGCCGGTCGCGGATCTGCTTGGGCGGCGGTCCGATATTGGCGATGCCGTCGCCGGAGACGTCGATGACGCGCCGCGCCGCCTGGTCGGGCGCGCGCGCCAGCACGCGCTCGGCGGCAGCGAGCGCGTCGCCGATGGCGGTGAGCCCGCTCGAGCTGCGCTGGCTTGCCCGGACCCTGGCGGCAAAGTCGCCGGCGCTGGCGGCGTCGCTGACGCGCGTCCAGTCGACGGTGACCACCTGCTTGTCGCGGTCCGACCATTCCATCACCAGCACGTCGATGGCGCCGTTCCGGCCGCCGCCGATCGCCTCGACCAGCGGCGGCGCTTCGAAGGCCCTGGCGATGCCTTCGTGCTGGAGCGTGTATTCCTCGGCATCGACGCTTTCGGACACGTCGACGGCAAGCACCAGCGCGAGATCGACCTTGGCGGCTTGCGGCGGTGGCGCCGCGAGGCCGAAGGCGGCGAGGAGGGCGAGGGCAACGGGGCGTGCGGGCGTCATCGGCGGCTTCCTGGCCAGAGACTATGGACGGCAGAGTTGGTCAATTCTATGGCGCGCCGCCCGCCGCCGTGTGAAGGGTTGCCGCCCGTGCCGCGCTCCCGCCATAATCACGTTGTCCCGCGTTCCCTGGAGCGAAGAGGCAAAAATGCACTCAGCACCTGTCATCACTGCCGTGGCCGCCCTTCTTCTTGTCGCCGCCGTCGATGCCGCGCGCGCCGCGGACAAGGAGCCGCCGGCCTGCGCCGCGCTCACCTTCCGGCCGGTGCCGTCCGGCCTTTCCGACGGCGAGCAGAATGCCGGGCTTTATAAATCGCGGTTCGGCCGGATCGAGGTGATGGCGACGGTGAAGAACGGCGAGGCCGTCGATTACGCCGTCAACGTCAACGGCAAGCCGCCCTCCGCCATCGCTGGCGCCTTGCCGGCGAGCGTTGCCACTTGCGCCAAGGCGAAGCGGCTCGGCGCCATCGGCAACCCGCCGGACCATTGCATCGGCGACAAGCTGGCGGTGCTGATCGACCACACCGGCGCCCAGCGTTACGTGCTGCTCTACGCCCACCGCGGCAACGAATGGCATTTCTGCAGCGCGGGTGGGGCCTGAGCAAACTCCCGGAGGGAGTTTGTCCGAGGCGGCGACAGCGGTTGCGCAGCAACCGCGAGAGCCGCACAGAGCAGGAGAAACTCGGGAGAATCCTCCGCCCCCGTGCGGGCTCTCGCGGTTGCTGCGCAACCGCTGCCGCCCGCCGGCGACGACGCTTCGCGTCGCGCCGGCCTACCGCACCACCCCCGCCGCCGCCAGCGGCCGCGCGGCGGCGGTGGGCGTGAGATTGAGCGCGCGGGCGTAAAGCGCGGGATCGGTCAGCAGCGTCTCGGCCGTCGTCACTTCGATCTGACGGTCTTCATGCCGGCTCGGGCACAGCGCGTGCAGCCGCGTCCAGGCGGCGTCGTCGAGCTTGGCGCGCGGCCGCGCCAGTGCGGCCGAGGCGCCGGCGGCGCCGCGCGTCAGCGCGGCGGCGACGCCGTCGGCATCGTCGGGGAGATCGGCGGTGCAGATCGTGGGGATGACGCCGTGCTGGTGCAGGATATAGCCGCCCGGCGCCACCAGCCGGGCCCAGGTGATGGTGAGTTCGCCGTCGTTGGGCAGGCGCTGCACGTTCTGCACCGTGCCTTTGCCGTAGGAGGCGGTGCCGATCACCACGGCCCGTCCGGCGTCCTGCAGCGCCGCGGCGACGACCTCGGAGGCCGAGGCCGAGCCGCCATTGACCAGCACCGCGAGCGGCAGCGTCTCGACCTCGCGATGGGGCGCGGTGAAATACTGGACGCTTTCGGGCACGCGGCCGACGGTGGAGGTGACGGGCTTCCCGTCGAGGAACTGGCTGGCCACCTCGACCGACTGGTCGAGCAGCCCGCCGGGATTGCCGCGCAGGTCGAGGACGATGCCGCGCAGCGCGCCGCCGAGATCGCGATGCGCCCGGCGCAGCAGCTCCGCCACGCTCTCGCCGGTCTGCTGGTTGAAGCTGGTGACGCGCAGCAGGGCGATGCCGCGCTCTTCGGTCAGCACGACGCTGGGCGGCACGATCAGCGCGCGGTGCATGGAGAAGGTGAAGCGGTCGCCGCCGTCGCCGCGCGCGATGTCGAGCGCCACCACGCTGTCGGCCGGGCCGCGCAGGCGGTGCACCACGTCCTCGCGCGCGAGCGCGGCGATCTCCGTCCCGTCGATCGCCAGGATGCGGTCGTTGGCCTGCAAGCCGGCGGCGGCGGCCGGCGTCTCCGGCTGGACCTCGACGATGCGGACCTCGGCGCCTTCGGCGTTGAGCGTGACGCCGATGCCGCCGAAGCCGTCGCGGGCGGCGCGGCGGTCCTGCGCCAGCGCCGGCGGCGAATAATGCGAGAAGCGGTCGAGCAGCGTCAGGCTGCCGGAGAGCAGGGTCTGCTCGAGGCCGTCGCTCGACAGCTCCGCAAGCTCGGACGAGTCCGCGCGGGCAACCGCGGCGACCTGCTCGGTCATTGCCGCCCAGCCCTCGGCATCCGAGCTTGCCGGCGCGGTAAAGCGCGCCACGTGCCCGCCTTGGCGCACCACCAGCCGATTGCCTTGCTGCTCGACCGAGATGCCGGGATCGACCTT
>Ga0187784_10004888_pt1 | contig 10868 bp, 5 predicted proteins | sample 1015_SJ02_MP15_2_FD_132964 | JGI IMG/M metagenome (GOLD analysis project Ga0187784, IMG submission 132964) | Tropical peat soil microbial communities from peatlands in Department of Meta, Colombia - 1015_SJ02_MP15_20_MG | ecosystem: Environmental > Terrestrial > Soil > Wetlands > Peat | place... | reverse complement strand
GCCGAGTTCCTGAGACTGCTCAAATCCGAGTGACGCCGCCGCGCGGCGAGAACCAACTCGTCCAAAAATGCGGGACGGGCTGGTCTTACGGGACCTTACTCATCGGTCGACTGAGTGCCCGTCCGACTGATTGCAGCGATGAGACGCACGAGCAGAGAAGCTGGAATCCTTGAAACACGAACGGTGCCTTGGGATTGACCTTGGCCAAAGCAAGGGAAGCCTCAATGTCGCTGCTGGGCAGGTGGGCATCCGCAAGGCGCAGTTCGTAAATTCCGAAAAGCGGGCCGACGAGTGAGCGTGCCCGAGTCGACCCTTCCATGAGCGCCACAAGCTCCTGAAGTGACCGAAGTGAGCCCCACTTCTCGCCCTTCGCCGGTTTCACTATCGTCTGAATAGCGGCCGCGTCGATAGAATCTGCCGTGAGACGCGCCAAATCTTTCGCCAGCGCAAAGAGGCCCGGCTGGTCGGTAGACCGGAAACGATGCATTTCCTTGAGGAGCGCTTGCAATCGGTCGTGCTTCCGGAATAGTTCAAACCCGAACTTCCGGCCTGAGACCTCGTTTAGGGCAACCAAAACCTTGGGCAAGTACTCTTCCGGCGCGACCGTGTCAGCTGGTTCTCCACCAGCCTGAGCAGCCAGAAGCTCTTCCGAGACTCCGCCGTCAGGTCCCACGTTGAATCCAGCCCAAATTGCTTGCGCCCACGCAGGCTCATAGCCTATGTCTTTGGCGAAGACGTTAACCAAGCCGACCCTGTTAAGCCCGAAGTGCACGTGGGATGTCGCGGCAGAACACCTGATACCACCGGTGTCGCGTGTGTACCACCGCAAGCTTGCGCCTCGATGACGCGCTAGCTGAACGATTAGGTCCGGACGAAACCACAACCAGCCTCCGGTGCCTTCGAGTTTGTCTGCATTGACTCGATTTCCCGCAACATCTACTACAAAAAAGGACGAGGATGGTAATTTGTCTCTGCGGACACGCGGGCTGCTAGTCGACGGCTCTATCCATTCATTGCGCCAGAATTCGCCCTGGATACGGAGGAGCTTCTTGCCTCTCTCCTTTGTCGTCCATGATCTTGTGGTCAGGTTTTCATCGAAGGGCCCGATTTTCGGAACGTCCTCCGCGAAATCAATGTTTTCTCGCGTGATATGCATGACCGCCCAGGAGGCGCCAAGGAATTCCCCGCCTTCGTGGATCTCTGCCTTGCGCCCCTCCCAACGATCGGCACCTGAAATCTGTTCGTACGGACTCGTCGGCCAATCTATGCTCGACGGCTGGTCTACAACCTCCTCTCGGAGCCTGTAAGATGAGACGTAGAGGGCCATACTGCGCGCACATAGGTAATCCTTCAAGTGCTCGGCCCTGACTTCAAGAAGGGCTGGAACTCCCTGCTCCCTCTTTAGCCGCGCGACTTCTATATAGTCTTCGTCCGGAGCCAACCACACGTCACCTTCGCGTTTAAGTCTGAGGGTGATCACGAAGTCCTGATGCAGGTGCCATTCCGGTGGGTCCTCTGAGTTCCCGTCCTGGGCGAGCGCGAGGGCTATGGCGCTTAGCTGCAGGTTCCATCCATCATAGACATCCGCTGGAACGTAGCGACCCTCGTCCACCCCGCCGGCGTGACCCTGCCTCAGACCGATATCGCACCAGCCTAGGGTTTCTGCACTCGCCCTCTTATCGAGCGGGACCGCGACTGATCCGGCACCAAAAAACTCTTCGCGAAAACCTACGAAGCCTCGTTTTCCTACTGTTTGGAGAGTTTGCGAGGCGCGCAATGGAACCCACACTGCTTTGTCGAGCCTCCGCCGCCGGATCTCCGGCATTTCAAACCATTCCTGCTGCATTACGATGCACCGCTGTGTAACAATTGTAACGTCTAACCTCAGCGACAAGGAAGCCCTGCGGCATGACCAGCGGAATCGCCATTTTGATTATCGGGTTCTTTCTCGGCATGCGGCATGCCACAGATCCCGATCACGTCATCGCGGTCTCGACGATTGTGAGCCGGGAGCGTTCGTTGGCCCGGGCGGGTTTGATCGGCGCGTTTTGGGGCTTGGGACACACCATCACCATCGTTGCGGTCGGAGCGGCAATTATCGTTTTCAATCTGGTGATTCCGCCGCGCATCGGGCTGACGATGGAGTTTGCTGTGGGGCTCATGCTGATTCTGCTGGGCGTCCTGAATCTGAGCGGGATTTCAAGATGGCTGAGTGAGAAGTTTTCTCCTGCCCATCCCCATGTGGTCGGCGAGCATGCCCACCTGCACGAGCACCATTCCCACGTTCATTATCATTGGCATTCGCACAAGCCCTTGGACGAGCACCATGAGGATTCGCTGCCGCCCTCAAAATGGATGAGCGCGCCGTTTGCGAAACTCGGCGTATTCCATACGCTGCGGCCGTTGCTGATCGGCATCGTGCATGGGTTGGCGGGTTCAGCGGCTGTTGCTCTGCTGGTTCTCAGCACGATTCACGAACCGCGCTGGGGTATTTTCTACCTTTTGATTTTTGGCCTGGGCACGATTGCGGGAATGATGCTGATCACGCTGGCGCTGGCGCTTCCCTTCTCCTATGCGGGCACGCGGTTCGACTGGCTGAATCGCGGATTGGTTACCGGCTCGGGCTTGCTTAGCCTGGGCTTTGGGCTGTTTCTTTCCTATCAGATCGGGTTCGTCGACGGCCTATTCACCAGCCATCCGAATTGGTCGCCGCACTAGTCGGCAACCTTCCTGCACCTGGCTGTATTCTTCAAGCTTTCTTTGCAGCTTCTCCCACGCTGGCGTAGATCGGCAGCAATTTCTGCAATCCTGCCACGGCGATTACCGCCGAGGCCTGCGGTGCAAGGGCGAATACAAGCGCGGAATGTTCCAAAATGGAACAGAACCCTGCTTTCTTAATTTTCTCTTATGATTCCTGTGTTGACTGTTCCTAAACATCACGCTACCGTAATGTCGGTTTCCCTTTCTTCACACTACATGGGCTGAAGTGTTCCATTCAGCCAAGGATTCTGCTGATGTGGCTGCTTGCCCGCGGTGCTTACCGATTTCTGGCCACGGCTGTTGTTTTCTTTCCTCTAATGATCGCTCCCCTTACTCTGCCTCCCGTAAGTGCGCAAACCCAGCAGCCTTTTCTCTTTGCCGGGGAAGCTTCGAACGGTCAGGTTACAGATTTCGCGGTTTTTGTGCGCAACGATCAGACCGGCAATCTGACGGAAGTATCGGGGTCGCCGTTTACGAGCCTGCACTCGCGCACTTGCGTGATGACCATTGTCGATCCCAAGGGACGTTTCGCTTACGGGCCGTGCGGCTTGGGCGCTTCCATGTACACGCTCAATGCCACTACAGGAGCGGTTGCGGAGGTTACCGGTTCACCGTTTGGTGCCTCGACGGACACCACCCTAGGAGATGTGGCAGCGGAAAGCACAGGGCAGTACGTTTACGTGCTGAAGTTCAGTCTGAACGATTCGAATCCCAGCACCGTGCTTTTGGACACGTTTCAAGTCGATGCAACCGACGAACAACTCGTGGCGCAATCATCGCAATCGGTTCCACTCGATGGCACGCTGGTAGCGGTGGCGGCTTCGCAGTACGGATTCTACCTGCTGCTGAATCAGAGCCAGGGCTCCAACGCGCAACCCTCGGCGGTGTTGTACGCCATTTTGTTCGATCCAACGAGCGGCCAAGCTTCCGGGCCACAATCTCTGGAGCAGACCAGCAATAATGCACGTTTCCTGATGATGGACGGTTTTGGAAAAAACCTGGTGGTCTCGGCCGGGCAAGACAGCGGGAGCTTGTGGTTCTTTCAGCTCTCGCCCATCGATGGCACCGTGAGTGCCGTCAATTCTGTTGCACTTGCATTTCAGGAATTCGCCACGCCAGTGGCATTCGATCCAACGAGCAGTTTCTTCTACGTGCAATTTGAGGGAACGGGCGCAACGGAAACCGGCATTCGCATTTTTGATGTTTCCACCCAGACAGAAACCGCTTCTTCTCCTGTGCCAGCGAGCCTGGAATCCGAACTTGGCGGACAGCCCGATCCTCAAGGGCCGTTCTCGTACTTCTCCGGTCCGTCGCCGGGAGGCGGCATTTCTGTTTTTGGTGTCGATCCGACGACAGGCTATCCCATCTCGCCCACGGCCTTTAGTAACCCGCTCTTCCCCGGGAGAGATTTGGGCCCGGGCCCTGCCACTGTCGACGTGAATACGGAACCCGTACAGGTTCCTGCGGCGAGCCTAAGCACGACCTCACTGAATTTTGGGTCTGTGAACGTCGGCCAAACCTCAGTCACCCAAGACGTCACACTGACGAGTACTGGCGGAGTGGTGCTGAGTCTCACTTCGATTCAGGTGACCGGCGCGAACGCTGGGGATTTTACGGAGACGGACACGTGCATGAGCTCGCCGCAACTGCAACCGAACAAATCCTGCACTATTACGGTGTCCTATCATCCTTCTGCGGCTGGGTCCGGCTCGGCGACCATTTTGATCACTGACAACGCGTCCGGGAGCCCGCAGCAAATAGCGCTCACGGGCACCGGAACGAATCCGCCGCCTCCTCCGCCTCCCGCTCCTGGGGTTACGCTGAATCCAAACCCTTTGAACTTTCCGGGAACGATCACGGAAGGCACGCTGAGCTCGCCTCAGAATGTGGTGCTAACCAACTCCGGCAATGCTACGTTGCACGTGCAGACGATTGTTCTGGGCGGGACGAACAGCAGCGACTTCACCATTTCGGCGAACAATTGCATCGGGCAAGTGGCAGCCAATACCAATTGCGTGGTGTCACTTACGTTTGCACCGCTGGGGCCGGGGGTCCGCAGTGCAACCTTGACGATCACCGACGATGCTTCGAATTCGCCGCAAACTCTGAATATTCAGGGGACAGGCGGCACGGCGGCGCAAATCACGGCCGCTGGGGGTTCGACCACGGCATCCGTTACCGCAGGTCAGCCAGCGCAGTTCAATCTACAGGCGACCGCGGGCAGCGGATTCACTGGAACGTTGACTTTTGTTTGCAGCGGGGCACTCGTCGGCGCAATCTGCGCGGCCCCCTCAAGTGTGGCGGTGGCCGGCAGCGCGCCCACGGCTTTCACGGTTACGGTGACGACCTCGGGTGCGAGCATGCTGATTCCATCGATTCCGCGCGGTTCATTACCTGAGCTGGGGATTTTTCTGAGCATTTTGGCCGCTTTGTTTTGCTTGCTTTTGTCCCTGAGGATTGGGCCAACACGAGACAAGCTGAACGGCTGGGCGTTGCGTGCCGCCGCAGATTTGCTTCTCGTTATCACTGTTGGAGCTGCTGGCTGCGGAGGAGGAGCCGCAGGAAGTTCTGCGCCGCAGCAAGCGGTTGCGGCTACGCCAGCAGGCATTTATACGATCACGTTGACGCCAACGGCGACTTCGTCGGCAACATCCAAGCAGTTTCCTTTGAATGCGATCTCTTTGACCCTGACCGTCAACTAGGCGTTGGGTCCCGGGATTAGGACATTCTCGACGCATCGAAGAACCCCACACGCAAAACCGGCGCGCGGGGCACCCGCAAGAAAGAGGGATTCCTCACTCCGAGGACTCCGTTCGGAATGACGAGTACTTTCTGTTCAGATAGAGCGTAATCCACGTTCACTTGCCATAAGTAACGCGGTAAATCACGGCGGCACCGTCATCGCTGACCAGCAGGGACCCGTCCGGCGCAACGGCAACTCCTACAGGTCGCCCATTCACATTGTGCCCCTTGGGATCAGGCACCAGTCCGGTAAGAAAGGGCACCGGGTCGGCATTTGCTTTTCCGTCCTTGAAGCCGACGAAGGCCACTTGATAGCCATTGCGCGTGGAGCGATTCCAGGAGCCATGCTCGGCGACGAAGGCTCCGCCCTGATACTGCGCGGGGAACTGCTTTCCGCTGTAAAACGCGAACTGCAGCGGCGCAACGTGCGGGCCGAGAAGAACATCGGGAATGATGGCTTTCGCGACCAGATCCGGACTTTGCGGCTGTACGCGTGGATCTACGTTACTCCCGATATAGCTATACGGCCACCCATAGAAGCCACCGTCTTTGATGGACGTGAAGAAATCCGGAGGGAGATTGTCGCCGAGTTCATCCCGTTCGTTGACGCTGACCCACATCTGCCCTGTGGCGGGCTCAACCGCGAGTCCTACGGCGTTGCGCAGGCCCGAGGCATAGATACGCGCGTTCTTTCCGTCGGGGTCGGACACCAGCACCGCGCCGCGGCGCTGGTCCTTCTCGATATCGATGTTGGAAGAGGAACCGATGCTGAGGAAGAGTTTTGTGCCATCGGGACTAAACGCCACCGTGCGGGTCACATGGCCTCCGCCGGGCAGATCCATCAATTTTTCGGCGTCACCGGTGCGTTTGGAAGTTTGCTTGTCGTAGTGGAAGCGCACGAGTGAGTTCATATTGCCCACATAGACGTAGTCGTTGTGGAAGGCAATGCCGAACGGCCGGGTCAGATTTTCCGCAAAAACTTCGCGTTCTTGCGCTTCGCCTTTGTGCTGGGGGTCGCGCAGAATGACGATTTGTCCGGCCCCGGTGTCCGCCACAAAAATATCGCCGTTCGGCGCCACGGCAAGAAAACGGGGCACCGTAAAACCCTTCGCAAAGACGTTTATGCGGAATCCGTCCGGCACGGTAGGAAGAAAACCCTCCGGCGGCTTGCTGTTATCCGGCCCGTTGCCTGCAGATTTCGTGGCAAAGGGGGGCGGCAAAACGGGCTTTTTCCCATAGGTGACCTGCGCATGCAGGGGAATGACTGACAGCACGACACTGTTCATAACAAGGAGAGCAACAAACTTGAAGATTTTCATCCAATCCCTCGATCGTTCGGTTTTTCCATCGGGCCCCGGCCCAGGTGTGTGATGCCCCGAGCACAAATCTGGTTCCATCGCGATCTATCGTTGCTTCGGTCTGACCCTTAATGTACCGCGCGTTTTTGCTTTGTGGCTTTGCTCGCGAGCGAAAAGCGCTGCTCGGCGATTTGCTCTCCCAAGACCAGCCCGGCAACATATTCTCCGAGCGCGGGCCCGTGCTTGAAGCCATGTCCGGAGCCTCCTCCCACCAGCCAGACGTTCGAAAACTCCGGATGGCGATCGATCAGGAAGTCCCCGCTGGCGGTGTTCTCGTATTGGCAGACGCGCGTTTCTACAATGGGCGCGCCCTTCATTGCCGGAAAGCGCCGGGCCACGTATTGGCTTGCCCACTCCGCACCTTCCCGCGAAACCAGCCTGGATTGCGTGTCTGGATCTACGCGCTCACCGTGTACGTCGCAGGCCAGCTTCAGCCCGCGGCCCTCGATGTCCGGCATGCCGTAAACTTCATCGCTTTGAAAAAACCACGTCGGCAGAGCGGGCGGCGTGAACCGCTCGTCTCCCGGCGGAGTGCCGAAGAAGAACACCTCTTGCCTGGTGGGAAAAATCCGTGGCCCGAGCAACTCTGGGAAGACCTTGCCAAGCCAGGGCCCGCAGGCGAACACGAAATTCCCAGTTGCGATGCGCTCGCCTGCGGTTGTCTCGATCGAGTCCAGGCGGCGGTTGCCATGCGGTGTCAGCACCTGTGCTGTTCGTGTCACAGCGCCCATCCGCAGCGCACTGTCGACGACGCAGCTTACGGCGCGCCTAGCCAGCAGTACGCCGCTCTCCGGCTCGAACAATCCTCGCACGACGCCTTCGAACCTTGTCTGTGGATAGCGCTTCTCCAGCTCGTTGGGGTCCAACAGTTCGTGTTTCACGCCACAAACCTGGAGGCTCAGACGTGACTGGTCAAGGTACGCACTTCCTTGCGCGCCAAGCCACAGCACGCCGGTTTCGTGAAACAACCGTTCGCGGGTCTCGGCAAACAACTCTTTCCATTGCGCCAATGAATTTTTCGACCATCGCGTGTAGATCTGATCCGCACCGTAGCTCATGCGGATGATGCGGCTTTCTCCGCCGGAACTCGCGCGGGAATGCGCGGGACCGTACATTTCCACGAGCAGCACGCGCTGACGACACCTTGCCAGATGCCACGCCGTCCATACCCCGAAGGCGCCGGCACCGATCACCACAACATCAAAAGAAGATTCTCCAGCCATTGAGCGGTCATCCTAAACCATGTGTCGAGAAGCCCGCAAAGCGTTTTACTTTAGCGCCGGCAAGAGTAAGATTGTTCGTTCGCCTACAAGCCAAAACCGGGGGAATGTGTGAGCCGCTCCTATCGTGTGTCCGTTCTGTTCGCTGTTTGCTTGATTTTTTGGGTTTCGAAAACCTTCGCTCAGCAGTCCATTGATCCAAAAACGTATGAAGGCATCAAGTGGCGTCTCGTCGGGCCGTTCCGTGGCGGGCGCGCGCTGGCGGTCACCGGCGTCGTCGGACAACCTAACACCTATTACTTCGGCGCGGTTTCCGGAGGTGTTTGGAAAACGACGGATGGCGGCGAAACCTGGGACCCGCTCTTCGACAAACAAAGTGTCTCCTCCATCGGCGCAATTGCGGTCGCGGACTCCGATCCCAATGTGTTGTATGTCGGTACGGGCGAAGCCTGCATCCGCGGAAACATTTCTTACGGCGACGGCGTTTACAAGTCGGTGGACGCAGGAAAAACTTGGACGAATGTCGGGCTGAAGGATTCGCGGCACATCGGTGCGGTCATCGTGCATCCCACAAATCCCGATATCGTGTTTGTTGCAGCGCTCGGCCACGCCTACGGACCCAACGAAGAGCGCGGCATATTCCGTACTCGTGATGGCGGCAAAAACTGGGAGAAAGTCCTGTACATCAATAACCGCACGGGCGGCATCGACGTGGTCTTCGATCCGCAAAATCCTCACGTGCTTTTTGCGGCCATGTGGGAGGGCTGGCGCACGCCGTGGTCACTGAATAGCGGAGGCGAGCAAAGCGGTCTGTATCGTTCCAACGACGACGGCTCGACGTGGAAGCGGCTCGCCGGCAACGGCCTTCCTTCGGGGCCGCTCGGGCGCATTGCGGTTGGAGTCGCGGGAGGCGATTCGAACATCGTCTACGCGCTCATCGAAGCCAACAAGGGCGGGTTGTACCGCAGCGAAGACGGAGGCGAACATTGGTCGCTGGCCAACGACGAGCGGCGTTTCCGCCAGCGCGCTTGGTATTTCACTCATGCCTGGGCTGATCCGAAGAATCCCAACACCGTGTACATCGCCAACACCGGCCTGTTCCGCTCGATTGACGGCGGCAAAACTTTCGACCGCCTGCCCGCTCCGCATGGGGACCATCACGGCCTGTGGATCGATCCTACGAACCCCAGCCGCATGATTAATGCGAATGACGGCGGCGCCACCATTTCCGTGGATGGCGGCAAGAACTGGTCCACGCAAAACAACCAGCCTACCGCGCAGTTCTACCACGTGGCCGCCGACAACGATTTTCCGTATCGCCTCTACGGTGCCCAGCAGGACAATTCGACGGTGGGCATTGTCACGCGGAGTGACCACGGTTTCATCGACCGCAACGATTGGGACGCCGCGGGCGGAGGCGAGAGCGGCTACATTGCCGTAGATCCGCGCGACTCAGACATCGTCTACGCCGGCTCCTATTTTGGATACATCACGCGCTTCGACCGCCGTACCGGGCAGGCTCAGAACGTGCAGCAATGGCCGGACGATCCCGATGGCCACAACGCCAGCAACCTCAAATACCGTTACACCTGGACGATGCCGATCGTCTTTTCGCCGCACGATCCCAAGGTTCTGTACAACGCCGCCCAGTATGTGTTCCGTTCTTCCGATTCCGGGCACTCCTGGGAAACCATCAGCCCGGATCTCACGCGCAACGACAAATCCAAACAGCAGGACTCCGGCGGCCCGATCACGAAGGACCAGGCCAGCATCGAATTCTACGATGTGGTTTTTACCGTGGCGGAATCTCCCAAGCAGAAAGGCGTCATCTGGGCGGGCACAGACGACGGCTTGATCCAGTTAACGCGCGATGACGGCAAGAGTTGGAGCAACGTGACTCCGAAAACCGTGCCCGAGTGGTCGCTGGTCAGCCTCATCGAGGCTTCTTCGTTTGATCCGGGCACCGCCTATGCCGCGGTCGATGCGCACAAGCTCGACAACTTCAAGCCGTACATTTTCAAGACTACCGACTTCGGCAAAACCTGGACGCAAGTCACCACCGGCCTTCCCGACGGCGCGTACCTCCATGCGGTGCGTGAAGACCCAGGTCGCAAGGGCCTGCTTTTTGCCGGGACCGAAACGGGTATCTATGTTTCCTTCGACGATGGCGGGCACTGGCAGTCATTGCAACTTAATCTGCCAAACTCGCCCATCCATGACATGGTCATTCACGGCAATGACCTGGCCGTCGCCACGCACGGCCGGTCCTTCTGGATTCTGGACGACATCAGCCCGCTGCGACAGGCGGACGGCTCCATCGCAGCGGCGGATGCTCATCTATTCGCGCCAGCGACGGCAGTGCGTTCGCGCATGGGACGCGTTCGCCGCCGCCGCAATGCCATCGGCGAAAACCCGCCCAACGGCGCGATCCTTTACTACTACTTGAAAGAGGAACCCAAGGAGCCGATCAAGCTCGAAGTTCTCGATTCTTCCGGTAAAGTGATCCGCACGCTGAGCAGTGCGGAGAAAAAGGACGAGTCGCGCGAAAACGAATGGGACCGCGACGATGCCGAAGATCACATCCCAGCCAAAGCGGGACTGAACGTGTTCGCCTGGGACCTTCGGTATGACGAGCCCGTGAGAATTCCTAAGGCCGTTTACGACGAAGGAGAGCCGCTCGGCCCGCTCGCTCTTCCGGGCACGTATCAGGTGCGGCTGACCGTAGCGGGAAAGAGTTCGACGCAGCCTGTGTCAGTCACCATGGACCCGCGGGTCAAAACTTCGCCTG
>Ga0187784_10004886_pt1 | contig 10869 bp, 9 predicted proteins | sample 1015_SJ02_MP15_2_FD_132964 | JGI IMG/M metagenome (GOLD analysis project Ga0187784, IMG submission 132964) | Tropical peat soil microbial communities from peatlands in Department of Meta, Colombia - 1015_SJ02_MP15_20_MG | ecosystem: Environmental > Terrestrial > Soil > Wetlands > Peat | place... | reverse complement strand
GGATTTGGCTTGGAGTACGGATGAACCTGCTTGGGAGATCACGCAAGGAAACCTGTACCAGAACCTTGTCTTCTACCCAGGGAATGGAACAACCAGCCTTACGCGGGTCTTGGCTTCAAGCTGGACGGTGAGCCCGGACGCGAAGGACTATGTGTTCCACCTGAAACAGGGGATAGTGTTCAGTGATGGTCAACCATTCAACGCTTACGATGTCTGGTTCAACCTCTACCGAATAACCCTGAATAACGGTCCGCCAGGCTATTTGCTCGGGCCCGCCATCTTCACGAACTACGCGGTTACACTTAACGATCTGAACACATTCAACTTCACGAACCCAACACCATCAGAGCTAGCCGTGATGGAAGCCCTTAACCAGAACATACAGGTAATAGACCAGTACACCATCGCATTCCACTTTTCATCACCCCTCTCAAGCTTCATTCCTAGGCTGGCTTGTCCCGCTGGCGGCATTGAAGATCCAAACTTCATACAATTGCACGGCGGAACCCAAGCCAATGGAACAGCGAACGATTATGTAGAGCAGCATTCAGCCCCCGGAACAGGGCCATACATACTTCAAAGCTGGACCCGCGGACAACGCATCGTGCTAACCCTGAACCCACTCTACTCGGGTCCGAAACCACATGTGGGTACGGTAATCTACCAGTTCAAGAGCGACATCATGGACGACTTAAGCGACCTAAAGACGGGTGCAGCGCAAATGATGTACACGGTCCCATTCAACCTACTCCCAGACATACAGAATACTACCGGCGTTACTTTGGAAACCCATGGGCTCTCATTGGACATACTTTACCTCGGCCTCGACACTCAACGGCCCCCACTGGATAACGTCCTAGTGAGACAGGCAATCAACTGGGCGATCGATAGGCAAAGCATCATCGATAACATAATCCATGGATACGGCACCATATTCCAAGGACCATTACCGAGAGGCATGTTCGCCTACAACGATAGCATCCAGCCCTACGGTTACAACCTAACCATGGCCCAACAACTCCTAACTGCGGCCGGGTACCCAGGAGGCAAAGGCATCCGCCCACTATCACTCATCTACATAACCGGCGATCCGGTTGTGGCTGCAGTGATGCAAGCTGTCGCATCTGACTTATCCCAGATTGGGATAACCGTCAACCTTCAAGCCGTAACCCAAACTACATTCTTCAGCATCGCGGCCACGGTTCCACGTGTCTCAAACTACCCGGACATCTTGCAGCTTGAGTGGTTCCCTGACTACGCCTACCCAGATGATTACGCCTACGCATTCGAGAACGTCAACTCCGCCTTCGATAACCCGAACTACAATGACACTCAACTCAACACCTTGACCCAAGCTGCGATTAGTACCGGAAATGCGACCCTCCAACAGCAATTATACTCCAGAATCACTGAACGCGACAAGGCTTTGGCCGGATACATCTGGATCTACCAGGACAAAATCGGTGACGGTGTCCCGGCTTTCTCCTCAACCGTCCAGAACGTTACATGGAACCCAATCCAATACGGATTCAAGTTCGCACCCTTATACATCGCATCCGCACCATCCGCAGCAGCCGCCATCACGCAGGGCAGCTTCTGGCTACTGGCCACAATCGCACCAACAAAACTAACCGTAACCATAAAGCCGTAAACCCGAAGAAACTCTAACCCGAACGCGCCGAGGAACCTCGGCGCCTTTTTTACATTCATGCGGCTACGTAATAGTTTTCTGCATGGTCTGACTGAGGAAACGTAACGTCACTTACCAGAGCCTATACGACTCCAGATGCAGTCGGTAAGTCAGGCGTCTTCAATAATTCAATCGATTCCATCCGTCATTGCAATAGCTGGTTTGAGGGTCCAGGCCTGCAACAGCGCCTGTTCGAATATCTTTGGGGCACTGAAGTTTCGAGGCAATACGATCCATTCACAAGCCTTTTTGAAGTTGCCCTTGCTCAGGTGATGGATTTGAGGAGCGCGGCCTTTAATCACGGTTATCTTGCTTGGAGTTCTGGAGTAGGTTATGGAGTCTAATAGTTTGCAGGCCGTCGCGAGGTAATCATGTGGGCTAAGCTCCGCATAGGTTCCTACGCTTAGAGTTGTCGGAATGCAACCCTCAGAATCCATGAAGACACTTGCAGATTTTGCGGTTGCAAGGAAGTCCTCGGCGCGGAATGACTTCTTGCCCTTTGTGCGAGCATTTGCCATTGGGCCTAGGGGCTCCTTTATCACGATTTGGTCAGGCAACGTGTTCGTATCATGGTATTGGGCTAGGCACACTGTTGCCGCGTAGAATCCCTCTGCCGGAGAGAGGAACCCATGCCGTGTCTTCATGTAGCTTTGCGAAGCCAGAAAATGTTTCGCCATCGGAGTCCACTCATCCCGTTCAAGGCGGATCTCTCCCGGCCTACGATAGATTTTCGCGGCATCAGTTGCTGTGATCCATTGGTCGTCTTCGAAGGATGAGACGTATCGAATGAACTCTTCAAACTGCTCATACGCACGTTCGGTTACCTTTCTGGGCTGTGCCGGGGGTCGCTCGTACTCGTCCTTTGTGCGATTTTTGCCTCTAGCGAAGTTTACTACGTCCCAGATTTTCTTGTTTACGGCGGTTTGTGGATGGAGAAGGATACTCACTGCTCCGCCGTCTCCGTTATGCAATCTCTTGTAGATTCGCCTGAACTTCGACTCCATGGTGACTATGCCGGCCGGTTTGTTGAATGAGTAGTCGAATCGTATTAGGTTCCGGCCGGCCCCGTTCAAATTCAGGAGACCACAGTACCAGTAAGGCTGATCATTCAAGTTCAGGATCCCTGTCTCATCCAAGTATACTTTGATCCCCATATTCCGTAGTGCAGGGTACACGTGCGGCGCCCACATAACACCGGGGTGGCCATAGCATGAAGGGATTCTGTGGAAGACTTCACTCAGGAGTTCGAGTCCCGGTTCCTCTCTGGACATGAATTCTTTGGCACCAGAAGCCACATCCAGGTTGGCTAAGTATTCCCAGACCGTCGGATGCTGGCTGTGAGTGTCCGAGTGGGACCCTACGTCGCAGTCGGAGATAGCAGAGATCACGTCACTACGGCCACGCTCAACCAGTGCCCTTACTTTTTCTGAAACCAATTTGCAGGTGACTGGAACATTACATCTCTTGAGAATATTGATGAAGACTAGAGGAGGGTCATCGGTTTCTCTTGAGACATAATCCTCTATGTCGAACCAGAGATAGAGATAGATCTTTGGCATAAAGCGCCCACTTTCAGACAATAGCAGTGAAAGACGCTGTAATTTCCTATAGCTCGACAGATAAGGTTTCACAGTGTGCGCGCTACATTTCGGAGGCGCGCTTCAACGAACCTGAGAACTACGCGAGATTCGCTTTCATCCGCGAAATTGCCACGACATAAAATGGGCCGAAATTCTCTTATTATCGCGGATCACGCGCGGTTCCGGGAATATTTCTTCGCGTAATAGATTTGAATAGCACTAGGGCCTCTGAAGTCATCGGCAAGATAGACACATTGCTCCTACCTGTCGGAACCCTCGAGGCTCACGGCCCACACTGCAGCGTGGCTGCAGACTCCCTCATAGCAGATAAGATGGCGGAGGAAGTTGAGCGAATCGCCCCGAACAATGTTCTGCTTGGACCATTAATACCATACGGGCACACGTGGCATCTCAAAAACCACCCAGGCTCACTTGACGTGCCAGGAAAGACGCTTGGAGACTACGTATTCGAAGTGATCAAAGGGTTCGGCGAATCTTGGAAGATCAAGTACGTAGTCATCGTGAATGGGCACGGAGGAAACATAGAAGCTCTCCACGAGGCTGCGGAGCGTGCGTCGGACCTAGGGGTCAAGACCGTTGTACTCAGCTGGTGGACCGGTGGATTTCTTGAACCGTTTAAACAGGTCGTTCAAGACGCAGAAGGTCACGCTGGCGAGGCTGAGACATCGCTGCTCCTGAACGTGGGAGAGAGATATGTTGAAAAGGCTCTTGTTCCACGAGAAGATCACAACTTCTTTTTCCCGACTGCCGCATCCTTCATGGACATCTATGACCCTGCCGCGAATCGGACAGCCTTCCCAAGGGCTTTTAGCGGTACACCACGAGACGCCTCGACTGATAAAGGCAAGCGCCTCAACCAGAAAGCAGCCGAAGTTATCCTGCAAGTCGTAGACGGAATGAGATCGGGAAAACTAATCGTCTAAGCATGAGCGGCCCGACATCAGTCCCCTTTTTGTTCGTGAAGCGTGCAACGACTTACGTCGATAATTCCACAGAAACGCTCGGACCTGACTTAACCGATTAAGTCGGATGTAGCCTGCCGTTAGCTGGATAAACATTGAGGATCCGTCCAATCACCCAATCTGATATTGTTGCGGTACGTAAGCTAGATGCACTCGCCTGGGTGGGGCTTTTTCCACCTTTCAAGAAAGGAACCATGAAGTGCCGCACTTTAGTTAACTTGGCAACTAATTGGGCCGATGACCGTGAGGGATGTTTTGTTGCTGAAGAGAATGGCAACTTGCTTGGATACGTCTTCTGCCATCTGTGGGGCAGATTGGGCTGGATTGGGACTTTTGGGGTCAGCCCCCGCTGCAGGAGCACAGGAATCGGAAGGAAACTACTCGAAAAGTCGATCGAGCATCTTGAATTCAGTGGATGCACAACAATTGGACTTGAGACACGGCCTGACAACACGCACAATGTATGATTGTATCTTGCGCATGGTCTTAGACCGAAGTATCTAACGCTAGTGATGGAGCGCCCTGTAACAAATCGTTCGGCGCGCGGCAAATTTGTTGGATGGGGTGAGCTGAAAAAATCAGAGGGTGAGGCTGTGGCTGAGAAGTTACTGAGGATTTGTCATGCTATTCAACCCGGTTTAGATTACGTGAGGATGGGCAAGTTAAGAGCAGTAACCGGAGAGGGAGAACTTGTTGCGTTGGGCAGGAAGACTGACCCATTAGGATTAGCGGTTGTAAGAACCGCCCCTCGATTCGTGTGTGAGAAGTTCATGGATGCTTTCGTAGAAGCAATGGGGGCTCGTACAGTGAGCGAAGCCGAGTTTGTTGGGATGATTCGAACTTTGAATGGATTAGCTAGCAAGTGGAGCAAACGTACTTTGGTGCTTCCAGTTAGTTCGTCTGATTGGGAGCGTATACAAATACTGCTAGAGCATGGTTTTCGTCTGCGGCGAAGCTTGCTTCGTATGATGTATAGAGAAAGAGCTGTGAGCCGCCGTACGGTGAATACGAGCTTCTGGGCAATGTAAATTATCTGAGGAGAGAGGCTATGTTTCCCTCAGATAATCCGCAACAACGCTAATGAACATTGATTATCGTTCGTAGCACGACGTGAGCTTGATGAGTCGATTTATCGTTGCGTCCGACTGGCCATGGGGAGTCCAAGCGGTACTGAAGGGCAAGGAGATACTCCTCAATGGATCCTCTGCGCTCGACGCGGTTGAGGCTGCCATACGTGTCGTCGAGGACGACCCGAAGTGCACCAGCGTCGGAACCGGTGGGATACCGAACGCGGAGGGGGTGCTTGAACTTGACGCAAGCATTATGGATGGTGCCAGTATGAGTGCTGGAGGCGTAACATGTCTAACGATGACGAAGAACCCCATATCTGTCGCGAGAAAAGTGATGGAGCTGACTCCACATGTGCTGCTCGCTGGCCAAGGAGCAACCAATTTTGCTCGTAGATGCGGTTTTGAGGAATATGATCCGATGACCGCGGAATCGCGCGCCACTTGGCGGAAGCTGCGTGACAAGGTCTTCAAAGCTGAGAGCGATGAGGCCGCACGGAACGGCTATCTTGAGTTGACCACGAAACATTATGGTGACACGCTTGTATTGAAGCTTACCAAGGCCCTTCGTTCATTGCTTGGCCCCTCACATGGGACGGTAGGGGTCTTAGCGGTGGATCAAAATCAGAGGACTGCAGCGGGCACTTCAACCAGCGGGTGGGCTTTCCGTTTTCCAGGCAGGGTTGCAGATTCCTCAATCATAGGTGCGGGAAACTATGCTAACAGGAGAGCAGCAGCTTCCGCGACAGGTATCGGCGAGACGGCCATGCGCTACTGCCTGACTAAGGAAGTATGTGACCTCGTCCAAGGGGGGATGTCTCCCACCGAAGCATGCGAAACTGGGCTCACCGAAGTGCTCTCAAGTGAGAGATTTGATCATTTGGTTGCAGTGTTCTGCGTCGATGCCGATTGTAACGTCGGTGGGGCGAGCACAAGGGAGGGCTTCCAATTCGAATATATGACCCCAACAGACGTTGAACCCGTAATCGTCACTCCGAAACCGGTCAGTGTCTAGACCGTTCGCGGGCACTTTGGCTTACATAGGGTTTGATCCATTGTGCAATGGCTCTATTTCCTCGGCAAAATGGCATGCCACGTAGTGTCCCGGGTCGAGTTGCCTTAGCTCCGGCTCCGATGTGAAACACCTGTCTTTAGCGTAGGGGCATCGCGTGTTGAACCTGCACCCATTGGGTGGATTGACTGGACTCGGAATTTCGCCTCCGCCCTCATCGGGCTTCAGGCGAGTATCAGCACTCGGTTCTAGGACGGATGATAGAAGCAATTGTGTGTAGGGGTGGAGAGGTTTCTCTATTATGTCCTGATTGTTTCCTAACTCCACGATTTTTCCCACGTACATTACTGCGATTCTATCCGACATGTACCTAGCCACTGACATGTTATGCGTGATCAACAAGTACGAGAGGTCGTACTGGGATTGAAGCTGTTGCAGAAGCAGAAGAATCTGCGACTGTACTGAGGCGTCTAGCGAACTTGTAGGTTCGTCGAGAACTATGAATTTTGGCCTCTGCACTATTGCCCGTGCTATGCTTATTCTCTGGCGTTGGCCTCCGCTGAATTGGTGGGGTAGCTGATTCGTTCTTATTTCGCTCAAGCCGACCGCTTGCAGAGCCTGCGAAACCCTCTCCCTCACCTCAGACCGGTTGTCAGCACCGTTAGCATTAAGCGGCTCCGCCACTGAATCCATAATCCTCTTTCGCGGATCCAGGGAGGAAGAAGGATCCTGGAAAACGATCTGCATATCCTTCCGTAGTTTCCGAAGTTGCCTCTCCGGCAGCGATGAGATCAACTGCCCCTCGAATAGAACCTTGCCGGAAGTGGGGGGAATGAGCCTTAGAATCGTGAGACCGAGAGTACTCTTGCCAGAGCCAGATTCGCCGACCACAGCAAACGTCTCTCTACTCCTAACATCGAACGTAACTCCGTCCACGGCGTGAACATGTAACAATTTCTTGCCAAGCAGCTTGGCGAGAGGGCTTGCCCTAACGGGAAAGTATTTCACGAGTTGCTCGATTTGAACCAATGAATTGTCCGACATCAAACATTACCCGTACAGGTAGCATGCCACTTTATGATTCTCCGAGACTTCGATTAGGGAAGGTACGTTCAGTGGGCACTTATCAAAGGCCTTCTCGCATCTAGGATGAAAACGACATCCAGACGGATATCGACCCAGCTGGGGGACGGTCCCTGGTATAGTCTTCAGCAATGTGTCGCCTTTTCGTCCCCTAGGGAACGACCCCGTTAATCCAATTGTATAGGGGTGAAGCGGGTTATCGAACAATTCCTTTTTCGGGGCTTCTTCCACAATCTTTCCTGCATACATCACGTAGATATAGTCGGCTACGGCGGCTACAACTCCCAAATCGTGCGCGATCAGAAGAACACTCATCCCATATCTTTCCTTGAGAGAACCTATGAGGTCAAGGATGCTGGTCTGAGTCGTGACATCAAGTGCTGTTGTTGGTTCGTCCGCAACCAGAAGCGATGGCTTCTCAGCAATTGCCATGTCGATCATCACCCTCTGCTTCATGCCGCCACTGAGTTCGTGAGGGTACATGTTCGCAACTCTTTCCGGGTTTGGAATCTTCACGTTATTGAGTAATTCGTGGACTTCATTCGCGAATTGCCGGTAGAGACTTTGTCTCCGGAAGCGCATCATAGGACCATCCTCGCTCACGCCGAATAAGTGTCTAGGCAACTGGGGCTTGGGCATGGAATGGTTGTAGATAGCTTCCCTGTGACGCTTGACTCCTAGAGCTTCAGCCATCTGCTCTCCGACCTTGTAGACTGGGTTGAGCGAGGTCATCGGTTCTTGGAAGACATTTGCTATTTCGGTACCCCTGAATCTCTCAACCTCCTTCTCCTTGAGTGCGAGCAGATCCGTCTCCTTGCAAATGACTTTCCCCGAGTAGATTACTCGCTTCTCAGGGAGTAGTCGCGAAAGGGAAAGACCTAGAGTGCTCTTGCCACAGCCACTCTCGCCGACAAGCGCATAGATCTTCGTATTGTCTATAGTGAGGGAAACGTCGTCGACGGCCTTGAGGTTTCCCCTGAAGGTTCGATAGCTAACCACTAGGTTGCTTACTACAAGTATTTGATTGGTGGCAAGGGTCCTTTCTTTCTGCAAACCGTTTTCCCGCTTGAGACGATCCATAGGTTTTTCCATTTGGCCTTTACACGCTTGTCTTCTCCGAGTTCTGCGGTTTCGGGTATAGGGATGACGGGACTGTCATAAATCATGCCCTTAAGACACGATCATGGTCTCAGAAATTGAATCTATAAAGAAGAATACATAAGAGAATTAGCGACCGGTCTCAGCTGCTTAGTAGGTGAACGGATGGGCCTCGTTACATATGTTATCAAGAGACTCCTATTGATCATCCCGACGTTCTTGGGCGTCACGCTTCTCACGTTTATCATCTCGCATGTCGTAGTCTCTAACCCGGTTCTCGCTTGGGCGGGTGAGAAGTCCAGTGCCTCAACCATAGCTGCAATTGCCGCCCAATATCACCTGAACGATCCGTTGTACTTGCAATATTATTACTACATGGCGGGCCTCTTTCGAGGTGATTGGGGTATATCCGCGACTACTCATCTTCCTGTTCTTAGTCAGATAGAAAATTTCTTCCCCGCCACGTTAGAACTGTCGATCGCCGCGTTAATCATCTCGGTCATCATCGGGATACCTATGGGGGTCCTCTCTGCGATGTGGAATGGGAGAAAACTAGACTACCCTATCAAGGCGTTATATTCAAGTGGGATTGCGTCTCCACCATTCCTGCTCGCGCTACTCCTCCAGCTACTTTTTTCATATTACTTCAATTTGCTGCCTAGTTCGGGGCGGCTCGATCCAACTTCCGCCGTACCCAGATTCGTTACCGGCATGTATACCGTGGATGCACTTCTTGAGGGAAACTTGCCAGTTTTCTTGGATGCCGTTCGCCATTTGATTCTGCCCGCGATAACCTTGGCCTTTCTCACGTTCGCTATAATTACGAGAATTACTCGCAGCTCTATGCTTGAGACGATGGAGAAGGATTTTGTTCGAACTGCGAAGGCCAAGGGTCTGCCGAGCCGGACTGTGACTTACAAGTACGTACTGCGAAATGCGTTAACCTCAACCATCACAATCATAGGGCTCGCCGTTCAGTTTCTGCTTTCAGGAGCAATTGTCGTCGAAACTGTATTCTTCTGGCCCGGAATAGGACTTTACACAACGACGGCTACTCTTGCTCTTGACTTCCCTTCGATTATGGGGGTCACCGTTGTATTCACATTGGTGGTAGTGTTCACCAACCTTGTTACCGACCTGGCATATGGGGCTCTTGATCCAAGGGTGAGCTATGATTGAAGAAGGCGACGCAGGCTCAGGTGCAGGATCAGGTGCAGCTCTCCGTCTTCGGGGAGGACCTAAGGATCTTCAAAGACGTGCTTCGCAGGAATATTTTCTACCCGTTAGGTTTGATCGTTGTTCTCGCGTTCTTGTCTTATTCTGCCATTTTCGCTCTAGACCCTAAAATAATCGGATACAACCCTAATTACACGGATCTCAATGTCATATTACAACCACCCTCCCTGAGTTTTCCATTCGGAACGGACGATTTGGGTAGGAACCTTTTCCTTAAGGCACTCAACGGTGTACCTATTGATGCCGCGATTTCACTCTCCGTGGTTCTCCTCGCTCTCCTGATCGGAGTACTGACGGGCGCGACTGCCGGCTACTTCGGCGGAATCGTTCAGCAACTAATCATGGGGGTCACAGACATTTTTCTAGCATTTCCCGGCCTCGTCCTAGCAGTCGCCTTTGCGGCGGCACTTGGGTCAGGAATGATTAACGTAATGATCGCCTTGTCCGTGGTCTGGTGGCCCGTCTACACCAGGCTCGCCCGGGGCGAAACTCTGACCGTGAAAGAACAGCAGTACGTAACTGCGGCGAGAGCTTCCGGACTGAGCGGACTGAGAATCGTCATATCACATATCATGCCCAACGTATTCACAACTATGATCGCCTACGCCACCGCGGACATAGGCAACGTTATCCTACTGTCCGCCGTTCTGGGCTACCTAGGTTTGGGTGCGCAACCTCCCAACGTCGACCTAGGAAGAATAGTCTACGACGGACAGAACTTCATACGATTCGCACCATGGTATTCACTTCTCCCCGGAGTGACATTGTTCATCATCGCAATCTCCTTCGCTTTCGTAGGGGATTTACTGCGTGACTTCCTAGATCCCAAGATGCGCGTTTGACCAGCGCAGGATTACAACAAACATTCGAGAGAATCTCGACAAGGTGTTCCCCGAACGCGGCGTCCAACGCATATGCTTTTATCGGAAGAATCGGCTCTCAAGGTTCCGTTTTAGTTAGAAGGTTTGCTTGTTATGCGTGCTGTTAGAAGTAGAATTGCGGTTTCTCGTGTCGTTGCCGTTGTTGCCGTCGTAGTAATTATAGTGTTGGCGGGCGTTGGGTTCCTGCTCATCTCGCCAAAACCAACCACACCCACCGTTACCTCGTCAACTTCATCTTC
>Ga0187784_10004885_pt1 | contig 10870 bp, 6 predicted proteins | sample 1015_SJ02_MP15_2_FD_132964 | JGI IMG/M metagenome (GOLD analysis project Ga0187784, IMG submission 132964) | Tropical peat soil microbial communities from peatlands in Department of Meta, Colombia - 1015_SJ02_MP15_20_MG | ecosystem: Environmental > Terrestrial > Soil > Wetlands > Peat | place... | reverse complement strand
GTCGTGTCCGAGGACGTGGTCGTGGCGGCGACCGGCGAGGTGCTGGTCAAGGCGGGGGTACTGATCGACGAGCGGCTCGTCAAGCTTCTGGAAAAGATGGGTATCGACCAGGTCATGGTGCGCTCGCCCATCACCTGCGAGACCCGCTACGGGGTATGCGCTCAGTGCTACGGCCGAGACCTCGGCCGCGGCCACCGCATCAACATCGGCGAGGCCGTGGGCGTGATCGCGGCTCAGTCGATCGGCGAGCCGGGCACTCAGCTCACCATGCGCACCTTCCACGTGGGCGGCGCGGCCTCGCGGGCCGCGGCGGCCAACGGTGTCGAGGTCAAGAGCAAGGGGACCATTCGCCTGCACAACATCAAGACCGTGCGCCACGAAAAGGGCCACTTGGTTGCGGTGTCGCGCTCGGGCGAGCTCGGCCTGGTCGATGAGTTCGGCCGCGAGCGCGAGCGCTACAAGATCCCGTACGGGGCCACCATCACCGTGAACGACGGCGACCTCGTCTCGCCGGGTCAATCGGTCGCCAACTGGGATCCGCACACGCACCCAGTGGTGACCGAAGTGGCGGGCATGATCAAGTTCTCCGACTTCGTCGACGGCATCACCGTGACGACCCAGGTGGACGAGATCACCGGCCTCACCAGCACCGTCGTGCTCGATCCGAAGCAGCGCGGCTCGGGCGGCAAGGATCTGCGCCCGGTGGTGCGGTTGCAGAACGCCAAGGGCAAGGACGTCACCTTCGCGAACACGGACATTCCAGCGGTGTATGCATTGCCCGCGGGAGCCATCGTGAGCCTCGAGGACGGTGCCAAGGTGTCGGTCGGCGACGTGATCGCACGAATCCCCCAGGAGTCCTCCAAGACCCGCGACATCACCGGCGGCTTGCCGCGCGTCGCGGACCTCTTCGAGGCGCGCAAGCCCAAGGACTCCGCGATTCTCGCCGAGCGCTCGGGCACCGTGAGCTTCGGCAAGGAGACCAAGGGCAAGCGGCGCTTGATCATCACCAACGAGGCCAACGAGAAATACGAGGAGCTGATTCCCAAGTGGCGTCATCTCAACGTGTTCGAGGGCGAGCAGGTGGAGAAGGGCGAGGTCATCGCCGACGGCGAGCCGAATCCGCACGACATCCTGCGCTTGCAGGGCGTCGAGGCCCTCGCCAACTACCTGGTGCGCGAGATCCAGGACGTCTACCGTCTGCAGGGCGTGAAGATCAACGACAAGCACATCGAGGTCATCGTGCGGCAGATGCTGCGCAAGATCGAGGTGCTGGAGACGGGCGACTCGGCGTTGCTCAAGGGCGAGCAGATGGATCGCGGCCGGTTGCTCGACGTCATCGCAAAGCAGAAGACCGAGGGCAAGCACCAGTCGACCTGGGAGCCTTTGCTGCTCGGCATCACCAAGGCCTCGCTCGCCACCGAGTCCTTCATCTCGGCGGCATCGTTCCAGGAGACCACGCGCGTGCTGACCGAAGCGGCGGTTCGCGGCCTCAAGGACGATCTGCGGGGCCTGAAGGAGAACGTCATCGTCGGGCGCCTCATTCCCGCGGGCACCGGCTTCGCGTATCATGCGCGACGCCGACGCGCCACCGATGACACGCGCCGCCGCAGCTTCATGGACGTGAGCGGCAGCATGGGCGAGGCGGACGACGCAGTACCGGCGGGGGATACCGAAGCGGCCGAATAACCGATAAGAAAGAAGCGTAAAGAAATCGCCCCGACTCGCGAGAGTCCGGGGCTTTTTTTTGGTGCGCCCGGCGGCTGCGTCGAGTTATTTCAGGCTCGATCCCGGGGATCTGGTGCTCCTGCATGCTGCGGCTCACGATGGCGTCGATTTCGGCGTCGATCGAGCTCGGAGCGCGCTCGCTCGACGCCCTGACCGCTGCGCCGGCCGCAGCCGTCTCCGCGGCCGCGATCGCAGCGACGGTCATCGCAGCGGCGGCTACCGCCGCCGTCATCGCGACGGTCGGCGGCCGCGCTCGAGGTCATCGCTGCGAGCATGCATCACGAGTACGGCGCCCGGATCGAGGCGCGCCTCCACCGCGCCCGAGCCACCGCTGCGGTGCACGCCGCAGCCGAAGACGACCTCGCCGGTCGTTCGCAGCTGCGTTGCGATCTCGGAGGCGCCGAAATGCGCCAGCACGAGCCAGCGGCCCGCCTCCCCCAGCGTCCACTCGAGGTGGAGCAGCGGGCCCTCGATTCGAAAGCCGCCCCCCTGGGCGATGTGCGGCAGATGCGGCCCGAGTCGGCTGCGGCGCAGCGCGAGAAGCTCGCGCACCAGTGCGAGGCGCCGCCGATGCGGCGAGCGCTCCCGCTCCTGCCAGCGCAGCTTCGAGGCCGCGAAAGTTGCCGGATCGTTCAGATCGGGAATGCGCGCGACCGCCGCCTCATCGGCGAAGCCGGCGAAGCGCTTGAATTCCTGCAAACGTCCCCGCGCGACGGCGCCCGCCAACTCCGGTCTGAAATCGCAGAAGAACAGGAACGGCGTGGAGGCGGCGAATTCCTCACCCATGAACAGCATCGGAACCTGCGGCGTGAGCAACAACAGCGCATAGGCGGCCGTCAGCGTGCGCTCGTCGGCGATCGCCTGTACGCGGTCGCCGAAGGCGCGGTTGCCGATGACGTCGTGATTCTGCAGAAAGGCGATGCATGCGCTCGGCGGCAAGTGGCCGCTCGCCTCGCCGCGGGGCTTTGCGCGAAACGGCGAGAATTCCCCTTGATAGGCGAAACCCTGCGCGAGCGAGCGGCCGAGCGCGGCGAGCGGGGCGGCGGCGTAATCGGCATAGTGGCCGTCGTTCTCCCCCGATATCAGAACGTGCAGAGCGTGGTGCACATCGTCGTTCCACTGAGCCGTCGCACGGATCGGTTGCCCGCGCGGATCGCGCGCGAGGTAGTGCGCGTCGTTGCGGTCGTTCTCGAGCACGAGATGAACGTGCCGCAGCGCGCCCGGTCCCTCGTGCAAGGCAGTGGCGATCTCGCTCACGAGGTCGGGCGAGGTCGTATCGTGCAGGGCATGCACGGCATCCAAGCGCAGTCCGTCGAAGCAATACTCTTCTACCCAGTAAAGCGCATTGTGAACGAAAAAATCGCGCACCGTGCGGCTCCATTCGCCGTCGAGATTGATCGCCACGCCCCAGGGTGTGTGGCGCTCGCTGTCGAAGAACTCGGTGCAGTAAGCGTGCAGATAGTTTCCCTCGGGACCGAAGTGGTTGTAGACCACGTCGAGCAGCATCATGAGACCCAAGGAATGCGCAGCATCGATGAGCGCCTTCAGCTCGTCGGAGCTGCCGTAACAGGCCGCGGGAGCGAAGGGCAATACCCCGTCATACCCCCAATTGCGCTCGCCGGCGAATGCCGCCACGGGCATCAACTCCAGAGCGGTCACGCCGAGCGAGGCGAGCTCCGCAAGCCGGGGTCGGACCGCGGCAAAGCTTCCTTCCTCGGTGAACGTGCCGACGTGCAGTTCGTAAACCACCGCCTCCTCCCAGGGCCGCCCGCGCCAGCTCGCTTCGCGCCACGCGTAGGAGTGCGGATCGATCACGATGCTTGCCTCGTGTACGCCGCTCGGATTGCTGCGCGAGGCGGGGTCGGGAACCGCCAGGCAGTGCACGCCCTGGGATCGCGGTCCGCGGCGCGGTATCAGGAACTGGTAGCGGGACCCCGGCCCGGCATCCGGCACGATGAGCTCATGCCACCCCTCTGCGCCGGGGCGCATGCTCCGGCGACTCGAGGTCGAAGCATCCGGCAAGTGCAACTCGACGCGCTCGACGCTCGGCGCCCACAGCCGAAAGCGCGTGCCACCGCCGCACAGAAGCTCCGCGCCGAACGGCATGCGGTGTACGCGGTGTTGCATCAGCGGTCGTTTCGGTTGGGGTGGCGCGGCCACCAGCGCTCGAGAAGCCCCGCCGCCCAGTCCTTGCCGCCGAGACCGAAGGCGAGTGCCAGCGCCAGCACGATGCCCGCCAAGATGACCAGAAAGGTTCGCTGAACGATATCGCCGCCGACCTCGACCTGACTCAATGCGATCATGATGACGAAGGCCATGATGAGGTATCGCGCGATCCGACCGAGCAAATCGGCGTCCGGGATGTGTGCTTCGACGCAATACGTGGCGACGGCGCCCCCGACGAAGCGCGCGAAGTACGATCCCAGGATCACGGCCAGCATCGCCACGAGCAGCTTCGGAGTGAACAGCACGACCCGATGCAAGAGATCCGTGACGTGTGTAAGGCCGAGCGTACTGAAGGCGGTCATGAGCGCCGCCACGATCACCAGCCAATAAGCGATGAGGCTGAACAACGTGGTCGTGTCTCCGCGCAGCCCTCCTTGCTGCAGGAAATGATCGGTGCCTGCGCGTTCCGTGAGGACGTTGAAATTCATCGCGCGCAAGCCCCTTTCGACGGCAAAGCGCGCGACCTTGGCGAAGAGCCAACCCGCCACGAGGATGGCGAGCGCCATCGCCAGTCGAGGCAGGAGCGAGGCGACTTGATGCAGAAATTCGTGTGCAGTTTCCGGAAATAGATCAAGACTTTGCATAGATACCTCCGAAGCGCCCGACCCGTGGCTTCATAGAACACCCGATTCGAGAATGCCCTGCAGAGCAATGCCCGCCCAGCCGCGACGATTGCCGAGCTCGTAGCGAAGCTCGCACAGAGCCTTCTCCAGCTCGAAAAGCCCGAGAAGGCCGCGGCCGGGCGCGAGCGAGCCGTAGAGGGACAGCCCGCGCGCGGCCGCATCATAAGCCGTGAGGAAGGCGTCGCGGACCTCCACGGTCCAGCCATGCGCCAACGGCGAGAGCTTGGCGTATTCGACCTCATCGTGCGCGACGGCCCTGAGCGCGCTCGCCTCGACGTAGCTGAACGAGCGCAGCATCGCCGCCACGTCCCGCAGGGGCGATTGCTTGGCGCGCTGCTCCTCGAGACTGTGGCCCGGCTCGCCCTCGAAGTCGATGATGACGAAATCGTTGCGCGTGCGCAGCACCTGCCCCAGATGATAGTCGCCGTGAATGCGGATCTTCGCTCCCTGCGCCTCCTCGGTGACGTAGCTCGCGATGCGCTTCAGCAACCGGTCGGCGTTTGCAAGAATCGCCTCTGCTTTGTCGCGATCCGCCGCGCTGAGCTCGCTCAGGCGCGGCTTCAGCGCCGAGAGCGCGGTGTGAGCTTCTTCGCTCGCCCGCTGGCGGTAGCTCTCGAGATCGGCGCGCGCGAGCGGCTCCGGGTCGAACAGCGGGTCCTTGCCGCGCGTGGCGAGGGCGCGGTGGAGCTCCGCGGTGCGCACGGCCAGGACGCGAATGAGAGCGAGATAGACATCGTGCATGTTGGGCGGCAGGAGGCCCGAGTCGGGCCCTGTGTGATGCTCCTCGAGGTGGCGTCGCAGGTATTCGAGGGAGTATGTCCAGCCGTCGCCCTGATTGCTCACGTAGCCCTGCAGGAGGGCGAGCAGACGCGGCACGCCGTCCCTGTCCTCGTATTCGACGACTCCCGCGAGCGGCGCGCAGTTCGCGTAGTGCACCACGTCGGTGAGATAGCGCCCCATCTCGAGCTCGGGGCTCGTTCCCGAGCGCAATCGACGATATCCCTTCAGGATCAGCCGCTCACCCATCACCACGATCGTGTTCGAGCTGGAGGCCTGCGGACGAGAAGCCCGAAGAGTAGCGACACCGCCGCCGGCGATCCGGTCGAACGCCGCGGTGGGCCGAAACTTGAGCGTCCCTTGCGTCGTGGCGATCTCGCGCGCACCTGCAATCGCGCCCACGACTGCCCGGCAGAACTCCTCGTCTGAAAACGCATCGCCCATCACGCCGACGCTGGCTTGCTGGCGCACCTTGGCGACGGCCGCTGTCGACAGATTGCGCACGCGCTCCTCATCGCGCTCTTCCCAGGCGAGCGCGAGCGGCATGAAGTAGCTCGGCGCCTCTTCGCCGGTGCCGACGTCCAAGAAAGCGAGCACCCAGCTCAACTTGCCCTCTTCCCACAAGAGGTGATCGACCATGCGCGCTCGCTCGATGGGCGTACCCTTCGCCGCATACCAGCGCTGCGTCTCGATGAAACGCGGCAGAGTATCGGTCTCGAATTGCAGTCGCGTCCTCTCCGCCATGCCGATGCGCCACGGCACCACACGGTCGCGGAACAGGCTCATCCACCCGTCGAACAGCACTAGCACCGCTCGCTCATCGAGGGAGGAGAACTGCTCGTGCCAGGACGGCGCCTCGGCGTCGGTGGTCAATTTGAACCAGTAGAAGCCGTACGCCGAGAGGGTCAGAATGTAAGGCAGGTCGCCGATCGGCGGAAACGTCGTGCGCCCGAGCATTTCGACCGGGACTCGGCCCTTGAACTCGGCGAGATTGAGCTCGACCGGCTGCGCGGAGCGCGATAGATTCGCGACGCACAGGATGACATCGTCCCCGTACTCGCGCAGGTACGCCAGGATCTTGCGGTTGCCGGGCCTCAGGAAGCGGCGCGCGCCGCGTCCGAAAGCCCGGCTGGTCTTGCGCACGGCGAGAATCCGCTTGGTCCAGGCGAGGAGCGAGCTCGGGTCGCGCTGCTGCGCCTCGACATTGATCGAGGCATAGCCGTAGACCGCGTCCATGATGGGAGGCAAGTAAAGCCGCTGCGGATCCGCATGCGAGAAGCCGGCATTGCGGTCGGGGCTCCACTGCATGGGCGTGCGCACCCCGTTGCGGTCGCCGATGAACACATTGTCACCCATCCCGATCTCGTCGCCGTAGTAAAGGATGGGAGAGCCGGGCATCGACAAGAGCAGGCTGTTCATGAGCTTGATGCGATCGCGATCGTTCTCCATCAGGGGGGAGAGACGGCGGCGGATTCCGAGGTTGATGCGCGCACGCAGGTCCGCGGCGTAGGTGCTGTACATGTAGTCGCGCTCCTTGCTCGTGACCATCTCGAGCGTGAGCTCGTCGTGGTTGCGCAGAAAGATCGCCCACTGGCAGCTCTGCGGGATCTCCGGTGTCTGCTGCATGATTTCAGTGATGGGATACCGGTCTTCCTGGGCGATCGACATGTAGATGCGCGGCATCAGCGGAAAGTGATACGCCATGTGGCACTCGTCCCCGTCGCCAAAGTATTCGCGCACATCCTCGGGCCATTGGTTCGCCTCGGCCAGCAGGAAACGGTTCTTGTAGTGCGCATCGATGGCCGTGCGCAGCCGCTTGATCACCTCGTGTGTCTCGCGCAGATTCTCGTTATTGGTGCCCTCGCGCTCCACGAGGTATGGGATCGCATCGAGCCGAAACCCGTCGACCCCCATGTCGAGCCAGAAGCGCATGATCTCGAGCACCGCGGCGAGCACCCGCGGATTGTCGAAATTTAAGTCCGGCTGATGGCTGAAGAAGCGGTGCCAGTAGTAGGCCTGGGCGAGGGGATCGAACGTCCAGTTCGAGGTCTCCGTGTCGACGAAGATGATGCGCGTGCCGAGGTACTTCTGGTCGGTGTCACTCCATACGTAGAAGTCGCGCTCGGGAGATCCGGGGGGCGCGCGGCGTGCCGCCTGAAACCAGGGGTGCTGATAGGAAGTATGATTGATGACGAGCTCCGTCACCACCTTGAGCCCGAGCCGATGGGCCTCGTGCATCATCACTCGAAAATCCTCCAGGGTGCCGTACTGGGGGTGGATATTCTTGTAGTCTGAGATGTCATAGCCGTCGTCCTTGAGCGGCGAGGGATAGAAGGGCATCAGCCAGAGGGTGTTGACGCCCAGGTCGCGGATGTAGCCGAGCTTCGCGGTCAGCCCTGGAAAGTCGCCGATGCCGTCGCCGTTCGAATCCAGGAACGACTTCACGTTCAGCTGATAGATGACCGCGTCCTTGTACCAAAGCGGGTCATCGAGATCGAGCCCGGAGAGAGCCGCGGGATCCAAGGCGGCAGGGGCGGCGTTCATCGAAGCTCGAGTCTCCTACGAGAAATAGTCGAGATCGTGCTCGGTGCGGGTGCGTGGGTCTCGGCGCAGCATCGAGCGCGAGCGCACCGCGGGCTCGATCCGACCTTTCTGGGGCACTGTCGCGGCCCTCGCCACGCTCTCAGTCATGAGGCTCCAAGCGCAGCAGCAGAGTCGACAACGGCGGGAGCGTCAGGTTGACCGACTCCATGCGACCGTGCGCACTCACGGGCGCCGATTCCACGCCGCCCAGATTACCCCAGCCGGCGCCGCCGTATTCACGCGCATCTGAGTTCAAGATCTCCCGCCAGAAGCCGCGCTGCGGCACTCCCACCCGGTAGTTCGTTCGCGGGACCGGGGTGAAGTTACATGCGACGAGCACCGGGGGGCCGGCCGTGCCGGCCTTGCGCAGAAAGACGATGACGCTGTCCGCGGCGTTGTCGACGTCGAGCCATTCGAAGCCCTCGTGGCTGAAATCGATGCGGTACAGCGCCGGCTCGCGGCGGTACACGTGATTCAAGTCGCTCACCCAGCGCTTGATGCCCGCATGCTCCGCAAGCCCCGTCACCCACCACTCCAGCTCGCCTTCGTGCGTCCACTCACGGCGCTGTCCGAACTCCCCGCCCATGAACAGGAGCTTCTTTCCGGGATGCGCCCACATGTAACCGAACAGGGCACGCAAGTTTGCGAACTTCTGCCAGTCATCGCCGGCCATCTTGCCGACCAAGGACCCTTTTCCGTGCACGACCTCGTCGTGCGACAGGGGCAGGACGAAATTCTCGTTGAACGCGTAGATCAGCGAGAAGGTGAGTTGTCCGTGGTGGTAGCGCCGGTAGATGGGGTCTTGCTGCATGTAGGCGAGCGTGTCGTGCATCCACCCCATGTTCCACTTCATGCCGAAGCCGAGGCCGCCTACCTCGGTTGGACGCGACACCATCGGCCACGCCGTCGATTCCTCGGCGATCATCATCGAGTCCGGATGGTCGCGGTAGACCGCGCGGTTGATCGCCCGCAGAAAATCCGTGGCCTCGATGCTCTCCCTGCCGCCAAAGCGGTTCGGGATCCACTCGCCCTCCTTGCGTGCATAGTCGAGGTACAGCATCGACGCCACCGCATCCACGCGCAGCCCGTCGATGTGGTAGTGCTTGAGCCAAAAAAGCGCGGAGGACATGAGGAAGCAGCGCACCTCGTTGCGCCCGTAATTGAAGATGGCGGAGTTCCATTCGGGGTGGAATCCCTGACGCACGTCGGCATGCTCGTACAGGTGCGTGCCGTCGAAATAAATCAATCCGTGGGCATCGGTCGGAAAATGCGACGGCACCCAGTCGAGAATGACGCCGATGCCTCGCTGATGCAGGTGGTCGACGAAGTACATGAGATCCTGAGGCGTTCCGTAGCGCGCAGTCGGCGCGAAGTAGCCGGTCGTCTGGTAACCCCAGGAGCCGTAGAACGGATGCTCGGTGATCGGCATGAGCTCGACGTGCGTGAAACCGGTCTCGCCGAGGTAATCGGCGAGCTCGTGTGCGACGTCACGGTAGTTCGGCAGGTGTCCCGCTTTGCGCCGCCATGACCCCAAGTGCAGCTCGTAGATCGCAAGCGGCGCATCGAGCGCGTTGCGCGCGGCGCGCGAGGCCATCCAGCCCGCGTCGTTCCATTCCCATTCGAGCGACCAGATGCGCGAGCCCGTGGCGGGAGGGAGCTCCGAGTAGAAGCCGAGGGGGTCGGCCTTGTCGGTCCTGAAATCGTTCAGCTGCGAGGTGATGCGGTACTTGTAGGCCTGGCCGCGCTGCGCCGAGGGGACCACGCCCTCCCAGATTCCGGAGCCGTCCCAACGCGGCCCGAGCGCGTCCTCATGGTTCCCCCAGCCGTTCCAATCACCGATGACCGATACCTTGGCGGCATTCGGTGCCCAGACTCGAAACGCCGCCCCTCCTCCGTCCGGGAGGAGGTGACAGCCGAGCTTTGCGTAGAGTTCGCCGTGTGTTCCCTCGCGGAAGAGGTAGACGTCATGTTCCGTTAGCGTGGTGCGATCGGTCGGCAAGGTCGCGAGCTCCCTTCTGTTGCGCTTCTCGAGCGGGTACGACTATAGCAAGGGGCGAAGCTGCGGCGACATCTCGGGGAGGATAGAGAGTCTCCCGGGGGGGGGGGGCCGAGCGCCGTCGCCCCCGACCCGCAGCGCCTGTAGGACTGAGCCGGCTGCCGCCGTCGACCTGCTATCCATGGAATTGGGCGCCGCCCTGCAGAGGGAAACCCAAGATCTTGGCAGCCGCGAGCGCGCCGCTCGCGAGCGCCGCATGCACCGTTCCCCCGTGGCCGGCGCTGTCGAGCGAGCGCCCGGCCGCAAGTCCAGAGGCTCCTGCTCCCACCACGAGCACGTCGAATTTTGCCGTCATGGTCCGGTATGATTTTCGCACATGCACATCATCCGACGGTCCTCGTTCGAGGCGGTGCCCTGGAAGAACGGCGGCGGCATCACGCACGAAGCGATCCGCGTGCCTGCGAGGGGCGATGAGTTTCGGTTCAGAGTGAGCGTCGCGCGCATCGAGGCCTCGGGCCCGTTCTCCGATTTCGCCGCTTACAACCGCACGATGGTGCTGCTCGAGGGCAGCGCAGTGGAGCTCAGATTCTCGAACGGCACACGGCGCGTGCTGCGCGCGGTCGGCGACATGGCGCAATTCGACGGCGCCCTCGCGACCCAGTGCGAACTCAAGCACGGGCCCTGCACGGATCTCAATCTCATCACACTGAAAACTCTCGGGGAAGTCGAGGCGCGAGTCGAGCGGCTCGATGGGACGCTCTCGTTGCCCGTGCGACCGGGTTGCACGACGCTGGTGTTTCCCCTCGACGCTGCTGCGGTGCTCGTGGAGCACGAGGCGGCGATGCTCGAGCCGTGGGATCTGGCGCTGATCTCAGGCCCCGGACGGGTCGCCGCACGGGTCGAGCCGCGCGCGCCCCGCGCAGCGGCGGCCGTGTTTGTG
>Ga0187784_10004884_pt1 | contig 10870 bp, 10 predicted proteins | sample 1015_SJ02_MP15_2_FD_132964 | JGI IMG/M metagenome (GOLD analysis project Ga0187784, IMG submission 132964) | Tropical peat soil microbial communities from peatlands in Department of Meta, Colombia - 1015_SJ02_MP15_20_MG | ecosystem: Environmental > Terrestrial > Soil > Wetlands > Peat | place... | reverse complement strand
TGCCGGCGCTGGCGAGCTTCAACATCGGCGTCGAGATCGGCCAGATCGGCGTCGTGCTCGTGGTGATCCCGCTGCTCGTTCTCATCGACAAGATTTTCTTCAAGGGCGAGCGCAATCCCTGGCTCGTGCGGCTCTGTTCTGCGATCATCGCCTGCTTTGGCGCCTATTGGCTGTTCGTACGCGTCTGCGAGGTGGTTTGACGGCGAAGCTCGCGGGCCAGCCGCTTTTCTGATCACGCGCTACTCGGCTGCAATAGTCGCCGCAGAGATCGACCTTTCAAGGCGTTCGCTCGCGCTCGTGGGCTCACGCGGGCGGGCGGTTTTCGCCCACCCGCCGTGGCGGTCACGGTCCCGCGGTTTGAAAGAAGTCTCCGTTGTTGCAATCTCCCGAGGGCTGGTTCTGGATCTCGTTTCCGCAATCCACCGGATTGTCCGTTGTGACGGAAAGGGTCGGGCAAGCGCCATTGACGCCTTGAGTTACGTGCAAAGTGACATGGCACACCGCCGGATTGACGACTTTCCCGGAGCTGCTGTAGCTGACCGTCGCAGTCCAAGCCCCGTTGGCGTTTGTCGTGGCGAAATTTATGTATAGTGGCTCCCCGGTCCAGGGAGCTTCGATCTGAGGCGGGCAACTCATCGTCGGCGAGCAGGACGTTGTGGTGAAGAGATCGACACCCGAAGGGTGATATCGGGGCGTAAGGAATACTCCCACGATCGAGTAGGTCTGGGCGCTGGCTGCGCCGGCGCAGAGCACGCTGCACGTCGCGAGAGTTGCGACAGATGCGCGTATGAGACTTGCTTTCGTCATGTCGGCCTCCTCTTGAATCAAGACGCTTTGCGCCGCGCCGCTTCGACTCACGAATATCAGGTACGCGACGGCAAAAGCCGCGCGTCTCTTGATCAGAAAGCGGATACCTGTTGACCGGTCACTGCTCATCCCGACCGCTGCCGCACAGCCGCCGAAAATTCGCTAGGTCCGATCGAAAAGTGAAGACGGACGCAACAGCAAGATGATCCAACCACGGTTCTTGACAACTGTCGAGTCTGTTGAGAAAGTCTCCGTCGCGCCAACCGCGCCCCTCGTTCCAAAACTACTTCGCCCGGGAGTTCATTGTCGTCGTCTGTTTTGACGACCACGGCTAATGCGCCTCGTCCCAGTTCTTCGCCGCGCGCGCCTCGACCAGCAACGGTACGGAGAGCGCGACAGCAGGCAGGGGCGCCTTCTCCATCACGCGCTTCGCCACCGCGATCGTCGCCTCGGCTTCGGCCTCTCGAGCCTCGAAGACGAGTTCGTCATGCACCTGCAGCAGCATCTGCGCCGACAGCCCAGCATCGGCCAGCGCCGCGTCCATACGCACCATCGCGCGCCGGATGATGTCGGCGGCCGCGCCCTGGATCGGCGCGTTGATCGCCGCGCGTTCGAAGAAGGCGCGCTCGGAGGCGTTGGCCGAGCCGATGCGCGGAAAGTGGCACTTTCGACCAAAGAGCGTCGTCACGACGCCCTTCTCGCGCGCGGTCTTGCGCATGGCGTCCATATAGTCGCGGATGCCGGGGAAGCGCTCGAAGTATTTCTTGATGTAGGCGCCGGCCTCCTCGCGCGCGATGCCGAGCTGGTTGGCGAGCCCGAAGGCCGAGATGCCGTAGATGATGCCGAAATTGATCGCCTTGGCGCGCCGCCGCACCTCGCCCGGCATGCCCGCGATCGGCACGCCGAACATTTCGGAAGCCGTCATCGCGTGAATGTCGAGGCCCTCGGCGAAGGCCTTTTTCAGCTGCGGGATGTCGGCGACATGAGCGAGTAGCCGCAGCTCGATCTGCGAATAGTCGGCCGAGATCAGCACGCGCCCGGCCGGCGCGACGAAGGCGGTGCGGATCTTGCGCCCGAGCTCGTTGCGCACGGGGATGTTCTGGAGATTGGGCTCGGACGAAGAAAGGCGCCCCGTCGAAGTCGCGGCGAGCGCGAAGGAAGTGTGCACGCGGCCTGTCTTGGGATTGACGTGGTTCGGAAGCGTGTCGGCGTAGGTCGATTTGAGCTTCGAGAGCTGCCGCCATTCCAGGATCATGGACGCGAAGCGATTGCCTTCCTCTGCGAGGTCGTCGAGCACGGAAGCCGAGGTGGACCAGGCGCCGGTCGCAGTCTTCTTCGCGCCGGGCAGACCCATCTTGCCGAAGAGGATGTCGCCGAGCTGCTTCGGCGATCCGAGATTGAACTTCTCTCCCGCCTCCTCGTGGATATCATCCTCCAGTCGCGCCATCGCCTGCGCGAATTCGCCCGAGAGCCGCGAGAGAATCGTGCGGTCGATCGCGACGCCGCGCCGCTCCATGGCCGCGAGCGTCGCGACCATAGGTCGCTCCAGCGTTTCATACACGCAAGTCGAGGCCTCGGCGGCGAGGCGAGGCTTGAGCGCGCGCCACAGCCGGAGGGCGACGTCTGCATCCTCGGCGGCGTATTCGGTCGCGCGATCGAGCTGCACGCGCGCGAAGCCAATAAAATTCTTGCCGGAGCCCGCGACTTCGCTGAAGGCGATATTCTTGTGGCCAAGATGCTTTTGCGCGAGCTCGTCGAGGCCGTGATTGTTGCGTCCACTATCGAGCGCATAGGAGATCAGCATCGTGTCTTCGATCGGCGCGACGCGGACGCCGTAGCATTGCAGCACGTTGAGATCATATTTCATGTTGTGGGCGATCTTGAGCACGCTCTCGTCTTCGAGCAGCGGCTTCAGGCGCTCGATCGCTTCATTCAACGGTATTTGCCCTGCGACGCGTTCGCCGCCGCCGAAGAGATCGCTTACCCCCTCGCAATGGCCGAGCGGGATGTAGCAGGCGCGGTCCGGCGAGAGCGCCAGCGACACGCCGACGAGCTCGCAGCTCATCGGATCGAGCGAGGTCGTCTCCGTGTCCAGAGCGACGCGACCCCCGTCAAAGGCCTCGGCGATCCATTCGTCGAGCCGCGCGATCGAGCGGATCGTCTCATACTTGCTTCGGTCGATCGGCGCAGCGAGCGCCTCTTTGGCGCGCGCTTCGGCGAGCGCCTGTGGGCCCGAGGCGACGCTTGCCGCTTTGGTCTTCTCGGGGGGCGGCGCCAGCGCCCGCTCCGCGACTTCGCCGTCGCGGGCGCGCCATCCCGCAGGTCCGACGAAGTCCGGATCGGCGGCGATTTTTGCCGGGTCAAGGCCGTAAATCTCGGCGACGCGACGCGTGAGCGTCGAGAACTCCATCGCCTGCAGAAAGGCGACGGCCTTTTCCGCGTTCGGCTCATGCAGCCCCAAGTCTTCGAGCGGCGTCTCGACCGCCACATCGTCGACGAGCTTCACAAGCTCCTTGGAGATTCGAATGAGGCGCACGTTCTCCGGCGCGGTCAGCGCCTCCCGGCGCTTCGGCTGCCTGATCTCTCCCGCGCGCGCCAGAAGATGCTCGAGGTCGCCGTATTCGTTGATGAGCTGCGCCGCGGTCTTGACGCCGACGCCCTTCGCGCCCGGCACGTTGTCCGTCGAATCGCCGGCGAGCGCCTGCACGTCGACGACCTTCGCCGGAGGCACGCCGAAATATGCGACGACTTCGCTCTCGCCAATGAAGCGCTCGCCGCGATCGCCCGACGCCGGGTCGTACATCGACACGCCCTCGCCGATGAGCTGCATGAGGTCCTTGTCGGCGGAGACGATGAGGACCTTTGCGCCTTTCTCGCGCGCTTGGCGCGCGTAAGTGGCGATGAGGTCGTCAGCCTCGTATCGATCCTGCTCGATCGGCTTCAGCCCGAATGCGCGCACAGCGGCGCGCATGAGCGGAAACTGGGGAACGAGGTCCTCGGGCGGATCAGGCCTGTGCGCCTTGTAGTCCGGATACATCTCCTGGCGAAACGAGCGCTCGGACTTGTCGAAGATGATCGCGAGATGCGTCGGCGTCACGCCGGCGGCTCCTTCGCGGATGAACTGCAGAAGCTTTGTGCAGAAGAGCCGCACCGCGCCGGTCGGCAGGCGATCCGCGCGATAGTTGTATTTGGCGTCCTGTCGGATCGACTGGAAATAGGCGCGGAACACGAAGGAGGAGCCGTCGACGAGAAACACATTCGAATTCGGGCCGAGCGGCTTGTGCGCGCTGGTCATTGTCCCTCTCTCAGCTTCAGGCCGCCGCCAATGCCCGCTGCGCCGCTGCTCGCTCCGCTCGTTCCGCCGCCCGCCGCGCCGCCGCTGGCGCCCGCGACATTGCCGCCGCCCGCGCCGCCGCGACACTGCCCCTGCTTGCGACAGCGCCAGCGATCGATTGCGTCATTGGATTGCAGCACGGCGCGGGTCGTCTCCGCCTCGAGGCAGGCGCGATATTCGAACACGCTCGCGACGTAGGCGCGCATGATCTCGTCGCACGCCTGCTTTTCATCAGCCGTGCGCGCCTCCTCGATGCAGGCTGGCGACGTCGGCGGCGCGCAAAAATTGAAGCCGGAAGCGCTCGATTGCGCCAGCGCCTCGAAGCAGATCAGGCAGGAGGCGACCGAGCAAACGCCGGCGCCCGCCGTCACCATGCGCGCGCCCTCGTCCTGACGGCGAGCGCGCGAGTGGAGAAGAGCGAATGGGTGCGCCAGCGCGGCCAACAGTCGAAGTCGCGGCCCTTGAAGCTGCATCGATAACCCCTTACCTTGGGAGCAGATCGGCGTCCAGCGGGCGTCCCGTAAGCTCGGCAGCGAGCGGCGTCGCAGATGGCTCATGTGTTTGCTGCAAAACCCGAGACGATGCGACGGCCTGCCGGTCGCCTCAAAAAGTCCCACATAAAACAAGATGATATGACCTGCGCCAAATTGCGCGATATGCCGCATTGCCAATCATTTTGTTTCGTTCTATCCTAAAAACCGATGCGGTTCCGATTCCCAACAACAAGCAAACCCCAGGGGGAAAAAAGATGGCTTCAGTCCACAGCGGCGCCGAAATCGGCAAGACCCTCCTTTATCTGGCGGGCATCGTCGCCTTCGTCATCGTCGCGCTGACGTGGGTTCCGGATTGGATTTCTCCGGAAGGCACGAACGGAACGGGTAACCGCGCGGGCCTCGGCACCGAGGGCGTCGGCAAGACCGTCAAGATGATCCAGTAAGGAGCAGGTTGTCGCGTCCGGGGCGTGAGCCCCGGCGCGGCGCTCCCGAGATGTCCATCAAATCGATTGTCTCATTCGGGTGCGCCCCAAAAGTCGGGCCATGTTTGCGACAATATTCCGCCCAGCCGCAACGGCGCGATCCGCTCCGTAACGCCAGTTACGCCGATCTCAGCGCAAACTCCGCATAGCGTCGCCTCTCCCGTCGCCGGCTCGAAACGCGCGCCAGGCGTCTTGCGCGTGAAACGGCGGATGGGCTCGTCCTTGACGACGCCGATCACCGAATCGTAATCGCCGGTCATGCCCGCGTCCGAGATATAGCCGCAGCCCTTCGGCAGCACGTGGCTGTCCGCAGTTGGCGCATGCGTGTGCGAGCCGGCCACGAGCGACGCCCGACCGTCGACGAAATGCGCCAGGGCCATCTTCTCGCTCGTCGCCTCGGCGTGCATGTCGATGACGATGGCGTCGGCGAGCCGAGACGAAGCGAGCACGCGATCCACGGCCGCGAATGGGTCGTCGAGCACGGGCTCCATGTGGACGCGCCCCATCACATTGACGACGAGCACGCGTTGGCCGCGTCGAGCGAGGTAAGTTTCGACGCCGCGCCCGGGCGTCGTGGCGGGATAGTTGAGCGGGCGCAGCAGGCGCGGCTGCCGCTCGATATAGGAGAGCGTCTCGCGTTGATCGAAGGCGTGATTGCCGAGCGTTATGCAGTCGGCGCCGGCGGCGAGCAGCTCTTCGCAGACGCTTTCGGTTATGCCGAAGCCGCCGGCCGCGTTCTCGCCGTTGACGACGACGAAGTCGAGCGCCCAGTCCGCGCGGAGCTTGGGCAGTCGCGACACCACGGCCGCGCGGCCGGAACGTCCCATGACGTCGCCAATGAAGAGCAGGCGCAGCGGAGAGGGAACGGTCATTGCGATTGAGGGGCGGCTCGGAGCGCGGCAGGATGAAGCCGAGCCTGTAGCCCGCCACGGCGCGGCAGGCAATTTCCGCGCAGCGTTCGCCGCGCGGCGGACGGGACGGGGGATTGCCGTCGCTCGCGCCATTCCTTAGGAGAGCGCAGCCCGTCAGAATGGGAAGTCTTAGCTAGCGCCCCAGATGCAATCTTCCGCCGCGAGTGAGCCCTTGAGCGTCTCACGACCCTTCGTGCTGTTCGAGGACGGCCGCGAGGGCTCGCACGCGCTTCTCTTCGCGTCGCCCGAGGAAATTATCGTCGCCCGCGAAGCGGAAGAGGTCCCGACCGCTTTCACCCGCATGGAGGCCGCCTCGAAACGCGGGCTCCATCTCGCGGGCTATGCGAGCTATGAGCTCGGCTACGCGCTGGAGCCGAAGTTCCGCGCGCAGACGACGCCGAAATCTCCAGCCCCGCTCTTGCTCTTCGGCGCCTTCCGCGAACCGCGTCCCTTCGCGCTCGCCGCGCAGACCGAGGCGTTCGCGCCGATCGCGCTCTCGCCGGCCTGGAGCGCCGCGGAATACGCCGAGCGCTTCGCACGCTGCCGCGATTATATTTTCGCCGGCGACGTCTATCAGATCAACTTGACCTTCCCGCTCCGCGGGCGCTTCGAGGGCGACGCCCTTTCGTTCTACGCGGCTCTGCGTCGCCGCCAGCCGGTGGCGTTCGGCGGCGTCGTGGCGCTCGGCGACGAAACGGTCGTCTCCCTCTCTCCCGAAGTGTTTTTCGAGGCGACGGCGCGCGTGGACGGCGCGCGCATCATCCGCGCCCGCCCCATGAAGGGCACGGCGCGGCGCGGCTTCCTGCCGCCGGAAGACATGGCGCGCGCGAAGCACCTCTCGGAAGACGAGAAGTCGCGCGCCGAAAATCTGATGATCGTCGACCTTCTGCGCAACGATCTGTCGCGCCTGGCGGAAGTCGGATCGGTCAGGGTGACGGACCTCTTCACCGTTCAAACCTATCCGACGCTGCATCAGATGACGTCCGGCATCGAGGCGCGGCTGCGCGAGGGCGTAGGCCTCGCGCAGCTCTTCGCGGGGCTTTTCCCCTGCGGTTCGGTGACCGGCGCCCCGAAGATCCGGGCGATGGAGATCATCCGCGACCTCGAATGCGCTCCCCGCGGCGTCTATTGCGGCGCGCTCGGAGTCATCTCGCCTTCGGGAGAGATGCGTTTCAACGTCGCCATCCGCACGCTGACGATCCTTGGCGACGGCGACCTCGTCTGCAATGTCGGCTCGGCGATCGTCGCCGATTCCAGCGCGCGTGAAGAGTATGAGGAATGTCTGATCAAGGCCCGCTTCCTGACGGGAGCCTGAGCGACTTCGGCCTCATTGAAACCCTGCTTTGGACGCCGGGGCAGGGGTTTCATCTGCTCGACGAGCACATGTCCCGGCTGGCGAGCTCCGCTGCCGCGTTGGGCTTCCGTCACGCCGCGAGCGACGCCCTCGCGGCCCTCGACGCCGCGGTGAAAAGCGTCGACGCGAAGCGGCTGCGCGTGCGGCTGGTCTTGCAGCGCGAGGGGAACGTAGAGGCCGTCGCGGCCGCGATAGAGCCGACGCCTGCGGAAACGGTTTGGCGCGTCGTTCCGGCCCGACGGCGTTTCGAGTCGGCGGACCCGCTGCTGCGGCACAAGACGACTCGTCGCGAGCTCTATGAGGGCGAGCTCGCGGCGTCGGGCGCCGACGAGGTCCTGTTCCGCAACGAGCGCGGCGAAATCTGCGAGGGCGCGCGCGCCAACGTCTTCCTGCGCCAAGGCGACCTTCTGCTGACGCCGCCCGCAAGCTGCGGGCTTCTGCCCGGAACCCTGCGCGCCCGCCTCATCGCCGAGGGTCAAGCGAAGGAGGAGATATTGACGCTCGAAAGACTTGCGGAAGCCGAGTTCCTCATGGGCAACAGCGTGCGCGGCCTCGTGCGGGCGCGGCTCGAGCCCCAGTCCGCCGCGTGAGGGCGCTCACCGGCATGAGCGCGCGGGCTCGCGTTGCGCCAGCGCTTGCCGGTAGCCGGCGATGATCGCGTCGACCATGTTCTGGAGAGAGAAATTTGCGGCCACATGCTCTGCGAGCTGCGCCGCCTCTGCGTCGGCCTTTACGGGATCGGCGTCCAGCTCCCCGCGCATCGCGTCGGCGAGAGCCTGCGGATCGTCGCAGGCGATCAGCCGATCCGCGTAGGGGCCGAAAATCTCCGGCACGCCGCCGACCCTCGTGGCCACCAGCGGCTTGCGCGCCGCCGCCGCCTCAAGAACGATGTAGGGCAGAGACTCGAGCCGGCTCGGCACGACCATGATCCGCCCCTGCGCGAAAGCGTCGCGCACTCCCATCGGCGCCTTCATGGTCAGCTGCTCCGCGACGCTGAGCGCGGAGGCGCGCGCCAGCAATGCCGCTTTGTCCGGGCCGTCGCCGACCATGGCCAGCCGCGGACGCCGACCGTCCTTCGCGAGCAGGGACAGCGCGTCGAGCAGCGTGTCAAGCCCTTTGACCGAGCGGAACTCGCCAACATAGAGGAAATCCGCTGCGTCTGCAGCGGCGGCGACAGGCGAGAGCTCGCTCGCGGCGACGCCGTTATGCACGATCTTCGCGACACCCCGCGGCCGCCCGACCTCGGCGGCGAAGCGCGAGGCGATAAAGGCGCTCTCGAAGAGCAGCAGGTTCGTGCGCCGCGCGAGCAGCGCCTCGATCCACATATAGGCCTGATGTCGGCGCGTGCCCGGCAGATAGTTCAGGCTGCCGCCGTGGGGCGTATAGGCGCGCATCGCGGGCGCGCTCGGCCAGGGGAGGCCCGCGAGCCGCGCGAACAGGCCGCCCTTCGAGCCGTGGCCGTGGATCACATCCGGCTTCAGCGCCGCGAGGCGGCGCGAGATCTTGGCGAGGGCGGGAATGTCTTCGAGACTGGGACCGCGCTGGATCGGCAAACGCATGAGCCCGAGCGCGAGCTTCGGCTCGAGCTCGGCGAGCAGCGCGTCGCCTCGCGCGCCGCCGGTTAGCGAATCGGCGATGACGCCCACGGCGTGGCCGCGCGCGGCCTGCTCGCGCGTGAGATCGAGCACGTGACGGAAAAGGCCGCCGACCGGCGCGCGAAGCACGTGGACGATGCGGAGCGGCGGCGGGATGGGAGCCTCAGGCTTCACGGGTCCTGGCTTCCCAAGGGTTGATCAGCCTAAGGCCGCAACCCTCGAAGCCGCGAAGATCTTGCGTGGCGACGGCAGCCCCTGCGACGAAGGCTGTGGAGGCAATCAGCGCGTCGAAGGCTTCAATGGGCGCGCCCGCCTGCCGGCGGTTGATGACGATCGCGCTGTAGCGGTCCGCCGCCGCAGAGTCGAAGGCCAAAATGCGCCCTCCGAAATCTTCTTCGAACATCAGTCTTGCGGCGTCCTCCAAGGCAGCCCTCCGCTTGCCCTCGGGCAGCGCGCGAACGCCAAAGAATATCTCCGCGCAATTGATGCTCGTCGTATAAAGCGAGGCGCGCGGTTGCGCCGCGATCCAATCGCGCACCGCCGGATTGGGCTCCGAGCGCATCAGTTCCGAAATAACATTCGTGTCGAGCGCGATCATGAATCGAGTGAGGGCGGCTCGCGGACCACTACGGGGATGTGCGCTGCAAGTTCGTCGACGCCGCCGAGTGGCGCAAAACGACGACGGACGGCTTCGGCCAGATCGACTTCGCGCGTCGCTTCGGAATTCTGGAGTGCCGACTGCAGAATGCGCCGCGCCTCCGCCTCCATGGAGCGACCGCTCTTGGCCGCGCGAACGCGCAGGCTCTCCTTGATTGCTGGGTCGAGTTTGCGAATGGTGAGACTGGCCATGATCGCGTCGATGCTCCGCATGAAAACTGTATGTGTCGCTGGCATTGATGTCAATGATTGCGGAAGGAGACAACGGAGACGATCGAGGCGCTTGCCGAGCCGATCATCGTCTCGGCGGCGCGCAAATACACGTGGAAATCAGGAAGAGCGGGCGGCGCCTCACGGGCGTCCCTCCACTTCCGGCGCACAGCAAACTTCCAGCTCTGATCTAGACACCGTCTCAAGTCAGCAATCGGCTCGCGGCGTTCGCGCAGCGCCCTTTCACCCTTGCAGCGGCGCGTCCGGCACGCTGCGCGGCGCGGGCGCGCCGTCGAGCGCGTCGGCGGGCGGCTTCGGCTCCGCGTCCTCCTCCGCTTCTGCCGCCGGGCGCTTCTTGCCGGCCTCGATGATGTCGCGCTCGGGCCGCGGCAGCACGGGCCCTTCGGGATAGACGAAGCCGAGCTTCTTGCCGCCGCTCTCGTCAGCGACGACGACGACATGCACGGCGCCGCCGTTCTTCAGGCGCCCGAAGAGCACCTCGTCGGCGAGCGGCGTCTTGATGTGCGTGTGGATCACGCGCGCCATCGGCCTTGCGCCCATCGACTCGTCGTAACCATGCTCGACGAGCCAGGCGCGCGCCTCCTCGGAGAGATCGATGGTGATGTTGCGGTCGGCGAGCTGCGCCTCGAGCTGCATGATGAACTTGTCGACGACGCGCGCGATGACCGCCGCCGGCAAATGCGCGAAGGACACCACGGCGTCGAGCCGGTTGCGGAACTCCGGCGCGAACAGCCGGTTGATCGCCTCGCTGTCGTCGCGGTCCTTCTTCGAGCGCGTGAATCCGATCGGCGCCTTCTGCAGGTCGATCGCGCCGGCGTTGGTCGTCAGAATTAGAATCACGTTGCGGAAGTCGATCGTCTTGCCGTTGTGATCCGTTAGCTTGCCGTGGTCCATGACCTGCAGCAAGATGTTGAACAGATCCGGATGCGCCTTCTCGATCTCGTCGAGCAGCAGCACGCAGTGCGGATGCTGGTCGACCGCATCGGTCAGCAGCCCGCCCTGGTC
>Ga0187784_10004883_pt1 | contig 10870 bp, 9 predicted proteins | sample 1015_SJ02_MP15_2_FD_132964 | JGI IMG/M metagenome (GOLD analysis project Ga0187784, IMG submission 132964) | Tropical peat soil microbial communities from peatlands in Department of Meta, Colombia - 1015_SJ02_MP15_20_MG | ecosystem: Environmental > Terrestrial > Soil > Wetlands > Peat | place... | reverse complement strand
CTCATCCGTCCCGCTTACTTGGTGCATCCTGCATGTCGGTTGCGTCGATAATTCATTCCGAATAAACGGAATCTTAACAATCGGAACGGTATCATTTCGGTATCTGTCATACGCAGGCCCATAGGTCGGTGCCCTTCTCCTAAAAGCAGGCGCATTTGGTATGGTATACTTGTGAGGCACCGGGAATCCGATAGGGACCGCTCCGCTATTTTCTTACTCACCCTGCAAGCAAAGGTCCGGTCTATCCGGCTCTGTAATGGCGGTAGCTTGCTGAAAAAGATAGACAAAGATCCGGAATGAGTTCTCATTTCTCCCTGGTTCACCAAGATACCGCATGACTATTCGGAGCGTGGCGAAGGGTCTATTTCGAAAGATGGGCTATCTGGTCGAGTCATACAACGTCTACCGTGACCCCGCAGCCCTTCTCATGTCTCTCCTTTCTTCAAACAGCATCGACGTGGTCTTCGACGTCGGCGCGAATGAAGGTCAATTCGCCGGCGGACTGCGGCGCAACGGCTACAGGGGAAGGATCGTCTCCTTTGAGCCGGTCGCGCAGGCCTACGAGAAGCTGGCTGCGAACGCGCAGGGCGATGGCTCGTGGCAGACGGTGAAGTGCGCCCTAGGCTCATTCGACGGCAAAGGAGTGATAAATGTCGCCTCCAGTACAGCCAGCAGCTCTCTGCTCAACATGCTGCCGCGCCACGTCGAGAGTGCTCCCGGGTCCAAATACCTTCGTCAGGAACAGATCTCCGTCCGCAAGGTTGACTCCGTTATCGACACCTATCTTACGAAGGGAGAGAGGTTGTATCTGAAGGTCGATACCCAAGGCTTCGAGAAACACGTCATCGAAGGCGCCGAAAGCTCGCTGGAGAAGATCTGGGGCATACAGCTTGAGATGTCTCTCATGCCCCTTTACGAAGGAGAAACCCTCATCGGAGATTTGGTCGATATGCTGTCGGGAAAGAATTACGGCTTGCTTTCTCTGGAACCGATCTGGCGGGACCCAGTGACTCAGGAGTTGTTGCAAGTTGATGGTATCTTCTATAAAAAGGGATCCTCCTTGCCTTGAAAGCCTTTCGAGCGTTACAGTCTCCGCGCCCACGCTAGATCACAATTGAAGACCTCATCTGAAGCGATTCCGTGAGCGACGCAAAACTGATAAGCATCATTACTCCGGTTTACAACCGGCGCGATGAACTTCGAAAGTGTCTCGCGAGTATCTCCTATCAGACGTACGGCGATTTTGAAGCTATCATAATCGATGATTGCAGCAGTATCCAGATCAAAGACATAGTGGACGCCATGAATGATCCGCGCTTCATGTACATGAGAAACCAGAAGAATGGCGGTCCCCACATTACCGGGACTCTAGGATGGGAAGCGTGCAGGGGTGAGTATATCGTCAACCCTTACACTGCGGCGAGATAGATCGCAATGTCGCTCAAAATAGGCTTCTTTCATTGTGATAGGGGGGTCGGTGCAGAAGAAGCGCCTCTTCAGTAACGCTGCCATGTCCATGCTCCAGGTACTCGTCGTAAGCGGGACCCTGTTCGTCCTCTACCGAGTTCTGCTCAAGACAATAGGCGTGAAGCAGCTTGGGATATGGTCCTTGGTGATGGCAACTGGCTCGCTCACACAGCTGGCCAATCTGGGGCTGGTGGGAGGGGTGACGCGGTTTGTCGCAAAATATGCAGCGCGGGGAGAGCATGATCTGGCGTCGAGGGTGGTCCAGACCGCTATTACATCCCTCGGGCTCTCCACAGGCGTAGTGCTGGCAGGTCTCCTTCTTTTTGCCAGGCCTGCCTTCTCCTTGTTCATGCCCGCCGATTCTCTCAGAGTCGGCCTATCGATCGTACCCTACGCCTTTCTCTCCTTGTGGATCGCCATTTTGGCCGGGGTTTTTCAGGCCGGCCTCGACGGGTACCAGCGCATCGACGCCAAAAACATTGTCGTCATGACAGGATCGCTCATCTATCTTGGTCTATGCTGCATTTTTGCATTGAAATGGGGTCTCGTTGGAGTCGCTGCCGCGAGCGTGCTTCAGAACCTGTGGCTCCTCGTGGTCACGCGGTATGCGTTGAAGAAGCGCCTCCCTTCCCTACCCGTTTTTCGCTACAGATGGGACCGTGCACTGTTTAAGGAAATGCTCGGCTACGGAGTCAAGTTCCAAGTGATGTCCGTGGCAGCAATGGTCACCGACCCCGTCACGAAGGTATTCATGAGCAGATTCGGCGGGCTCGCTGCAGTGGGCTACTATGAGATGTGCAACCGAATGGTGCAGCAGTTGCGCGCATTCATTGTCACTCCGGGGTTCACGCTGGTTCCAGCGGCAGCGGACCTGAAGGAGAGGGCGGTGGAAAGGATCAAAGCCCTTTACGACAGCTCCTACAACCTGACCTTCTGCGTAGCCGCCGCAGTTTACGGGTTGGTCATCATGTATGCCCCCCTGATCTCCAGGGTATGGATCGGCCACTATGAGAAGACCTTCGTGACCTTTACCGTTCTCTTATCTATAGCCTGGTTCTTCAATGTCCTGGCTGTGCCCGCCTACTTCATAAACCTGGGAACGGGGGACCTGAGGTGGAACGTTGCGGCCCACGTCGGCGCGGCAATAGTCAATGGGCTCGCCGGCTTCGTCCTGGGCAGGCACTTGGGCAGTTTTGGGGTAGTTCTGGCATGGGTGATCGCTCTGATTTCCTGTGGGGGCCTCGTCGTTAGCGTTGGTTACCACATAAGCCACGGCATACCTTTATCGAGGCTGATTCCCCGGTCGAGCATCGTCCTCGTTGCGGTCTGCATTTTCGGCATAGCCGTCACCTATCTTGTTGTCCCACAATTTGCCGGAGCGACCCGGGGACCCGGTGTGCCCCTGGTGAATTACGGTCTTCTGTCTGTGGCAGTCATTTCGTTGCTTTGGGTGCATCCATCGCGCAAACAGTTGTTCCGGCTCATTACGGACAAGGCGGGCTAGGGACAAGGAAATGCAGGCACAACCCATAGTGATTGAAGCAACAGAGCACGTTCAGGAGAAAAAAAGCATTCCGTCATCCAAGACTTTGGGGCTTCTCCTCCAGTTGATAATACTCATAGGCGCTTTTTACGACGCCATAGAGTTTATCAAACCCGAGTTGTCCACGGCGAAGCTCAATGTTATTGATCTGCTCCTCTCAGCCGTCTATCTGGTCTGGTTGTTCCTTGTAGCATGGAGGAGGGTGCGGCTACCCCGGTTCTCACGAAATAAAGCGCTCTATCTTTTCATACTCATGCAGCTCGTGCCCATCCCTGTCGGTTTTGGGCAAGGCCACGTGTGGCAAACAGTCCTGCGCGATGCAAGGGCGCCATATTATTTCATACTATCTCTGGTGGTGATCAGCTACGCCACCGATGAAAAGGCGCTGAAGAAACTGCTCTCCACTTTTCTCGTGGTGGGGTCCGTCTGTCTGGTATTGGATTATCTGGTCTTCATCTTCAAGATCCCGGTCGCCACGGGCCTATCCTTTACGCTCCTCACCACGGGCAGGGCGACCCGTCACTTCGGCTATCACTCGAGCCACGTGCTCCTCCTCGTCTGCATCATGCTTCTCCTCAACTATTTGTTTATCTCCAGAGCCAGGAAGTCCGTCAAGCTGACGGCTTTCGCCGGACTGGCTTCGTTCGCCGTGGGGTTGTGCCTCACCCTAATCCGGGGCCTCTTCATCGGCATGGTTTTCGGCTGCGCCCTTTCCTTGCTTGTTCAAAAGGATAAGAAGAAAGTACTTGCGGCATCCGCCTCAGGCCTCATTTTGGCGACCTTGGTCGCGCTATTGCTCCTCGCCTCTCCGGAGGCAACGACCTCATTCGTGAGAATACCTATGGTCGAGAGATATATGAGCATTCTGGATCCCTCGGCCTCCTCAGAAGAGGCCGCCAACACGGCAAAAGCGCGAATAGATGCAATCCAATCGGCAAATAGGGCTATACGAGAACATCAGTTGTTAGGCTTGGGATACGGCGAACACAGAAGAGCCAGGGACGATAAAGATGTGATTGATCCTGTGCTTCCTTACATGGGTCATTCGGCGCCGAGCTACATGTTGTACAGAACGGGATACGTGGGCACTTGTGTGCTCCTATTCTGCCTCACCGTATTCTTCACTCGGGGATTTAGGTCTTTGGGAAACAGCATGGAAGGTACCATATCGCAGCTCGCTTACCTCACGGTCTGTGCGTCTTTTCTGGCAATCTGTGCCGCCTCGTTCGGCAGCAACATGATTTATGGGGCCGACCGGTTCTCTCCCCTCGTCGCGATAATTACGGGGCTTCTTCTCTCCAGAGTGAAAAGAGCCGAAGCCGACCTGCCTTTGAGCCATAGTCAACGACGTCTAAGGTCATCGTGGACAGCGACACCCCCAAGATTACCATAATCATCCCGATCATCCCGTCCTATAACGAGGCGCCCTTTATCGAGCAAACCATAAGGTCAGTCCAGGAGCAGGACTATCCCCACGTGCAGCGCGTGGACACCAACTCTTTTCATGCCGGTGCCCTCTGGGCAAAGAGCTTCTCTCGTAGGCTACCAGCTCATCCCCTTGCTTCGAAGGAAGTTCTGCGCTCCTTGATCACCCAATGATGCTGCCGCGCACAAATCCTCATACGCCCGTCTCTTGTCGCCGAGCTTGTCATAGGAAATCGCCCTGTTTCTGTAAGGGAATGCGATTTTCGGGTCTATCTCGATGGCCTTGTCGTAATCCATCACTGCCCGTTCCTGGTTGCCAAGGAACGCGTAGGCTTCCCCACGGTTGTCGTAGGCCTCGGCAAAATTCGGATCGATAGCTATGGCCCTGTCATAATCGGCTATGGCCCGGTCGTAATCACCAAGAGCGGAGTAAGCATTGCCCCGGTTGTTGTACGCCCCCTCCAACGCGGGATTGAAGTTTATCGCCTTGTCGTAATCGGCGATGGCTTGCTTTTTGTTACCAAGGGCGGAGTAGGCAGTGCCCCGCATGTAGTAGGCCATATAGTTGTCGTTGGTGACGGAGACGGCATGGGTAAAAAGCGTGAGGTTATCACGCCAATAGCCGGCCTGAGTCCATGTCAGAACAAAACAGAAGAGGAGGGCCATTGTGGAGGATGCGATGAGCGCAGGCTCCCGGTAACGCCATCTTTTCAGAAGCTCCGGGATGCCCCAGGCCATCATGATGAAGAGGCCGATGAGGGGAACGTAGGTGTAACGGTCCGCCATGGCTTGGCTGCCCACCTGGACGAGGCCGATCACGGGGACGAGGGTGCCTACGTACCAGAACCAGCCTACAAAGAGGTACCGGAACCTCCTGGCTGCCCATAGAATGACGATTGTCGCGACGAAGAAGAAGAGCGCCGATGTTAAGACTTGCCACGAAGCCCATTGTTTCTGGTAGGGATAGAAAATGGCGAGATTATGAGGCCAGACCGTTTTTTCGATATAGGCGGCATAGGAAATAAAGGCATTCCAGGTACGGGAGATCAGGGGAAAGACCAAAACGGACTTTACCGCTCCCCCCTTTTGTTGGACGCGATAGGTGATCACGCTTGAGAGGATGGTCAGGAGAAAAAGGGGAATTTTTTCCAAGAACAACGAGCGAACCAACTGCCGCGGTGGTAAAGAATCCGTTGTTCTTTCTCTCCTTGCTTCTCCCTTTGTGGCTGCCTTCTTCTTCCCTGATTTTCCTTTCCCTTTGTCAGACACCGCCGGTTTAACCGGTTTTGTCTGGATCTCCCGTGACAGTTGTTCCCCTTTGAACCGCCTCAGTGGCCAATAATCCAAAAGGAGGAGTACGAAGGGAAGGGTGACGACCATGGGCTTAGCCATGAGGCCCAGGGAAAAGAAGAGGAGGACGAGCAGGTATTTCCAGGGGGAGGGACGCTCCGCATAATAGCCGTAAGAGCCCATGGTGAGCATCCAGAAGAAGGTCGAGAGCACGTCCTTGCGCTCGGCCGCCCATGCCACGGATTCGACGTGGAGGGGGTGGAGAGCAAAGAGGGCTGCCACAAAGGCGCTTCGCCATAAGGCATTCGTCATCCTGTGGAGAACGAAGAAGAGGAGGAGCGTGTTAGCGATGTGAAAAAGGAGGCCCACGGAATGATGCCCACGCGGGTTGAGGCCAAAAAGGTCCACGTCCACCATGTGGGATATCCAGGTGAGCGGGTGCCAGTTGAAGGAATGGCCGGTGGTAAAGGCCCAGAGGATGCCGTCCTGGGTCAGACCGGCTTTGACTTGGCTGTTTTCGGTTATGTACAGGTTGTCATCGAAATTGATAAAACTACTATGGGTGACCTGCCAAAAGGCAAGAAGCGTCACGACCAGCAAAAACCCAGATATGATGAGAGGTTTATGCGTGGCCACCAAGAAGCCCCCTGGGGCCGTACAAAGGAAATCGAAGCGTCATACACGATCTTGCAGGCACGATTCGTTCAACGATAAGAGTCAAGAACTTGTTCAAAACGAAAGAAAGTCTAAAGAAAGGAAAGAGTCCTTGTCAAGGGCCATATCTACGTCTGCCTTCCGAACCGGAATCGCCTGACCAATCATCTCTCATGGGGGTTGCATGAAAGTAATGTACGTTGGTTTCGATTTCTGCCCGCCCATGAGCGCCGGACCAAAAAACTTTTGGTTACCGCTAGCCTCGACCCGCCGCAACGGCGGAGCTCGTTTCTCGTTGCCGCACTCGCTCGGCCCCCTAGCAGCTTCGGGAGGAAACTTAGTGCCTTAGACGTGATGGAGCAGGATGAAGAACCACAGTGGACATCACCTCCACCCCTAAGATCACCATAATCACCCCGTCCTATAACCAGGCGGCTTTCATTGAGCAAACCATAAGGTCAGTCCAGGAGCAGGACTATCCCTATGTACAGCACATCGTCGTCGACGGAAGCTCCTCGGACGAAACAATATTGATTCTCCGCCGATACGGCCACTTGATGTGGATATCGGAAAAGGATCGTGGCCAAGCGGACGCCCTTAACAAGGGACTAGCCCTTGCCACAGGGGACATCATCGGCTGGATCAACTCCGACGACTACTACGAGAAGGACATCTTCCAGACCGTGGCAGCCTTCTTCTCCGATCCTTCGATCCAGTGGCTCGTGGGCAACGTGATCCACACCAATTCGCAAGGAACGCAGAAGGTCCGTGGCAGGAGCCCGGAAATCAGCTATGAGCGCCTATTGAGGAACCCGGACATCGTGAGGCAGCAGGCGACCTTTTTCCGCAGGACCCTTCTCGACCGGGTAGGGGGTTGGAACCCGGAGCTCTTCATGGTCATGGACTTCGACCTCTGGGTCCGCCTTGCGAAGATTGCTCCCCCGAAAATGGTGGACAAGGATCTGGCCTATTTCCGCATCCATGCGCTGCAGAAATCCAGGCCGGCCAGCGTGCGGAGGCAGACGAGAGAACTATGCAGCATCTTGAATCGGGAAGGTGTTTCCGGACCCGCGATTGCGCGACTCTATCTCAGAAAGCGATGGGAGCTATTCAAGTCGCATTGCCGACTCCCCTTTGTGTCCCTTGGCATATTGGAAGGCGGTGAGACCCACGATGTGAAGAAGCACGCCACTGGATAGACGGTGAGGATAACCCATGCCATATTCGGCCTCTCCATAGGTGGCGCCGAGACCATGCTCGTGGATATAGTTCGCGAGCAGTCCGTCCGTGCCGAGGTCTCCCTCATCGTCGTGAACGCCGATGTTCATGAATCCGTCCTGACGGGGCTAACCGACCGGGTACGGTTCGCGACGGTGGGTCGACCCGTCTCCAGCAGAAATCCCTGGTATGCCCTCAAGCTGTCCCGGTTGCTCCGCCGCCTTGCTCCCGATATCCTCCACGTCCACGACAAGCGCGTCATCGACTTGGTCCCCTTCTCACGCGTGCCCATGGTCGTCACGATCCACGATACCAGGGACGACCTTCCTGGGTCGATCCGTCGCTATCGAAAGGTTTTCGCAATTTCCGAGGCAGTCAGGGACGACGTGCTCGACCGCTATCCAGGCCTGGACCTCACGGTAGTCCACAACGGCGTCTCCTTCTCGCGCATCAAAAAAAAGGAGCGCTTCGGCAATAAGCCTTTCCGGGCGGTTCAGATAGGCCGCCTCATGCATGAAACGAAGGGGCAGGACATTCTCCTCAAGGCCCTCAAGCATGTAGCCGAGAGGATCGGCGAAGGCGCGCTGACCGTCGATTTCATCGGCGAGGGTGAGTCGCGCCAGTTTCTTGAAGACCTTGCCGCGAAATTGGGAGTCAGTCAGTGGTGCAGGTTCCTCGGCGTGCGCACCCGTGAGGAGGTATACGAGATGCTCCCTGCCTACGACCTGCTGGTCCAGCCTTCCCGGTACGAAGGGTTTGGCTTGACCGTGGTAGAGGCGATGGCGGCAAAGGTGCCAGTTCTCGTCTCAGGCATAGAGGGCCCCATGGAGATCATAGAGAGGGGACGCTTCGGTTTCTTTTTCCGGACTGAAGACCCGCAGGATTGCGGCGACAGGATCATAGAGATCATGGACCTCTCGCAAAAGCCAGGGTTCGGCCAAAAGATGAGCGAGGTCTATGATTACGCGAAAAGCCGTTTCGACATAAGCTTGACAGCGGAAAAGTACATGGAAGAGTATAGAAGAGTGATCTCTGGCGGCGCTATGTCGCGGTAGTGTGAAGATGAGATGCGTGATCCCTCTTATAGCCGTCGCCATCTGCCTGTGCTGGCTCGGCTCCGCGTGCGCGGAGCAGCCGGGAGGTGTCAACCTCCTTCGGAACAGCACTTTCCAGAAGCAGACGAACAAAGGGCTGCCCGACTATTGGGATTTGCACCATGCGGCAGCCATGACTTTCAAAAACCTTTACGACCAGTATGGTATCGATGAAACAACGGCGTCGCCGGTGGCCGGCGCCAAGGTGCTCAAGGTCGTCAACTCCGAGGCCGGCTTCCTCCACTTGATGCTCTGGCCCACTAGCTTCGACTCGCCACTGCCCCCGGGTGAATACACCTTCTCCGTCTATCTCCGGGCTGATCGCTACGGGGCCGAATATACGGTTTATAAAACCAGAGGCAACTCACAGGTCTTCACGGATCATCTCACCAAAGAGTGGAAGCGCTATTCCGCGACGTTCCACACGACCAAGGCAGACCCCGACCTGCAGCCTGCCCTCTATTTCAGAAGCAAGGCAGCCTACTACCTTGCCGCGCCACAGCTCGAGAGGGGGGCAGTGGCTACTCCGTTCCAGCCGGACACAGCCGCGGCGGCCCGGGAGGGGACCGTCGCTGCCAAGACCCTGGCGGACGAGGAGGTGCTGAGGGAGACCCTCCGGAAAGCGGTTCCCGACAGCAGCCCTATGAATGCGGTCTTCGAGTACGACTATTACACGAACGATCCCTTCGCGCGCCTTTTCGTCACCTCCGGGTCTCGGCGCGCCCTGACCCTCCGAGTTTCGTGCCGGGCCTCCGATGGCACGATTGTGCATACTCCCGATCATTCGGTGGAAGCAGGGTCTGAGACGGCCGTAGATATCCCCCTTGCCGGCCTACCCGAAGGAGATCTCGCGTGCGCGATCGAGGCCTTCAATGGGAACGGCCTCGTATCGACTTTTTCGGCCCATGCGCAAAAGAAGAGCCCCGGGCCCTTGAAAGTGCGCGTGAATCAACACCGCCGTTTCATCTCCGTGGATGGGCAGCCTTTCCAGATCATAGGAATAGCGGTCGCCGGTCTGCCCCCTGAGTGGTATTTCGAGGACCTCGCCGGCCATGGTTTCAACACGGTTTTCTATACCTCCTCCCTGAAGGCGCCGGGCGTCCACAATGTGGCGGCTGTTAGCAAGTTCCTCGATGCCGCCGCCCGGCACCGGCTGAAGGTGATCGTCGGGTTGCCTCTCATGGGTGGTAAGCCGCCCGACTGGCAGGAGCGCCTCGCAGGGTTTTGCCGTTTGGTGGAATCGTTCAAAGGCCATCCCGCGGTGCTTGGCTGGTGGGCATTCGACGAGCCCTATTCGTGGAAGGAAAACGAGCTGTTGGAAGTCTACCGGACGCTCAAAGCAGCCGATCCGTGCCATCTGGTACTGGCGAACTGGGGGGGAGCGCCTCGGGAGGTTGGGCGGGAGCCATTGGGCTCGCTCGCCGCAACCGATGTCTATTCCCAGGACTCTTACCCCATCACCTTTCTGGGTCAGACCCTTCCGCTGTTTGGGATCGAGAACTTTTGCGCGTCGAAGACCGCCCGTGTGAAGCACAAGCCATCCCACGTCTTTATCCAGCTTTATGGGGATGAGAACGCCTGGCGGGAACCGACGGGGGATGAGCTGTCATTCATGACGACCTTTGCCCTCATGAACGGCTCTATGACGAGTTACTGGGACACGAGATCCAACTGCCGGGAGACCTGGGACCGTATGGCCACAATCAACCGCACTACCAGACAGCTCTCTGCCGCCCTGTTCCTCGATCCGGAGGCGCGAGAAATCCGCGAGCCTGGTCTGCAGGGCAATTTTCTTTATTCGGTATGGGAAAAAAGAGGGAGACGATACGCCATCATTCTCCACCTGAATGAATCCACCCAGCCGTTATCCATTGATGTTTCTGACCTTGTCAACAACAAAGATTCAAAAGTCGACATGTTCGTGGGGAAGGGGCCTGATCGCCTCGTCAAAGGCTCTATCGTCGACTCTTTCGGCCCCTACGAATCGAAGGTCTATACCTTCCCCCGGTAAGGCCCTCTCACTCGTAATCCTGAACGGATAGATACGGCCTAAAGAACGTGAAATGGCACCCAGAGCGCTGTTGATTGAAGCTACGGATTACAAGGACTTCCCCGTAGGTGGGCAGCTTACTTTTGCGAGGCACATGATCAGGGCGTTCGGAGATCGTCTCGCCCTGGT
>Ga0187784_10004882_pt1 | contig 10871 bp, 10 predicted proteins | sample 1015_SJ02_MP15_2_FD_132964 | JGI IMG/M metagenome (GOLD analysis project Ga0187784, IMG submission 132964) | Tropical peat soil microbial communities from peatlands in Department of Meta, Colombia - 1015_SJ02_MP15_20_MG | ecosystem: Environmental > Terrestrial > Soil > Wetlands > Peat | place... | reverse complement strand
TCATGTCATCTATAATAGACGAACTGGACAAAATAGACAACTGGCCGGGGCGGGTCCCAGGCGGCTGGACCTGGCTCGGCTGAACTGCGCCGAGCCTCGGAATGACATCCCAATTGAGCGCCATTGCCAGCCCAGTCCCCCGCGTTCGCGCCCCGGCGTTGGGCGGTGACCTGGGTATTGCTGCGCTCCGCCGCTGGGTGGTCTAGGTTCGCCTCACACGGCAAGCTGTACCAGCCGCCGCGCGAAATCCAGCTGAGGCGGATTTTTCAGGCTGTGACCCGAACCTGGAATGCCCTTTCCGGCGCCGCTAAGGGGCCTGGAAGGCGACAACGGGACTCGGGTAACGGTTTCGGTCATGGAAGCCCCCGAGGTGCGCTATAAGCGAATGTGGGTACCGTAATTATATCTAAGAGATATACACAATCAGGATTCACGACGGATTTATCGTCCAGGCTAAGCCGGCCCCGTGGCCCTCAAATACTTCATATTGGCGGCTTGACACTGCCATATTCGTAACGCATCGACATGTGCGTTTGGCGCGCGCCATCGACCTCCTGGCGAAGCGGCGCCCCTTTCGCCTTGGATATCCAGATCTGGGTGTCCCCGCCGGTCGCCGCGTCGTGCCAACTGTACACCCCCGCCATTTCGCCGTTCACCGCCTCGTCTTTTACATACTTGCAGGCCATGTTGTCGGCCCAGGTCTTTGATTGCAACGTCTCCGCCCGCTCCTGCGCTGACATTGGGGCGCTGCTCCAGGTGCTGTTATCAGTCCGCGAATAATAGACGCCGGGCAGGAAAATCATCTCCATGGTATGTTCTTTGCCGCTCCTGCTGGTTGTGCTGTAAATGTGAGTGGCAGATGTCAGCATCTTGCCTGCCGTTGCCAGAACCGCCTTGCAGTCGCCTTGGGCCATCAGGGGACCAACCCCCATGGCTAGAAGCCCGAAGGCGAATCCCGCCGCCACGTACGGCCATTTCTTGCCCTCTGTAGCCATGTAGTTTATGACTCCTTTGCAGTCATGTTGCGCTTGCTGGATGCGCAGGTCAAGGCTCCGGTCCGTTTCGCTGCCGGTCCAGCGATTTCATGCGGCCGGAGGCCTCAGGGCTCGCGCTCTTCGAGACCTGGAATGCGGTGCCACCTTAGTCCCACTGGAATCAATAACGTACGTCTTCGCTTGTTAATGGAAGACAACTACCACGAGGTCGCTTGAAGTTACACTGAATCAGTGCTACACTGATTTCGTGTCAGAGCCCAACCGCTTGCGCAATGTGACCGTGACGCTGGAGGAAGACGTCGCCCGCTGGGCGCGAATCGAAGCGGCCCGCCAGGACACCAGCGTTTCGCGGCTGCTCGGCTCGATACTGAAAGAACGCATGGCTGCCGCAGGCGGTGCGGGGGCAGAAGCGGCAGTGCGGCTGGCAACCTTCGGGAAGCGCCACAAGCTGTCCTTAGGCAACCTCAGAGTCAAAGACCTGATCAATGAAGGCCGCCGGTGAGCCGGTTCGTTCTCCACGCTTCGGTCGCGCTGGCCTGGTGCTTCCCGGGCGAAGGTGCCGGACTGGCTCAGCACGTTGCCGTCCTGTTTAAGCAAGGCCACACTGCAATTGCGCCCGCGTTCTGGCCGCACGAGGTGTTAAACGCACTGCTTGCCGGAGAGAAACGCAAGCGTATCTCCCGCCAGCTCGTGGAAGAATTTCTGGGTGATCTCGGCGTGTTACCCGTAGCCTTGCAGCAAATCCCGGCTGAAGTGGTCTTTGGCAGAATTCAGTCGCTCAGCCGGATACACGGTCTAACTGCGTACGACGCCGCGTATCTCGATCTGGCGCTCGAGAGCGCTGATCCCCTTGCCACGCTGGACGATGATCTCGCCCGGGCGTGCCGGAAGGCGGGTGCGCGGTTGTTGGAGCCATGATTTGCGAGTTGGCGGGTATTCTGACGACGGGTGGCCCACTCAAGCCCGGCGCCCCAGGTCCGCGCCCCGCTTTTGGGCACGAACCTGAGCGCCGTCTCCTCGTGGAGTTATTTCATTCCGCCTTCCACGTCACCTTGAAGCTGGCGCCGTCCGATGCCAGAGCCGACGGCTGCGCTGTCACCGGTGAGTTCTTGGTGCCGTTCTTGGTGGTAACCGCCTCGTAGACGTCGTTGCCGAATGCTTTGATCACGCCCATGTCGACGGTTGAATCCGTCGCGATGTCGTTGAGATAGCCAGTGTAATCCTTGCCGAACGGGTCCACGCCGAAGTCGGAGAGTTCGTTCCCGTCCATTTCCATGATCCACTCGGCGGAATCGCGCTTAGGAATGCCGCTGCCGCCGCCGGTGAACTTCACTTTCTTGCTGAAGCTTTGTCCTGTTGTCTCGTTCTTGATCGCCACCGTGTAGTAGTTGTTGCCATCGTAGGTCACCGAAGCTGAAAATTTGTTGCCGGGCGAGATCGAGACACTGTTAATGACAATCGAACCGTAGGGATAGAACTCGTACCAAACCCAGTAGTACGGAGTCGCGCCGTTACAATCAGCGTCGGTTCCGATCTGCTCCACGGTGGGGGAACTCCATCCATCAATGCCCACCCACTCCGACGAGTCAGTATTCGGGGTTTTCGTGCAGTTGACCGCGCTGACAATCCACGAGCCCTGAACGTAGGTAAAGTCGGAACCGGTTACCGCGTAGCCAGCCCATATAGTGTTGTAGGAAACATTAACATGCCGGTTGAAGTCGTACCCCTCCTCGTGTGGGACCAAGCTTCTCGGCAAGCCATGGCGCCTGTGTTTGGTTGGAGTGGCCGAACCAGATGTGGACGCGGCGAGCTCCTGGGCGACTGCCGGCAGAACGGCCAATGCGATAAGGCAGAATAGGCATGCAAGTCTTTTCATTGTCATCTTTGGGAGCCTCATGGTAGAAAATTCAGTCGAAACTCAGATCGAACGTGCCCCAGATGACAAGCATATTACGCCCCGAACTGGGGAACGTCAAGGCGGTTTCGGGGTGATGGTGCAGTTTGCCGGGAGGCTGCCACAAAGGACACGAAGCGGCACGAAGGAAAAGTGACGGTCACCGGCCCGGCTGAAGCCGGGCACTTTCAAGGGGGTTGGAGCGCGCCACTTTTTAGGCCGCTCTAATGCGAGTGCCAGGGCGTGCGGGCAGCTGGTCGTGGGCCGCGGGCCAGCGGGAGGCTGAAGGAGAAAACCGATCCATTCCCTAACTGGCTGACCACGCCAATGGTTCCGCCGTGGGCTTCCACGATGACTTTTGCAATGGCCAACCCCATTCCGGTTCCGGGCGCCGCGTAACGCTGGTGTTGGCCGCGATAGAACTTTTCGAAGATCAGAGGCTGCTCGAAAGGATCAATGCCCGGGCCCCGGTCGGCAACACAGGTTACAAGCCGCTCACCTTTGACCTCGCAGCTCACTCTGATGGGTGTGCCTTCGGCGGAATATCTGCCGGCATTGTCCAGCAGATGCATGAGCACTTCGCGAATCCGTTCCACATCCATGCGCACCGGCGGCAACTCTGGCGGGACGATCACTTCCACCGGGTGGTTGGCCAGCGAGGCCTTGGCGTCCTCGAGCGCTGGTTGCAGCGCATCCTGAATGGAGTGAGGCTGCAAGTCGAGCTTGAACAGCCCGGCGTCGAGCTGCGCCATCTCCGACGCTTCGCCCACCAGGCGATTCAGCCGGTCGGCCTCCTCGTCAATCACTGCCAGCAACTCACGCCTTCCGGTTTCCTCCAGCGCTGCGCCCGACAACAAAGTGGTGACGCTGGCCTTGATCGAAGTCAGCGGAGTGCGAAACTCGTGGGTTACGGAATCCAGCAAAGCGGAGCGCAAGCGCTCATTCTCCTGCATCGCCCGGTTTTTACTCAATGCTTCAAGGGCGCGGACGCGCTCAATGGCCAGTCCCGCCAGACTGCCCAGCGCGTCCAGCGTCTCGCGAGAAAGCTCACGCCCCACCACGCCCACCGCTCCTACGGTGCGCAGCCCGAGTCGCAGCGGCACGTAGGTTACACCCTCCAGGGTGATGGGTTCGCCGCGCAGCAGGGTGGAACGGAGAGTGTCCTCGTCCACCGCGGTATCGTGGGAAGAACGGTACATCGAAGGCTGTTCGGCGGCGATCAGCGCGACTCCGGGAACGCCGAAGGTCTCTTGGATATAGGACGGTAAGGTATTCAGCAGCTCGAGCAGGTTCTCCGAGGCCAGCAGGCGCTGGCTGAGACTGTAAAGGCGCTCCACTTCACGCCGCCTCTGCCGAGCCACTTCGGCCTGGCGTCGCGAACGTTCGCCCAGATTGCTGGCCACAAGCGCGGTCACCAGAAATGCCAGCAAGGCGACCCAGTTTTGCGGATCGGCGATGGTGAACGTCCCGATGGGAGGCAGAAAGAAAAAGTCAAAAGCCGCGGTTGCCCCCAGAGCGAGCACCAGCGCATAGCGCAAACCCCAGTATGCAGAGGCCAGCAACATGGCGACCAGGTACATCAGCGCCACCGTCGTGGGATTGACGTGCAGCCGGTAATCCAAGGCAGTGATGGCTGCCAGTGCCGCGAGCACGACGGTGTAGCGCAACGCCTGTTGCCCAGCGCTTTTCACTCCCGCATTGTACGATAAGAAGGTGATAATCTCAGGGCACGCAAGCCCACTGCGATGACCAAGACGCCTGACGAGTGGTTACAAGAGGTTTCGCCGGAGAAGTCACGCGGTATTTTCAAGCTCTTTCTCGGATACGCTCCCGGGGTGGGCAAGACGTACAACATGCTCAGTGAAGCTCTCCGGCGGGCCAGCCGTGGCGAAGATGTGGTGATTGGCGTGGTGGAGAGCCACGGCCGCAAGGCGGTCGCAGAACTGGCTGAGCGGATTGAGCGCGTCCCCCTGCGCAAACTCGAATACAAGGGTACGGTCTTCGAAGAGATGGACGTGGACGCCATTCTGGCCCGCAAACCGAGCGTGGTGCTGGTGGATGAGCTAGCCCACACCAACATCGAGGGCAGCAAGCATTCCAAGCGCTACGAAGACGTGATCGAACTGCTGGAGGCCAAGATCGACGTGCTCTCGACCATGAATGTGCAGCACATTGAGAGCATTGGGCCTACGGTGCTGCAAATTACCGGGACCCAGGTTCGCGAGACGGTTCCCGACTGGGTGATGCAGCGGGTGGATGAAATCGTGCTTGCTGATTTGACGCCCCAGGCTCTGCAACAGCGGATGTTGCGTGGCGACATTTACCCGGTTGACCGGGCGCAGCGGGCGCTCTCGCATTTTTTCCGCCCGGGAAATCTGATTGCGCTGCGCGAGCTGGCGCTGCGTCAGGTCACCCGGGTGGTCGACCGCAGCCTGGATGCGTATCTGGACAAAGAAGAACAGCAGTCGGCGCACACCGTCCGGGAGCGGATTGGTGTTTGTGTCAGTTCCAACCCGGGGGCCCAGTATCTGATCGCCCGTGGCTCGCGGATGGCGCAAGCCATTGGCGGAGACTTGTATGTCTTCTACGTCGATATCGGCGCCGATACCCGCCCGGAGGACCAACGATCCCTGGCAGAAAATATCAAGTTCGCCGAACATTTGGGCGCGCGCGTGTTGCGCGCACCGGGCAAGAGCGTTGCGGATGGCATTAGCCGATTCGTGCGGGAACATCACGTCACGCATGTGATTTTTGGCCGTTCGGCGCGCAGCGGATTGCAACGGTATCTTTATTTGTCGGCCATTCACCGTTTCCTGCGCGATTCCCCTTCGGTCGATGTTCACATCGTGACTCAAGAGGCCCGTTGATGAGCGAACGGCCGCACATCCTGGTGGTGGACGACGAACCCCAGATTACACGCGTGTTGCGCACCAGTTTGTCGGCACAAGGCTACGACATTCGCGTGGCCAACAGCGGCGAAATGGCGCTCGAGATCATGAAGGATTGGTCGCCGAACCTGATCATCACCGATTTGGCCATGCCGTCCATCGACGGCGTACAGCTTTGCCGCGAGGTGCGCGCCGTCTCCCCGGTTCCCATCCTGGTTCTTTCGGTTCGCGACCAGGACCGGCAAAAAGTGGAAGCGCTGGATGCCGGCGCCGACGATTACGTCACCAAGCCTTTCAGCATGAATGAACTTCTGGCCCGGGTGCGAGCGCATCTTCGCCGCCTGCCGAAAGCAGAAGAGGCCGGTCCCGATGTCACGGAGCTCGGCGATTTCCGCATCGACCTGGCCACCCGCACCGTCACCGTCGCCGGCCGGGAACTCAAACTGACGCCCAAGGAGTTTGATCTATTGCTGTTTCTGGCCTCGCATCCTCGCCGGGTCATCCCGCACCGGACGATCCTGAGTGCGGTCTGGGGCGCAAACTGCACCGAGCAGCCGGAGTATCTGCGCGTCTTTGTCGGCCAGTTGCGCAAGAAGATTGAGAGAGATCCGGCTTCGCCTCGTTACTTGCTCACGGAACGATGGGTGGGCTATCGCTTTGAACCCGGCGATTGAGCGTCCTTACGAATTTTTTATGTTTTCCTTAGCCGGTTCTTAGCCGATCGGTGCTTTAATTAAAGATTCGACTAAAGTAAGGCGAAAAACCATATGCAGGATGCTATCTTTGTCGCGCTGACGCTTGCGTTCTTTGTCTTGTCGCTGGGCTATGTGCGCTTCTGCGACCGTGTGAAGTAGGGGAAGCTATGGACACGCAATCTCTTATCATGCTGATCATCAGCGTTCTGATGACTGGTTACCTTTTCTACGCGCTGTTGCGCCCCGAGAAATTCTGAAATGACGCTCAACGGTTGGTTGCAAATCCTGGTTTTCCTGGGGCTGATTTTCGCCATCACCAAACCCATGGGAATCTTCATGGCCCGTGTGTTTGGGCGCGAGCGCACTTTTCTTGACCCGGTGCTGCGGCCGATCGAACGTTTGATCTACCGCGTGACCGGCGTCGATGAAGAACACGAAATGCCCTGGAGTGAATATGCAGCCTCCATGCTGCTGTACAGCCTGGTCTCGATGCTGGTGCTTTACCTGATTCAGCGGATACAGGGCGTCTTGCCGTTCAACCCGCAGCATTTCGGCGGAGTAAAGCCAGAGCACCTTGCCTGGAATACCGCAGCTTCGTTCACCACCAATACCAACTGGCAAGCCTATTCGGGCGAGACCACCATGAGCTACTTCACGCAGATGGCTGGTCTGGCGTATCACAACTTCACTTCGGCGGCGGTGGGCATTGCTTTGGCCATTGCTTTCATCCGCGGCATCGCCCGGCGGCAGATGAAGACCATTGGCAACTTCTGGGTCGATTTCGTGCGCGCCTGCCTGTGGGTGCTGTTGCCTTTCTGCGTGGTTGGGGCGCTGCTGCTGGTGTCGCAGGGTGTAGTCCAGAATTTCAAGGCGTACGATACGGTGAAGCTGATCGAGCCGCAGCAGGTGCAACGCGTAGACTCTAACGGCAACGCCGTGGTAGACGCGAGTGGGAAACCGGTTATGGACACGGTTACCACGCAGACGATTGCGCAGGGTCCGGTGGCTTCGCAGGAAATTATCAAGGAATGGGGAACAAACGGCGGCGGATTTTTCAACGCGAATAGTGCCCACCCCTTCGAGAATCCCACGCCACTGGCGAACTTGATAGAAATGTTTTCGATCTTCGCGGTGGCCGCCGGCCTGACTTACACACTCGGCCGGATGACTGCTTCCCAGGCTCATGGATGGGCCGTTTGGGGGGCGATGGCGATTCTGTTTTTGGCGGGTGTGACAGTTGCTTACTGGGCTGAGGCGCAGGGCAACCCGCTTTATCCTTCCAGCGTCGAGCAGCGGGTGACGAACTCGCAGCCCGGCGGCAACATGGAGGGTAAGGAGGTGCGGTTCGGCATTGCCACCTCAGCCCTGTTCGCCACGGTTACCACCGACGCCAGTTGCGGCGCCATCAACGGCTGGCACGATTCATTCACCCCGCTGGGTGGGCTGGTCCCGTTGGTCAACATCATGCTGAGCGAAGTGATCTTCGGCGGCGTCGGCGCCGGTATGTACGGCATGTTGATCTACATCGTGCTGGCGGTATTCATTGCCGGCCTTATGGTGGGCCGGACTCCGGAGTACTTGGGGAAAAAGATCGAAGCTTACGACGTCAAGATGGCCATGCTGGTGTCGCTGGTTTTCCCGCTCATCATTTTGTCGCTAACCGGCATTTCTGTGGTGAAGGACTTCGGGACGTCCGGCATCTCCAATCCCGGACCCCACGGGCTGAGCCAGATTCTTTATGCCTTCACGTCGGCCGCGGGAAATAACGGCTCGGCGTTTGGCGGATTGACCGTCAACACCCTGTGGTACGACGCAGCTATCGGGATCACCATGCTGGTCGGCAGGTTTTTCATGATCATTCCGATGTTGGCTATTGCCGGCAACCTGGCCCAGAAGAAATATGTTCCACCATCACTGGGCACATTTCCGGTTACGACGCCGCTATTTAGCCTGCTTTTGATCAGCGTCATCCTGATCGTCGGCGCGCTGACTTTCTTTCCGGCCCTGAGCCTCGGCCCGATTCTTGAGCATCTTTTGTTGCACGTCGGGAGGACTTTCTAGGTACCTATGGCAAGCCAGAGCGGTCATCGCAAGTCGGTTTGGAACGTCAACCTGGTGCTGAGCGCTGCCTGGAGTTCAGTGCTCAAACTGGAGCCGCGCAATATGATGGGGAATCCCGTCATGTTTGTGGTGGAAGTGGGCAGCGTGGTCACGAGCATTCTGTTGTGCCTGCATCCCCACCAGGCGTTTTGGTTCAACCTGCAGATCACCTTGTGGCTGTGGTTCACGGTTTTGTTTGCCAATTTTGCCGAAGCCATGGCGGAGGGCCGCGGCAAAGCGCAGGCGGACGCGCTGCGGCGGTCCCGGTCAGAGACCATAGCAAACCGTATCTTGTGTGACGGTCAGCTTGAGCAGATTCCCGGCGCCAAGTTGCGAGTCGGCGATCTGGTCGCGGTGTGTGCCGGTGAACTGATTCCCGGCGATGGAGAAATCATCGAGGGCGTAGCGTCGGTCGACGAATCTGCCATTACTGGAGAGTCGGCGCCGGTGATTCGCGAAGCGGGCGGCGATCGCTCGGCGGTTACCGGCGGCACGCGCGTGCTCAGTGATCAGATCAAGGTCAAAATTACTTCCAATCCCGGCGAGACCTTTCTCGACCGTATGATTGCGTTGGTAGAAGGCGCATCCCGCCAGAAAACTCCCAACGAGATCGCCCTCAACATTCTGCTGGCGGGCTTGACGATCATCTTTCTGCTGGCGGTGGTCACGCTGCAGCCGTTTGCGGTGTATTCGGGATCGCCGCAAACCGTGTTCGTGCTGGTGTCGCTGCTGGTTTGCTTGATTCCGACCACCATCGGTGGTTTGTTGTCTGCCATAGGCATTGCCGGCATGGACCGGCTGGTGCAACACAATGTTCTGGCGATGTCCGGGCGTGCCGTAGAGGCGGCGGGCGACGTAAACACGCTGCTCCTCGACAAAACCGGGACCATCACCTTTGGCAATCGCCAGGCCACCGAATTTCTTCCCGCTCCCGGGGTCACGGATGCCGAGATGGCTGATGCTGCCCAGCTTTCGTCGCTGGCAGATGAAACTCCGGAAGGCCGCTCCATTGTTGTGCTGGCCAAGGAAAAATACAGCCTGCGCGGCCGCGAATTCGCGGCGCACGAAGCGGAGTTCATCCCGTTTACTGCTCAGACTCGCATGTCCGGCGTCAACCTGGATGGCAGGATGGTCCGCAAGGGTGCGGCGGACGCCATCGCCCGTTATCTCGAGCAGAACAATGGGACATTTCCTGCCGAAGTGCGCAGCACGGTGGAGAGAATTGCTTCCTCCGGCGGCACGCCTCTGGTGGTGGCTGAGAACCGGCGCGCCATGGGCGTCATCCATCTGAAAGATGTCGTCAAAGGTGGAATCCGCGACCGCTTTGCCCAGCTGCGCGCCATGGGGATTCGCACCGTAATGATTACCGGCGACAATCCCCTCACGGCTGCCGCGATTGCGCGGGAAGCCGGGGTTGACGACTTCCTCGCCCAAGCCACACCCGAGGACAAACTGAAGCTCATTCGCAGTGAGCAGGCGGGGGGCAAATTAGTTGCCATGACCGGCGACGGCACCAACGACGCGCCCGCGCTGGCGCAGGCCGATGTGGGGGTCGCCATGAATACCGGTACGCAAGCCGCCAAAGAAGCCGGAAACATGGTCGATCTCGATTCCAACCCCACGAAGCTGATTGAAGTCGTCGAAATTGGCAAGCAGTTGCTGATGACCCGGGGAGCGCTCACCACCTTCTCCATTGCCAACGACGTTGCGAAATACTTCGCCATCATCCCCGCTATGTTCGCCGGAACCTTCCCAGTACTCAACGCGTTGAACATCATGCATCTGAGAACACCGCAATCGGCAATTCTCTCGGCGGTGATTTTTAACGCGCTGATCATTATTGCGCTGATTCCGCTCGCGCTCCGTGGCGTGAAGTACCGGGCCATGGGGGCTGAAGCTCTGTTGCGCCGTAACCTGTTTATCTATGGAGTCGGCGGTGTGATTGCGCCTTTCGTGGGCATCAAGATCATCGACGTGCTGATTACGGCTGCAGCGATGGCCTGAGGGTATATATGAAGAAGCATCTGATTACCGCGTTTCTGATGACGATCGCTACTACGGTGCTGCTGGGCGTGCTTTATCCGCTTGTGATCACGGGTCTGGCGCAGGTTCTGTTCCCTAACAAGGCAAACGGCCAGATTATTCTTAACAATGGCGAAGCGATTGGCTCGCGGATCATTGGCCAGCCCTTCAGCTCTGCCAAGTACTTCCATCCGCGGCCTTCCGCTGCCGGCAACGGGTATGATGCCGCCAACTCCGGCGGCACAAACTATGCCTCGACCAGCCGCAAGCTGATTGA
>Ga0187784_10004881_pt1 | contig 10873 bp, 16 predicted proteins | sample 1015_SJ02_MP15_2_FD_132964 | JGI IMG/M metagenome (GOLD analysis project Ga0187784, IMG submission 132964) | Tropical peat soil microbial communities from peatlands in Department of Meta, Colombia - 1015_SJ02_MP15_20_MG | ecosystem: Environmental > Terrestrial > Soil > Wetlands > Peat | place... | reverse complement strand
CTTCTCGGCATAGTTCTCTCCAATGAATTGAATTTCAATACTGATTTTCATTGGCTCTTTCAGGTTATTTAGCGGTTCAACGACTCTCGCTTCAGTATTCAGTATCAGAATGTCTGCTTCTTCTTGGGGATGGTGAATAGTCAGCCAGATTGGAAGCGGAATTGACTCGTCTCTAACGAAGTCCATGTAGTTACCAGTTTGAGAAGAAGCCTTAAGGTAGGCACTTACGTTTCCTGTATCCACATCTAATGTCGTAGATGGATTCGACCAACTGAAATACATAGGGCCATGGCCGTCCATCCAGACTTTAGCTCTCAGCCGATTGACTGACGTTTTCTTGGCTGTCACTAGGAGAGCTTGACGGCCAGCTACGAGACCCTTGTTTGTGAAAGGATTAAATTCGGGGGAAAAAATCGGTTCAAGAATAGTCACTTCAAGTTTAGGCTTGATAAAAAACCGTAAAGCTTGCCTACAAGTGGCGTTATAACTAGCAAGAGCAGCAAGAAGGCCTGTGGTTCGCTTAGCAGCAGAATCCAATTCCAAATGGCTGTAAGTTGATTCTGCACCCATTGAATTATTGAAGCAACATTCATGCCTATAGGTGTTTATAGGCTCACTCTTAAACCCCCCTAAAGTTAACTTGAACAAAGCTCAAGCTAACCCCCCACCGAAGTTAACAGAACCGGGGCTGAGGTGCTGTATAGTCTTTGTCGGATGGTTTAGGGTGGATAAAAGCGTCGGATATGACTGGATTCTTGGTGTATGGGGTTCGAATCTCCTCAAGGTACGCTTGCGCTCGTCCAACAAGGTTGACTAGGCTCTCAATGTCGCAAAATCGCATATCATACTTCTTGGCATAGTCAACGAACCGTTTTGTTATTACTACTATTGTCTCTAGCAGTTCGCAGTTCAGTTCGTATAAGTGCTGGTTGTCGGCTTCCGTTGTCATAGTATCCCTCGTTTCTTCCAATTTTCCCACATGAGAATGTTAACCGAGGCGGTTTCCTCACCTTTCTCTTGTTTGAGAGACGCAAGTTCTTCTTTCGCTTTCTTGAGTTTAGTTAGAATATCGTCTTCGCTTGGTTTCTCGCTAGTGGACAACTGTTCAGTGAAAACCGTTTTCGACAATGTGAGAAGCGCTAACATGCTAGCTAACAGGTTCTTATGCATCTCTCCCTCATTCGCTAAGATCATTTGAGCCATTGCGTACTCTGTGTCATCCAGCTTCTTGCGGTTTTGTTTAGTTAATGTGAAAAGATCGTCAGCGATTTCTATTCCTTTCATGTGCAAATCCATTCGACTCGTGATGAAGTCGTTGAAGGTGAGAATCATTTCAGGAGTCTGCCGCAGTATTGTTCTACCATCTGGCGTGTGTTCGTACATGGCGTACAACTTCTCGAATGTTGCTGTGCTCTTATCTTCCATTTCCATGTAGGCTTTGTAATGCCTGCCAAGTCTTTCGTCTATTTTTTCTTCTTTTCCAGTTTCGCTATCTGTTCGTCTATCCAATCGTTTAGTGCCTCCTCAATTGCAACCTGTAGGTTGCCTTTCTTGAAGCCTAGACTATCTGCGACTGTTTGACGAAATTTCTTTTCCAATTCTTCATCTAGGGTTATGTTTAGTCGTACGGTTCCCATGATTCCTCGTTAGCTATTGGGTGATATGCACGTATAAGGTTATCGCCCTACGTTATACTTATATGCACGTACGTACATAGATACGTGCATAAGGTGTAAGCCGATGGAAAACCCAAGGGAACTGCGAGGCTTGGCGATTGCTGAGAAGGCTAACCAAATCATTCGACTATCTGACACTCATTACCGCGTTGCTTCTCAATCGAGCGATGGTATGTATGATGTTACCAAGTCCAGAAGCAAGAACTGGATTTGCACATGCCCCGACTGCTACTACCGAGAAGTGAAATGCAAACATGTTTGGGCCGTAGAATTTAGCGTCAAGCTACGGGCGGTCGTTGAACCAACAGTCATCGAACCCGTTCATGTCGAGGTCTGTCTCTACTGCAAATCAAGCTCTATCGTTCGTGATGGTCAACGACACAACAAGTATGGGGATATTCAGAAGTGGAATTGCCGATCATGTGGGCGATACTTTACGGTCAATCTCGGGTTTGAACGAATGAAGCACAACCCACAAGCGGTCACAACGGCTATGCAACTCTACTTTAGCGGTGAATCTCTACGAAACACTCAGAAATCGCTTCGCTTGCTCGGTACGCAAGTCTGCCACAGAACAATCTACAATTGGATACAGAAGTACATCGGTCTAATGTCAGAATATCTGGATAAGATCACGCCGAATGTCAGCGACACATGGAGAGCCGACGAAATCTTTCTGAAAGTCAAAGGTGACATGAAATATCTCTACGCTCTAATGGATGACGAGACAAGATTCTGGATCGCCCAACAGGTCGCTGACACGAAGTTCACCGCCGACATATCGCCTCTTTTCCGTGAGGGAAAGAAATTCGCGGGTAAAGCTCCTTACAAGGTAATCACGGACGGAGCCTTCAACTTCCATTCAGCGATTGAAGCCGCTTATCCGCGAGAAACTAAAGCTCTCGCAATAACCCACGAGAGACATGTGCGCTTTCAAGGTGACCTGAACAATAACAAGATGGAACGCCTAAATGGAGAAATCCGAGACAGGGAAAAGGTCATGCGATCACTCAAGAAAGACGATAGCCCCATACTGACAGGATACCAAATCTATCACAACTACATACGACCACACATGGCCCTAGAGGGCCGAACACCAGCCGAAACGGCAGGAATTCAGATCAAGGGACACGACAAGTGGGCTACGCTCATTCAGAACGCAAGCAAGAAGGGCACCGCAGTATTTACAACCTAGAGTGGGTAACCGTGTTGGAACATGTCGCTGTCAGTTATGGTTACCTGTATGTCCTTGCTTTTCACGCAATCATTAATGCTCCAGAGCACATAGGTGCAAATTGCTAGTGTATCGACCGCCGAAACATAACGGTACTCGTATGAACATACTGACCGTCAATACACTAAGCTTAAACCAACGGTCCAATCAGAGCAATAAACTCGAAAAATATGCATAATGTGGTCTAGCCGTTGTCAACATATGTTCAGAGGATTCAGGGCATTGAGACAACCCTAGAGCGGTTCAGCAAATCGGGAAAAATCGATGTAACTGAACTGAAAGCGTTCGACGAATTGGCGACAGCTGCCTACGAAGCACAACTCAAGATTCTGAACAGGTCCATTTCAGTGGATGAACAACGTTCATTGTTTGGTGCCGTCAGAAACATCCGCCAAATCGCCAAGACTATGAAAGAGAGTTTGCTTACTGCAAGCCAAAGACATGAGAACCCAGAGACAGCTGACCGTGCTCTAGAGGTATGTGAAAATCTATCCGCGGTCGCTAAGATTATTGACGGATACTTTGTCTCAGGTAGACCACCCGACGGAACGACACTTAACACCGTTTCAAGGAACGCATACAAGAAAGCAAAACGGTACGGGTTCTCAGAGGATACTGAAACGCAACTCAAGGCACTCAACATCGGTTCGGATGAAATCGCCGCATTTACCAAGAAAATCTCGAAGAACCTTGAAGAAGCGACGGACGCAGACGATGAATGTGTCGTCTCTGTAAATGAAGGTAGTAATTGACACTTCCGTCCTAATCAGTGCTTCAATTTTCTGGAGAAAGAGACTGGACACTGGAATCTATGAAGTCTCCGAAAAGAGTAACCCTGTCTGCTGTGCTCTCTTTGACCTTCTAAAGAGATTAAACGCTCACTCACTTGAATTGTGCCTCATAACCAAGAGCGCGGAGGATGAATCAAGAAACGCGTTGTACAGGGCAGTAGGAAATGCAATTCACAACACTCCTTTGCCCAGCCTTGAAGTGCGATTCAAGATCATGTCTCTACAAGACATAATATGGAATGATTGCCTCGACAATATGGAACTGATACTCGAAGAGACATCGACACGCCCACCCTTAAGCCGCGATGACAGGGACTGGATCACACAGAGAGAGTTGAAGCCTTTCTTTCGAAAAGTGGTTGCTACGACGGTTCGCTATGTACAGCCGTCAATTCCTCCCGTGGTGAAGGACTTGAGCCTCAGAAATGAGCTTACAGACATCATGATTAAGACGACGCCTGCACACGGAGTTATCTACAAGGGTTTTCCAGAACCAAGAGACTTGGCAATTATGGCTGAGGCAACCATGATCTTCAGAAGGTATCGTCGCAAAGAGAGGGTCTACATAGCCTCAAGAGATAACCACTTCAAACCGAACCCAGTGCAAGTAGGTTCCTATCTTACGGGGAGATTGAAGTACTCGGGACAGATGGACTCAACCATTCGAGACGATGCGGCTAAACGATTCGGTTTCATCGGCGAACATCCAGCCGAAATCATCAAGGTTCTTAACGCAACCTATGCCAAGGAACTTAGTACGCCACCCTAGCCGTTCCTATAGCACGTTTTTGAACTCGACAAAAGAGTTTTAGGCACCCAAGTGCATTATACTCGTGGTCGGTCGGGTGAAAACTCAGCTCCGTTGAGTGAAGAATCAGTTGAGTTTGAGCCTGATGGTTGACAGGAATGACGGCTCAGGACCGACCGAACTTCTTCGGTTAACATAATATGTCGTAGCTAGCTTACTGGATGTTGTCGGGGATTGTACGAGTGGCTACGTCTAGTTGGCTGTCAACCAACTGGTGGGTTTCACCCCCCACCGTGCGGGTTCGACTCCCGCTCCCGACGTTTGCTTGTTAGCGATGCTTCGGGGACCCACCCGACGCCTTTATCCAGTCAAACCCGTCCGACGAAGACTCAACAGCACCGGGGCTGAGGTGCTGTATAGTCTTTGTCGGACGCTTTGAGGTGGATAAAATCGTCGGATGGCTCTAGTTTTCGGTTTTCGTATACTATAAAGGGAAGTTCAATGAGAAGCTCAGTCGATGGTCTGTGCATAAGTATCGAATAACTTGGAAGTATCGAAAGAGAGTATCACCAGATCAGGCGCAGTTTGTAGAGTCTCATGAATTCGATGTAGATGTGAATCAAATCGAGCAAATTCCAACTCTCTTTCGCAACTTACGGTTTGCTTCAGATCAGCGTGACGATATAGAAGTACTACAAGTTGAGAAACTAGCATAGCTACCTTAGAGTCATTTACTTGGATGCGCGTCTTGTTCCCTTCGCGTGGTTATGATACTCTACTAGAACATAGAATCCAAAAGCGATGATGGCAAATACGTAAGCAACAGTCAAATCGCCTTTGAAGGTGGAGCTACTGATTCCTTCAGACAGGGAGAAGCCAAATATTGCACCGGAGACAACTAAACAGAAGTCTCTTCCGAAAGGACCGAGTGCGTTAATAATCGAGACAAAGACTCGCCATAATTTACTTTGTTTCTTGTGGCGCTGAGCCATTCTTCCTCGAAGCGTTCTGTATCAACGTGAGCCATTTATCTTGTCCTTTCACACTGATTCCTGCGGCTTCCGCAGGAGTCTGCCCCTGTAGCGCCATATGAGAACGGACAAAGTTATGGTAGATTTGATAGCCCGTCAGAATTGGGCTGTCCGCTTTCTTGAGTGACCGCATGACTTTCTCTCTGTCTCTGATTTCGCCGTTTAGGCGTTCCATCCGGTTATTGTTTAGATCGCCTTGAAAGCGCACATGTCTTTCATGCGTTATCGCGAGAGCCTTAGTTTCTCGCGGATAAGCGGCTTCAATCGCTGAATGGAAGTTGAAGGCTCCGTCCGTAATTACCCTGTAAGGAGCCTTACCCGCGAATTTCTTTCCTTCTCGAAACAGAGGCGAAATATCAGCCGTGAATTTCGTGTCGGCTACTTGTTGGGCTATCCAGAATCGTGTCTCATCATCCATGAGGGCGTAAAGATATTTCATGTCACCTTTGACTTTCAGAAAGATTTCATCAGCACGCCATGTGTCGCTTACTTGCGGAGTAATTTTGTCCAGATATTTCTCCATTAGCGCCGTGTATTTCTGAATCCAATTGTAAATCGTTCTATGGCAGACTTGAACGCCAAGTAATCGAAGAGACTTCTGAGTATTCCGAAGTGATTCACCGCTAAAGTACAATTGCATTGCGCTCGTTATGGCTTGCGGGTTATGCTTCATTCGCTCAAAGCCAAGGTTGACTGTGAAGTATCTGCCGCATGAGTGGCAGTTCCATTTCTGAATATCGCCATACTTGTTGTGGCGTTGGCCGTCCTTCACAATTTCCGGTGATTTACAGTATAGACAGACCTCGACGTGAATGGGCTCGATTACTGTTGGTTGAACTACGGCTCTTAGCTTAACACTGAACTCTACTGCCCAGATGTGTTTGCATTTGACTTCTCGGTGGTAGTAGTCGGGGCATGTGCAAATCCAATACTTTCCCCTTGACTTGGAAACATCATACATCCCATCCGCAGTTTGCGAGGCAACGCGATAATGAGTGTCAGATAATCGAATGATTTGGTTAGGTCTCTCGGCTATCGCCAAACCCCGAAGCTCTCTCGAATTACCCAAACCCTTAACCCCTTCGATACATGGTTAAGGGCTATGTCCGCACTTAAAGGTTACTGTTACACAACGCACGCTGCTACACATAGTAACAGTTATAAGGGCATAAGGAGCGTTTAGCTCTCAGGTGATTTAATGGTAAAGACTACCATTGACATTGATGATGAACGATGGAAACGTTTCAGCATCAAAGTCATTGAGGACTATGGAGGACGCAAAAAGAATGATGTGATGGAAGCTCTTGTTCAAGCTTTCGTGGACGATCCAGAATTGAGAGGGACATTAGACGAATGGATGAAAACACAAGAGAAAACACACCAGAGACACCAGAAGAAATAGAATGCAAGAAAAAAACCCTAATGGAGAAACGACTAGCGGCTGAAAAAGCGGGGCGTAAAGCTTCCGAATCTTTTGAAATCATTCTGCCTGCGTTGATTAGTCTGGTTAATGAACCCGGCAATCTGAAGCATTTTCCCATCGAAGCGTTATCGAAGAACTTCCAAGATGCTCTCTTGGCTAGAACACAGTGGTATCAAGTTAACGCAGAGTTTTGTGATTTAATGGTCAAATCACTTCAGAAAGAGCATGCACGAGACGCTCTTGAGAACGTGGAAAGCATACTGCTGAGGGCGATTGGAAGCGCCCAGAAAGCTATGATGGAATCACAATTCGAAGACCTGAATCTAATCACGGTTCTGACGATTCTCTTGATGGGCGCGTACAGACAATTGATAGCGGTTTCTACGAGTGGCCGTGAAATCAAGAAGCTCAAGGCTACTTCCAAGGCTAACGCGAAGGTATTCAAGGAAATTGCGAGAGTTATGAAAGAACACTCAAAGAAGGCCCAAGGCGAAACGGGAAAGGCCGTTGTTGACGTCAATGCGGTCTATCAGGATTTGGTTAAGCGGGGGGTGATTAGTTGAACCAGCCGAGAGTGGAGCTTCAAGAGTTATGGACGCTCAATGTTGAGTTGACAGACACACTAATCCTTGTAGGGCGTCGGCTTACTGAATACATAGAAGAATACCACATTGAGGTCGAAGGCATTGAAGGGCTTGCGAACCTCATGGAGAAGGCAAGCAACCTCTTAGAGAGGATAGCAGCAGAACCATATGCAAGAAACCCAGTCGTATCCGACGCTTTTATCCACCCTAAACCGTCCGACGAAGACTCAACAGCACCGGGGCTGAGGCTCTGTTATCTTGTCGGGACCCGTCTTTTCCTGTTAACCATCGGGACTTAAGGCTGTGCGAGGGGCTATGATTGCATGTAATAAGCCGATAATAGACTCCGTTTAGTCCTTTGGCAACCACAACTTGGTCCCCATCGGCATTTTCGACTGTTTCGTTAATGTGATCTACGAATATTTCCTCGACCCATGCTTTGGGCTCAATTTTGCAGACATGATTCGCTATTTCTTCGCCTACTAGGAACTGATGGCATTTCGGGCATCGGCCAATGTTCTCCGTTGCAATCACCTCCAACGACCTCTCTTAGTTTCAGCGTCCTAATTGCTAGTTACATCACCAAACTCTGATGTGTCGGGCAGCCTCTTTCTTAATCCGTTAAGGTTTTCTTGACATGTGGCAAGCTTAGCAGTTAAGTCCTCAACATCTGCTTTGAGCTTGACTTTTGCCGCCCGCAACTCTTCAAGTTCCTTGCCTACGCCCTCATCAAGTCTCTGGGATTCAAGAGCTTGATGGTATAATCGGTCTAATCGGTTGACTGCCATGTGAAAATTGGAGGTCGCTTCCCTAACTCGCATTTTGTTATCTGACGTGGGATGTTGCTGATACTGATTCATAACTAGAAACAATCTGTCTTTGAGGTTGCAATAGACTCTAATGGCTTCGCCAAAATCCCAACCTAGACTGCCAAAACTTGGTGCTAGAAGGTCTAGGACTTTGCCGATTCGGGTTCGTGACTCTGGTTCAGGTAGAATTCTGAGTTCTTGCGCGTGATATTTCCTAGCGATTTCGTCGAAGCGTTTGATTTGTTCGTCCGATGGGACTAACCGCGCTAGCCGCTCCCATGTTTGTCTGTCCTCTAGAATTTCTGTTAAACGATTCCAAGGGCTGACACTCATTTGAGGTCACTTTCGTTTGTTTTTCGCTACCGTTGCCTGTTGTGATGTTGCTTTCCTTACGAGGGCGATTCGCTGTCCATTTTGAATGTCCATTCGCCATTCGAGTTTGTCGCCTTCTTGTAGTTCTAGAAATGCAACAATCCCTTCGGGTACGGTTGCTCGAAGTGATTTCGTTCCTATCTTGGCTATTCCTACGGTACTTTGTAGGCTCAAGGCTAAACAAGCCATCCTAATTCCCTTCCCTATTTGAATCTACCGTTATGCCGCCGTAATGTCGACAGTTTAAAATACGGCTTTATGCTGATAGATAGAACGGTAGATGTGAGATGGCGACTGACCTTCGAGAGCTTCGGGGCAAGTTGATTGCCGAACAAGCGAACGCAGTACAGCGACTAGACGAACGATCCTACCGCGTGACTTCACAAAGCGGGAACGGCACATATCTCGTAACCAAAGCCAAAATGAATCGAACTATCGGATGGGTCTGCGAATGCCCCGACTTCACATACCGCCAAGTCAAATGCAAGCACATTTGGGGAGTGGAATTTTCCGTCGCCCTTCGCCAAGAGGTTAGGCGAAATGTCGTCATTGAACCACTTAGCCCGAATGTTTGTCCGTTCTGTGCTTCTACTCGCATAATCAAGAGAGGCATTCGTCACAACGAATACGGTGATCTGCAAAGATTCCGATGCAAATCATGTGGGCGAAGATTCATTCAGAATTACGGGTTTGAGAAAATGCGAGCCACACCCGAAGCCATTACATCAAGTATGCAACTCTACTTTTCAGGTGAATCTCTACGGAATACGCAGAAGTTTCTCAAGCTGCGCGGAGTTGAAGTTTCCCATGTCGCAATTTACAAATGGATTGCGAAATACACGGCTCTCATGGAGAAATACCTGAAACAAATCAAACCGCAAGTAAGTGACACTTGGAGAGCGGATGAACTATTCCTCAAAGTCAAGGGCGATATGAAGTACCTGTACGCGTTGATGGATGATGAGACAAGATTTTGGATAGCTCAACAGGTAGCCGACACGAAGTACACGGCTGACATAACGCCAATGTTTCGACTTGGGAAGAAAGTTGCTGGTAAGGTTCCCCATGAAGTCATAACAGACGGGGCGTTTAACTTTCACACGGCCTTGAGGAACGCCTACTGGCGCGAAAATGACGCGCTCGCAATCAGGCATGTTCGTCATGTACGTATGTCAGGTGATATGAATAACAATAAGATGGAGCGCATGAACGGGGAAATCCGTGACCGTGAAAAAGTGGTTAGAGGCGTAAAGAAGCCTGATAGTCCGTTGTTGAAAGGTTATCAGATTTATCATAACTACATGCGTCCGCACATGGCACTAGACGGTCAAACGCCAGCCGATAGAGCAGGCATTCAAATTAGAGGCAAGGATAAGTGGTTGACCTTGATACAAAACGCCAGCCACAAACAAAGTGACGGAAGTCAAGAAAACTAGATTGGCTAGGGTTTAGTTCAAGTTAGCTTGAGTTTGTCCCACGCGTCCTTGTGCTGAGAAATCTCATCGGGTTTGAGACCCGTTCCTACATAACGCTCATGACCTTTCTTCCCATGATGGCTCATGTAATGCGGGCAATAGTTTTCGTCTATCTTGACTTCCTGACGACCCAATGGTCGAACATACTTGTTGATGTATCTTTTCCAATCAATTGGTTTGAGAATGTAAAAGTCCGGTCTCTTATCTAATCCCTTATTCTTGAAGTCAACAAGGACAAGAAAGGCATTTGGTCCGGTGATTCCCTTCACACCGGGCCATATGTAGCCTTGTTTTGACTTCACTTCGAGTCTAAGTTCCATGCCAGATTCTGAGTGGTACGCTAAAATGTCTGTGCGTTTTTGCCTTCCTAGTGTCACCTGTGCATAATAGCCGCGCTTACACAACTCGCTTGCAACGGCGTACTCGCCAGCAAGACCTAGGTTTTGCTTCTCAATCCTCTTTACTTGCATTAAGCATCAAAGACCATTTCCGACAAATCATATTCCTAATCTTTGCGGCTACCTGAATTTCTGCCAAAAGTCCCGATAGTTAACACCCAAAACCGAGTCCCGACACCTTAACAGGGCCGGGGCTGAAATTTTATATACGGCTTTTTTTACCTAGAGTAACAGATGTGATGCCTAATGTCTAGTCAATCTGTACCCGTTGTTATCCTCAAGGAAGGAACGCAACGATCCACAGGCAAAGACGCACAGCGCAACAACATTCT
>Ga0187784_10004879_pt1 | contig 10876 bp, 9 predicted proteins | sample 1015_SJ02_MP15_2_FD_132964 | JGI IMG/M metagenome (GOLD analysis project Ga0187784, IMG submission 132964) | Tropical peat soil microbial communities from peatlands in Department of Meta, Colombia - 1015_SJ02_MP15_20_MG | ecosystem: Environmental > Terrestrial > Soil > Wetlands > Peat | place... | reverse complement strand
GAACCCTCGACGCGAAGGCGAACTCGCCGAGAGGAAACGGCGAATCCGCCGGAAATCGGGAGAGCGCGGGCTCGAAGAGACCGACCGCGTCGAACCCCAGGTATCCGAGCACGACACGGTCCCTGCCGCCCGCAAGGAACCGATCCGATGCGCGAGCCACGTCCGCGAAGTCGGTTCGGGGGGCGACGGTACGTATCTCGTCGGCGTGGGAGAACCAGACACACCGTCCCGTCAATGCGTGGTCGTCCGCGGCGCGCTCGAAGTACCCCGCTACCTCCGAAGAGTCGGCCTCGCGCACGAACGTCTCCCACGGGTCTGTCACGGGGCGACCTCCGAAACCAGAGCGTGGTGGAGGACCCGCAGCACCTCGGGACCCCGGGACTCCGGTACGGCGAGCGACAGGGCCCGGGGAGTCGCGCTGAATCCTTCGGCCCCGGCGACCGCGTCGGTCGGCAACCGGTCGAGGTCGTCCAGAATCCCGTCGCCGATTGCGATGACGAGGGTGACGCGATACGGGCCCTCGACCATCGCTGCGGCCTCCCGAGTCACCGGTGCCAGGGCCCGTAACGCGGCGAGGACCTGCGTCGGATCGAGGACGAGGCAGAGCAGTGCCGACGAGGTGTAGAGCTGGACGATGTTGACGCCGGCCTGGGAGAGATGGTGGGAAACCTCAGCGACGATCCCGGGTCGCTGCCGCCCGCCGGGTACCCGAAGGCGCAACAATCGGAGCGGGCGCAACATGGTCAGGGCGCGGTTTCGCCGCTCGGCCCGTGCCGGCGCGATGGTCGTGACGACGTTCGGGTCGTCGAGCGAGCGGACTCGTAGAAGGATGCCTTGCGTCCGCGCCGGTTCGATCGTCAGCGGGTGGAGGACCCGAGCGCCGAACTGCGCGAGCTCCTCCGCTTCCTCGTAGGAAAGCTCCGGGATCGGGCGCGCCTCGGGAACGATACGGGGATCCGCCGAAAGCACCGCTACGTGCCTCTTCACGAGCTCCACGCGGGACGCACCGATCAGCGAACCAATCGCCGACGCAGCGTAGTCGGATCCGCCTCGACCCAGGGTCGCGACTCGACCTTCCAGGCTTCGACCAAAGTACCCCGTGATGACCGGCACCTCGCCCCGTTCGAGAACCCGGTGAATTCCCCGCCGCACCGGGAGGCGCGACCGATCGAAGAGAATGCACGACGCCCCGTAGGCATTGTCGGTCATGAGCCCGAGATGGTCCGCCTCGATCGGAGTCGCCGGAACCCCGTCGGCCCGTAGGACGTGGGCGAGCCAGTGCACCGACACCCGTTCGCCCTGGCTGAGGATACGATCCACAAGCGGGGGATCGTGCACGCGCGATGTTTCGAGCTGGTCCAGGAGGTGTCGTAGCCGGTCGATCTGCCGTCGGCCCGCGGAAGGCAGGTCGGGGTGGCGCCGACGGACCTCCTCGACGACCTTCCGGTGCAAGGCCGCGGATCGGGGGTGGAGGACGGCCTCGTTCAGGAGGTCCGTCACACCTTCACGGGCGGAGGCGACGACCACCACCGGTGCGCCCTCCGAGCGGGCCGACCTCACCTCCCGAAGGACCCGCGACGGATCCCCGAGCGACGCCCCGCCAAACTTGAGCACGATGGGTCCGATCCTCGAGCTCACGACGTTAGGCACCCCCGGTCAGATCCCATCCACGGGCGAGAGCGTATTCGGCGTTCAAGACGGAGGCACCGGCGCCGCCCCGCACGGCATTGTGAGACAGGACGAAGAACCGTAGGAACGGCGGATCCCACCGGATGCGGCCCACCACGGTCGCCATCCCTCGTGCGCGGTTCGGTCGCCCGGCCCAGCGATCCCGAAGCGGCTGCGGTCGGTCGGGCTCGTCGCGCACCTCGATGGGGGGGTGAGGGGCCGTCGGCAGTCCGAGACGTGCCAGAGGATCGAAGGTTCTCCAAGCGGTCCGGAGCTCCGACACTCCCGGTCGGGCCTCCGCCTCGACCGTCACGGCTTCGAGGTGGCCCTCCCGTGTCGCGACCCGGGCGCAGTGGGCGGAGAAGGAGATCGGCGACGCCACGACGCGATGGTCCCGAAGTCGTCCCAGAATTCGTCCGGACTCCCGTTCGAGTTTCTCCTCCTCCTCCTGGATGAACGGCACGACGTTGTCCGTGATGGCCAGAGAAGGGACCCCCGGATAGCCGGCTCCCGAAAGCGACTGGTAGGTCGCGACGTGCACGACCTTCGGGCGGAGAAGGTCCATCATTGGGGCCATCGAAAGGACGAGGCCGGTGGCCGAGCAGTTCGGGTTCGTCACGAGGATCCCTCGTCCGCGTCGTGGCGGACCGAGCAGCGCGAGATGTTCGCCGTTGACCTCTGGGACCAGTAGAGGCACCGACGGGTCCATCCGGTGATCCGCGGCATTCGAGAACACCGAGATCCCACGCCGGACGAGCGCACTCTCGAGATCGCGCGCCGTCCCGGACGGCAGAGCGGAGAATGCGAGCCGGATCCCTCGCCGTGAGAGTTCGGCAGGGGACCAGCGGCGAATCCGGAACTTCTCGAGCTCGGAAGGAGGCGGCTCCGCAAGCTGCCAGATCTCCTCGAGCAGCCGCCCCTCCGAGCGCTCCGTTGCACCGAGTGCCGCTACCGCGAACGTTGGGTGGTCCGCGAGGAGCCGAGCGAAGTGTTGGCCGATGTATCCGCTCGCGCCGAGGATCGCGCACGGGATCCGATCGGTCACGGAACGAAGCCTCCTCGGAGCGCGAGGTCGGCGAGCGCGATCAGGGCCACCGATTCGAGGACGACGACGGCCCTTGGGACGATGCACGGATCGTGTCGACCCGTCACGACGAGCGGGACGGAGGCGTGCGAGACGAGATCCACCGTCCGTTGGGGACGAGCGATCGATGAGGTGGGCTTCACGGCGACCCGGAAGACGATCGGCATCCCAGTCGCGAGTCCGCCGAGGATCCCTCCGGCATGGTTGGTCCCGGTGCGGACCCGCCCGTCTCTCCACACGAACGGGTCGTTGTGCTCGCTCCCGCGCATCCGCGCAGCCCGAAACCCCGCGCCGAACTCGATGGCCTTGACCGCGGGGACGGAAAGCGCGAGGTGGGCGATCGAGCTCTCGATCGAATCGAAGAACGGTTCTCCGACGCCCACGGGGACTCCCTCGGCTCGGACCTCGACCACGCCGCCCAGGCTGTCGCCGTCCCGTCGCGCGGCGGAGATCGCATCCTCCATCCGGACGGCTGCGAGGGGATCGGGAGTCCCGACCTCGTTCGCCGCCGATCGTTCCCGGAGGGTGGCGAGATCCAGATCCTCCGGAGCGTCCGCGTCTACGGTGCCGATCGAGCGGGTGAACGCGACCGCGTCCACTCCGAGGGGTTGAAGGACGGCCCGTCCGATCGATCCCGCGATGACGAGCCCAACAGTCATGCGACCAGAGAAGATCCCGCCGCCGGAAAGATCCGCGTCGGCTCCGTAGCGGACCCGCGCAGGGTAGTCCGCGTGCCCGGGCCGGGGAGTCGAGCGCATCGTGTCGTAGGGCTCCCGCCGGATGTCCTCGTTCGCCACGTGCGCGCGGAACCCGGAGCCATCGCCCCGTCCATCGATCGAACCGTAGTCGATCACCAGTTGGTCCTCCTCCTGACGACGCGTCGCGAGGCGGCGACCGACCGGCCGACGCCGATCCAGTGCCGCTTGGATCCCCACCGGGTCGATTGGGGTCCCACGGGGGATCCCTTCGATCGCCACGCCGACCTCGGGACCGTGGCTGGAGCCGAAGATCGTCACACGGAACTTCTCGCCGAAGCTCATCATCCGGGCCTCCCCCCCGTGATGCTTCGCAGAACCTGCCAGAACTCGGGGAACGACTTCCGGACCGCTCCGGCGTCTCCGATCGTCGAGGGCGCCGAGGCCCCGAGCGCACCGACGGCCGCGCTCATGACGAGGCGGTGATCCGAGAGATTGGTGAGACGGACCCCAGAGGGTGGAGGGGCCCCATCGATGACGAGTCCGTCCCCCCGGGCCTGGACGCGGGCGCCAAAGGAGTGAACCAGTGTCGCGGTCGCCCGCTTGCGGTCCGACTCCTTCAATGCGGCGTGCGGCGCGCCGTGGATCCAGCTACGCCCCGGGACGGCCATCGCCAACACACCCGCAAGGGAGTAGAGATCGGGAGATTCGGTCAGGTCGACACGAAACGGCCGGAGAGCCGGGCCCCGTACGACCGCCCCGTCTCGGGAGCGGATCACCCCGGCTCCCGTCTGCTCCAGGAGTCGCAGGATGGCCCGGTCGGCCTGGGGCCACCTGTCCCCCACGCCCCGGACCCGAACTTCACCCCCGGAGGACGCGGCGGCGGCCCACAGATAGGCAGCGGACGATGCGTCGCCCGGAACGTGGAACCGCCGACCGATGTATCGTTGAGCCCCCGGAATCCGGAACGTGCGGCCGTCGCGTTGAACTCGAATGCGATGATGGGCTAGGACGGCGAGCGTCGCATCGATGTACGGTGCGGAGACGATTGGTCCGGTGAGGCGGAGCACGCTCTCTCCCTCCAGCGTGGGAAGCGTCAGCAGCAACGCCGACGCGAACTGAGAACTCGTCGACGCGTCGAGACGCACTTCCCCGGAGCGGATTGGACCACGGACCCAGACCGACCTGCCAAGATCCCTCCGTCCACATCTAGCGCCAAGCGCGCGAAGCCCGCTCAACAGGCCTTCGATCGGACGCTCCGATAGGCGACCCCGGCTGCAGAGCAGAACGTCGCGGTCCTCCAGTGCACCGGTCGCTGCGAGGAACCTCAAGGTCGTCCCGGACTCGCCACAGTCGATGCGGACCGGGCCGCCGGCGCTCGCGGTCGAGCCGGGGCGAATCGACCAGAGGTTCCCTTGGCGACGGACCGGGGTTCCCAACGCGCCGATCCCACGAGCCGTGGCCCGAGTATCCTCCGAATCGAGGGGATCCAGGATCTCGTACGGCCGGCGTGAAAGATGACCGATGACCAGCGCACGATGCGTGTAGCTCTTCGAGGGAGGGGCGGTCACGTCTCCGTGGACGCGAGCCGGGAAAACCCGTACGACGCTCATCGGGGCCTCTCGAGGGATGGCACCTGGGACCCCCGGATCGCGACGACCCGGCGCTCCCCTCCCGAGGACGGGAGCGCGTCGCGAAGCTCTTGGATCCGGGACTCGGGGCCGACCGCCGCGAGCGTTGGCCCGAGGCCGCTGACTCCCGTACCGAGGGCTCCCACAAGACCAAGTCGGGATCGCAGCTTTCGATAGTCGTAGCCCATCGTCCGCTCGACCAGTTCCGAGTTCAGCTCCATCGCGGTCCACCAATCTCCTCCGATGGCCGCCACGACGGCCCGCCGCCCCTCCTCGGCGACTTTGCGGAATGCTTTCGCCCAGCTAGGTGAGGCGTCATGCCGCGCCTCCGGGATGAAGAGGACGACGGCCCACCTCGAATCGGCGCGGCCGGTCCGCAGGACCTCGCCGCGCAGATTGTCCGTTACCACGAAGCCGTCCGACACTCCCGCCAGGGCATCGTCGAGGGCCCCGGTCGCGCTGACTCCGCTAGCGAGAGACGCTTGGGCCGAAAGGCGCGCGACATCGAGGGGATCCGGTTTCCGGCCCGAGGCGGCCGCGATTGCCAACGCAATTGAGCTCGCGACCGCGCTGGAACTCTTGAGACCGCGGGCTTGAGGGATCTCGGAGCGGAGTTCGAGCTCCGTGATCCACGGACCGGGAGGCGCGAATCTCTCCATCGCAGCGCGCAGTGTCGCCTCCACCAACGGCGTCCGCCACTTCGCCTCAGTCCGCAGTGATTCGTACGTCGGCACGGCCCGGGGGGACGCCGGGCGGAGGAAGACCTCGGCCTCGACGTAAAGCCCGATTCCCAGCGCACAGCCCACTCCGGTCGACAGCGCGTTGACGAGCGTGATTGCGCTCGACGCCCGACCTATCCCGTGCATCCTTCCCCCCGAAGGACTTCGGTGATCGCTTCGGTCGACGGCTCCTCTCCCCACCAGGTGCTGAAGGTTGCCGCCGCTTGGTAGACCAAGAGCCGACGTCCATCCTCGTACGTCGCTCCCGCCGCCTCGACCTCGCGGCGGATTTCGGGAGAAGTGGGGGCGTACACCCAGTCGAGGACGTGTCCGCCCGGCCGCAGAAGCGGTTTGAGGGGAACCTCGAGCGGCCCAGCACCGGCTCGGCCCACGACGGTCGCGTGCACCACCAGTGACGCGACGACCGTTTCCCCGCTCTCCGGGGCGTGAGCATCGAACGTCGCCGCGAGTTCAATCGCGGAGTCCCGGTGCCGGCCGTACACGCTCGCATCGATCCCGAGGGCCCGTGCGGCCGCGAGGGTCGCCCGGGCCGCTCCGCCCGTTCCGACGACGGCCACCGAATGTCCGTCCCACTGTCCCGAGCGCCGCAACTCTTCGAGGCGGCGCAGCGCGGCTGCGAGGTCGGTATTGTCGGCCTCGATCGAATCCCCGTGGAAGATGAGAGTGTTCGCGACACCGACCATCTCGGCCCTCCCCGTCACGTCCGTCGCGGCCTGGATCGCCGCGGTCTTCCAGGGGTGAGTCACGTTGAGCCCGCGGAATCCCCACTCGATGAGCGAATCGAGCGAATCCACGAATTCTCCCTCCGTCTCGAAATCGAGGGGAACGTAGAGACCGGGATGGTGCATGCGTGCCATCCAGCGCGCATGGATCCGCGGGCTGCGCGTGTGCCCCACCGGATGCCCGGCGAGTCCGAACAGAGGGGCATTCTCCTCGGCCCGAAGGAATGGCCGAAGCTGGTCGATCGGTATCTGGCTGGCCTCGACCGGCGGGTCTTCGCTCCCGGACGTTGTGAGAGCGGGAGGTCCGGCGAATACCATGGGGAGTCCGAACCTTCGCGACCACGCCCTCAAGAGGGGGCCGGACGGACCGGTGGTCAGTGCGATGGCCGGTTCGGTCCCCGGAGAAGGGATCTCCGGTAGGAGCTCAGAGAGGAGAGGGCCGATGCGGGACCAAGCGACAACTTTCCGAAGGCCACCGGGAGGCACCGGTTCCCGGAGCTGGCGCGCCCAGACGTCCGGTCGTACCCCCGCCGGGAAGTGGCTTGAGACGATCCGGCCGAGCGTGGACGGAGGCGGAAGCTCCGCCTCAAGACCGAGGTCCCGCGCTGCCTCCAGATCGATCCAGCGAAAGGGGAAGCGAGAGAGTCCAAGGATCCGCTCCGACCGAACCCGGGGGTCGTCCGGACCCTCGCCCCCCTCGGCTCGAGAGCGAAGCGTCGCGATGAGAGGGATCGGGGGGGGAAAGAGGCGTGCGATGCCCGCATACTCCGCGTCGGGCCACAGGTCGAACCGGATCTCGGCGAGATCGGCTCCGGCTCGTGCGGACTCCTCGGCTTGGTGTCGCGCATCCTCCGTCGACCGGGCAGTCAGCGTGACGGCCAGGACGGGGATGAGCCCGTTCATCGCTCCTCGATCGTCTCCTCGATCGCGTGTCCGAGATGGCGAGCCGCGGGCAGGCGGACTCCCAGCACCGACGCCCCCTCGTGGAGGTCGGTCGTCGAGATCCTCGTCGACTCGCCGGAAAGCCGGACCGTCTCGGCCTCCTGGAGGAAGACCGTCCGTCGTGAACCCTGGTCGTCGCCCATGACCACGACCAGCGGACGGCGTTCGACCTTGATCCGACCGACGCGGACCGGCCGGCTTGGACCGTGGGGCTGCGTCGCGAGAACCGAGTCCCCCGGCGCGAGCTCTGCGAGATATCGGGTCGATCCGTCGGCCATCAGCAGGTACGAATGGGCCGATCCCGCGTTCACCCGGAACGGTCGGGCCCGGCTGAACCGGGATCCCACGGCTTCGCTTGCCACATGGTAGAGGAACGCGGCCGCGCTGCCGACGAGGAAACCTTCCGACGGTCGCATCAGCGAGGTGGTGTCGACGATCACCCGGTCCCCGATTCCGGCCGGGGCCACGGAGGCGACCTGGATCGAGGCCCACTCCAGTGTCAGCGAAACGGGTCCCTCCGCGATTGACTCGATGGCATCGATGTCCGAGGGAGTGCGAACCTCGACGATCACCCGGTTCGCCCCATGCTCGAGCGCTCCGAGCGCTCCCGGGATCTCTCCCGGGGCTCGCGCGTACGCCCAGATCTCGAACCGCCGTCCGCGCGTGGCCACCGCAGTCTCGAGCGGGATCACGCGGTCACCGGTCCATTGAAGCGCGACGACGCCGCCTTCGGGCACCCGCGCGAGCGCGCGGTCCAGCTCGGAGGGATCGGACACGATCGCGATCGGAACGCTCGCCCGTCCTTCTCGGAGCAATTCGGCCCCCTGGCGGTGGACCAATTCCTCTCCAGGACGGGCGGTCACGGCCGAGGACGCATCGAGGACGAATTGCCGGAATCCCCGGTGCCGGGCCCGGTCCAGGATCGCCTCGACCTGCGCGGCGTCGGCGGAAGCCGGTGCGATCGCGATCCGTTCTCGAGTCACGGCCGCCCCGTCGGGGCTCTGCCGTGCAAAAGGTGGGCGAGCCGCTCGGCGAGTGGTCCGACCGGCCGACGCTGGAACAGGTTCCGGCCGATACAGATCCCGCTTCCACCGGCGGAGATCGAGTCCTCGATGATCTGGAGGAACTGCGTCTCATTCTCGAGTCGGACCCCTCCCCCGATCAACACCGGTACCGGGGTCGTGCGACAGAGCTTCGCGAACTCCTCCTTCGAGCTGGGATAGCTCGTCTTGACGATGTCCGCACCCGTGTCCGCGGCGGCGCGGGCAGCGTGGCGGAGCTCCTCCGGCGAGCCGCCCCCTTCCTTCTTGACGTAGGCCATGCAGAGGAGTGGGATCCCGAGCTGGCGGCACTCGTCGGCGGCCACGCCGAGGTCCCGAAGCATGGTGGGCTCCTCGGGAATCCCGAAGTTCACCTGGACGCTGACGAGGTCCGCACCGAGGCTGACCGTCTCGGCGGCATGGGCGACGAGAACCTTCAGGTTCGACGTGGGGCCGAGGCTGGTCGACGCCGAGATGTGAACCCCGAGCATCGTCCGAGGCCCGAGAATCGGGGCCACCTCTCGGACCGCGCCTTTCGTCACGATGAGGAGGTCGACCCCGCCTTCCTGGAGCTCCGTGGCGAGCGGGGCGAGTTCCTCGAGGCCATCGATCGGGCCCATCGAGACCGAATGGTCGAGCGGGACCGAGAAGAGACGACGGTCCGGGCTAGGGAACAGTCGCTTCAGTCGAATCGTTTTTCCGTACATTGTTTTCCCCCTTTGTTGTTCGTTTGGAGGAGGCGAACGGGAGGACCAATCCCGGGCCGAGAACGGCCACGCGGGGCGGCGCCCTCCCGGCGCCCCCCGTTCACCAGAGCCAGGCCCAGACGCTCCCGAGGGCGGACGTGCGTGTGACTCGAGCCCCCGACCGGCCTGGCATACGCCTCCGGGACCTTTCTCGTCCTATTTATCGTTTCACCGGCTTCGATCCGCCGTTGTTCGCCGCGAGCACCCCATCGACGAGCAGGGCGTGAATGGAGAACCCGCGGAGCATCTGCTCCCACATCTGTCGCCGGATCGAGGGGGTCGACGCGAACCCGGCGACGATCTGACCGATCCACTCGCTGTGCTCCACGTCCGCCACAACGTGGAGCCGATAGTATTCGAGCGGGCCTTCCTCCACGTGATAGAGCTTCTGAAATGCCGGGAGAAGCCGCGCGCAGAGCTCCACGTTCGGGGGCTCCGAGGAGCCCGCCGCCGAGACGTAGAACGGATTGACCCGGTTGGTGTAGAGGAAATCGTCGATAGCGACCATCGTACTCGGCAGCAATGGGGCTGATTGGACCTCCTTTCGGGGGAGTCCCAGGCCCTCGCAGAACCTCAGCCAGAGCTCCGGGTGCCCGGGCGCCTTTCCCTTCGGATCTCCAGCTTCCTCCAAGAGCTGGTCGAGAATCATCCGACGGTACGGATCGTTCGCCGGATCCCAGGAGCAGTTCGAAAACCGCTCCGCCATCGCGATCGGTACGCTCGCGAGCCAGGGGTAGAATTGCTTCGCCCACTCCCGCACGATGGGCAACGGAACCTCGCCCTTTTCGAGCCGAGCGAAGAACGGATGCGTCCGGAACGGATGGTTCGCCATCTTGAACTTCGTCAGCTCGTCCCGGAACTTCGCCCCTTCAAACCGGTCCCACGGCGCCTCGCTCATCGGGCCGCCGAGGCCTCGAAGGCTATTTGGACGCCGAGGTTCAGAACGGAACCTCGTGGTTTATGGAGGAACGACCGGCTCGCCGTTCGTGTCCTCTAGCGCGAAGTCGGATGTCGGGGTCCCGACGTTCGGGCCCCTCGCCGGTGTCCGGGTACTGGACTCGGCGCGATTTGTCGCGGGTCCTTGGGCCGCCACCTATCTCGGGGAGTTCGGGGCAGAGGTAATCCATATCGAAGGGCCGCCCTTCGAACCGCCCTACTCGGACCCCACGCGAACCCTCCGCCCCCTCCTCCCGGGCGGCTCCTCTGAGGATCGCGTGTCCGAATCGTGGGTCCAGTATTCCCGGAACAAGCTTTCGCTCGGCCTCGACGTACGACACGCAGAGGGTCGGAAGGTCTTCCTGGACCTCGCGGGACGCTCGGATATCTGGATCGAGTCTTCGCGTCCCGGAACGTACGAGAAGCTCGATCTTTCCGACGAGACGGTCTGGCAAGCGAACCCTCGACTGACGATCGTTCATATTTCGGGATATGGCCGGTCCGGAGAACCGGGTCGGATCCGGACCCCCTCCTACGACCTGACAGCCCAGGCGTACAGCGGGTTCCTCTCGTTGCAAGGTGCCCCCGATCCCGAACCTCCGATGCGGTCGGCCACGGCCCTCAACGATACCGTCACGGGTCTCGCCTCGGCGACCGCCGGTCTCATGGGAT
>Ga0187784_10004878_pt1 | contig 10876 bp, 8 predicted proteins | sample 1015_SJ02_MP15_2_FD_132964 | JGI IMG/M metagenome (GOLD analysis project Ga0187784, IMG submission 132964) | Tropical peat soil microbial communities from peatlands in Department of Meta, Colombia - 1015_SJ02_MP15_20_MG | ecosystem: Environmental > Terrestrial > Soil > Wetlands > Peat | place... | reverse complement strand
GAGACCATCCAGCTATCCTTTAATTCACCCCTCCCTTGGAGCGTCAGACAGTGCCTGCGGGAGCACTACGCCTTGCCTGCGTGAGGTGCAAAAAATGTCAGATAAGATTGGCCGGTTCGAGATCGTCAGCGAAATCCATCATACCGATCGCATCACCATCTACAAAGCCACCGATTCAGAGGCGGAAAACCCCAAGCCCATCGTGCTGAAAGCGCTGCGCCTGGAGCCGTTTGGCGAGCAGGCGCCGATTCTGTTAGACAGCCTGGTGCAAGAATCGCAGGCCGGCAAGCTGCTTAAAAGCCAGAACATCGGTCTGCTTTATGATGCGGGCGAAATCGATGGCCTGTTCTGCGCTCAGATGGAATACGTGGAAGGCAACAGCATCGCAACCATGCTGGAGCGCAAAGAGGGCTTTTCGATCTGGGATGTGATGGACATCATCCGCCAGGCTTGCCAGGGCTTGGACTGCGCCAACTCCAAGAAGCTGCCTCACTACACGCTGGAACCGGCCAAGATCATGGTGGCGTGGGATGGTACGGTCAAAGTGCTGAGCGTCGGCGTTTCGACCATGAGCGCGTGGACTGCGCAAGCGCAAGGTGTGCCGCCGGAATTGCTGCACTACATGTCGCCGGAGCAACTTGCCGGCGATCCTCTGGATGGGCGTTCGAACATCTTCTCGCTGGGCGCAATTCTTTACGAAATGGCTACGGAACGGCAGGCGTTTGCCGGTGACGATGCCGCCGCCGTGCGGCAGGCGATTCTTGAAATGGCTCCGGTGCCTCCAGATCAGGTGAACTGCAAACTGCATCCGGTGCTGAGCCACGTGATTATGAAGGCGCTGGCCAAGAATCCGGAAGACCGTTTCGCCTCCGGTCAGGAACTGGTGAAGGAACTCGACCGCTGCCGCGAGAGCACGAACAAGACCTCTACCAAGACAACGGCTCCCCCGGTTAAGAAAGTGGCGCCGAACCCGGCCGCAGCGAAGAGTGTGCAAGCCGAGAAATTTGTGGGCGCCAGCTCAACCGTCGCGGAATCGGTGCCGGCGGCGAAATTCAGCGCCGAACCAGCCTCCCGCCCCGCGGCACCGGCTGCGTCATCTGCGGCCGAAAAGGCGCCGCAGGCTGTTCGCACAAAGGCAGCCGCCGCAGGCACTTCTGCGAGCTCGCCAGTGGCGGGCGATCAAATCGCCGAGTGGCAAAGCGCGCCCGGCCCGCAAGTCTCTTCTCGGCCGGCACAGGAACCGGAGCTGATGTCCGCTTTCGTTGCTGAAGAACCGGCCGTTCGGCCGAAAATTGCTGTCGATCCGCTGATGGCGGAAGGAAACCAAGCCGGCGTGACCAAGCGCCTCAGCTTCTCTGAGATCGACGAATTGCCACCGCTCAAAGAAGTGCGAATCGCGCCTCCTTCGCCTCCGTCGCCTCCGTCGCCGCCTGAGCCAGACCCGGTGATCGAGGCGATGATCACCAAGAAAGCTGAGCCGGAAAAACCGAAGATTCAAGTGCGCGAGGTGGCCAAGAAGGCGGTCAAAGAAGTACGGAAGACTCCGCCGCAGTTGTTCCTGTATGCCATCTCGGGAGCGGTCGCGGTGATTCTGGTGATCGTGGCTGCCATGGCGTACCACTTCCACGAGGAAAATGCGGGCGACGATAATCCGCCTGCTGCAGCGCCCGCAGCGGCAGCTCCAGCCAGCGAGCCAGCGGCCACGGCAGCGCCAGCCCCGGCGGTTCAGCCGGTTCAGCCAGCGCCTGAGACTCAGGCCCAAGCGGCGCCCGCGCCGGCGCCAGCGGAAGAAACGGTGGTGGTCTCGGAAAAACCGAAGGCGGCGGCTAAGAAGAAATCCAAAGCGCCCGCGCCGGCGCCAGCATCCGTCGTGGCTGTGGGACAGCTGAACATCGCTTCCAACCCCGTGGGCGCGCAGATCCAGATTGATGGCCGTAGCGACCCGGCATGGGTCACTCCCTATGACATGGCCTCGCTGTCCTCCGGCCAACACAGCGTGACCATCAGCAAGCCTGGATTTGCCACTGACTCCCGTACCATAGAGGTTGCGTCAGGGAGCAAGTCATTTCTTAGCGTGCAACTGGCTCCTCTGACGGCCACGGCGTCGATCGAGAGCGATCCGGAGGGCGCCGAGGTGTGGATGGACGGCAAGGACACGGGCAAGGTCACGCCGGCTCAGTTTTCCGTCGATAAAGCCGGCACGCACAGCTTCCTCCTCAAGAAGCAAGGTTATCTTGAGGAGACGACCTCCGCCAACTTGCAGATTGGGCAGCTTTCCCACCTTTCCTCAGCGCTGCGGGTTTTGGGAAGCACTGATGACATCAAGCTGGGCGGCGGCAGGTTCAAGAAACTCCTCGGGGGCGGCAGCGGCGATACCACCGGCATGGGATCGGTCGCGGTCAAGACCCAGCCCAAAGGCGCGCAGGTCGCCGTCAACAACCGTATGTTGGACAAGACTTCGCCGCTGGAGTTCTATCTGAATCCAGGGAATTACGTACTGGACATTACCCTGTCCGGCTTCAAACCCGTTCACCGTGTGATCACCGTGGAAAAAAGCGGCAAAACGGTGATCGAAGAAGCCCTGGACCGCGAATAAAGAGAAACCTAGCGACAGCCGCCCTGCGCTGCGACGCGCAGGGCGGGCGTCTTCGCCCGCCGCAAACTGTGCTCAGCCCGTCCAAGGCGTCACCTGCATCAGTGATGGCGGTCACAGAGTGGCCGGCCGTGATCCGTTACAACCGAAGCCACAGATGTGAGGAGCACGTGGCTTACGGCTTTCACAAGGCTTCCCATTTAGATATCTGGCTGGCATTGCAGGTGCTGAGGCCGAGGGGAGTGGACTGCACCGACAGAACGCTATTCCGCCGCGGCGAGCCTTGCCGCGGGGTCTACATGGTGGAAGAGGGAAGTGTGAAACTTCTCCTTTCAGGGCACGCCAGCGTGACCACGGAGTTTGAAACCGTGGGCGCCGGGACGGTGCTGGGTTTGGCGGAAACCGTGACCGGCGACGAGTATAAGCTGACCGCCGAAGCGGCCGAAGGCGCGCGCGTAAGCCATATCGATCGCGCTTCGTTCATGGACGGCCTGCGGCAAAACCATCAGCTGACCTTGCAGATCGTGCGCTTGCTGAGTGACGACTTGCACAATCTGTACCACCGTTTCCTGTGCATGTTGCCGTCGGCGAATCCCGCCGACAGGCAAGGCCCAAGCTCCGTTCATTGAAAGGCGGAGCACCAACTTCTCGCCACAGTAGCGGCCGGCCCGGCAGTCACACCCGCATGTGACTATCTTCACTGACAATGGTGCTTTAGGTCTGGTACTGGTGGTACGCAGCCCGGAGCTCCCCGCTGCTGTCCTGAAGTCAACGTTTAACCTAACTCGCTCCTCCACGGGAACGAAGACGTAAAGGAGACCAGGATGCAAATCTCAAGAAAAATCCGGGAAGTGGACCGAAGAAGGAAGGTGTCAGTCAGTCAGTCAGTCAGTCAGTAGAATCCTCCTAGCAGCGTCTTTGACCCTCGCGGCGGCCACTGCCATGGCGCAGTCCAATAACATTCCGCAAGTCCAGCACGTAATCGTCATCGTCCAGGAAAACCGAACCCCTACGAATCTGTTTCAGCAGGACTCAACCCTCATCAACAACGGCGCGCATATTGTCTCCCAGTCGGCCGCGCCGGACGTGTGCGCCGGAACGGCAATCACGCTGCAACCGGCCCCCCTTTACACCTGCTGGGACCCGCTCCACTCGCACGCTTCGTGGACGTCCATGTGGCACAATGGCAGGATGAACGGGGCCTGTAACATCAAGATGGACTGCGGCAACGGGCCCTGCCCCGGCAACTGCACCGACGGCAACCTCTGCTACGACTACCAGACCAGCGGGTTCGAGTACTGCTCCTACACCTACGTAGAGAACACCATCTGGAACAACAGCGCCCCCTACGACCGCATCCTCCAGCCTTATTTTCAGATCGCCGAGACCTATGGATTTGCGAACTATATGTTCCAAACCAATCAAGGTCCCAGCTTTCCGGCGCATCAGTTCCTGCTCTCCGGGACATCGGCGCCCGTTTCCTACGACCAGAACGACGGCTGCCTCGCCTATACCACGCCATGCTATGAGTGGTTCGCCTCGGAGAATGACGTCGCCCCTAATAACACCTGGGGCTGCCCGGCAACCTCGGACAACATTTGGCAGATCGATACCAACGGCCTCGAATACCAATACCAGAACGGCAACGGCATCTACAACAACGGCATTCCCTGTTACAACCACAACACGCTGGCCTTCCTCCTCGACAACGCGACCCCTAATAAGGTGACTTGGAAGTACTACGCCCGGACGGCGGGGGATCTATGGACCGCGCCGAACTCAATCAGCGCCATCTGCGACCCGGTCGTGAACGGCGCGTGCACTGGCTCGGACTGGAAGAACAATGTGGCACCGGTCCTTCCCAACCAGGGAACTTACGACTCGGCGCCCATCCTGGACGACATCGAGAACTGCAAGCTGCAGCAAGTCAGCTGGGTGATTCCCGACGGCAACTGGTCCGACCATGCCGACAACGGCAAGTCGTATGGCGACGGCGGGCCCCCCTGGGTGGCGGCCATTGTCAACGCTATTGGCAATAGCAAATCCAACATCTGTGGCATCGACTACTGGGGCTACCAAACACCGCAGGGCGAGACCGCCGAGCCGACCGTCATCCTGGTCACCTGGGATGACTGGGGCGGCTATTACGACGATGTCATCCCGCCCGACTGCCCCGGCCCCGGCCAGTGCAGCGGGTATTTCGGCAACGGCAACACCGGCAACGGCCAACAGTACGTATACGGCTTCCGCGTCCCGCTGCTGGTGGTTTCTGCTTACGCCAAGCAAAGCTACATTTCCGGGACGAACGTCGGGTCAAACCCGAACTGCACGACGCAGCCGAGCTACTGCCACGACTTCGGCAGTGTTCTGGACTTCATCGAATATGCCTTTGGGAGCGGGGGAAGTCCCCTGGGCGCCCCGTATGGGATCGCCCAGAACCAGTACTGGCCTTACGCCGACTATTTCGTGATGGACACGTACCCGCCGAGCTACCCGTACTCCCTCTGGGACTTCTTCAGCTTTGGAGCGAGCCCAAACTCGTTTAGCACGATCCTGGGGGCCAAGTACGGGGAGGAGTGTTTTCACAATCCTAAGCAGCAGGGCTGCTTCCAGGGCACCTACCCCATGGATCCGGACAATGACGCCAATGAATGATGGAACGCACGCGAGGGCGCTGGCGCAGGCCAGCGCCTTCGCTCACCGGGCACGCGCCGCAGCTTATCAGGCCAAGGAGGGGAGATGGAAGGACGGAAGAAAGCAAGCTGGAGCACCGCTCCAGCCATGGCCGCTGTGGCGCTCAGCCTGTGCCTGCCCGCCCACGCCGCGCCGAAGTGCACGGTGCTGCACTCCTTCACGGGAGGGCCTGACGGCAACGGCAACGCCGGGGTGAGCCTTGACGAGAAAGGAAACGTATATGGCGCGAGCCTCGGCGGGGGCAGTCAGGACTGCCAGGACGGCTGCGGCCTTGTGTGGGAGTTGACGCCGGGTGCGGGTGGCAATTGGACCCTCACGCCCTTGTATGATTTCACCGGCGGCGACGACGGGCAGAACCCCTACGCACCCCCGACCTTCGGCCCCGCCGGCGTCCTTTACGGCACCACAGAATACGGCGGTGCTCCCAAATGCGGAACGGCCTTCGAGCTCACGCCCGGCTCCGGCGGCTGGGAGCAAAGCGTACTCTATGCGTTTGGGGAGCAGCCCGGCGACGGCGTCTATCCCACCGCCGGCCTGGCTATCGACCCGGCAGGCAACCTGTACGGTACCACCCCAAAGGCCGGGGCCCATGGCGGTGGCACGGTTTTTGAGCTTTTTCCTGGGGCGGGCCGCTGGAACGAGACCGTGCTTTACGCATTCTGCCCTACGGACAACTGCCCAAACGGCGACGACCCTTACGCTGGCCTGATCCTGGACGCATCGGGCAACCTCTATGGCACCACCAGCTATGGCGGTAAGGGCTGCGGCGGCGATGGTTGTGGCGTCGTGTATGAGCTTTCGCCCGTCTCCGGCGGCAGGTGGAAGGAAACCGTCCTGCACCGCTTCGACAACAACGGCAAGGACGGCTACACCCCCGGGAACGGCGCCTTGTTCATGGACGCCCTGGGTAACCTGTATGGAACCACGGAGGTAGGGGGGGCAGGCGCCGGCGCCGATGGGATGGTCTTCAGGCTGACGCCCGGCCCGCACGGTCGCTGGCGGGAAACCATCCTGTACAACTTCAACGGCGGGGCCGAAGGGGGCTACCCGAGCGGTGGCGTGGTCATGGACAACGGAGGCAACCTGTATGGACTCACCGCCGACGGCGGCATCGGTTGCGGCGTCCTCTACAAGCTGGCCCCCGGCGGCAAAGGCAAGTGGGCTTACAGCGTCTTACACACGTTCGGGCAGGGCGCGGATGGCTGCATCCCGGTCGGCAACCTCGTGCTCGACAAAAAAGGCAACCTGTACGGCGGCACCGTCCTCGGCGGCGCCTACGGCTACGGCATCGTCTTCGAACTCACCCCGTAGGAGGGGTTGGGCGCTAGTCCCGGTCGGGCTGGTAAAGGGTCCATCCTCTTTCGAGAGCAGCTTGCTTCAGATCGGGGTTGGCATTGATCGCGTAGGCGGCGCGGGCCATGGCCAGCATCTCTATGTCCCAACGAGAATTGCCAAAGGCAGCGTCGGGAGTTTGGCCAATCCACTTGCGGATCACCTGCGGTTTTCCGCCGCCAGAAGGCACGCGGAGCAGCCGGTCAGTGATGCGTCCATTCTCGATTTCGACCGCTGCCGCTAGGATTTTGCGCTCGTCGATGCCAAAGTGCCTGGCGGCGGCGCGGATGACCCACTCGTTGGTTGAGGAAACTGCCCAGACTTCGCAGCCGGAGCGCTGCAGCCGGTCAATAAGCTCGCACATCTCGGGAAAGATGTTGGGCACAAAGATTCCGTCGAAGTAATCGCGCGCCGCCTGCGCGACGTCGGCTTCGCGCAGCCCGCGGTGCATAGTGACCATCTCGCCGCACATGATCTCTTCGTCAACTTTGCCGGCTTTGTAATCGGCATAGCGAGGCCGTGCCCAGCGGGCGACTTCCTCAGACACCAGTCCTTGTCTGATTTCCCAATCGAAGAAGCCTTCGCCAGCGTCGTCGGCCCAGAGCGTGCCGTCACAGTCGAAGACTGCCAGTCTTGGCTGCAGGCGGAGCACTGCGTCGATGAATGCAGTGGCTTTGGCGGATAAGGTTTTGGTCACGCGCGCTCGTCCATGGGTGATTTCACTTTGCGGGGAAGGGCGCCAAGGCAGCCAAGGCCGCGTACTCTTCGGGCGTGTCCACATTCAGGGTAACAGCAGGATCCTCCACTTGGAGGTAGCGAATGTGGTGCTGGTTCTGATGCTGCAACTCGCGAGCGGTCGCTGTGGGCGGGGCTTTCAGAAATACCTCGATCATCTCGCGTCCCAGCAGCAAAGGATGTCCATGCTTGCCTTGATACTCGGGAACCACAGCCCAGATGCCGATGGGAGCCGACAAGAACGCAGAAATCAGGGCCGACAACACGGCTGAGCTTGCGGGAGGCCGATCTACCAGAGTGACGATGGCGGCGTCACGGCCGTAGCTGAGAACCGTTTGCAAGCCGATCTGCAGCGAGCTGAACTGGCCTTGCTCGGGGGATGGATTGCGAACCAAAGAGGCCCCGTTGGCATAGACCCCTGACGCGAGGCTGGCTTCGTTCTTGCCCGCGACTACGATCACCATTTCGCTGACGGGGGACAGGGCGAGAATGGCAGAGGACAGAAATGTTTGCCCGGTGGATCTGCCGCTCGAACTGGGCGGCCAAGGGAGCAAGGCTTTGTCTGTGCCCATGCGGCTGGACTCACCGGCGGCCAGAATCACAGCGCACAGATTGGGCGAACGCACCATGTCCCGAAGATAGCAGAAAGAACAAGGGAAGTCAGTGCGGCAAGCGGCAGCCTAAGGTTTTTTTTCAGCGTCGAGCGCTTCGGTGCCGTTTGTAGACAGATTGGCTTCGGTGGCAAGATGCGACTTGAACCAGCTCATGTGGGGCAGGGCGCGCTCGGCGCGGCGGCGCACGGCGATCAGTTCCGCAGTGATTGCCACGGCGATTTCTTCCGGCGTGATGGCGCCGATGTCCAGTCCGATCGGAGCGTGGACCCGCTCGAATAAATGTTCCGCAATGCCTTCCTTGACCAACTCGCGGAAGATGGTGATGGTCTTGCGTTTGGAGCCGATCATACCGATGTAGCGCGCCTGAGTTTGCACCGCCCAGCGCAGCACACGCATGTCATCGCGATGGCCACGAGTGACGATCACGATGTATGACGACTCGGCGGGAGTAAGTCGCGTCATCGCTTTTTCGAAATCTCCTGCAATTACCTCGCGCGCCTGGGGAAAACGTTCGCGGTTGGCGTAAGCTTCGCGGTCATCGATCACGGTGACGTCGAATCCGGCGCGGCGAGCGACTTCGTACAAGTTCAGGGAGACGTGGCCGCCGCCGAAAATGAAAAGCGACGCTGGAGGCAGCACCGGCTCGATGAAAACGTCGAGCGTGCCGCCGCACACCAGGCCGGTATCGTACTTGGGGTCCTGGTTGAGATTAAAAGTGAGGGTGCGGGGCTTTTCACTTTCCATGACTTCGCGGGCGGCCTGCCAGACTTCGGCCTCAACGCAGCCTCCGCCGATGGTTCCCGCGATGGAGCCGTCGTCGCGCACCAGCATCTTGGCGGTTTCAAATGAAGGAATCGAGCCGCGCACATTGACGATGGTGGCCACGGCCCCGCGACGGCCTTGTTGCCGGAGTTTCACGATTTCTTCATAGATGTCCACGGGCATTGCGCTTGGTCTGTACCGTCCCTAGCGGGGTATACCCCCTCCCCCCGTCCATTTGGAATCTTGATGTTACCGAGGTTTCATCCCCAAAATCTAGTGGCCAAAAGGCATGGAGGCATAATCTAGAAAGCAAAGGAGTTAGTCGTCAGTCGTCAGTTTTTGGTTCTGGGTTGAATTGCCGAAACCGCTCGCGGGTGGATGCGAAATGAACGCGGCGTGACCACAGATCGAGGCTCCGTTTAACATGCTAATTATAAAATAACGTGAATATCTTTATGCATATTGTGAAATAGCTGATTGGCGGCTGTCAGGGACGGATATCACGCGGCCCAGATTAGCACCCAAGTGTCTGTACTCACCCTGTTCGCAAAAGGCGCGAACAGGGGGCTAACCATCTGAGGACCGGAGCGCGCTGCGGTACAATCCACAGTGCGACTGAATACGGAGGACCACAATGACTCAGAAAATTATTGAAGTAGCAGGAACTTCCAAGGAAAGCTTTGCCAAGGCGGCAGAGAGCGCCGTGTCGGAAGCGGCAAAGACGGTCCGTGGCATGAAGTGGGCCCGGATTTCGGAGCTGGAAATGGAACTGGATGGCAAGAAAATCAGGCAATATCGTGCCACGGCCAAGATTTATTTTGATGTCGAGCCCTAGAGCACGTCTCCTGATGGTGTGGAGTGCCTGACCCTCTCCTGCTGAAGCCGCGATATGGTGAAGGGCCAGCTGCACGGCTGAAGCCGTGCTCTTCCACAAAACCCGACTGCACAGCAGTTCGAGAAATGCCACATTGCAGGCAGGGTCCCTACACGCTTCTTTTGCGTAGGCGGAGGTAAACCCCAGCGATTCCCGAGGAGAACAGCAGAATCGTGCTCGGCTCGGGAACACCGGGCGGAGTTGGAGGCGGAGGACACGGTTTCGGTTTTCCGGGCACGGGCTTCCCGTTTTTCGGGGGAACGCAAGTTGGCGGATTGCCGATGGGCGGCAGAATCCCGATGGGCGGCCCGTAACCGGGTGGCCCGGCGGCGGGCGAAGGAACCTGCGACAGCGCCGGATAGGGAGCGGGCAAGAAATTGGGGAGCGCAATGGGCGATGGAATCGGCTGTTCCATCAGCGCTACCTGCGGCTCGGCGGGAGTAACCTCGGCGTGCGGCAATACTGAAACCTGATTGGCGCAGCGAGTGCGGGCGGTCATATTTCCGTCCGTGATCAGTTTTTCGCCTTTGCGCAGAGTGACTTGCTTGTGCGTCCAGAAGACCTTGTTGCCCATGCGGTAGGAGAGATAAACCAGCTTGGGCTCGGTAAGTTCGATTACTCGCGCATGGCGATAATCAAAACCGGCATAATGGCCGGCGACCACGGAATCGTGCTCAACGACGCGGCGCAGTTCTTCGCCGCTTTGGATTCCCCCAGGGACGATCGAATATGGATACACCGGGCGCTGGGCGACGGCAAAAGCTTGCAATGCGGAGTCGGTTCCGGCATCGGTCTCCGACACGCCGGAAAGCCAAGAGAGGTCGTCGGCAGCGGAATAGCGGGAATTCAGAGTGAGCTTAAGGAGCCAAAGGCCGACCGCCATCAAGGAAAACACGGCTAATGCCGAGAGAAACCGGCGGCCACGCCGCCTGCGGTTTGTACGCCGCCTTCGAACCACGGCGCCCTCATGGTGGTTCAAGATAACTCCTTTAGCGACATTAGCATACGCCCCTCACAAGTGCAATTGAAGTTCCAGATTCCTGAGCTCTGAAGCACTGAAAAGAATGGGGATAGAGGAGTTCTGCGCACAGGATAGGGGAAATGTTGTAAGTATTATGCACAGTTTGTCGCCGCAAGCATGGGTAAAAAGTCCCGTGCCTTTTTGATTACTGGTGAGAGTATGAGCTATCGACGAGGCGGGGCGAATAGCCCGTGGGCGGAGGGAGGTAGCTCGATCGTGCCACGCGGACCCAAGGTGGTACAGTTTTTCAG
>Ga0187784_10004877_pt1 | contig 10876 bp, 9 predicted proteins | sample 1015_SJ02_MP15_2_FD_132964 | JGI IMG/M metagenome (GOLD analysis project Ga0187784, IMG submission 132964) | Tropical peat soil microbial communities from peatlands in Department of Meta, Colombia - 1015_SJ02_MP15_20_MG | ecosystem: Environmental > Terrestrial > Soil > Wetlands > Peat | place... | reverse complement strand
GGACGAACCTAAAGAGACGGATGACGTATACAAAATAAACGGCTTCACCATGCTCGTCGACAAGGAACTCCACGGAAAAACCAGGAATATTACCGTAGATTATGTCTCCTACGGGATGGGTTCCGGCTTCCGGGTGGTGTCCGAAATACCGGTGGGCGGAGGGGGCGGCTGTTCGCCTTCGTGCAGTTGCTAACCATGAGCGTCGGGAAATTCCGGGTTAGACACCGGCCGCTGCCGGTGGGATCTATATTGCCTGCCTGAGGCTGAAGAAAGGCCGGCCTGTTCGCCGGCCTTCTCCATACCTGTAAAATCCTGCCTGCATTTCCTCGGCGAAGGTTTCAAAACGTCTGAGAGCAGATTTACTTTGCAATCCCGATGACGCCGCACGCTACTCGTGCTCCCGAAGCGCCGGTCGGTTGGGTCTTGTAATCGTCGGCCTGGGCATGAACGACTACCGAGCGGCCGATGATCGATTTGGGTCCTTCGAGGCTGATGAGATTGTCGGTCACTTCCAGTCTGGCTAAGCCATTCTTGTCTGCTTCGATATTACCAAGATCTCCGGCGTGGCGCTTTTCAGCTTTTGGGCCTGCGTGGGGCATGTCGGTGGGATTGAAGTGGCCGCCTGCCGAATTGGCATCAGGGGCGGTGCAGTTTCCGAATTCATGAATATGAAATCCATGTGGACCCGGCGACAGTCCCTCGATGTTTGCGGTGATTCGAACTCCCGTGCCGTCTTTCTTGAAGCTCACTACCCCGTGCACCTTGCTCCCTTCAGTGGGGTCGACTACGGCAATAGCGTCTTTAACTTCCGGTTCGGCTATCTTCCGGGAGCATCCCAACAGGGCCACTCCAAGAACGAGCGCCAAAAGCAGCACACCTTTGACCATTTGTCTCATCTTAACCTCCTGGTGTCTTCAGTTGCGATTTATCCTGAAAATATGTCTCCCCGTCTGCCCGGATGGAGCTTCCAATGAAAATAAATCATCGCTTTCGACCGAGTAAATGGGGAGCACTGAAAGGCCGGCACGGGGTATCTTTTGTCCATTAATCGAGCAGCGATATCCAAAATCTATTTTTTGCCTATCCGGCGGGGAGCGAGATTAAAATTTTTTGAATGAAAAATCCAATCAAAAAGTGTTAGTTAGTTGGCAAATACTGGATGGGAACTTGCGATGGCCGATTCAAAAATTGGGGCAACGGCGACGTTCTTCATACTGGCGGGCGTTCTGGCCGCTATAGATCAGTTGACCAAATACCTGGTGGTCGGGGCGATTCCGCTAAACACCGGGATTGCCGTAATTCCCGGTTTCTTTAATATCGTCCATGTTCAAAATACCGGAGGGGCGTTCAGCCTTTTCGCGGCGTCTGGATATCCCTGGCGGCAATATATTTTCATGGGGCTCACGGTGCTGGTGATCGCCGCTATCGCCTATGCTTACGGCAAGGTCGGCAAAGGGGACAACTGGACCCGAATCGCATACATATGCATTACCGGGGGAGCCGTGGGTAATCTGATCGATCGTATCAGATTAAGACAAGTGACCGATTTTCTGGACTTCTACGTGGGAAGCTGGCACTGGCCCGCCTTCAATGTCGCCGACGCCGCCATTTCCACCGGGGCGGTGATGCTGCTGGTCTCACTGCTGAGGAAGAAGTGATTTACTTGATATCAGTGGTCTTCTTGACCAGCTTTATGGTGAAATCCTGCGGAAATCTCTTTTTTGCCTTCCTGTCCCAGATTTCCTGCTGAATTACAAGACGGTCGTTGAGTATTTGCTTGATCACTCCACCGTGCTCTCCCGCCGGCGTCCCGACGGCGACTATATATCCCCTGCCGGTAGAATCCTCGATAACCGCTCTGGCGCCCAACTCACCCCAGGTAATGGCCTTGAGTCCTCTTTCTATCTCGCTCAGGGTCATTTTTTGCAAAGGCGTCAGGGGGGCTCCGCCTTGCGGCTCATCACCTTCCTCGGGCAAACGCGGCTGAGTGCTGGTATCCAGCGTTATAAAAGGCACAAAAGGGTCAAGGGCCTTTACCGGTATAAAAGTGAAGTTGGCTGCCATCAGCGATGTCTTCGTTTTCTGTATCAGGGGAATGTATTCCGGTGGATAACTTGAGGCGCCCCCATCGGGTTGGGGAGCGGCCCCACCGGATAGCTGCGGGACAACTAGTTGATCGGCGGCCGGGGGTGCCGATTGAACCTGTTGAGGATTGCCCTCGGAGGAGGGCGAGGCTGGACTGGCAGCGGTTTGTTCCGTGCTCTTCGCGTCCGGCTGTTGTGCCGCCGAAACGGAAAAGCCCCAGGCCGCCATAACAAACAGCAGGGCAAACAGCAACGGAAAACATCCGGCGATTGTTCTCTTAAGACGCGCTTTCATAATCCCCCCGGTTCTTCCTCGCGAAAACATGTTGACATCATGACAAATGACAGAAATTAATGCAAATAATTTCACAGAATTTTTGATTTTTCATTCCCGGTTCGAAGCTGATTCGATTGGCTTCCGCTCCTTCAACTGAGTACAGATCTGTTCGACGATGGATCGCTTTGGATACCCCGGATAAAGCTCAATTACCTTTTCGAAAGCCGACACGGCGCCTTCGGCATCTCCCGCTCTGGCCAAAAAGAAACCGAGCGCCAGCCATGTGTTCGAGTTTTCCGGGTCGCCTTCCAGGACTTTTCTGGCCGCTTCCACCGCGTGGTCCGCATCCTCCCTGTTATAGAAATACCATCCCTTGAGCAATCGGGCGTCTCGAGAGTCCGGAGAAATTTCCAGGGCCGCATCCAGGCGCCTTTCTCCAAAATCCTGAAAGAATTTCGGCAACTGTCTTTCCTGCACTAGATATGCCACCGCCATGTCGAAATTGAAGCTGGAGAAGGGATTTCGCACATATTTTTGGAAAGAGTTCCATTTTTCCTTTTGTGCGCTGTTTTGAACATCTTCTTTCCGCAGATTTTCCAGGGCCGCCCTCAGGTGTGGATCATCGGGGTCTTTCGCGTATTCCCGCTCTATTATTTCACGGGCATACTGCTCCTCTCCGTGTTTTTTGAATTCCCTGGCTGCCCGGATTGCCGGAGGCAGGTCCTGCGGTTGCGGCTCGCGGTCGCCGACCAGGTCGCTCCCATCGATCCCGAGCCTGGAAACGATTCCCAGCAGCGTTGTCTCTACGAGAGTTTTCTTATAATAGGAATTGTCGGTCCGTTGCACGTAATCGAGGGCTTTAAGGGTCCATTTGTATGCATCTTTAGCCTTATTCTCGTTAGCGTAGCCCCGGGCTATGTTCAGGCAAAGATCGGGAATAGCGCCTGCGTCTGCCCATCTCTCCATGGTGTTTACGAACTCTTCGCCTCGTTTGATCGCTTCGTCCGTTTTTCCCATTTTGGTTAAAGCATAAAATAAGGCGTTTAGGGCCAGTGCGCCTGCCTCGCGCCCTGTTCTCCCTAGTTCAATTGCTTTCTCTGCATATTCGACGGCTTCTTCGTTTCGGCCGATCCAACAGAGGACGTTGGCGTAGTCGGCGTTAGCGCGCGGGTTGTGGGGTGCTTTGGTTACCGAATCGTAATGGATGGTGACGTAGTTTTCCCATATGCCGTTTCGCATAAACGTTATGAGGGCGAGGCATGCCGCGCCTACCAGAAGCAATGAACAGGCGGCCTTTGCAAATTCGGCTCCTTCAAGCCGTTTTGCAACCTTGCGGAAAAGAATCGCAAAAAGCGCCGCCGCCGAAAGATAGAACCCCATCGAGGGCAGGTAGAGTCTGTGTTCGAAAACCAGCTCCAGGGGGACGATGGTAGATTCGATTACCAGATTCAAAAAGAACCACATGATCCCGAATGTGATCACCGGAAATCGCTTTCGAAACCTGATGGCGAAAAAGATCATGGCCGCGATAAGAAGCAGCGCCGGAATGGTCGTAAAGGGGTGGACAAGCGAAGTGGAGATCTGGAAGTCATGCTCCATCGAAAGCCGCGCCGGATCGGGCCACAGCATTAACGACATGTACCATACGACCACCCTTCCTTCCGTGAGCAGCCGTTCCACCAGGCTGAAATCCCTGTGAGCGTAGCTGCTCAGTAGTTTGGGCAGAACTACCGAAAAGGCGTAAAATGAACCTGAAAGCAATACCGCAATCGCTGCCGTGCGGACTTTCCGGCCGGTTTTCAGAAACGCGCTCCAGGCTTTTTTTTGCCAGGCGGAATCGAAAAACCAGATGTCGGTCAAGGCCAGCGCAATCGGCAGGACCGCCGAGTTTTCCTTTGAAAGGAAACTGCATGCCGCAGCAAGCGCGCAAAGAAGATAAAAGACGATTGCGCCCCGTGATTTTGTCCCGGAAAGAAGGCGTGCCTTAATGAAGCATCCCGTACTCAGCGTAAAGAAGAGCGCCTGCATGGAAGCCATGCGCTGCACCAGGTATGTCACGGCGCTGGTCTGAACGGGACTTAAGGCCCATATTGCGGCGGCGGCGAGCGGAAAAAGGGCTGCTGTTTCATCGAGAGGCCCTTCCGTATTCCCGTTTCTCCCCGCGGCCAGGATTTGCCTGATCAGCCAAAACACGGCAAAAAAAGCAAGCAGGTGGATCAGTAAGTTCACCGCGTGAAAATAGATTACCTTGCTGTCCCCCAGATAATGATTGAGTGCGAACGAAACCATGGGGAGAAACCGCGCCCAGCCAAATGTCGTCTGAGAGAGCGAAAGAAGGTTGGAAAACGTTATGGAGTGCAGATAAACATTTTCACTATATATGAATGAGTGAAAATCGTCGAGGAATGCAGGCGAGGTGAAAGTGTTCGAGTAAGAGGAAAAAATCATCAAAACGATGAACAAAGCCAGAACACATGGAAGTGCTTTACTGGCTCGGTTGCTTGCTCGTGCTGCCATCGGTACACCGGTAAGGGTTAGGAAAGACTAAATGCCAAAGAATGCCGGCGTTGCGCCGGCATTCTTTAGCGGTCGTGTTTTGTTTGTAGCAGATCGGATTACTGTATGCCCTGCAACCCCAGGGAGGTAGCGAGTGTGCCCGAATAACTCCACCCTACGATCTGGGTCTTGTTCGTGTCGCCAATGGCGGATGCGATCAATGGCGCGGTGCCAAGGGCTTTGAGTGGACTGGTCCCCCCGGTATTCTTCAGCGTAAACGTAATACCAGTACCGGCGGCGGCAATGCCAAAATACCGGCTGTCGGCATCCGCGGCCAGAACGCCCCAGGTGGCGGACCCGGTTGCCGGAAAAGAGTTGTTGAGGCTGAAATAAGACGCAACGTTTGTCTCTAATGAGTGTACTCCGGGCATTACCAGGCTTGTCAGGCGCGATTTCTGAATATACTTTTGATAAAACGGGACCGCCACCGCAGCCAGGATGCCGATGATCGCCACCACGATCATCAATTCCACCAGGGTGAAACCTTTACTTTGCTTCATTCTGATAAACATAATCTTCTCCTTCTTGGTGTTGGATTCTTATCGGTACGAGTCTCCCCGATCTGTATTTCCAGCTTTCACATGAAATTTATCGTCAATCGCCTCCTGTCTCTTGAGTCTTTTTTCTCCCGCATCGTTTGAGCAGTAGGTATCGCAAGATTGATGCCCTGATGCCAATTTCTTCGGAAATTTTTTTGAGCTGTCGTAAATCGGCCCTGGATAACAGTTTTAAATGTGTCGGCCGGATGGCGATGAATGATCGTGGCTCACTTTCTGGTGATTAGAGCGTTCTAGACTTACAATTCTTGTCACTTCTAATGACGAAAAACGGCAGTACGGTAGCTCTTGTCCCCAGAGACGCCCTGAAACCACGGACAATCAGGTTCACCTGAAATGCCGGCTTCAAACTGCCGATCCGGCAGCATATTAATGTTGCATATAGTTTCGAATTTGATTCTTGATCCGACGGAAAATAACAGGCAGGTACCGGGTATCGGAAGTTGGCCCGGCATTCGATATCCAACTTCCCTAAGACCGCTGTCGGGCTCCTTTTCCTTCCATACCCCGCAAAGCGCGGCAGTAAAATCCGACGTACGCAGTATCGGACGGCGCTGCCCTGTGAACAGTGAATTGGATGTACTGGTTTGCGGCAGGTTACTGTATTCCCTCCAACCCCATTGTCGTGGCAAGCGTGCCGCTGTAGGACCAACCTGAAACTATGCCATCGCTGTTTTGAAGAACAGACGCGACCAAAAATTGCCCGGAGAGGGTATGGAGCGGATTGGTGGTACCGGATGCCTTAATGGTGAAAGTAAGACCAGTATTGGCAATGGCTACGCTGAAGTAATCTGTATTGGCTTCCGCGATCACCTCGCCCAATTCGGCTTGCGCGGGAAAGGCTCCGTTAAAGCAGTAATAAGACCCGATGTTGTTTTCGACTATATGTACCCCCGGCCAGACCAGGCTGGCCAGGCGCGATCTCTGAACGTGCTTTTGATAGTACGGGACCGCCATCGCGGCCAGGATGCCGATAATCGCGACGACGATCATCAATTCCACCAGTGTAAATCCTCTGCTTTCCCTCATCCTCGCAAACATGGTGTCCTCCTCCCGCTGACTTTGCGGGTTGCGATTCTCACCGGGTCGGTATGCTATATTTCAAATAATCTGTTAGTCACTATCCTCTCAAAACTTGGTCGTATTCAGTCTGTCCGCTAATGACACTCAGCAAAAGTGATGCCTGCGGCCCAAATTTTTTGGTTGGACCGCGTAAACCGGCCCCGGGAAATGGTTCCCGGAGTCTCCACACGTCGATGGAGGGTCCGGCTCAACCCGTTTTGCACTTCAGGGTTGACAATTTTTGTCACCAGGTTTCGAAAAACGGCACGCAAGGGTTCCGCGTAAAAGGGAACGCTGAACCTCAATCGTGGAAAAGACGGTACTTGGAAGCCGATTGTCACGGGGTCCGGTTTGGGGTAGAATCGCAAACTCGAGTTTGTCGGACTTCAGAGGCTGAAATGACCTTTTCAGATTTCCTGGAAACCATAAACGGCAAGAAGGTGCTCTTTATAACACCTTCGGATATCTCTTATATAAGAAACAGGCAGGAGATTGATCTTCTGCAAAAATCGGCGCTGAGCTTGGACATAATAGCTCCCGGGGACGCGCGTGGTGTTAGTCCGACCGGGATTATACGCATATTGTCGGTCAATTTGAGGGTCGTTGCCGGAAATACCAAGAAGTACGATGTAATTTTCATTGGTGGACTTCCTCAGCTCATAATCCCTGTTATTAAACTGCGGTTTCCCAAAACGGTTCTGATAATAGATTTCTTTATATCCATGTACGATACGCTTGTTCATGACCGGCAAGTCGTGTCTCCTTCCAACCCCTTGTCCCGAATACTGAAAACACTCGACAGGCATTCACTTGCTGTGGCCGATCATGTGATTGTAGACACGCGCGAACATGCCTCGTATTTTTCCAGGATGTTTGAAGTCGATTCGGCTAAGATGACCGTTATTTATCTCGAAGCTGATAAACAGATATACTATCCGCGGGATGTGACGCGGCCTGCCGATTTAAAATCCAAATTCGTCGTTTTCTTCTTCGGTGCCATGAATCCTCTCCAGGGAGCGGAGGTCATCCTGGAATCGGCGCGCATTTTGGAAAAACACCCGGACATAGTTTTCATTGTCATAGGTCCTTACGAGAAAATAAAAAACTTTGACCGGTACTCCGGACTTAAAAACGTTCGATTCGCCGCGCGGTGGCTTCCTCAGGCCGAGATTGCCGACTACATAGCCATGTCCGATGTGTGTCTTGCCGGACATTTCAATGCGACTGTCGCCAAAGCCGCCAGGGTCATCCCCGGAAAAGCCTATTCCTATCTGGCCATGAACAGGCCGGTTATCTTCGGGGAAAATCCGGCCAACAGGGAACTTTTCTCCACTGGTGAACAGAATGTGCATTTCGTGAACATGGGCGATTCTCCGGCCCTGGCGCATAAAATCTTAGAGTTGGCCGGTGCGCGGCAAAGGGGCTGACCGATGGAAGACCAATGGCTGCCGATGCCCAGATACAAATTACGCAGGGACTTGGTCAAAAGAATTCTGGAGAGGGAATCTCTATCCTCCAAGACGTGCCTCGAATTCGGGTATGGCTCCGGAGATATGCTTTTGCTCTACGCCTCGCTTGGACTCGACGCGTTCGGCTTTGATATATCGGAAGCGGCTTTCGAGAATGCCACGCTTAGAATCGAAAAGCACATCGGACTCAAAAGAAAAATTCGTCTCCTTCGGGATAAAAGCGATGTCTATGGCAGGAGATACGACTACATTATGGCGTTTGAAGTCCTCGAACATATCGAAGATGACCTTTCCTGCATAAAAGAGTGGTGGGATATTCTAAACGAGAATGGAAAGCTTATCGTCTCCGTTCCGGCCCATCGGAACAAATGGGGCGGCAGTGATGTCGCTGCCGGCCACTATAGGCGTTATGAAAGAGCAGATGTGAGCAGGCTGCTGATGAAAGGTGGATTCAAGATCCGGCACTTTTGGAACTATGCCTACCCGCTCTCGATGCTGCTGGATATTTTCCTGCATAGAACATACAAGGTCCGGAGCACGGGCCTGACGCAGGAAGAACTCTCGAAGTTGAGTGGAATCAATAGGAAAACCAATCTTTTCAACCGATTGGTGTCAAGCGATTTTTTTCTGGCCCCTTTTCTTGTCTTGCAACGGTGCTTTCTTGAAAAAGATCTGAGTTCGGCGTACCTGGTAGTTGCCGACAAGATGCCCATGCCCCCCTGTGCTCCCCAAGCAAAAGGCTCGCCACACTGCTGATTTTGAACTTCTTATTGATATAGATCGAGGCGAATCCGAAAAACAGGCAGGTTACCGCCACATTTATGGACCGGTCGAGTAGAGCGATTGCGAGCGCCTGTGATTGAGTGATCCCCAGAAACTGCGAGCTGAACATCAGAAGGCTTTCCTTTATCCCGAGCGCCGCAGGGGTAATGCTTATAAGAAAGGATAGCATCCCTATCGCCGAGAAGATGGATGCCTGTAGAAATCCGATTTCATTGCCGTGAGCATCTTTGACGTGAAAGGCGGCAAATTCCAGCCAGGTGATCAGGAAGCAGATAACCAGGTTCAGAAGGCTGAGCCAGCAAAGTTGCCGAACGGTCTTCCTGCTTTTTCTGATTATATTCCACCCGGACAGGACTTGATTTGCCGCTTCCCGGACCCATCTCACGGGAATCCATTCCAGACTGGGGGAGGGGGAAGCAATGGTCCATGTCGTTAAAGCGGCAATCCCCAGGAAAGCCAGTGTAACGGGCAGACTGTATCCTCCCCGGTTGGCGTAAAAAAGCCCCAGGCAGAACAGGGCGGCTATCGAAGTGATGCAAAAACCGACAAGGTAGGTGGCGCCAAGGCTGGAGACAAAATAGGAATACTCGAGGTCGTAGCGGGATTTGAGATAAACTCCTCTAAACCCTGTACCTCCCCTCATCGGCAGAAAAATATTGCCGAAGTTGGTGATTACCGATATCGAGAAGTATTCCCAAAAATCCAGGTCTATGCCGAAACTGAGGGTAAGGGCTCTGAGAAAAAGTCCGTTTACTATCAGCATCACCACGCACGCACAGCCGATCAGCAAAATATAAGGCGTTGAAATCTCATATATTTTTGTGAAATCCGATAGATTGTTTCTGACGTATAAGTAGATGAAAAACGCACACGCCAGAAGTACCGCATATGGGAGAATTTTTCGTATGAGTGGCATTTAACCGCCCGGAAATCGACTTCGGTCATTTGTCCTTCGGGAGATACCGAATGAGACGTTAACCATTTCATACATCGGATTTTTCTCACCAAAAAAGAAGATCTTTCGTACCGGCGGGGCCTCCGTCAGTACCCCCAAACACGCTATTCGGCAATAAACTCCCAAACGTCTCCCTTCGGGCCCGCCTTAACCTGGAGGTGTCCACGCCATTGCTGCTCGTTCTGCTTGGGGTAATCCTGCCTGGAGTGTGATCCCCGGCTCTCGGTCCGCCTGATCGCCGCTTCGAGAATCAGGCAGGCCGCTCTTGCCGCCGACCGCACCTCGATCGCATCGGCCTGAGAGGGAGTCAGTGCTTTTTCGCTTACCGGTCCGGAAATTGAGAGGTTCCCGGTGATTTCCCGTATATTGCTCAAGGCCCGGGAAAGCCCGGTCCCGGTCCTGACTATTCCTCCATCCTCCCACATGATCTTGCGGATTTTGTCCAGGAGATCGGTTTGGCCGTCCTGAACCCCCCGGAGGGCCCGAAACCTTTCTTCGAGTCGTTCCAGGACGGATTGCCGCCCGCTTGCGTCGCTCCCCTTGACCCAAGCTGCCGCCGAATCCCCCGCCCTTGCTCCGAATACCAGGGTTTCGCTGAGCGCATTGCCTCCCGTCCTGTTGGCGCCGTGCAGCCCGCCGGTGACCTCGCCGGCCGCGAAAAGCCCCGGAACGGAAGTCGCCCCCCTGCCGTCGATTTTTACTCCTCCCATGGTAAAGTGTGCCGCCGGGGCTACTCGAAGAGGACGGCCGAGCGCCCCGTGCCGATCTGCGAATACACGCCACATCGACGCGGAGAAGGGATCGCTTCCCCATTTCTCCTCGGTAACGTTCCGCAGGTCGAGGAAAATCTTCCGGCCGTCTCGATAAATTTCATGAAAAAGAGAAACTGAAAGGCGGTCCCGTGCCTTCTCAGCCGCCGGGCGCTCATCTATTCCGTATTTTTTGAGAATATCCTCGCCTTGCTCGTTTATTAGCACACCGTGGTCGGCGAGTCTCGGTGGAACCACCAGGGGCGCGTGTCCGGGTTCGGCCAGGCATACCGGGTAAAACTGCACGAATTCCATATCCTGCAGGAGCGCCCCGGCCTCGACGGCCAATGTCCACCCGTCCCCCAGCATCCGCTTGGGGTTATC
>Ga0187784_10004875_pt1 | contig 10880 bp, 8 predicted proteins | sample 1015_SJ02_MP15_2_FD_132964 | JGI IMG/M metagenome (GOLD analysis project Ga0187784, IMG submission 132964) | Tropical peat soil microbial communities from peatlands in Department of Meta, Colombia - 1015_SJ02_MP15_20_MG | ecosystem: Environmental > Terrestrial > Soil > Wetlands > Peat | place... | reverse complement strand
GCTAGGCGGCGCGTTCACCAACATCCCGGGCGGCGTCCAGGCCGGCAATGTGACCGCAGTCGACTACAACACCGGCAAGATCAAGTGGCAGGTGAAGACGCCGCAGACCATGATCGGCGGCATCCTCGCCACCGCCGGCGGCTTGGTGTTCACCGGCGAATGCAATGGCTGGTTCAAGGCTTATGACGCCAACGACGGCAAGGTTCTCTGGAAGTTCCAGGCCGGCGCCGGCGTCAACGCGCCGCCTTCATCCTACACGGTGGGCGGCAAGCAATATGTGGTGGTGGCGGCCGGCGGCAATGTGCAGGTCGACTCCAAGCGCGGCGACAGCATCATCGCCTTCACGGCGGAATAGCGAAGCGCTTCGCGTTACTCTCAAACTTCCATCGGGACGGGACCGGCAACGGCCCCGTCCTTTTCTTGTCATTGCGGGGTCGAAAGCCTTTGATGCGACAAAGTTTGGTTCGTCATCCCGAGGTGCGAGCCACAAGCGCGTTTACGCGCGTCTTCGACGCGCTACGGCGAGCCTCGAAGGATGCGGCCGAAGCGCCGAGGCCGTCGCCCTTCGAGGCGCCCCCTCTGGGGGCGCACCTCGGGGTGACGGTTCTGGCGATTTCGTTGGCGGTACTGGCTTTCGCCGCGCGCGCCCAAACCATCGAGGAGAAGGCGCAGATCTGTACCGCCTGCCACGGCGAAAATGGCGTGCCGCAGCAGCAGCCGTTCCCGGTCCCGGTGATCTGGGGCCAGCAGCTCGGCTATCTGTTCTTTCAGCTGCGCGATTTCAAATCCGGGGCGCGAAAGAACGAGCAGATGACCCCGATAGCGCAGGCGCTCGAGCGCGAGGACCTGATGGCGCTGGCGCAATATTTCTCGAAGAAGCCCTGGCCCAATCTGCAGCAGCCGCATCCCGCGGCGGACGTCGCCGCAGAGGCGCAGCGCGTCAACGCGTCGGTCGTCTGCACCAGCTGCCATCAGGAAGGCTTCAGGGGCGACGGCACGCAGCCGCGCCTCGCCGGGCAGGGCCGCGACTATCTGCAGAAAACGATGACCGATTTCCGCACCGGTGCGCGCGCCAATAATCCGACCATGACCGATTTCATGCGCTCGATCACCGATGTGGACACCGACGCGCTCGCCGCGTGGCTCGCGGGGCTGTGACTAGCGTTGCGTGAGCCGGTCGCGCACGGCCGTATTGGCCGCGAGATCGAGCGCGGTTTTCCCGTCCTTGTCCTTCAACGCCCGGTCGGCGCCGCGTTGCAGGAGCAAATCGGTTACGCCGGTGTCGCCGGTCTCGGCGGCCATCATCAGCGCGGTGCGGCCGCGGTTGTCGGCGTCGTCAAGCCCGGCGCCGCGCGCGATGAAGAGATCGCTGACTCGCTCGGCAGCGGCCGCGCTCACGCCCTCCTCGTGCCCGGCCGCCCACATCAGCCCGGTGAGGTCGTTGCCGTAGCGTGCGCGGGCGTCGACCCCGGCGTCGAGGAGCCGCTTGACGATGCCGTCGAAGCCGCGCGCGGCGGCGTAGACGATCGCCGCCTTGCCGGTGGTGTCGCGCGCGTCGGCTTGCGCGCCGTGGGCCAGCAGCATCTCGACGATGGGGTCGTTACCCTTGAAGGCGGCAGCGATCAGCGGCGTGAGGCCGGAGCGGCCGGTCAGGTTCGGGTCGGCGCCTTTGTCGAGCAGCACGGCGACGGTCGAAGCTTTCTGCCCTTCGGCGGCGGCAAGGAGCGCGGTGCCGCCATCGACATTGCGCGCGTCGACCGGCGCGCCGCCGGCGAGGAAGAGCCCGACGAGCTTTGCTTGGCCTTGACGGGCGGCATGCGCGAGCGGCATCGCGCCACGGCGGTCGCGCGCCAGGAGCGAAGCGCCGGCGTCGAGAAGCTTGCGCGCCAGCGCCTCGCAGCCGTGATCGGCCGCCGCAAACAGCGCCATGTTGGTCTGTACCGACACCGCATCTGCTTTGATCAGTTCGTAATTGCGCTCGACCTCGCCGCAATCCTCTTCGGCGCGCGCCGGCGCGACGCCCGCGGCTGCCGCGAGCACGACCACGCAGGTCAGGAAGCAGATATGGCGGCCGGTCATGCAGTCGAGTTTAGCCGCATGCCGTGCGCCTTGTTAATGCGCTCTCAACTCTAGTCTCATGTCGGCCGCTGCGAGAAATTGTCCCAATTCGGGATTGCGGGCCCGCGTCACGCATTCTTAATCCTTGAGCGCGCATGCAAAGTGGCGGCGCCGTGGGGCGCCCCAAATGGCGCGTCATGGATACGAGCCTCATTTCTGCATTGTTCAGCGCGCAGGTCGGCCAGTTGCAGCTCGCCGTCGCCGCGTCGCTGGCGCGGTCGGATCCGCAAGCCGGATCGTCGGTCGCGCAGCTCGTCGTCGCCGCGCAGCAAAGCTTTGCGCCGCTCGCCAACGTTCCCGCCGGCTTGGGCACAAATCTCAATATCAGCGTGTGACGCTGCTGTTGTCGCCGGCGAGCGCCGCGCTGACGAGTTTGAGCCCATCCGCGCTCGCCCACTCGGCGGGGCCGGCCATTTCGCCGATCTCGCAACCGGAAGGATCGATGATCAGCGTCGTCGGCATGCCGAACGCCTTGCCGGCGAGTTTCAGGTCCTGAAATGCCTTCGCGCTCGGGTCGGAATAATAGGCAAGATGGGTCACGCCGATCTCCTTGAGGAATGCGAGCGGCTTTCCCGGGTCGCGGGTGTCGATATCGACGGCGACCACCTCGAAATTCGGCCCGCCGAGGTCGGCTTCGAGCGCGTCGAGCGCCAGCATCTCCTTGCGGCAGGGCACGCACCAGGTCGCCCAAAGATTGAGAAGAACGGTGCGGCCGCGCCAATCCGGCAGCGTCCGCGCGCGGCCGTCGGCGTCCTTGAAAGCGAGGTCGGGCACGCGAAACGCCTTGCGGCTGACGGTCAGCGCCGCGACTTCGCCACGGGCGAGCGGCGCGACCCGGCTCGCGGTCTTAACCGCGTCGGCGCAGGCGGCGGCGTCCGGATTGCTTCGCAGACCGTCAATCCCGTATATCCCCGCCAGCACGGCGAGCATCGCCGCCGCCGCGGCGACGGCGATGAGGCGCAGGCGCTCGAGCCTGCGGCGCGGCAGGGCGGAGTGTTCGGTCACTATTTGAGCCTCGGCGGACGCATCATGAGCAACAAAATGTGGGGCGGACGCTTCGGGTCAGAGCCCGATCCGATCATGGAGGAGATCAACGCCTCGATCGATTTCGACCGCCACCTTTACCGGCAGGACATCGCAGCGAGCAAGGCCCACGCCGCGATGCTCGGCCAAACCGGCATCATCAGCGCGCAGGATGCAAAGCGCATCGCTCACGGTCTAGACACGATCCTGTCAGAGATCGAGGCCGGCAAGTTCAGCTTCAAGCGCGCGCTCGAGGACATCCATATGAATGTCGAGAGCCGGCTCGCCGAGCTGATCGGGCCGGCCGCCGGCCGGTTGCACACCGCGCGCTCGCGCAACGATCAGGTCGCGACCGATTTCCGGCTGTGGCTGCGCGACGCGATCGATCGCATCGACGCCGCACTCGCCGGCTATCAGCGCGCGCTCGCCGAGAAGGCGCTGGCGCATGCGGCAACCGTGATGCCGGGCTTCACGCACCTGCAAACCGCCCAGCCGGTGACATTCGGCCACCATCTCCTCGCCTACGTGGAAATGGCGGCGCGCGACCGCGGCCGCTTCGCCGATGCGCGCGCGCGCCTCAACGAAAGCCCGCTCGGCGCCGCTGCGCTCGCCGGCACGTCGTTTCCGATCGACCGCGCCATGACCGCGAAGGCGCTGGGTTTCGCCCGGCCGATGGCGAACTCACTCGACGCCGTCGCCGACCGCGACTTCGTGCTGGAGACTTTGTCGGCCTGCGCGATTGCCGCGCTGCATCTGTCGCGCTTCGCCGAGGAGATCGTGATCTGGTCGTCGCCGCTGTCCGGGCTGATCCGGCTGTCGGACAAATTCTCGACCGGCTCCTCGATCATGCCGCAGAAGCGCAATCCCGACGCGGCCGAACTCGTGCGGGCGAAAACCGGCCGCATTGTCGGCGCGCTCACCGCGCTCCTCGTGGTGATGAAGGGTCTGCCGCTCGCCTACCAGAAGGACATGCAGGAGGACAAGGAAGGCGCGATCGACGCGCTCTCGACCCTGGCGCTTGCGATTGCGGTCATGACCGGCATGGTGCGGGACCTCGAGCCCGATGCCGCGCGCATGCGGCAGGCGGCGGGCGAGGGCTATGCCACTGCGACCGATCTTGCCGACTGGCTCACCCGCACGCTCAAGCTGCCGTTTCGCGAGGCGCACCAGGTGACCGGCCGCCTGGTGGCAAAGGCGGCGGAAGCCGGCCTCGCGCTCGACAAGCTGCCGCTTGCGGCCATGCAGGAGATCGAGCCGCGCATCACCAAGGCGGTTTTTGGCGTCCTCTCGGTCGAGAATTCGGTTAAAAGCCGCGCCGGTTTCGGCGGCACCGCGCCGAAGAACGTCCGCGCCCAGGCCAAGCGCTGGCTCAAGCGCCCGCAGAATAGGGCGTAAGACGCTGGCAAGACCTTGCCGACACAATGTCGCCGCCGCGCCCTGGTCTGCTATGGTCGGCGTTGCATTGAGCAGCCTGGAGCGTCCTTTGGCCTTGGCCCGTCTCCCGATCCCGCTTGCGTTTGCCGCGGTCGTCATCGCCGGCCTCGGCCTTTCGGCCTGCGGCCGTGCCGGGGCTCCGGAATTGCCCCCCGGCCCGACGGTCCAGGCGGCTCCTTCGGCCGCTGCTGCGCCGCTCACCCCGCCGTCGTCGAGCGCCGCCTCCGCCGCGGCCGTGCCGGCCGCCGCCGGCTCAGCGCCGAACGCCGCGGCGTCGCCGCAGAGCGTAGCGGCAAAGACGGGTTTCGATCCCGAAGGCAATCCGGCGGCAGCGCCCGGCCAGCCGAAATGGTTTTTGCTCGATCCGTTGCTGCGCTGACCGCGGCCGCGCGCCGCCGCGCTTTTTCAAAATCCGGTTTCCCGTTTTCCCGATCATGCTCTAAACAGCCGCCATGCATCACTTTGCCTACCGCAACGGCGTTCTTTGTGCCGAGGCCGTCGATCTTGCCGCGCTCGCGCAGGCGGTCGGCACGCCGTTTTATTGCTATGCCAGCGCGACGCTCGAGCGCCACTACCGGGTATTCGCCAACGCCTTCGCCGACGTGGACGCGCTCGTCTGTTACGCGATGAAGGCGAACTCCAACCAGGCGGTGATCGCGACGCTCGCCCGGCTCGGCGCCGGCGCCGATGTCGTCTCCGCCGGCGAACTTTTGCGCGCGCGCAGTGCCGGCGTGCCGGCGGACAAGATCATGTTCTCCGGCGTCGGCAAGACCGAGCATGAGCTCGCGCTCGCGGTCGAGCACCGCATCCTCTGCGTCAACGTCGAATCCGAGGCCGAGCTCGAGCGCCTTGCCGCGATCGCCTCAGGCAAAGGCCGCGCGGTCGACATCTCGATCCGCGTCAATCCCGATATCGATCCGAAGACCCACAAGAAGATCGCGACCGGCACCGCGGAGAGCAAATTCGGAATTCCGATCAGCCGCGCCCGCGACGCTTACGCTCGGGCCGCCACGCTCAAAGGCGTGCGCGTCGTCGGCGTCGACATGCATATCGGCAGCCAGATCACCGAGCTCGACCCGTTCGGCGACGCTTTTACGCTGCTTGCCGAGTTCGTGCAGGTGTTGCGCGCCGACGGCCACACCATCAGCCATGTCGATCTCGGCGGCGGCCTCGGCATTCCCTATCGCGAAGACAACGAGCCGCCGCCCGACCCCGACGCCTACGCTGCAGTGGTCAAGCGGGCGACGCGCGGCCTCGGCTGCCGGCTCATTTTCGAGCCGGGCCGGCTGATCGTCGGCAATGCCGGGATTCTCGTGACCCGCGTCCTCGATGTGAAGCGCGGCGAGACCAAGACCTTCGTCATCGTCGATGCCGGCATGAACGATCTCGTGCGTCCGACGCTCTATGACGCGCACCACGATCTCCGGCCGGTGCACGAGGCATCGGTCGGCGCGCCGCGAATCATCGCCGACGTGGTCGGCCCGGTCTGCGAATCCGGCGATTTCCTTGCGCTCGACCGAACCATGGTCGAGCCGCGGCCGGGCGACCTCCTCGCCATCATGTCGGCCGGCGCCTATGGCGCGGTGCAGGCGGGTACCTACAACACCCGCCCGCTTGTTCCGGAAGTGCTTGTCCGCAATAGCGAATGGGCGCTGGTGCGGCCCCGCGTCACGGTCGAGGAGCTGATCGCGCTCGACCGCCTGCCGCCCTGGCTTTGATCTTGCATCATCGCTTTGCCGGCCGTGCCTTCGGCGTGGGTTGAAGTGCCTTGAACCCGCCCTCATGGTAGCGTGTTGTGATGGTGATTTGCCGTTTCCGGAGAATTTGGTGACGGAAACCTCCTCGACCCACCCTGCCGCTTCGCCTGGGAGCAGCGGGCTTGCCGCGCGGCTGCAGCTCGGCGCGGCGATCCGCCGCGCGCATTGGAGCATCTTGTGGGAGCGGCTGTGGCCGGCGCTGGCGACGTTCGCGACCGTGATCGGCGTCTTCCTGACGCTGTCATGGCTCGGGCTGTGGCTGTGGCTGCCGCCGCTCGGCCGCGCCGCGGCGATGGTTGCGTTTGCCCTCCTGGCGCTCGCCGCCGCGGTCCCGTTCGGCTTGCTGCGCATCCCGCTCGCCGCCGAGACCCTGCGCCGGCTCGACCGCGGCAGCGGCCTCGCGCATCGGCCGGCGACCGCGCTCGTCGACGAGCTCGCGGTCACGCCGAAGGATCCCTATTCGCTGGCGCTGTGGAACGCCCATGTCGCGCGTACGCTCGCCGCCGCGCGCGCGTTCAGGGCCGGCTGGCCGGCGCCGCGCCTCGCGCTGCGCGACCCTTATGCCTTGCGCGGCCTCGTCCTGATCGCCTGCATCGCGACCTTTGTCGCCGCCGGCGGCGAGCGCTGGAAGCGCATCGCCGCGGCGTTCGACTGGCGGGGCGTCGTGCTGCCGGCAAATTTCCGCATCGACGCCTGGGTCACCCCGCCGGCCTATACCGGCAAGCCGCCGATCATCCTGGCCGGCATTCATCCCGGCGAGCCGGGGCGCGCCGAGGCCGGCCGCGCCGACGCGCCGCTGGCGGTGCCGGTCGGCAGTACGCTCGTCGTGCGCGCGACCGGCAAGCTCAGCCTCGATATTTCCGGACGCGGCGGCGTGACCCCGGCGAAGGAGCAGGCGCGCGCGCCGGCCGGCACAGAAGAATTTCGCTTCAAGATCGCCGCCGCCGGAACCGCGGCGCTGCGCGGCGTCGGCGATGACCTCGTCTGGTCGTTTACCGTCATTCCCGACAGGCCGCCGACCATCGCGCTGACCAAGGATCCCGAACAGCAGCGGCGCGGCTCGCTCCTCCTCTCCTACCGGGTCGAGGACGATTATGGCGTGACCCAGGCGCTGGCGACGTTCGCGCGCAAGGATCAGACGCCGGCCGAGAGCGCGGGACGGCATCCGCTGTTCGGCGCACCCGAGTTCCCGCTGGTGCTGCCGCAGGCGCGCGCCCGGAGCGGGGCCGCGCAGACCATCAAGGATCTGACCAACCATCCCTGGGCCGGCGCCGAAGTGGTGATGACGCTCGTCGCGCGCGATGAGGGCGGCAATGAGGGCAAGAGCGAGCCGTTCGCGCTGCGCCTGCCGGAGCGCGTCTTCACCAAGCCGTTGGCGCAGGCGCTGATCGAGCAACGCCGCAATCTCGCGCTCGACGCCAATGCGCGGCCGCTCGTCATCACCGCCCTCGATGCGCTCGCGACCGCGCCGGAAAAGTTCACGCCCGACGCCGGCGTCTATCTCGGGCTGCGCTCGCTGTTCTGGTCGCTCGTGCGCGCCAAGACCGACGACGATCTGCGCGAGGTGGTGGCGCGGCTGTGGTCGATGGCGGTCGGGCTCGAGGACGGCGACATTTCCGACGCCCAGGCGGCGTTGCGCAATGCCGAGGAGGCATTGCGGCAGGCGCTCGATCGCGGCGCCAGCGACCAGGACCTCAAGCAGCTCATGGACCAGTTGCGGGCGGCGATGGATCGCTACATGCAGGCGATGCAGGAGCAGCTCAAGAACAATCAGCAGCTCGCCCGGCCGCTCGACCGCAATTCGCGCTCGGTGCGGCCGCAGGATCTCAAGAACATGCTCGACCGGCTCGAGAACCTGGCGCGCAACGGCGCCAAGGACGCCGCCCGGCAGCTGCTGCAGGAACTCCAGCAGATGATGGAGAACCTGCAGATGGCGAGCCCGGACATGAACGGCGATGATCTCGGCGACATGATGCCGGAGCTCGACGAGCTCGGCGACATGATCCAGCAGCAGCAAGAGTTGCGCGACCGCACCTTCCAGCAAGGCCAGGACCGGCGCCAGCAGCGGCAGCGCGGCCAGCAGGGTCAGCAAGGCCAGGATCAGCAGGGCCAACAGGGCGGTCAGCAAGGCCAGCGGCCGGGCGACGAGATGGGCGATTTGCGCCAGAGCCAGCAGGCGCTGCGCGAGCGGCTCAATAAGCTGCTTGAGGATCTCAAGAACCACGGCCTCGGCCAGAACCAGCAGCCCGGTCAGCAAGGCCAGCAGGGGCAGCAGGGGCAGCAAGGGCAGGGCCAGGGCGAACTCGACCAGCTCGGCCGTGCCGGCGAAGCCATGGGCGAGGCCGAAGGCAGCCTCGGCGAAGGCAACGCCGACAGCGCGGTCGAATCGCAAGGCCGTGCGCTCGACGCGCTGCGCAAGGGCGCGCAGGGCCTGGCGCAATCGATGATGGGCCCGGGCGGCACCTCCGGCCGCGCCGGCCGCATGGGAATGCCGCGCGCGCGCCAGGACACCGATCCGCTCGGCCGCCCGCTGCGCGGCCACGAATATGGCGATGATACCGTGAAGGTGCCGGGCGAGATCGACGTGCAACGCGCCCGCCGTATCATCGAGGAGCTACGCCGCCGTTTCGGCGACGTCGCCCGCCCGCAGGAGGAGCTCGACTATATCGAGCGGCTCTTGAAGGACTATTGAGCGCGAGCGGCGGCAAGCCGGGGCACGTATCAGTCCTTTGTTTGCACGAAAAGATTTCCACGCGCCCGCGGCGTTTTATTCATGGTAATCTCCCGTGGCAGCGGTAATCCGCCCGTTTTGGACCGGTGAGGAATCGCGGTGCCGGCGATCAACGAATGGTTGGCTGGTCTCGGCCTTGGCGAGTATGCGTCCCGCTTCGCCGAGAACGATATCGATTACACCATCCTTTCTGATCTGACCGACCAGGATCTGGAAAAGATCGGCGTCGCCTCGCTCGGCCACCGCCGCAAGATTTTGCGGGCGATCGCCGCGCTCGACGGCGCGACCGCGGCGAAGGCTCAGGCCGCGCCGATGTTCCCGGCAATTTCGGCGCCGGTTTCGGCGGCCCCGTTGCCGCGTACCGCCGCCGCGGCCGAAACCGCCGGCGCCGCCGAGCGGCGCTATCTCACCGTGTTGTTCTGCGATCTCGTCGGCTCGACCGGCATCGCCGCCAAGCTCGACGCCGAGGAGTGGCGTGATCTCGTCGGCGCCTATCTCGACGCCGCCTCGGCGGCGGTGACAGACATGGGCGGCCACGTCGCCAAAAAGCTTGGCGACGGGCTCCTTGCGCTGTTCGGCTATCCGGTGGCCCAGGAAAACGACGCCGAGCGCGCGGCGCGCGCCGCGCTGGCGATCCAGCGCGCGCTTGCCGAATTCAATCGCAAGAACGCCGGCGCCGGCACGCCGGAGCTTGTCGCCCGCATCGGGCTTGAAGCGGGCCCGGTCGTGGTCGACGCGGCCGGCGAGATTTTCGGCGACGCGCCCAACGTCGCGGCCCGCGTGCAGGCGCTCGCCGAACCAGGCGCGGTGCTGATCACCGCGCAGGTGCAGCGCCAGGTCGCCGGCCTTTTCGTCGTCGAGGACCGCGGCAGCCACGCGCTCAAGGGCGTACCCGAGCCGACCGCGCTCTATCGGCTCATTCGCGCGAGCGGCGGCGGCCGCCGCTCGGCGCAGCGCAACCTGACACCGCTCGTCGGCCGCGACGACGAGATGGCCGTGCTCGTCCGGCGCTGGGAGCGGGCGCGCCAGGGGGACGGTCAACTGGTGATGATGGTCGGCGAGCCTGGATTGGGAAAATCGCGGCTAATCGAGGAATTTCACGCGCGGCTGCGCGACACGCCGCATACCTGGGTCGAATGGAGCTGCTCGCAGCTCCTCCAGAACACGCCGCTGCATCCGATCGCCGAATGGGGCCGGGCGCGCTTCGGCGGCGCCGACGTGCCGGCCGAGCGGCGGCTTGCCGAACTCGAAAGTTCGCTTGCCCAGGTCAAGCTCGATCCGGCGGAGAACGCCCCGCTGCTGGCGGCGCTCCTCGACATTCCGCTGCCCAAGGAACGAGTGCCAGCCGTGGCGGCCGAAGAGTTGCGCCGCCGGCAATTGGCGGCGCTGACCAACTGGGTGATGGCGGGCGCCAAGGTTCAGCCGGTGGTTTTGGCGTTCGAGGATCTGCATTGGGCAGATCCGACCACGCTCGACGTCCTGCGCGGCATCGCCGAGCGCGGCGCGCTGGCGCCGCTCTTCATCGTGGCGACGACGCGGCCGGAGTTCCGGGCGCCCTGGAGCATGCGATCGCACCACGGCACCATCTCGCTCGCGCCGCTCGACCGCGCCCAGGTGCGCGACATGGTGGCGGAGCTTTCCGCGCGCCACGCGCTGCCGAAGGAGGTCGTCGAGGATGTTGCCGCGCGCACCGGCGGCGTGCCGCTGTTTGTCGAGGAAGTCACAAGGCTTCTCCTCGAGCGCGGCGAGCAGGGAAGCATCCAGGCGATCCCGCCGACCTTGCAGCAATCGTTGATGGCGCGGCTCGACCGGCTCGG
>Ga0187784_10004874_pt1 | contig 10883 bp, 7 predicted proteins | sample 1015_SJ02_MP15_2_FD_132964 | JGI IMG/M metagenome (GOLD analysis project Ga0187784, IMG submission 132964) | Tropical peat soil microbial communities from peatlands in Department of Meta, Colombia - 1015_SJ02_MP15_20_MG | ecosystem: Environmental > Terrestrial > Soil > Wetlands > Peat | place... | reverse complement strand
GGACGCGGCCGGCGAAGGTGAAATCCGGTCCGGCGAAATAGGAGCAGTCATACCCGCAGAACACGCCAAACTGGAACACGGGAATCTCGGCTACGTCAACTTCGCGGGAGATGTTCGCATAAGCGAGGGACTGACGGGTAGCGCCGACTTGCAGTTGAATCGGAGTGAGTTCCGCATAAAGCCCGGCATTGCCGCCGGTGGTGATGGTTCCGAAGCAGCTCGGGGGGTCGGTGGCCACGGGGGGCGTCAGCGTAGTGCAGATTCCGGCGCTGGTCCCGACCGTTGGAAAGCTGATCTGCTCGGCATAAGTAATGCCATTCCCGACCATGGCCGCGGTTGGGTAATAGGTCGAGGTCGTCAGATTCGTAATCTGGGCCTGCGTCGGCACCATGTCGGTCTGATACAGGGCGGCCAGGTCTGACGTGAGCTTTTCCATGCCGGATTCGGCTTCGTAGTACGCCAGGTTATTTTCCTGGTCGTTGCCGCTCATTTGTGACTCATTGTTGACCAGGTACAATAGGCCGCACGAGACCGCGGACAGCAAAATCACGATCAACAGCGCCGCGATCAACGTGAACCCCCGCGAATTGTTGTTTCCTTTTTTCATTGTCGGTTTCCCGTCCCCGAGGAACTCGATCGGTTTCCCTTGCTAATACACATTCCCGTTGGTAAATGCCAGGTTTTGAACACTGACGTCAGTCGCCAGATACATCGCCTTGTTGCTTCCGTAGCTGGTGATGCTCTGGCCCATGATCACAAGATTGACCTTTTGAATGTTGTTGGGCGACTCGGCGGCGCCGATGGGGTTCGCTTCATTGGAGTCGAGCGCCTCGGCCGCCGAGTTGTAAACGTCATAGGAAAACTGCAGATTGATGATGTTATCGGCCACCGGAACGGGGGTGAGGCCGTTCACCTGGCGCATGAGCCTGGGAGTTTGCACCGTGCCGCCGGCGGCGGGCACGCTGATGTAATAGCTGATGACAAAGATGCGCGTGCCTACGGTGCTCGATCCGGCAGCAATGGACTTGATCGTGTTGCTGGCGGCGACGCCGTTCTGATTGACGTTCAGCGCGTCGCCGTTGGCAAAGGTAATGGTGCCGCCGGCGCTGCTCGTGCCCGATGTCCCGGAAACAGTGAAGCCTGTCACCTCGCCCAGGGCAGTGCCCGCGCTGTTGGTCAGCATGATCAGGTCGCCGAGGTTGATTCCGCCGGCGGCGTTGATCAGCTGCGGAGTCTGGCCGGCTGTAGCCGTGAGGGTAATTTGATCATCGTTGGTACCGCCGAAGGCGATGCTGTATCCGGACAACGGGTTACTGGCGTCGGTGTAAGCGACGGTAAGGGCGTCATTGACGGCCGGCGCCGGCGCGGCAGCGATGCTGGCGGCTCCCTCCACTCCGTTCAGGTACCCGGGGACAATTCCATACAGATAGTTGCTGACGGCGCCGACGGTCGGGTACGTGCCATTCGGTATGTGGCAGGTGCCGGTCTGGTCGCAGCCGTATTTGGAGACGGTGTATCCGGCGCCGCTCGGCAACTGAATGCCGGACGTCAGGCCGGCGCCCGCCAGCGTGATGTCTTTCACCATCAGGTCAACGGCAGCCCGCATGTCCTGTTGCACCTGGGTGCGTTGCGTGACCACCTTGGTGGCGGTCAGAGCACCGTTGAACAGTGAGGCGATGGCCCCCAGCACAATCAGCCCCACGGCCATGGAAATCATCAGTTCCACGAAGGTGAAGCCCGCCGCCGAGTTCTGTTTTTGTCTCTTCATAGTTTCATCACCGGCTTTAGTTGTATGCCGAGATCAGCGACTGCACGGTATAAGACTGCGGCGCTGCCCCGGACTGGGCGTAGGTTATGGTTACGGTGATGGACTTCAGCGTCGGATTCACCGTAACGCCGTCCGCTTCCAGCACACTGGAGATCGCAATCTGGCGCGTGAAGTTGCTGAGGCTCATGGCGACATCATCGGCAGTGCCCAGGACCCCGTCCGGGCCGGGCAGCACCACGCACTCGGGTCCGGCGGCGCAGGGCCCGCTGGCCGGACAGGAAACGTCGTCGGTCGTGTTGACCAGACCGTCGGGTCCGGCGCAGAGCAGTTGCGTAGCGCCCTGCGTGAAGATTCCGCTGGGGGTGTTGGCGATCTGCGCGAAGGTGATCTGCGACGTATTGCGGGCGGTGTACACGCTTTCCAGCGCCTGCAGAGCCTTCTGGCGCGCGATCAGCTCCTCCTCCGCGTAGGCAACGTTGCGCACGGACATACCAAGAACAGCGGCCATGCTGAGGATGCCAATAGTCAGGACCGCGATGGCGATCATGACTTCAACCAGCGTGAATCCGCGTTGAGCGGAGGACTGCGGTCTGTGTTCTGTCATTGTTGTGCCCATGTCGGCGTTCCGCTCGAGTTGACGAGCCGCCAGCCCCGGATTCTTCCCGTAGCCCCCTCCACAGTGATGGCTCGTGAACCATAGAAATAGGCGGAAGTGTTGATGTAAATAACTCCGTTGTTGAAGTTGCCCACGTCGTCTTTCGCAGAGCCGTCCGGGTAGAAAATCACACAAGGATTGCCTCCCTCGAGCACCGCGCAGGCATTGAATTGGATGGCCGCCGCACCCGTGCCCAAACCGTCCGGAACCGCCGTGGCCGCAGTGGGAAATCCCGCCTGCACCTGGTATTTAATGTCGTTGGGAATGGTGTACGTGTAAACCGTTACCGGGGCTGGCGCCGGCGTGCCCCCACCCCAATACTGCACGGTCAGCGTCCCCGGAGCCGTAGGAACAATGATGTAGCGCCTGCTCTGAGCGACGGCCTGGTTCTTGTACTTGCGGAACACTTCCACGGTCGTGTCATAGGCTTGGGTAGTGTGGTCCCCTTCAAAGGCAGGCCACAAAACGACGAGGCTGATCGCGACCAGGATCGCGATGATGCTGAACACGATCGACATTTCCAATACGGTAAAACCGCTGCTGTTTCTCACTCTCATAAGTCACACAGGACGGACGGCCTATGGGGGACGCCAGGATCGTCGCTTTCGCGGGTGAGTTGCACCTACGGCATGCAGACAGCGCAGCCGTGCGCACTGCACCCGCTCACCGGACAGAATAGCAATCGCTCCGCGGCTCCAAACAGATAACGAAAGTGATATGGGGGGAGTTACAGGCAGCGCCCCGGGCATCGCACCAACGAAGCGTCCTCACTGAAAACAAAAGAGATATTTGGATTTGTTCAGGGCTGCGTGGTGGCGGGAATCAGGCCAGCTCGGGACGCGTCTGGCGGTTTTTGGGGCCGTCCACGCCCGGGGATCGGGCGTGGCGGCATGTCCTTTATTTTTCTCCGAGCTGCCGGCCAAAGAACTCCTCGGTTGCACCGTAGGCCCGCAGCCAGGTCTTCCACATCAGGAAGCCATGCACCTCGTCGGGGAAGATCAATTCTTCGACGTGGACCTTTTGCTCCCGCAGACGCTGGAGCAGATCAACGGTCTGCGAAAAGTCGACGTTCCGGTCGTCGTCGCCTTGAATGAGCAGAACCGGCGAACGCCAGGTCGCGATGGCGGCATTCGGCGACGATTGGAAGGCCAGCTTCATTGCTGCCTCGCGATCGGGCGCGTCTTTAGGAAATTCGCCCATGAAGGCCGACCAGTCGTGGACACCGTGCAAGTCCACTCCGGCGGCAAATAGATCCGAGTTATGGGCCAGTCCCATGGCGGTCAGATAGCCGCCGTAGGATCCGCCCCAGAGGCCGATTCTCCTGGAGTCGACATTCGGCAGGCTCTGCAGGTATTTTCCCGCCGCAACGATGTCCTTGTACTCAGCGCCGCCGCGCGGGCCGCCATCGGCCGGCTCTCGGAAATGCCGGCCGTACATGATTCCGGTCCGGTAGTTCACCGCGAGCACGATATAGCCGCGGCTGGCCAAGTGCTGATTCATGGCATATGCGTTGTGATAGTAGTCCATGTAGTGAAAGCCGAGCATCATCTGGCGGATGGAACCGCCGTGAATGAAAATGAGCGCAGGATGGCGGGGAGCTTCGCCCCTCTCGGACTTCGGTTCAAACAACTGGCCGTGAATTTCCCAGCCATCTTCAGCTCTGAAGATCACCTGCTTCGGTGTGACCAACTGCGCCGCGGAGGGAAAATCGCTGGGCAAAGCATTCCTGGCGATCATTTCGCGGCCTTGTGCCGTCACGACGTAAGGCATGGCCGGGCTGGTGGCCGTGGAGCCGAGGCAAACGATGTTGCCCGCGATTTCGAGCGGCGTCCATTCCATGGTTTCGCCGCGGGTGAGCGCCTGCGGCGCCTCGCCGCCAGCAACACCAACCTTCCATAGATGGCGGCGGTCAATATCCGTGTGGGTCGGATCATCCTGATTCGATGAGTAGATGACGGACGTTTTGTCGGTGCTGAGAGCGACGTCTTCCGTTTCGAATTTCCCCGGTGTGAGCAGCACTGGCACGCCGCCGGCGGTGGAGATGGAATAGAGGTGATTCCAGCCGTCCTGTTCAGAAGCAAAGATGATGCGGTCGTGGGCAGCGAATTGAAACGACGCCTCGGCAGTGATCCCGGGGAGAGAATCGTCCAGCCCGGGCCCACTCTTCCAGATTTCGCGGCCGGAATCCCTGGCGACGTCATAAACCCAGATCGACCACGGCAACGGAATCTGAGGAATGATTGGCTGTTTCATCTGCTTGCCGACCAGCCGGATAAAAGCGATCTGGCGGCCATCGGGCGACCAGCGTGGGGCCCCGTCGCGATCCGCACTGGGTGCGAGATAGCGCAGGGTGCTGCGGCCGAATTCATACAGCACGATGAAGTTGTGATCGCCGCGATCGCTGGTGAACGCGACCATCTTGCCGTCGGGCGACCACCTGGGTTCAGAATTGTTGCCACGCACATCGGCCAGCGGCTTGGCCTTTTCCTTCCCCGAGACGGGAGCGATCCAGATCTGCTTCTTGGCCGACCACAGCGCGAATTCTCCGTTGGGAGAAATCTGGATGTCCTCGCATCCCTCTTCGCCGCAGCCCATGTCGCCGAGCAGGCGGGGCTCGCCCTTATCCACATCCACGGCCCAGACCTGCTGCAGAGGCTTCTCCACCTTGCTGGGGGGATTGGCAACTTCGCCCGCGCCGTTAACTTCGCTGCCGCGGGCATAGATGGCGGTGCGACCGTCGGGCGTCAGCTTGAGCGCCGCGATCGGCATGCCGTCGTCGCCGGTGTAGTGCGTAACCTGCCGCGCCTCGAACTTCGGAGCATCGGCGATCCATACGTTGCGCTCGCCCTTGGAGAAGAACACCCAGGCGATTCGTCCCGCGCGATCAGCGGCCACCAGGTTCGTCGGGAATGGCGAGCTCAGAATCTGCTGCAGCGAAAAACTACTGGTGGTACTTTGAGCCGGGCCGAGCGCGGAGAAACCCAGTACACACAAAGAAAGCAACGAACCACCGAGACGCGAGACGAATGCTCGATTTTTCATGCACGCAGAGTAAGGGAAATGCCCGAGATTGACAACCGGGCGGCCAGGGTGACAAATCGATTTTTGCGTTAGCGAGTTTCCGCGCCGCCCCCCGCACCTTGCCTCATACTTACATCCTCTCTACACTGAGCGAACCGGATTCAGCACCGGATCCTATCTCAAAGCGGAAGCCTCGTGAACTGGTTCTTCGTCTTCTTTCTCATTTCGGGTTTTTGCAGTGTGCTGTATGAACTGGTGTGGCTGCGGCTGGGCATGGCGCAATTTGGCGTCACGACCGCCATGGTCTCGATCGTGCTTTCGGTTTTCATGGCTGGACTTGGCCTGGGATCGTGGGCAAGCGGCCGTTGGCTCGACAGTCATGAAAACAGCAAAATTCCCGCTCTCCGGCTTTACGCGCTGATCGAACTGCTGATTGGCGTGTCGGGTGTGGTTGTGCCCAACGCATTCGTGTGGGGGCGCCGCGTTCTCGAGCATTACGGCCTGTCATCTTCGCTCGGCTACTACGTTATAGCCGGCCTGTGGGTGGGAGTCTCGGTCATTCCCTGGTGCACTTTGATGGGCGCCACGGTGCCGATGGCCATGCGCGCGATTGCGCAAACGATTCCCGGCGAGTCGCGCCGCTCTTTTAGCTACCTCTACATGGCCAACGTCGCGGGCGCGGTCGCTGGAACACACGTGCCTCTGTTCCTGATCGAGTTGCTGGGGTTCCGGGGAACGCTGAGGGTTGGCGTGGCTTGCAACTGGCTGATTGCGCTCTCGGCTTTTGCATTGTCGCGCCGGCTGCGACCGACGGCGGTCGAATCGAGTCAGGCTGCAGTGCCATGGCCTTCGCGCCCGGACGGCAACAGGATTCTGACTCTTCTGTTCCTCAGCGGCCTGACCTGCATGGCGATGGAAGTGGTCTGGGTGCGCTGCTACACCCCCTACTTTGGGACCGTGGTCTATGCTTTCGCCGCCATACTTGGCATCTACTTGCTGGCAACTTTTGTTGGTTCGGTGCTCTATCGCCGATGGAGTTCCCGACGGACCGAGGAGAATCCACTGATCTGGACAGCGCTGGCGACCTGTGCTCTGTCTCCACTGGTCGCGGCGAGTCCCTTTATCAAGATGGACCAACTACTAAGGCTGGTGCTGGGCGTCGCGGGCTTTACGGGGTTACTCGGTTTCATCACTCCCATGCTGGTGGATCGATATTCGGCGGGAGATCCGGGCAAGGCCGGAACAGCGTATGCGACGAATGTTGTGGGCTGCATTCTTGGGCCGCTCGTAGCGGGATTCGGCCTCCTGCCCTTGATCAGCGAACGCTGGGCCCTGATTGTGCTCGCGCTGCCCTGGCTGATCGTGGGACTTGCCCCGCTCCGTCCCGGGCATTCCCGTCCCGCTGGGCGCGGCGCGGCCTATGCCCTCATAGCGCTCGATGCCTGGCTGATGATTGTGGGGCGCGGTTACGAAGAGAGATTTCCTGAACGCGTCGTGCTGCGCGACTCAACCGCAACCGTCATTGCAACCGGCAGCGGAATGGATAAGCGACTCTTGGTTAATGGCTTCGGCATGACCAACCTGACCCCGATCACCAAGCTGATGGCTCATCTGCCGCTGGCGTTTCTCGATTGGCCGCCACAGGATGCTCTGGTGATCTGTTTTGGCATGGGCACGACTTTCCGCTCGCTCCGCTCCTGGGACATTCCGGTCACCGCAGCCGAACTCGTGCCCAGTGTTCCGCGCCTGTTCAGCTATTACCACAGCGATGCCCAGCAGATTCTCGCATCGCCACTGGCGCACGTGGTCATTGATGACGGCCGACGCTATCTGGAACGTATTCCCCGGCAATATGACGTCATCACGATTGATCCTCCGCCGCCACTGCAAGCCGCGGGATCGAGCCTGCTCTATTCCGAAGAGTTTTACCAGATAGCGAAGCAGCGGCTGCATCCAGGAGGAATTCTGCAGCAGTGGCTGCCGGCGACCAGGCAAAGCGATCCGGTGGACGTGGCGGCCGTCGCGCGTTCTGTGCGCGATTCGTTCGGCTATGTGCGGGCGTTCGCAGACGAATTCGGGATCCATTTCTTATGCAGCGACCGGCCGATTCCCACTCGCAGTGCCGGGGACTTGGTCCAGCGAATGCCGGAGCCGGCGCGAATCGATCTTACGGAATGGGATGTCAAACCTGGCGATGAAATCTCGAACGCTGCATATCTCCGCTTGCATGCCCTGCTTTCGCGAGAATTGGATTTGGATCAGTTGATCGCCGTCTCTCCGGGCACTCCCGCGCTGACCGACGATCGTCCGATCAATGAGTACTACATCCTGCGCAAGTGGGCGCAACGACGGCATCGTTTCGCAACTGGGGGTCATGATTGAGATTTGTGGAGTATGCTGACATCTTTCTTAGCGGCCTTTGCGAATCCTTTGCGCGCTTGGCGGCAAAAGCTTTGGATCGCGAAGGACGCGAAGAAACGCCGCCAAGATCGCAAAGGGATTGGCAGCCTCTCTCAGCTCCTTCTTGCCCCCCAATCGTCCTTATATTCTGCACTGCTCAATAAGTCATTGATGCCGAAATGTCCCGGATTGTAGACTCTCGGAACGAAAAATCAACGCACGTTGAGGGGACCTGACGTGAACTTCGCTCGATTTTCCAGATGCGCTGTCCTGGCTGTATCCCTAAATCTCTCCTGGCCCATCGCCGCGGCACGGGCGCAAAGCTCTGCCACGCCGGCGGGCGTGACCGAATATGTCAACGCCGAGATGCAACGCCAGCACATTCCTGGGTTGTCGCTGCTGGTGTCGAAAGGCGGAAAGATCATTCGCGCCGAAGGCTTCGGCCTGGCCAACGTCGAACTGCAAGTGCCGGTGAAACCGGAGACAGTTTTTCAGTCCGGGTCGGTGGGAAAGCAGTTCACGGCAACCGCGGTCATGATGCTGGTCGAAGAAGGCAAGGTCGGACTCGACGACCCGCTGACCAGGTATTTCGCCGGCGCCCCCGCCTCGTGGAAAGAAGTAACGGTGAGGAACTTGCTCAGCCACACCGCCGGGTTCGGCGGTTATCCGAAGAACTTCGACTTTCACAAGGACCTGACGGAGGACGAAGAGCTCAAGATTGCAGAAGGAATTCCGCTGGCCTATCCTCCAGGCACGAAGTGGGAGTACAGCAATCTCGGCTACCTGACCCTCGGAGTTCTGATTCACCGTCTAACCGGTGAATTCTATGGAGATTTTCTCCAGCAGCGGATTTTTCAGCCGTTAGGCATGACTACCACGCGCATCATCAGCGAGGCCGACATCGTCCCTAATCGCGCGGCCGGCTACCGTCTGGTGAAAGGAGAGCTGAAAAATCAGGAATGGGTAGCGCCGAAAATCAACACCACCGCCGACGGCAGCCTGTACTTCTCGATTCTCGACCTGGCCAAATGGGACGCGGCGCTCTACACGGAAAAATTACTGAAACGTTCCAGCCTCGAGTTGATGTGGACTCCGGTCAAGCTGAAGAATGGCGAACCCAACAAAGGTGACTACGGATTCGGGTGGTTCGTCGAACAGAGGCATGGACATCGGTGCATTCAGCATGATGGCGCGTGGCAGGGTTTCGAGACGACCATCGATCGCTACGTGGACGATCAACTGACCGTGGTGGCGCTATCGAATCTGGCCGAAGGGTCACCGGGAAAAATTGCCAAGCACGTGGCGGAGATGTATTTAGACCAAAAGTAGCGAGTTGTGCAGTTTTGGATAGTCGAACGTCATCCCATGCGTCATCCCGAAGCCCGGCGCTTTCTCCAGCCGGGCGAGGGATCTCGCGCGGAGTGTCACCGAGTCCCGTTTCACTGCGCGCGAGATCCTTCGCTCCGCCTGAAAAGCGGCTTCGCTCAGGATGACGCCCATCCCGGTGGAGGTCCTCCGAACGGACCTCACGGGCAGCCATCAAAGGAGCACTACAGCTTCGCGGCCGCCTTCTCCAGAGCGTCCAATTCCGCCAGAACCTCAGCACTATGCTTGAGCGGGTCCACGTTGATATATGCCTTCGCGATCTTGCCATCGGGATCAATCAGGAATGTGTGGCGCGCCGCAAGCTTCACCACCCCGAGGTTGGTCAGCGATCCATACGCCTTGCTCACCTGGTGGTCGATATCGGCCAGCAGCTTGAAGTTCAGACCCTCCTTGGCACAGAACTTCTTGTGCGAATCCACGCTGTCCACGCTGACTCCCAGCACTACCGCATTCCGCTCGGCATATTTTGCCTCATCCACCTGGAAATTGTGAGCCTCGCGCGTGCAGCCCGGCGTCTGGTCCCTGGGATAGAAATAAAGGACCACCCACTTGCCGCGGTAGTCTTTCAGGCTGACGGGCGCGCCCTCCTGTGAAGGCAGCGTGAAATCAGGGGCGCTCGATCCCTCGGCGGGTGGCGCCGCCGAACGCGACGTAAGCCTGAAAATCACCACCGCCAGGATCACAACGACCACCAGCAGGACAATGCGCAACATCGGACTCCTCCTCGCCCCAGGGCCGCAGCCAGTGATTCTAAATGAGCGAGTCCGATGGTAGATCAGGTCGGCTTATTTAGACCTATCCTTCATCGCCTTGACACTTCGTTTTACCAGTTTCTTCACCAACGCCATTGGTATCGGCTTACCCATTGGAAAGCTGACGATGGCTTTCGTTGCGGGATAACCTGCGAGCTCCTTCCCATGTTCCTGTATTGCTGGAGGGCGTACATGCAGGCGTATGTGTAGTTTCCTGAAACTGAACCAGGCAAACATCCCGTCATAATCAAATCCGGGATAGGAATATCCTGGCATTTGGAAATAATCGGTGCGTTCAGTGGCGCCAGGCGCTGCCGCCCGTATCGCCGCCCTGATCTTCACCAAATTGCCTTGCGCCTCCTTTGGACACCTTGCGATGTACTCGTCTACTTCATTAGTTTTGCGTTTTGCCACGGTTGCTTCTCCCGTCGTTGTATTTTTTCATCGCGATCGACGTTATGATTCCTGGCAGGCTTGTCCAGAACACGATAGCGGAAACCAGTTAATCAGGACACTATCAGCCTGGTGTCTTCTGCCAGCAAAATCCCCCATGATTGCCTTATGATGGAGCATTGCGCTTTCAACGACGGAGAAACCCGACGTGGCTCAGACGGAAACCAACGGCTCAGAGGTTTTAGAAACCAGGGAGTGGGTCGATTCCCTGGATTATGTTCTTGCCCGAGGCGGTCCCAACCGCGCCGGCCGGCTGTTGCAACAGCTGGCCCTGCATGCGCGCCGCGAGGCCGGGGTCAATCTGCCCTTCTCGGCGACCACTCCCTACCAGAACACGATTCCATCGCGGCAGCAGCCACCATTTCCCGGCAGCCAGGAAATGGAGCGCCGCATCAAAAGCCTGGTTCGCTGGAACGCGCTCGCCATGGTCGTGCGCGCCAACAAGATT
>Ga0187784_10004873_pt1 | contig 10884 bp, 8 predicted proteins | sample 1015_SJ02_MP15_2_FD_132964 | JGI IMG/M metagenome (GOLD analysis project Ga0187784, IMG submission 132964) | Tropical peat soil microbial communities from peatlands in Department of Meta, Colombia - 1015_SJ02_MP15_20_MG | ecosystem: Environmental > Terrestrial > Soil > Wetlands > Peat | place... | reverse complement strand
GGTACTCACGCTTTTCGGCAAAGTCACGGGCGAAACGCTGGGCGAAGGCATTCATCTCATCAATCCGCTCAAAACCAACAATGAGATGTCGATCCAGACGCAAACCATCAAGGAATCGGCCAACGTGCCTTCGAGCGAAGGCCTGATGATGGCGCTCGATACCTCGCTCATTTATCACCTGAACCCCGACAGTGCTGCCCACGTGTTTCAGACCATTGGCTCCGATTACGAAGACAAGGTTGTCGAAAATACCCTGCGGTCCGCCATCCGCGAAGCCACGGCCTCGCACACGGCCAACGCGCTGTACACCGGCGAGCGCGAGATGGTAGCCAATGAAATCCAGCAGAAGATTACGACCGAGCTTGGCAAGCGTGGAATCACCGTGGAAGCTGTTCTGCTGCGTGACATTCAGCTGCCGGCGACGCTGAAAGCCTCCATCGAAGCCAAGCAACAGGCCGAACAGGAAGCGCTCGCGATGAATTTCCGCCTGCAGAAAGAAACCCAGGAAGCCCAGCGGAAGCGCATCGAAGCCGCCGGCGTGCGCGACTTCCAGCAGATCGTTGCCCAGGGCATCACGCCGTCGCTGCTGGAATGGAAAGGCATCGAGGCGACAGAAACACTGGCCAAGAGTGCCAATACTAAGGTCGTGGTGATCGGCAACAATAAAAATGGCCTGCCGCTGATCTTGGGGCAGTAGACCATTGTTCCCGAACTGGGGTGCTGTGGCAGACGTCCTATGTTGAACCTAACCTCCCCGAGTGTCGCGATTGGTCGCGGGATTTTCAGGTCGGCTGCAATATCCCGGGCCTGCACGCCCAGGTCCACGCCGCAATCGTCAACCTGTCCCGGCGGGCAAGGCCCCTCCTGCGACTCGGCTCTATTCCGAGAATTTCACCCGCTCCCCTCGTACGGCTACCGCGCCAGGACGTGCCGGTTTGCCCATGCCCGGGGTGACGAAAAAAAACGGCGGAGTCGATACGTACTCGCCGGCAATGTCCTGAATTGCTTTCGCTTTTTGAGGCCATCCCATGAACTGGACTCGCATCATTCTGATCACATTGGGAAGCGGCGCCGTGACCACTCTCACCGACTGGTTCTTTGCCGGTGATTGGATCCATCGCCGCTTTACCTATCCCGAAATCTGGCGGCCGGGAGTGGAATCGAAAGCAATCGCTCTAACCAGTCCGTTGCCGTTTCTGACCTGCTTTGTTTTTGCTTGCGTGGCGGCCCGCCTGCACTTCACTTCACCTTCGGGGGCGCTCAAGCTGGGCGTCGGAATTTGGCTCATCGGTCCCTTGCCGCTGATTCTGACCAATGCCGCGTGGATGAAACTTCATCGCGTCTTTGTCGCGTCGTACGCCGCCGGCTGGTTGGTAAAACTGCTGATCGTCGCCGCTGCTGTGGCTTGGTTTCTGCATTGAGGTCCGCTGCGCGCGGCCCGCTTGCTACCATAAGCTGTGTCTACCCTGCTCGAAATCCGTGACCTCAACATTGCCTTTCCAGGAGTGAGCGGGCGGGCGGGCGAGCCGGCCGGAAAAGCCGCGCCCGGCTCGACGCCCTCTCTGTCCGCCGTCCGCGATTTGAGCTTCTCCATCGCCGCCGGAGAAGTTTTGGGCCTAGTCGGCGAATCCGGCTCCGGCAAATCGATCACATCGCTTGCGATCATGCGGCTGCTTCCCCCGCAGGCGCGCGTCTCCGGAGAAATTTTCTTCGCCCACAACGGCTCGAAGGCGCAAAACCTGGCGGGCATCGATGACGACTCCATGCGGCAACTCCGCGGATCGCGCTTGGCGATGATCTTTCAGGAGCCCATGACCGCGCTCAACCCTGTGATGCGTGTGGGCGATCAGATCGCCGAAGCCGTGCTGGCCCATCAGCCGATCAGCAAACGGGAGGCCTGGCAGCGCTCCGTCGACGCGATGAATGATGTCGCCATTGCTGAGGCCGAGCGCCGTGCTCGCGATTATCCGCACCAGCTCTCCGGAGGCATGCGGCAGCGCGTCATGATCGCCATGGCGATCGTGAATCGTCCGCAGTTGCTCATTGCCGACGAGCCAACCACCGCGCTCGACGTCACCATTCAGGCGCAGATTCTCGAGTTGCTCGCCGATCTGCGCAAGAAGTTCGGCCTCGCCATGCTGTTCATCTCGCACGATCTCGCCGTGGTGTCGCAGGTCGCCGATCGGGTTGCCGTGATGTATGCCGGTTGCCTCGTCGAACTCGGCACCAAGCGCGACATCTTTCAGTCGCCGGCGCATCCCTACACGCGCGGCCTGCTGCACGCGGTTCCCGATCTGAAGACCGACCGTTCGCGACCGCTTGAAACGATTGAAGGCACGGTGCCCAGCCTGCAGAGCCTTCCGCCGGGATGCGCTTTTGAACCTCGCTGCGAATTCCGCGTCGCAGAATGCGCCCGGGTATTCCCGCCGCTGGTCGAAGTCGCAGCCACTCACGTGGCGCGCTGCCCGGTGGTGAATTCCCAAGCCCCGGCTGCGCGGAGCAGCTAAAGAAAGGGCCCGACCCGTGGGGACGGCCGCCTCGGCCATCGGGCGCAACGCCGACAACCTGGACTTTTCGCATTCAGCGGTAGCCGGAGAAGCTGGCTCGGGGGTTGGATCTGCTCCAACTCTGCCGTCCGGTCTATAATCGGCAATTCGTCCGGTGAACCGTGCGCATCCTTTTGCTGAGCGACATCCATGCCAATCTCGAAGCGCTCGAAGCCTGCCTCGCCGACGCTCCTTCGTTCGACCTCATCGTCAACCTTGGTGACATCGTCGGTTATGGAGCCAGCCCCAACGAAGTCACCGAACGTTCGCGCCAGATCGGCAGGGTTTTCGTCCGCGGCAATCACGATAAAGCGGCAACCGGCGTCATGGAACTCGACGACTTCAATCCTATGGCCGCCGCCGCCGCCATCTGGACGCGCAACGAACTCACCCCGGAGAACTTCGATTGGCTTCGCGCCTTGCCTCACGGCCCGGTCGCCATGCCCGATTTCCCCGACATGCAGTTGGTCCACGGCTCGCCCATCGACGAGGATGAGTACGTCGTTTCGCTCGGCGACGCGCTCGCCCCTCTGATCGGCTTCACCATGCCCCTAACCTTTTTCGGCCACACACATCTCCAAGGTGGATTCTTCGCCAACGGATCTTCGGCCGACGGCTTCCGCCCAGAATACGCCTCGGTCGGGCGCGCGGAATCGGTGGCGCTGCAACTGAAAGTCACAACGCGCTACCTCATCAATCCCGGCTCGGTCGGGCAGCCGCGCGACGGCGACTGGCGCGCCGCCTTCGCCTTGTTCGACACCGACACACAGGTCGTGCATTTTCATCGCACGCCCTACAACCTGAAAGGCGCGCAGGACCGCATCTTCGCCGCGCAACTGCCCCCCCGGCTCGCCACCCGCCTCGCCGCCGGACGCTAGGACGACCAGGCGCCGTTCGCCGCCGCCGCATGACAGTAGCGTCGAGCGCGTTGCAGGGCTGGGGTCTGTTCTAGCGCACGAGGTCCTGCAAGCGTCCCCGAGGAACGCCTGAGCGATCCCGGTGGTGCGGGTTGCTCCACCCTCTGGTCGTTTTCTTTGCGAAAGAGCGGGATGCATTCGCCGGGCTCGCATCCGGCCCGGCCCGGTCGTGCCGAGACCCGGCTTCCACATTCAGCGGCTTTAGCCGCTGAAGTTGTACACTCGGGCATGCCTTCTTATCCAACTTTTTCCGCCAGCCCTCCCGCGCACTACCTGGTTGCGCGCAGCGACGGCGGGGCGCGCGGTAATCCCGGACCCGCGGGCTACGGCGTCGTCGTCGAAGACCAGAGCGGACGCAAGGTAGCCGCTCTGAGCGAATACCTCGGCCACCAAACCAACAATTTCGCCGAGTATCAGGGTCTCATCGCTGCCCTGGAGTACGCGCTCAAGCAGGGGCCGAAGGCGCTGAAGCTCATCAGCGATTCGGAGCTGCTGGTCAAGCAGATCAAGGGCATTTACAAAGTGAAGAATCCTACGCTCCAGGATCTACATGCGCGGGCTAAGGAACTGATCGCCCAGCTGGACTGGTTTTCCATCGCGCACGCCGTGCGCGAGCACAACCAGGAAGCAGACCGTCTGGCAAACGAGGCCATGGACAGAGGAACCGGACGTCTGGCGCGCGCGTCGACACCCGCAAAAGCTCTCCCCCAGGGACCTCCAGCGCAGGAATTCGAAGGCATCGTTCGCGCTGGAAAGATCGAACTGGTGAACGGAACGCTGGCCGACGGTACGCGCGTGCAGATCCGCCCCAAGCGCTGAGTGGCTGGTTACTACCGCCGCCCTTCGGCCTCGCGCTTTCTCATGTTGGGGTCGCGAACGATCCCGTATCTGTCAACCTCACCCGCGGCCCCACGAGGAATTCTCCAACTCCACGTCACGCTTGTTGGCGGACGACCCTTGAGTGAGGAACATTCCAAGCCAACACTCCCGCTCCGAACTCCCACTCAGAAGCCCGCATAACCCTCATCTGGCCTCTCAAGCGAACCCGATCGGGGGGACCTTCGCGCATCGATTCCACTGCTGACCATCTTGGTTCCCACAAAATTAAGAGTGCGGCGAAGCGTCCGCCCCACTGGGTGTAGAGCAGCAGGAACTGAGTACTATTTCCTCCCCCGCAACATATCCACCACGCGCTCGTAGTCGTCCACCGTCGAGTACTCGATCACAATCTTTCCCTTGCCCTTCCGATCCCGAATGCGGACCCGCAGACCGAGCGTCCGCTCCAGATCCGTCTGCGCCGCTCGCACGTTGGGATCCACCCAGCGCGCTCCCGTCTTCAGTTTCGGCAGCCCCGGCATCCCCGGAAACGGCTCCAGCAATCCATTCATCGACAACACCATCCGCTCGATCTGCTCGGCCGTCATGCCCTTGTTCACTGCGTAAATTGCCGCCTGTGCGATCTGATCCGCGTTTTCGAGCGCCAGCAGTTCCTTGGCTTGCGCAAACGTCAGGCGCTTTTGCGCCAGCAGCTCCATCACCGCGTGCGGCAGCTTCAACAGCCGCATGTAGTTCGCAATCGACGCCCGCGACAACCCCACCCGTTTCCCGATCTCTTCCTGGGTCAGGTTGAATTCGGTGCTCAAGACTTTGAATGCCTTCGCCTGCTCCAGCGCACTCAAATCTTCGCGCTGCAGGTTTTCGATGATCGTCATCTCCGCCGCCTGCTGCGCCGAGACTTTGCGGACCAGCGCTGGAACGTGCGTCTTTCCCGCTTTTTTGGCGGCATGCATTCGCCGCTCGCCAAGAATCAACGTGTACCGGCCCTCCCCTGCCTCCGACGGACGCACCACGATGGGCTGCACAATGCCATTCACCTTGATCGAAGCCGCCAGCTCTTCCAGCGTGTCGTCATGTTCCACTTCCCGCGTCTGATAGGGATTCCGATTAATCTCGGTGATGGCCAGCTTGACCAGGAGACCCTCCAGACCTCCCTCCGCCGAGGAATCGTGGGCAGGCTGATGCTCGGCATGCTCCCCAGGCCTTCCCCCCAACTCCCGGGGATTCGGCTCGGGCTCGCTCGTAGGTAGCGAGGACGCCCCCAGCCGCGTGCCTGGGTCTAGGGCGACCTCGGGCTGCGCAACGCTTCCGCTGGCCGCACTGGTGTCTGCGACGGAAACAGCTGTGCCACCAGCAAGGGGAGAATGGGGAGCGGCAACCGCTGGCGAAACCGACGGCGGAGCCGGCGGCTTTTGCGGAGCCGGCGCTGCCGGACTCACCATCCTCGGTCCGGGCAACAACGATGCCAGTCCGCGCCCCAACGCGCGCCGCATCCCGGCTTTCTCTTTCTCTTTTGAACCGCCCACATTCCCCGCCGTTGCCGTCGTCATGGTTTTCTTGTGTGTCCTCTATTGGCGTTTGACTTCTGCACTCTCATCCCGCAGCGAAACTGCGGTTGCTCCACCCTGCGCGCTTTTCCGAGGGTGGGAGCGGCTTCATCTTGCGCTTTGCCCTGGAATGACTACACGAAAGCACAGACCTCAGTCTGCTGCGGCGCTGACTCATGGCGTCGCCATCATCGAGCACTCGGTCCGAACCTGGCGCCAGGCTCCTGTCATCCCGAGCCAGGGGCCCCACGAGGACTTCGCGGTTCGATGCTCGCCTGTTCCTGCCGCGGCAACCCGGGTCCGCTTTCAGCGACGATGCTGCGTGGCGCCCAAAACTACATCGACACTCATCAATATAATACATCGATATCTATCAATGTAATAGATCGATGTACGTCAATATATTACGCGGTCTTATCCATCTCCGAGGACGCGGGAAGCGCCTCGACCGCCGCCTCTTCGGCGGCTGCCGGCTCCGTCCCCGTTGCCGCCTGCTGCTCGATGATCTCCTTTGCAAGCCGTATGTAACTCTCCGCACCCCTTGAGCGCGGATCGTACACCAGCGCCGCCTTGCCGTGACTTGGCGCCTCTGCCAGCCTAATGTTGCGCGGCACAGTCGTCTTGCAAAGTTTCTCGCCAAAGAAGTTCCTCAGCTCGGCCATCACTTGCTGCGCCAGGTTCGTACGCTCATCGAGCATCGTGAGCACCACGCCCTCGATGCCCAGTTCAGGGTTGAGCCCCGCGCGAATCCGCTCGATGGTGTCAAGCAGCTCGCTGATGCCTTCAAGCGCGAAGTACTCGGCCTGCATGGGAATGAGCACGGCATCAGCAGCGACGAGCGCATTCAGCGTCAGCAGGTCAAGCGCGGGAGGACAATCCAGAACGATGAACTGGAAACGTTCGCGCAGAGGCGCGAGCGCTTCGCGCAGCCGAAACTCGCGCCCCTCGGCGTCAACCAGCTCAAGGTTTGCGCCGATGAGGTTCTTGTGCGAGGGAATCAGCCAGAGTTGCTCCAGCTCTGTCGTGAGCAGCGCTTCCTCGCCAGTGGCCGCGCCCATCAACAGATGGTACGAACTGACGCGATCAGGATCCTTGGCGAATCCCAGGCCGCTGGTAGCGTTCGACTGCGGATCGCAGTCAACGAGCAGTGTGTTCACTTCCGCGGCAGCAAATGATGCAGCCAAATTGATTGCGGTCGTGGTCTTCCCCACGCCGCCCTTCTGATTGGCAACAGCAATCACGCGTCCCATTGAGTTGTAAGGAGAACCAGAGTCCCCCGCAGCATAATGCGCTTCACCCCTCAAAGCAACGAAGAAGTGCTGTGCATGCAGTGAATCCGTGTGCAAAACAGGTCCCTAAGTGTTCCTGCAGGAACATTCGTCTTGATTCCAGCCGAAAACGAAATTCCCGGGTTCTCTGGCCAGATCGGGTCGTCGGCGTACGCCGACACCTCGCGACATGCAGATCGGCATCAGTATTGCCCAAGCAGGGTTCCGAAACTGGAGAGTCTGCATTCGGGATCCCCAATCCAACTTGTCCAAATGTTCCTGCAGGAACATTTGCGATAGTAGAAGATCCTCGTCGATTGACGATGGAACGGGGTTCCTGCCGGAATATTGTCGTCGGCTGTTTGTGGACCTCACCGCCTCGACTCAGCCCGGAACAAACAGTATGTCTCGGTCGAAATGCAGGGGCGTTAAATGGGAGCTAGAGCCCCGACCGACGCGAGGTCGGATACGGACCCACATGGGAGTGCTCGGTTCAGGGCTTCGGAAGAAATATGCGTTGCACTTCGCCCGGGCGGGGATTGCTTGGCTCATCTCCGAAATGTTCCCGGAGGCGTATTTCTCAGAAACGATTGGGAGCGAGGAAATAGCTGAACAAGGAGATTTTGCGCACAATGTTCCTGCAGGAACATTGTGGGAAGCTTGCGGGTTGGCCTTCCAGGCCTAGACCATTGCTGGAGCCATTTTTCCACTTTTGTCTATGGAATTTTGGTTTTACGGATAACGAAGCGTAAAAAACCATTATATTGGGTTCCAATTTTCCACTTATTACTATCCTGAGTCCTCGATCGCTAAAGCGTAGTGAACAGGACTCTCGAATGCGAACCTGGGATGGGCAAGGGAGGCGCCCAGGCTCGCTCCGGAAGCAGAGACCGAGCCCGCTCGAGCTGGGCCGAACCGATGAGGAGAGCCAGGCGGCCAGTGGCCCTGACCAGAGCGGCAGCGATGGGCAGGACGGTCGCGAAACGCTCGGCCGCGCGCAACGTTACCAGATCGAATGATGCGGAGGGAAGTGTTTCCGCGCGCGCGCTTTCTATATTGACGTCGGTCAATGTAAGAGAGCGCACGATTTCGCGAAGAAAGACGGATTTCTTTTGATTCGATTCGATGAGCGTCAATTGCATGCCCGGCGCCCAAAGCTTGAGCGGGATACCGGGGAATCCGGCACCGGAGCCGACGTCGGCGGCCGAAATGCGGTCGGACGGACGGCCAAGGGCGGCCGTCGCCACACCTCTCGGAAACAGATGACTGGCGGCGAAAAGGCTCTCGCCGAAGTGACGGGTGACGATCTCCTCGGGGACGCGAATGGCGGTGAGATTGATGCGCGAATTCCAGCGCACGAGTATATCGATGTACGTCGATATTTGTTCCAGATCGTTGGCAGTGAGTTGTTGCTCGCCGGCAGGGCCCAGAAAGGGATGGAGAAGCTCGGCAATGCGGGCGGCGTCCATGGAAGAATCTTAACCTGCAGAGGGCGGAGAGCGCGGCCAGGGGACCTCGGGGCTGTCCCCGCATGAGGCGATTGCCATGCTGCACTGTACGAAGGTAACGGGAATTTCGGGGCTACAGCTTCTAGCATGGTGTCTTGCTCGACAGCGTCTTGGTTCCTGCGCGGAGGATCCCCCATGCCGAAGTGTGCCGCCGGGTTGTCTTGTATCGTGGTTTTCTCTTTTTCTCTTCTTCTTTATTCTCCTTCTCTTCGCCCCGAGGCCGCGGCACAGGATGCTACGGCTGACCGCCCCCCGGCGGGCCAGGACGCAAATATTGCCGCCGCTGCCACCCTGACGAGAGCAGAACAGGCGTCTCAGGCGAGCACGGCGGTGCAGAGTCCGGGCCCGCAAACCGGCGCCACCAGCGCTCCCGCGGGACAGGGTCCGCTCGGTTCGGCCAGCGACTCGGTCGAGCAGGGCCCGGCCGCTTCGTCAGCTTCCGGGCAGAGTCCCTCCGGTAATGAGTCCGGAACCACCCCCCGACCGTTGCGAGCGAGCGAGGTGATGGCGCTCCAGGCGGGTGGAGCCTTGCCGGCGAATATGGTGTACGACATCGCCGCGCGCGGGTTGGCTTTTCATCCGGAGGCCGATTTTATGGCGCTGATGACAAAAGCCGGGGCCGATGCGAGCGTGATCGAGGCGTTAAAGGCAACGAGGGTGAACGACCAGGGCGCAGCGAAGCCGGAGATGGAATTGTTGCGGCAACTGGCGGATGCGGCCGTGTTGATGAAGAACAAGCAGTACGCCGATGCGGGAGCAAAATTGAGTGATGCGCTGGACGCCAGCTTCGCGCGCCTGGAGACCGGGTTTGTGATGGCGGAGCTGCTGCGGCAGCAAAAGGACTTTGAGAAGGCGGGCGCCGTGTACGGACAGATTCTCGATACGGAGCCAGATTTTCCCGAGGTGCACGACAAGGCGAGCTACGTCCTGTACCGACTCGAGGACGACAACGACGCGATCAGCGAGGCGAAGACGGCGCTGGCCCTGAATCCGAACGATGCCGAGGCGCACAAGAATCAGGCCCTGGCCCTGAGCCAGGACCGGCACCACGACGCGGCGGTTGAAGAATTCAAACAGGCGCTGCGCATCAGGCCGGACTACGCGGGGGCTCGTTCGGGGCTGGGGCTGGTGTATGCACGGATGCAGGATTATCCCAGCGCGATTGTGGAATATAAAAAGGCAATCGCCATCGATCCGGATTACGACGACGCGCACAACAATCTGGGGTTGGCGTACAAGGAAATGGGAAACATCGGCGGGGCGATAGCGGAGTTTCGCGAGGCCAAGCGGCTGAGTCCGAACTTTCCCAATTTTCGACAGAATCTGGCCTCGGCGCTGATGGAGGTCGCGCCGCCGGCGGCGATTCAGGAGCTGAAGGAACTAGAAGCAAAGTTTCCGAACTTCGAAGTGTGCCACGTTTGCCTGGGAAACGGGCTGATGTGGGAGAACGATGTAAAGGGAGCGGAGGCAGAGTTCCAGATGGCGGTGAGGCTGGATTCGTCGGATCCGGATCCACACAAGGGGTTGGGAGACATCCAGGAAAAACAAAAGAATTATGACGCGGCGCTGGGGGAGTACAGAATCGCAGAGCGGCTGGCGCCCGAGGATGCGACGGCCTACGAAAGCGCGGGAAAGCTGCTGCTGGAGAGAAAAGATTATGACGGCGCGGTCGCGGAGCTGAAGCGGGCGGAGCCGCTGGCGCAGAGCAACTGGGAAGTCCACGAGATGTATGGAAAAGCTCTCCTGGCCGACGGGCAGCCGGACCTGGCCGTGGCGGAATTCAAAGAGGCGATTGCGCTCGATCCCAAGCAGGGTCAGGTGATGACGGAGCTGGGAGAAGCGCTGGAGAAAAAAGGTGACTGGGTGGGCGCGCTCGAGCAATACCGGAAGGGAGCCCTGACCGAGGCAAACCGTCGTGCCAAGATGCAGGCGGGACAGTCGTACAGGGTGTGGGAGAAGGATCCGCAGAAGGAGTACAGACTGGCGAAAGCCCGGTTTAACGATTACGTGATTTCGCTGAAGGCGGCGGGAAAGAAGGACGAGGCAAAGGAGTTGGAGAAGCGCGTGGTGATGCTCACCAACTCGGGGAGCACGCGGCAGAAAATGCTGGAAGCCATGCAGGCGGGCGACCAGGCGATCAAAGAACGCCGAATTGACGATGCCGTGACGTCGTTCCAGGAGGCCGTGGCGTTAGGGCACAAGCTACCGCCTGGAGACGAGAATCTGATTGTTGCGCTGGGACGCCTGGGGAATGCGTACGC
>Ga0187784_10004872_pt1 | contig 10884 bp, 6 predicted proteins | sample 1015_SJ02_MP15_2_FD_132964 | JGI IMG/M metagenome (GOLD analysis project Ga0187784, IMG submission 132964) | Tropical peat soil microbial communities from peatlands in Department of Meta, Colombia - 1015_SJ02_MP15_20_MG | ecosystem: Environmental > Terrestrial > Soil > Wetlands > Peat | place... | reverse complement strand
TCTACACGATGAACCGTGCCGACCTCGCTTACGCGATCTGTCATCTGCTGGGGCTGCGACCCGACAAAGAGCGGAGCTCTCAAGCGCAGCTCTCCGTCGCGGCGGAGCGTGCATAGATGACGGCAACGCCAGTGACACCGTTGAGCCGGGAAACTGCGCTGCGCAATCTCGCCGCCGAGCGCATCCTCGTGCTCGATGGCGCCATGGGCACGATGATTCAGGCGCTTGGTCTCGACGAAAAGGGCTACCGCGGCGCCCGCTTCGATGCCTGGAACCGTGAAGTACGCGGCAACAACGATCTGCTTAATCTCAGCCGGCCTGACGCCGTGCGCGCCATTCACCTCGCATATTTCCGCGCCGGCGCCGACATCGTCTCCACCAATACATTTTCCTCGACCCGCATCGCGCAAGCCGATTACGGCATGGCGGTCATGGCCTACGAATTAAATCTCGAAGGCGCGCGGCTTGCACGCGACGCGGCGCGCATCGCGCAGGACGAGGACGGCCGCCCGCGCTTTATCGCCGGCGCCATCGGCCCGACCAACCGGACTGCCTCGATCTCGCCCGACGTACTCAATCCCAGCTTTCGTTCCATCACTTTCGACGAGCTGCGCGCCGCCTACGCCGAACAGGTGAGCGGGCTGATCGACGGCGGCGCCGACGTGTTGTTGATCGAGACTGTGTTCGACACGCTCAACGCCAAGGCCGCGATTTTCGCCTGCGCCGAGGTGATGGAGGCGCGCGGCATCAGCGTCCCGGTGATGATTTCGGGCACCATCACCGACCGCTCGGGGCGGCTTCTTTCCGGGCAGACGCCCGAGGCGTTCTGGAACTCCGTCGCCCATGCCGCGCCGCTGTCCATCGGATTGAACTGCGCCCTTGGCGCGCGGCAGATGCGCGCGCACATCGCCGAACTGGCGCGCGTCGCCGACGCTCTGATTTGCGCCTACCCCAACGCCGGGCTGCCCAACGAATTCGGCCGTTACGATGAAAGCCCCGAGATCATGGCCGAACTCATCGGCGAACTTGCCGCGTCGGGCCTGGTCAACATCGTCGGCGGCTGCTGCGGTACCACGCCCGATCATATCCGCGCCATCGCCGCCGCCGTCGCCGGCCAAAAGCCGCGGCGGACTTCGCGCATTGCGCCGCTGCTGCGGCTTTCAGGTCTCGAAGCCTTCACGCTGACTGAGGCGATTCCGTTCGTGAATGTCGGCGAACGCACCAACGTCACCGGCTCAGCGCGTTTTCGCAAGCTGATCACCGGCGGCGACTATGCCGCGGCGCTCGCAGTGGCACGCGAGCAGGTGGAAAACGGCGCGCAAATCCTCGACATCAACATGGACGAAGGCCTACTCGATTCCATCCAGGCGATGACCACATTTCTCAATCTGATCGCCGCGGAGCCGGACATTGCCCGCGTCCCGTTGATGATCGATTCCTCGAAATTTTCGGTAATCGAGGCCGGACTGAAATGCGTGCAAGGCAAGGCGGTGGTCAATTCGATCTCGCTCAAGGAAGGCGAGGAAGCCTTCATCAGCCATGCGCGGCTGATCCGCCGTTACGGCGCCGCCGTCGTGGTCATGGCATTCGACGAGAAGGGTCAGGCCGAGACGTTCGAGCGCAAGACGGCTATAGCCGCGCGTGCCTATGATATTCTGGTCAATCGCGTCGGCTTTCCGCCCCAGGACATTATCTTCGATCCCAACATTTTCGCCGTCGCGACCGGCATGGAGGAGCACAACAGCTACGGTGTCGTCTTTGTCGAAGCCGCGCGCTGGATCAGACAAAACCTGCCACACGCGCATGTGTCCGGGGGCGTCTCGAATTTGTCGTTCTCGTTCCGCGGCAATGAAACCGTGCGCCAGGCGATGCATTCGGTGTTCCTGTATCACGCTATCGCCGCCGGCATGGACATGGGTATTGTCAATGCCGGTCAGATCGCAGTCTACGACGATCTCGATGCGGATCTGCGCGAGGCCTGCGAAGACGTTGTGCTCGATCGCCGCGCCGATGCCGCGGAACGGCTGCTGGCACTGGCGGAACGCCACCGTGGGGCAGGCAAGGAAAAAAAAGAGACCGATTTGGCTTGGCGGCAATGGCCGGTCGAGAGACGGCTGTCGCACGCGCTTGTCCACGGCATCAGCGATTTCATTGCCGTGGATGTCGAGGAAGCAAGGCGCAACGCCCCGCGCCCGCTCGCGGTTATCGAAGGCCCGTTGATGGACGGGATGAATGTGGTCGGCGACCTGTTCGGTTCCGGCCGCATGTTCCTGCCGCAAGTCGTCAAATCAGCCCGGGTGATGAAGCAAGCCGTCGCCCAACTCCTCCCATACATGGAACAAGAGCAGGACGGACGGAGTGCTTTGTCGAACGGTAAAATCGTGCTCGCGACCGTCAAGGGCGACGTGCACGACATCGGCAAGAACATCGTGGGCGTCGTTCTTGCTTGCAACAATTACCAGGTGATCGATCTCGGCGTCATGGTGCCGGCGGAAAAAATCCTGGAAGCCGCGGCTGCCGAACAGGCGGATATCATAGGCCTCTCCGGCCTGATCACGCCGTCGCTCGACGAAATGTGTCACGTTGCGGCCGAGATGGAACGGCAGGGATTCGACCTGCCGCTGTTGATCGGCGGTGCGACGACCAGCCGCGTGCACACCGCAGTCAAGATCCATCCGAACTACCGGCGCGGGCAAGCGGTCTATGTCAACGACGCAAGCCGCGCCGTGGGCGTTGTTTCGGCGCTCATGTCGCCCGAAACGCGGGCGCACACCGTCAATGACGCGCGTGCCGATTACGCTCGCATCGCTGCGGCATATGCACGCGGCGAAGAAACCAAGCACCGGCTGGCGCTCGCCGATGCTCGCGCCAATGCGCTCCGGCTCAATTGGTCGGGAAATTATCGACCGCCGACGCCGCGCTTGCTTGGCGCGCAACGATTCGCCGATATCGCTATTTCCGAACTCGTCGACTACATCGACTGGACGCCGTTCTTTGCGACTTGGGAGCTCAACGGCAAATTTCCAGCGATTTTCGACGACGCGAAGGTCGGTGCGGCGGCGCGCAGTCTATTTGCCGACGCGCAGGAAATGCTGCGGCGCATCGCCGCGGAGCGCTGGTTCCGCGCAAGCGCCGTGCTCGGCTTGTGGCCGGCGAATTCCGAAGGCGATGACATTCTGGTTTTCGCCGACGAGACGCGCCGTACGCCGCGCGCCGTGTTGCACACGCTGCGCCAGCAATTACCGCGTCGCGAGGGCCGCGCCAATGTCGCTCTTGCTGATTTCATCGCGCCGCGCGCGAGCGGCCTTGCCGACTACATCGGCGCTTTCGCGGTAACCGCCGGGATCGGCGCAGATACGGTGGTGAAGCGGTTCAAACAGGCCAGCGACGATTATTCGGCAATCATGGCCGAGGCTCTGGCCGATCGACTGGCCGAAGCGCTCGCCGAGCGTCTGCATCAGCGCGTACGCAAGGAGATCTGGGACTATGCGCCCGACGAAGCTTTGGACCGCCAAGAACTGATCCGCGAAAAATATCGCGGCATCCGTCCGGCCCCCGGCTATCCCGCCCAGCCTGATCATAGCGAGAAAGCGACATTGTTTGATCTTCTTGACGCCGAGCAGCAAATCGGCGTGCGGCTGACCGAGAGCTTCGCCATGTGGCCCGCCGCGTCGGTATGTGGCCTCTACTTGAGCCATCCCGAAAGCTTCTATTTCGGCGTCGGCAAGATCGAGCGCGACCAGGTCGAGAACTACGCCAAACGCAAGAACTGGACGCTGGCGCGGGCGGAAAAGTGGCTGGCGCCGATCCTCAACTACGATCCGCTGGCGGCGGTGCGCAGCGCCGCGGAATGAGCTTCGTCGCGAGAAAGTGCCGCTCAGGCGCTCTCGCTTTCGATCCATTCTACGATCCGCATCGTTACCCGCCGAATGAGCGGCATGGCGAAAAAGGCGGTCACCGCTGCCACCGGCCAGCCGACGATGAAGGCGAACAGCCAGCGCTGCACAAAATCGAACCGGACCCCGATATTCGTATAGGTCACCGCCGCGCTGGCAAAGAAGACGATGACCGCCGTGGCAAGGATGGGGAAGATGAACCGCTCCTTGCCTTCCATCGTATCGTCTCCGGTACCGCCGCCAGCCCGCGCCGGATCGAGCAGGCGGCGCCGGATTTTCATGGTTAACGTACACCTTCGCGCCAATGCGCAACATCATTGAACAGTCCTTAACGGAAACCCTCGCATTGTGCGCGCATGTCGCGTGGCGTTTCCTGGTCGCTGTTCGGCTTCGTGGTCGTTGCCGCGCTGATCGCGCTAGCAGGCTGCAGCCACTACTTTAACGGTGGCGAGCGCGAGGCCTGGCGGCACGACGCCGAAGTTGCCTGTCTTAACACCGGCGCGGTGAAGGAAAGCCCGGAACGCGTGCGCGTTTCCGCGATCGGCGGCCCGGGAGTTTGCGGCGCGGATTTTCCGATCCGCGTGTCGGCGCTAGGTGAAAGTGGACCGCTCGGCTACGACGACGAGGCGCTGCGTCCACCGGAGGCGGTCCCCGATGGCGCAATGCCGCAGCATTGGCCGCTAACACCGCCGCCCCCCTCCCCGCGCTATGGCACGTGGCAATACGATCTGCCGCAAACCGCGCCGATCCAAACAGCACCATTGCCACCTGGCACGGCGCAAGCCGCCGCCCAACCTGGGGCGCCGATGTCGCTCTATGCTCCCGGCGTTCCAGTCCCCGAAGAGGACGACGCGGCTTTCCAGCCCGAGCCGCCGCGTCCCTATGGCGGCGCGCCGGCGCGTTCCAGCGTATCGCCAGCGGCGCCATACTCGCCGAATTACCCGCCGCCAAGCTATCCGCAAACTCCGCGTACGCAGCCGACGCTTCCAGGAGCCGAGGAGCACGTACCGCTTGGCTGGCCGCACACGGCGGTCACCGAAGCCGGGCCGGTCGAAGTCAAACCTGCGGCGACGCTCGCCTGCCCGATCGTCGCCGCGCTCGACCAGTGGGTCGCAGCGGCAGTGCAGCCGGCGGCACTGCACTGGTTCCATCAGCGAGTCGTCGAAATCAAACAAATCTCGGCGTATTCCTGCCGCGGGATGAATGGCGATCCTTACGCGCACGTCTCCGAACATGCCTTCGGCAACGCGCTCGACATCGCCGAATTCACGCTTGCCGACGGCCACCGGATCAGCGTGCAATATGGCTGGCGTGGCTCGCCGGAAGAGCAAGGCTTTCTGCGTGACGTGCAGTCGGCGGCCTGCGACCAATTCACCACCGTGCTCGCGCCCGGCGCCAACATTTATCACTACAATCACATTCACGTTGATCTGATGCGCCGTGCCAGCGGGCGGCGCATTTGCGAGCCGACGGCAGTTCCCGGCGAGGTCGTGGCCGAGCGCGCGCGGGCGCGCTACGCCACGCAGCACTACGGCGATCCGGGCAGCACCGGCTCAATCAATGGCAAACCGCAGCGGGGCCTGCTTGGCTACTCCGGCGAGGACGATGACCACCTGCCGCTTGCCGTGCCGGGGGAAGATTAGCCGCTTTCCGCGATCAGACCGTCGGCAGCGGTTGATACCGTGGCTTGTGCTTAGTTGCGCTCCGATTGCATGTGCGCCAGCAACGCCGCCGTCGGCCAGCAATCGACCTTGAGGCCGTTGCGCTTCTGATAATCGCCCAGCGCGGCGCGTGTCTTCATGCCCGCCTTGCCGTCGATCTTGTCGTGATAATAGCCGCGCGCGGTGAGAATTTCCTGCATGCGATCGAGATCGCGGGTTGGAAGCTGGGCAACCTTGCCCCAAGGCGTCTCGAACGGCCGCGGGTCGATCATACGGTCGCTGAGATGACCGACAAAGAGAACGTAGAGGTCGGAGAAGTTGTATTCCTTGATGGCGAAGTAATTCTTGGTGGCAAGAAAAGCCGGCCCGTATAACCCTGCCGGTTGTAACAGCGATGCTGGCTCGGCCCGCTCGGCTGGCGACAAGCTGCGGCCATGGGCCAGTGCAAAGCCTTGATCCACCCATTCGCCGATCAGGTGGGTATTTTCCGGCACGCCGATCGTGCAGTCGACATTCTGCGGCGCGTGAACCTCGTAGGCCCAGCGTAAATCGCGCTGCCAGCCCTTGTCGATGAGTTGCTTGGCGGTTGATGCCAGCGCATCGGGCACTGAATTCCAGATGTCGCGGCGGCCGTTGCCGTCGAAATCGACCGCGTATTTGTAGAAGTCGGACGGCAGGAACTGCGTCAGGCCCATCGCGCCGGCCCAGGAGCTCTTCATATCGGAGCGCCTGACGTATCCCTCCTCCAGCATCTTGAGCGCGAGCAAGAATTCCTCGCGGAATTTGTCCTTGCGCTTGCCGAGATAGGCTTGCGTCGCCAAAACACGGATGGCGTCGTGCGTATCGCGCGCGCGTCCGTAATCGGTTTCGCGCCCGAAAATTGCGAGCAACACCGTCGGTGCGACGCCGAATTGGCGCTCGATTGCGCTAAGCGGCGCCTGATATTGGTCAAGCAGCTTGCGGCCGTGTCCGGCCAGCCGGTCGAACGTCGCTTCTTTGAGATAGTCGGCGGGCGTCCGGACGAATTCGGCCTGACCGGCGCGTTCAGGCCGGCCGGGCAGCACCAACTCCGGAAGCGACAAATCGGGCTCGAGTCCGGCCGTCGCCGCCTCGAAGGTGGCGCGCGATACGCCAAGCGCTTGCGCTTGCGGCCACAGCGATTGCAGCCAGGCCTGGAACGCCGCATCCGCGGCGAGCGTGCCATGGATCGACACGAGGCCCGCCACCAAGGCTGCGCAAAGAACGAATGAAAGGATTTTCATCGCACAGCCACGATGAACAGCCGCGGAAATCTCAACAACACCTTACCGTCGGCGCGCGGCCGATAGGCGGCGGCGATTTTTTCCGAATAGGCGGCGAGAAATTGTTCGCGCGTGGCGGGCGCAAGCAGCGACAGATAGGGCTGCAGCGAGGAGCCTTTGAACCATTCGACAATGGCCTGTGGCGTCGCCATCATGTGATTATAGACGCTGTGCCAAATGTCGATTCGCGTGCAAATCGGCTTCAGCAGGTCGTAGTAGGCTTCGGGGCTCAACAAATCGGCACGCGGCGTCGCCGTCACCAAGTCTTTGGCCCAAGGACCGTTCGCGGCCACCTCCGCTTGCAGCGCGTTCGCCGGCTCTTGGGTGTTGTCGGGCATTTGTACTGCCAGCACGCCGCCGCCCGGTAACGCTTCGAGCAGCCGGCGCAATTGCCGCGGATGATCCGGCAGCCATTGAAAGGTGGCATTGGAGAACAGGAGATCGGTTTGCGGCTGCGGCGACCAACTTTCGATATCCACCGCGATGAATTGGCATTTGGGCAGCCGCTCGCGCGCCTTGCGCAGCATATCGGGAGACGAATCGAGACCGATAACTTCGGATTTTGCAAAGCGCGCGACCAAAAGTTCGGTCGAGTTGCCTGGCCCGCAGCCGAGATCGACCACGAGGCGGGGATTTTGCAACGGCACCTGCGCCAAAAGATCGCGCGGCGGCCGCGTGCGCTCATCTTCAAATTTGAGGTATTGCCGTGCGCTCCAGTCTTCCATCGCCTTCGTTTCACCCGACCGGAGCCGCCTGCGCCGGCGGAGGGCTGCTGGCGGCAGATGGCTGTTTCGAACGATCCGTCGCCAGCAGCACGTAAACCGCGGGCACTACGAACAGTGTGAACAGTGTGCCGACGGAAAGTCCTGAGGCGATCACCAGGCCCATTTGAAAACGCGAAACGGCGCCGGCACCGCCCGCGGTGATCAGCGGCAATACGCCGAGCACCATTGCGGCCGTGGTCATCAGGATCGGACGCAATCTTATCGCCGCCGCCATCTCGACGGCCTCGCGCTTGCCGCGCCCTTCGGCCTGCAGATCGTTGGCGAACTGCACGATCAGAATGCCGTGTTTGCTGATCAGTCCCATTAACGTCACCAGGCCGACCTCGGTATAAATGTTGAGCGACGCGCCGCCGATACCGATACTGACGAAAATCAGGGCGCCGGCAATCGACATCGGCACCGACACCAGGATGATGACCGGATCGCGGAAACTTTCAAACAACGCAGCGAGTGCCAAGAAGACGATAATCAAGGCAAAAGCGAAGGTTGTCACAAAACCGCTGGTCTCCTGCACGTATTGCCGGCTCAGGCCGCCATAATCGATCGAATAGTCGCGCGGCAGCATGCGCGCCGCCAGGTTCTGCAGATAAGCCAACGCATCGCCTTGAGAAACACCCGGCATGGCAACGCCCTGGATCGTCGCGCCGTTAAGCTGCTGAAAATGGTTCAGCGATTCCGGAACCGTCTTGGTCGAAACTGACGCCACGGTCGCCAACGGCACCAAGGTGCCGTCCGCAGTGCGGATGTGATAATCGAGCAGCTGCCGCGGATTCAAGCGAAACCGCTGCTGTACCTGCGGAATGACCTTGTACGATCGTCCGCTCATGCTGAAATAATTGACGTAGCCGCCACCGAGCATGGCGGCGAGTGCGCCGCCGACGTCGCTCATTTTCAGTCCGAGCTGCGCCGTCTTGTCGCGATCGATGCTGATGTTGGATTGCGGATTGTCGATCTTCAGATCGCTGTCGAGAAAAATGAAATTTCCACTCTGTTGGGCCTCTCGCAGGAATTTCTGCGCAATATCGTAAAGTCGCTCGAAGGATTCGGTGGTGCCGATGACGAACTGGACCGGCAAACCGATGCTGCCCGGCAACGGCGGTGGCTGAAACGCAACCACGCGCACGCCGGCGATTTTGCTCAGCTCCTGCTGCACTACCGGCTGCAGCGCATTGGTCGACTTCGAACGATAGTCCCAAGGCTTGAGCGCCATCCCCGAGATTGACTGGCCGGGCATGTCGATTTGAAAGACGTGCTCCGTCTCCCGATGCCCGAAGAAAATCTCATAGACTTCGTGCGCATAGAGCTGCCGTTGCTTGAGCGTAGCATTCGGCGCGGCTATCGATTGCGAGAGAATGACGCCCTGATCTTCTTGCGGGGCAAGCTCGGTATGCGCTGTGACAAACAAAAAGTAGATGCTGCCAAGAACAACCAGCGCGAACACCACGGTAACCGGGAGATAATTCAGAGTGCTGTGCAAGCGCCGTTCATAGGCCTCCCGCAGCCGCGTAAAAGTACGGTCGATGTAATAAGTAAGTTTCGATTCCCAGCCGCGATGCTCCGGGTCGGGATTTTTCAGGAGCCGCGAACACAGCATCGGTGACAGCGTCAGCGCAACCACGCCGGAAACCGTGACAGCGCCGACGAGCGCGAAAGCAAATTCCGCAAAAAGCGCGCCGGTGAGGCCGCTTTGGAAGCCGATCGGTACGTAGACGGCGCCGACCACGACAGTCATGGCGATGATCGGCCAGCCGAGTTCGCGCGCCGCGGCTATGGCAGCGGGAACCGCTCCGATGCCCTCTTCGAGGTGACGGCTGACATTTTCCACCACGATAATAGCGTCATCGACCACAAGCCCGATCGCCAGCACCAGCGCCAGCAACGTGAGCAAATTAATCGAGTATCCAAGCGCCAGCAGAATAATGAGCGTGCCGACGAGCGAAAGCGGAATGGCGACGGTCGGGATCAACGATGAACGCACCGAACCCAGGAACATAAAGACAACGAGGCTGACGATGACCAATGCCTCGACCAGACTGAGCACGACCTCGTAAATCGCCGCATTCACAAATTCTGTGGAATCGTAAACGATGGCGCCGTCGAGCCCGCGCGGCAGTTGCTCGTGAATATCCGGCCAGACCTTGCGCACGCCGCGCACCACCTCCAGGAGATTGGCCGCCGGCGCGATCTGGACGCCGATATAGACCGCTTGCTTGCCATCGAAGCCGACCTCCGATTCGTAGTCTTCGGCGCCGAGCGTGACGTTGGCTACGTCCTGCAGGCGGACGACGGCGCCGTTGCTTTGCTTGATCACGAGGTTGCGAAATTCGGCGGCCGTATGCAGGCCGGTCGATGCGGTCAGATTGACCTGCACCATTTGGCCCTTGGTCGTCCCGATTCCGGAAATGTAATCGTTGGCGGTAAGCGCCTGACTGACGTCGGTTGCGGTCAAGCCGAAAGCGGCAAGCTTCTGCGGATCGAGCCAGGCGCGCAACGCGAATACTTTCTGGCCGAGCAGTTCCGCAGTCTGCACGCCCGGCACCGTTTGCAGCTTCGGCTGCACCACGCGCGTGAGGTAGTCGGTAATCTGGTTCGGCGCCAGCGTGTCGCTGTCGAAGCCAAGATACATAGCGTCGATGGTCTGGCCGATTTTGACCGTGAGCACGGGCTGCTGCGTACCGGTCGGCAGTTGATTAAGCACCGAATTTATTTTGGTATTGATCTCGGTCAGCGCCTTGTCGGGATCGTAGTTGAGCCGCAGATAAATCGTGATTGTGCTGGTGTTGCTCTGGCTCGTCGACGTCATGTAGTCGATGCCGTAAGCCTGAGCGATCGCGATTTCGAGCGGGGTGGTGATGAAGCCGGCGACAACGTCGGGATCGGCGCCGTAATAGGTCGTACTCACAGTGACGACCGCGTTCTCGGTCCTCGGATATTGCAGGACCGGCAGCGCGTAATAAGCGCGCACGCCTACGACCAGGATCAACAAACTTATCACCGATGCGAGCACCGGCCGGCGAATAAAGATGTCGGTGAAGTGCATGGCGTGTGCGGCTAGCGATCGACCGGTACCGGGGCCGCGTCGGCCGTCGGCGTCACCGAATTGTCGATCAATACGACCGATCCGTTGTGCAGCTTGATCTGACCCGCGGTCACGACCGTGTCGCCTTCGCCGACCCCTTTGAGCACCGCGACCTGATCGCCCCGAGTCGGACCGGTCGTAACGAAAGTCTGCCGTGCTATC
>Ga0187784_10004871_pt1 | contig 10884 bp, 10 predicted proteins | sample 1015_SJ02_MP15_2_FD_132964 | JGI IMG/M metagenome (GOLD analysis project Ga0187784, IMG submission 132964) | Tropical peat soil microbial communities from peatlands in Department of Meta, Colombia - 1015_SJ02_MP15_20_MG | ecosystem: Environmental > Terrestrial > Soil > Wetlands > Peat | place... | reverse complement strand
TTAGCGCCTGTTTACGGCTACCGTCGGGCGCGGTGCGCGCCAGCAAGGGTGCGAAGAATCGTGTCGCCGCGTCCGGGGAAGAATGGCGGCTGCGCTACCGGGGCCGGCAGCGCGCGCTAGGCAGGGAAGAACTAGGCGGCGAAAAGCTGATAGGCCTTGGCGCGCTCGAGACGGGCGGCTTCCTTGGCGGCGCTGTAGTTGCGCAGAGCGGCGCGATCGGCCTCTGAAACCGCGGCGTGGGTGGGGACCGCGCAGGCCGTCGGGCAGCGGGTGATGCCCTTCTTCCGCAAAAATTCCGCGACCAACGCGTCCTGTTCGTTCTGGGACATGGGGGAACTCTCCGGTGGCTTAACCTTAACGCTGGCGTATTGGTTACATCCCAATTCGTTAACATCGCGTTAGAGCAAAACATCCGATAAAATTTTTGCGCGAGCGGACCGGGAGCGCCGATATGGCTTTTTGCGTATCTGCGACATTATAGTTGTGGCAGCGCACAAAAGAGGCGGGGCTTGGCGCAATCCGATCTGAACATTCGCTTCTGGGGCGTTCGCGGCAGCATTCCCTGCCCGGGTCCCGAAACGATCCGCTATGGCGGCAATACGTCGTGCGTCGAGATACGCTGCGGCCGCCGGTTGCTGATTTTCGATGGCGGCTCGGGGCTGCGTCCGCTCGGCAACGCTCTTGTCGCGGTCGGGCGTCCGGTCGACCTCGACCTGTTCTACAGCCACACGCATTTCGATCACATCGTCGGGCTGCCGTTTTTTGCGCCGGCCTATTCGGCCGGAAACCGCATCCGCTTTTGGGCCGGGCATTTGAAGCCGGCAGGCTCCGACATCAGGTCAGTGCTAGAGCAGATGATGACCGCGCCGCTCTTCCCGGTTCCCATCGACATTCTCGAGGCACAGCTCGATTTTCGAGATTTCTCCGCGGGCGAGACGCTGAGCCCGCATAACGGGATCAAGCTGGTGACGGCATCGCTCAACCATCCCGATGGCGCGACCGGCTATCGAGTCGAGTTCGCCGGCAAGGTCGTCGCCTATATCACGGACACTGAACATCACGCCGGCAGCAGCGACCCCAACGTGCTCAAGCTCATGCAGCGCGCCGACGTCGCGATCTACGACTGCACCTACACCGACGAGGAATATACCCGGCACCGGCACTGGGGACATTCGACCTGGGAGGAAGGCGTGCGCCTCGCCAAGGAGGCACAGGTCAAGAAGCTCGTGATCTTTCACCACGATCCCAGCCATACCGACGCGATGATGGATCAGATCGCGGCTGAGGCGATAAAACTCCATCCCGGCACGACCGTCGCGCATGAAGGGCTGATAATCGGCCTCTAGTGATACGGGTCCGCGGCGTCACGCAGACCATCGCCAAAAAAGTTGAACGCGAGCACCGTCACGATCACCGGCACCACCGGCAGCATCAGCCACGGATAGAGCGCGACGACGCTGATGTTCTGCGCCTCGCTCAACAAGACGCCCCAGCTGGTGATCGGCGGGCGCAAGCCGAGCCCGAGGAAGGAAAGCGCGGTCTCGCCGAGGATCATGCTCGGGATGACGAGGGTCGCCGAAGCGATCAGGTGGCTCATAAAGCTCGGCAGCAAATGACGGCCGATGATCCGCGCCGGGGCCGCGCCCATCAGCACCGCGGCAGTGCAGAAATCCTCCTCGCGCAACGACAGGAGCTTCGAGCGCACCGCGCGCGCGAGATGCGTCCATTCGATCATGCCGAGGATGAGCGTGATGCCGAAATAGACGAGAAGCGGACTCCACGTCACCGGCAGGATCGCGCCCAGCGCCATCCACAACGGCAGATGCGGGAAGGACTGCACCACCTCGATGCCGCGCTGGATCAATATGTCGGTCCAACCGCCGTAATAGCCGGCGATGCCGCCGATCAGAATGCCGAGCGTAAAACTGACGGCGACGCCGATGAGGCCGACGGTCAGCGAAATCCGCGCGCCGTAGATGATACGCGAGAGGAGATCGCGGCCGAGCCGGTCGGTGCCGAGCAGGAAGAGCTGGCCGCCCTCCGCCGGGCAGACCAAGTGAACGCGCATCGGAATGTAGCCCCAGTATAGGTACTCGTCGCCCAGGCAGAAGAACCGCAGCGTCTCGTGCTTCGCCGCGTTTGGGGTGTAGACGCGCTTCAGATTATTCATGTCGAGCCGATAGTCGTAGCCCTCGACATAGGGAGCCACGAGCCGGCCGTTGTCAAAAATATGAACCCGCTGTGGCGGCGCGTAGATGAAGTCGGTGTTGCGGGTGTCGAGCGCGTAGGGCGCGAGGAACTCGCTGACCAGCGTCGTCGCGTAAAGCGCCAGCAGCAGAAACCCGCACGCGACCGCGACCCGGTGGCGCAAGAGCCGCCACCACATGAGGCGCCACTGCGACGCCTGGTAATAACGGGCCTGGCCGACGGTCATCGCCTCGACCGACATCGGGTCGAACGGCACCGACGAGACGTAATGCTCCAGCTTTTCGCTGCTGCCCTCGGCGCCGAGTGGCAGGTTTTCGGCCGTCACATCGGTCATTGCCGGCGTCCCGATTGCAGGCGGATGCGCGGGTCGAGCGTCGCCAGCGCGAGATCGGAGATAAAGACGCCGATCACCGTCAGAAAGCTCATGAACATCAAAAACGAGCCGGCAAGATACATGTCCTGGCTGCGCAGCGCATCGAGCAGCATCGGCCCGGTCGTCGGCAGCGACATCACCACCGAGACGATCACCGCGCCCGAGATCACCTGCGGCAACAGCGAGCCGATATCGCTGATGAACGGGTTGAGCGCCATGCGCAGCGGGTATTTGAGCAGCACCTTCAGCGGGTGCAGCCCTTTGGCGCGCGCGGTCACGACATATTGCTTTTGCAGCTCGTCCAGGAGGTTGGCGCGCAGCCGGCGGATCATGCTCGCGGTGCCGGCGGTGCCGATCACAATGACCGGGATCCAGATATGGGCCAGCACGGAGCCGATTTTATCCATGCTCCACGGCTGGTTCACGTAATGCGGGTCCATCAGCCCGCCGACCGAAATGCCGAACCACACATGCGCGAAGTAGACGAGCACCAGCGCCAGCAGAAAGCTGGGCGTCGCCAGGCCGAGGAAGCCAAGAAAGGTCAGCGCGTAATCGCCCGCGCTGTACTGGTGCGTCGCCGAATAGACGCCGATCGGAAACGCGACGATATAGGTGAAGATGATCGTCGCGACCGAGACCAGAAACGTCAGCAGCAGGCGGTCGCCGACGACCTTGTTGACCGGCATGTCGTAGAGAAACGAATACCCCATGTCGCCGCGCAGCAGATTGCCGACCCACAAGAGGTACTGCTTCCAGAGCGGCAGATCGAAGCCGTATTCGGCCTTCAAATACGCGATCTTCTCCATGTTGGCGTGCTCGCCCGCGCTCTGCAGCTGGGCGATATAGGTGGAGAAATAGTCGCCGGGCGGTAGGTGGATGATCGTGAAGATCGCGATGCTGATGACGATCAGCGTCGGGATCATGATGAGGATGCGGTGGACCATATAGCCGAGCATTCTATCGCTCCGCAGGGCTCGCCTCAGCGGTCGAGCCACCGCCCGGCTCGGCAAACCAGAAACCATCGGGCTTGTAGATGCCGAATTGCGCGCCGGGGTCCCAATTGTAGATGCCGTCGGTCGGCACGTTGCGTAGCCGGTCGTTGACGACGACGGGTTGCAGCACGCCGGCGACGGTCCCCATCGAAAACACCTGATCCGACCACAGAGCCAGCATTTGGTGCCAGATCTTCGCCTGGTCCTCCGCGTCGGTCGCCGCGAGCCAGGCCTTGTAAAGCTCTAGGAGCTGCTTCGCCTCGGGCAGGTCGGGTGGTTCGCCCGAGTTGCCCTTGGTCTCGGCGTACTCGCCCCATTTCGGCCATTCGAGCTGTTCCTGGCTGGTCGGGGCGAATTCGGCGGGCGACATCGCCGCGGTCGCGAGCCCGTTCTCGATGCCCTTGTCGATAGACATCTGCGCGTCGCCGGTAAACACCCGGCGGCGGAACAAGGTGAGCTGCGCCGGCTTCGAATAGAGCTGCACGCCGATATGCCGCCAAGAATCGCGGATCAATTCGATGACATCGGATTTTTCGCTGGATTCGCCGGAATCCTCGATCGTGATCGCACACGGGCGGCCGTCGGGCAGCAACCGCACGCCGTCCGAGTCTTTCTTGTTGAGGCCGATCTCGTCGAGCAGTGCGTTGGCCTGGTCGAGGTCGTATTTCGACCAGTCCGAGCGGTATTCGGTGCGGTAGAGCGGGCTTTGCGGCAGCACCGTGTTCTGTCCCTCGATCGCCAGCCCAAAATAGAGCGCCTGGTTGATCTCATGCCGGTCGATGGCGAGCGAGAGCGCGCGACGGAACCGCACGTCGCGCATCAGCGTGCGCCACGCCTCGTCGTTGACATTGAGGTTAGGGTAGAGCGCGAGCTGGCTGCCCGGCCCGGTGCGCCACAGCCGCACATGGTAGTCGCCCGCGGCCTCGCCCGCTTTGAGAAAGGTGTAGTCGTCAAAGCGCAAATAGCGCGCTTGCAGATCGCTTTCACCGGCACCGGTCTTAGCTGGGATGATCTGCGAGTCGGCGATGGTGAAGACGACGCGGTCGATGTAGGGCAGCTGATGCCCAGCGCCGTCGACGCGGTAGTAATAGGGGTTGCGCTCGAAGATGATCCGCTCGGCCGGCAGCTTCGTCCTCAGCACCCAAGGGTCTAGCGTCGGCAGTTTCGGGTTTTCGTTGTGGTAGGGGTTGTAGAGCTTGGTGAGCAGCGCCGCCCAATTGCGCACCCCCGCATCCTTGACCAGGTCCGCGAGTTTTGCCGGATCGGCGTATTTCTTGTCGAATTGCTTCAAGTAGTGCGCCGGCGCGTAGATCAACAACGGATCGGGCCCGGCGAGCGCAGGCAGGAACAGCGGGTTGGGCTTGCCCCAGCTGTAGCGCACCGTCGTTTCGTCGATGACCTCGAATTTCGGCGCCTGGCCGTCGACCAGCATCTGCAGCGGCAGGCCGGACGGCGACAGCTCGGAATTGCCGGCGATGTCCTCGAACCAATAACGGAAATCCTCGGCGGTGAAGGGCTGCCCGTCGGACCATTTGTGGCCTGGCCGCAGATGCAGCGTGAAGATGCGTCCTTCCTGCTGATCAACGCCTAGGAGGATGTCGGGGACGATGGCGAGCGCCGGGGTGTAGTCGACCAGCCGCGCATAACCGTAGACGACCATAAACCGGGTGTCCTTGGGGCTCGCCATCAGCATACGCAGATCGCCGCCGGGCTTACCCAGCGTTTCGAGCTCGGCGAGTGCCGGCTCCTTGGGGATGCGTTGCAGCACGGGCGGCAGCTTGCCGCTCGCCACGTCTTTCGCGAAGAACGGCGTCTCCTGCAGCGCTGCCTCGGCGGCGTTGGCCGCAAGGAGCAGCAGCGCGCCCAGGGCGAAGGCCAGCGTGCGTTTCATTTGCCGGCCGCCAGCTTCATTTCGCGCTCGGCCATGACCGGCATCGCCGTCGCCTCGACAAAATGGTGGGGCGCGACTTCGATCAGCCGCGGCGGGTTGCTCGGGTGGCGGCGAAATGGCTCGGGCCACGCGCCCGGATCGGACGCCTTGTCTTCCATCAGCCGCTCGAAATCGAGGCGATGCGCGAGATCCGGCGCCGGCACCGCCGCGAGCAGCGCCTGGGTGTAGGGGTGCACCGGATCGCGGAACAGAACACCGCGCCCGGCGATCTCGACGATCCGCCCAGCGCACATCACCGCGACGCGATCGGCGATGTAATCGACCACCGCGAGATTGTGCGAGATGAAGAGATAGGTAAGGCCGAGCTTTTCCTTGAGGTCGATCAACAGGTTCAACACCTGGGCCTGGATCGATACGTCGAGCGCCGAGACCGGCTCGTCGCAGATCACCAGATCGGGGCGCAGCGCCAGGGCGCGGGCGATGCCGATGCGCTGGCGCTGACCGCCCGAGAAACTGTGCGGATAGCGGCGTAGGTGGCGCGGGTCGAGACCGACGAGGTTGGCCAGTTCGGCGATGATCTCCTTGCGCGAGGCGGCGTTGCCGATGCCATGAATGACGAGCGGTTCTCCGATGATGTCGGCCACGGTCATGCGCGGGTTCAGGGAACCGAACGGGTCCTGGAAGATGAACTGCACCTTGCGGCGGAACTGCTTCAGATCGTCGCCGTCGAGCGCCAGCACGTCGCAGCTTTTATCGCGATCGTTGAAGACGACGCTGCCGCTGTCCGGGGTCACCGCCCGCAGCAGCATCTTCGACAGCGTGGTCTTGCCGCAGCCGCTCTCGCCGACAAGTCCGAGGCATTCGCCGCGCGCGATCCTGAGGCTCACCCCGTCCACCGCCATGACACGCGCCGAAGTCGCGCCGCCGAAAATACCCGAGCGGCGCAGGCTATAGCTCTTCTTGAGCTCTGTGCACTCGAGCAGCGGGGCGCTGCCACCTTTGGGCCAGGCTTCCTTGTCGGCCATCAGATAGGGCGCGTCGCCGGCCGGAATCTCGCGGATCGGCACCAGGCGCTCGCCGGGCTTCATGTCGAAGCGCGGCACCGCGCGCAACAGCGCCTTCAAATAGGGATGCTCGGCATGGCGGAAGATATCGTCGAGCGTCCCCGACTCCATGACTTCGCCGTGATACATCACGACGATCTCCTCGGCGATGTTGGCGACCACGCCGAGGTCGTGGGTGATGAGCAGCACCGCCATGTTCAATTCGTGCTGCAGCTCGACGACGAGTTTCAGGATTTGCGCCTGGATCGTCACATCAAGCGCGGTCGTCGGCTCATCGAGGATCAACAGCGCCGGTCGGCAGACGAGCGCCATCGCGATCATCGCCCGCTGGCGCAGGCCGCCCGACAGCTCGAACGGATAACTGCGCCAGGCGCGCGCCGGATCGGGGAAGCCGACATGGCGCAACATCTCGACGCCCAATTCCTGAACCTCGGCCCCGCTGCAGCCGCGATGCAGCGACAGCGCCTCGCCGACCTGGTTGCCGACGGTATGCAGCGGCGACAGCGAGCTCATCGGCTCCTGGAAGACGATTGAGATGCTGCCGCCGCGCAGCGTACGCATCTCTGCGCCGTCGGCGGCGAGGCCGGCGAGGTCGATAGGGCCCTGCCCGTTGCGCGGGTCGTCGAACAGAATCTGGCCGCCGGCGATTTCGCCGTTGCGCGGCAGGATGCGAAGGATCGCCTGGCTGACGGTCGACTTGCCCGAGCCGGACTCACCGACGATCGCCACGGTCGACCCCCGCCCGATGCGGAACGACAGGTTCTTGACCGCATCGATATGGCCGCCCGGCGTTGTAAAGCGCACCGAGAGGTCGCGGACTTGCAGAAGATCGTTCATCGCGCCCTGATCCCGAGCGCTTGCAGGTTGGCGGCGGTGGCGTCGCTCAGCACGAGGCCGCGGTCAGACGCGGCGTTCGCCGCCTCGCGCGCCACTTGCTCGAAACCGTCAAGCCGGCTGTCCATGCTCACCCGCGCACGGCCGGCGCCAAGCTGCAGCTGCATCCAACCGCTCTTGCGGTCGCGCCGCGTCGAGTAATACGCCAGCTTCACGCGGTCGAGCTCGGCCCATCGGATTGCCGTCCGTCGCCAGCCGCTGGCGCGCAGCCCGGCCTCGTCCATTTCGAGACTGGTTCCGTGGCGAAACGCCGTGCGGAACGCGAACGCGCCAAAGATCGCGGCGAACCCGCCCAGCACCGCGGTCGCGACATCGCCGAGCGAAACGGTCGCGAGGATGAACACGGTGGGCCCAAGCCCCGCCGCAGCGCGCAGATAATCGCCGACCATCGCCGAGGCGGGGTAGCGGAAACGCGCCGCATCGCCGACAAGGCCGCCGGTGGCGTCGAGTTGGGTCATGGCACGAGCTCGCGGACATCGACCCAGAGCGCCGCCGCGTGCGTCGCGACGACCTCGCCGAGCCCGGCGAGAAAATCCTCGGTCGCGTTGTCCATCACCAGGTGATGAGTCAGTAGCCCCACCGCATCGCGCGCGCCGTGACGCGCGGCGCGCAGCGCGCCGACCAGCCGGCCGAGCGCCGGGGCGTCGCCGACAAAGCCGCGCCCATCGCGCCAGTCGACGATGTCGAGATGCGCATCAATGGTGGCGATTCCCCCCATGGACCCTTGGGCCATTGGTGTCTTGCGCGGCGCCATCTGCGATATCGCGACAAAGCCCGCTTCCCCCAGAAGCGGTACGAAGCGCTCGGCGAAGCGGTTCCACGGCGGCACGAATACCCTGAGGGCGCGCTGCCCGAACAGCGCGTGCATCTGCTTGCGGCCCTCGTCGAGCTCGTCGGCGACATCGACCGGATGCCGCTCGGCCGGGTATTCGCTCTTTTTGCCAGAGCTGGCGCGGTTGGCGTGGCACCAGCCATGATGCAGCACGCTCACCTGCGGGAAGCTGTCGAGCATCGCGGCAAGGTCGGGTTTCGCATCGGCCGGGATCACCGCCAGCGCGAGCGGCGCCGGCCCGGCCAGCGCGAGCAATCGGTCAAGCTGGGGGGTTGGCGCCACGGCATCGTCATCGCGCCACCAGAGCTGCGCGACCAACCCGGCTTCCTCCCAGCGATCCAGTTCATCGACCAGATCGCTCCATTCGGCGCTTTTCGCCGCTACGACGCGCGGCATACAACTCATCGGTGGATGATACCGCCGTCAGCGCCGGCAAAGAAGCCTCGACGGGCGATCATTTCGTGAGCAACCCGGCAATGAGCGACGCCGAGCGGCGCGCGCCGTTGGTATCGAGCGCGATCGGCATGGGCTCGAACGATGCGGCGCGTTCGATCGCGGCGGCCAGCGAAGCGGCGGACAGCTCGTTTTCGCGCAGCAACACCGCCGCGCCCCGCGCCGCCAAATGTTCGGCACGGATCATCTGCTCGGTCTCGCGTTCGGCGGCAAACGGCACCAGCACGGCCCTCGCTCTCGCGGCAAGAACATCCAGCACCGTGTTGTAACCGGCTTGGCTGACCGACACATGACAAGATCGCAACAGCGACGGGAAGTCGCGCCGGAAGCGCTCGATGACGACACCGGCAGGCACGGTGTCGCGGATCGCCTGGAGCTCGGCATCGGATGGCCCGGTGCCGGCGAAGATGCGCCAACCTCTGTCCGCGAGACATCCGCGCCGCCGCGCTTCGATGGCGGCGTGGAGCAAGGCGCGGCCAGCTTCGCCGCCGCCGCCGACCGAGATGAGGACTTCACCCGTGGGCGCATCATCGGCCGCGGGCGACAGCGCTGGGCTGACGACATAGCCCGTATAATGCAGCCGGTCGGCAATCTCGGGTGCGGCGGGGAAGGCCACTTCGAATGGAATGAAGCCCGCATCGCCATGCACGAGCACGGCGTCGAAATCCGCGCGCACGCGAGCGACGATCGCGGCGAGCCGGTCGGGATCGGCGCGCACAGTCGGGATGTCGCGCACCGAGCAGACAATGCGCGAGCCGGCTGCCCGCGCCGCCGCGATCAGCGGATCGAGCTCAAAGCGAAAGGCGCGGCGAGCGAAAGGGAAGCCTTCGATGACCACGGCGTCGGGCTGCGTTGCCGCGGAGGCAGCGAGCAGCTTTTCCCGGCGAGCAGCGCGCAACGCATCGCCGAGCGGCGCGCCGGCCTCGTCGATTAGCGCGAATGTCGCGTCGCGCGAGCGAATCGGCGGAAGTTCGACGATATCGATGCCGCGAGCCGCGGTAATCTCAGCAAGCGGCGGCCCGCCCCGCACCAGGGTCACCGCGACACCGGCATCGACGAGCGCCTCGGCGATGCGCAACGAGCGCTGCAGATGGCCGATCCCGAGCAGATGCTGGACGTGGAAGAGGACGCGCGCGGCCATCACACAGATAAGGGCAGGTTGAGGCGTTCGATCGCCGGATAGCCGCCCGCTTCGAGGCGGAAGAGCTGGGCCGCCGACCAGTCGAGGCGACCGGGCGGCTTGCCGAGCATGTTCCAGCCCGTGGCGAGCGCGAACACGGCGCGGATCACGCCCTTATGCGTGATCGCCGTAGTCGGGTGGCCGGCGGCGGCGATCTCGGCGAGCAATGGCGCGACCCGCGCTTGCACATCACGCGGGCTTTCGCCGCCAGGCGCGCGGAAGTCGAGGCCTTGCGCCTCCAGCTCGTCGATATCGGCAAAACCGGCGCGTACGTCGCGCAGCCGATGGCCTTCCCACTCGCCCCAGCTCATTTCGATGAGCCGGGCATCGAGGAGCGGCTCGATGCCGAGCAGAGCGGCGGTGTGCCGCGCTCGCTTCAGCGGGCTCGACAAGAAACGATAGGCGGCGAGCTCGGGCGGCAAGCGCCAATCGGGACGCGCGTCCGGGGCGAGCGGCGTGTCGCGCCGGCCTTGTAGCCGGCCCTCACGGTTCCACACCGTCGGCATATGGCGAATGAGCGCGAGGCTCGTCACGCGGCGTGCGCCCGGTTGAGCGCCGCGATGAGCTCCGCGAGACGCGCGGCCGCGGCGGGCAGATCGTGCTGGCGGCGCACCTTATCGCGGGCAACGGCACCCATCGCGGCGCGGCGTGCCGGGTCGGCGATCAGCGCGCGCAGCGCCAAGGCAAAGGCGTCAGCGTCGCCAGGCCGCACCAACAGGCCGGTGACGTCGGTGGCGACAATGTCGCCGACCCCGCCGCCCGCCCCGGCAACGACCGGCAGCCCGCTCGCCTGCGCTTCCAACAGCGCCATGCCAAACGCCTCGTTGATCGCCGGCCAAACAAAGATGTCGGCTCCAGCCAAGCGCTCGGCGATCGTCGGCTCGGCGAGCGTGCCGGCGTAAACGACGCGGTCGCCGAGCGGCGCCAGCGCGGCGCGCACCTCGTCGCGCGCCGGACCGTCGCCGATCACCTCAAGCGACCAGTCGAGATCAGTTAG